>Ga0181518_10005867_pt1 | contig 10455 bp, 10 predicted proteins | sample PEATcosm2014_Bin_28_FD_119751 | JGI IMG/M metagenome (GOLD analysis project Ga0181518, IMG submission 119751) | Peatland microbial communities from MTU Mesocosm Facility, Houghton, MI, USA - PEATcosm2014_Bin01_60_metaG | ecosystem: Environmental > Terrestrial > Soil > Wetlands > Peat | place... | reverse complement strand
GCACGGCTGACGATGTCGGTGGCCTGCTCCCGCGCCTCCTTGAGCCGCTCGCGGTACTCCGCCAGCAGCTCGTCGGCCTGGCGGCGGGTGCGCTCGGCCACGTCGATCGAGTCCTCGATCGCCTTCTGGCGGCGGTCGAGGGCTTCTGAGATGCGCGGGAACGCCAGCTTGGCGAGCACGTACATCGAGATCGCGAACAGCAGCAGCGTCCAGATCATCAGCCCGACGTTGGGCGTGATCAGGAACGAGCCGCTGGACGCCGCGGGTACGAGGACGACGGCCATCTACTTGAGCACGTAGGAGATCAGGCCGGCGACCAAACCGTAGAAGAAGCACGCTTCGGTGAGGGCGAAGCCGAGCCACTGGATGCTCGTGATCTCGTCGCGCATCTCCGGCTGGCGGGTGACCGACTCGATCACCTTGCCAAAGATGATCCCGATGCCGACACCGGCGCCCACCGCGCCGAGTCCGCCCCCGATCCCGATCCCGAGTCCGGCGCCCACGCCGGAGGAGGCGGCGACCGAGCGGATCGTTGCTAGCACTTGAGCTCAGCTCCTTTTTGGTGTTAGTGATGGGTGGCCGCGCCACTGATGTAGATGGCGCCGAGGGTCGCGAAGATGAAGGCCTGCAGCGTCGCCACGAGGCCCAGCTCGAACAGGTACACCGCAATTCCGATCGGCATGGTGAACCAGCCCAGGAACGACAGCCCGAGGATCACCGCCAGCCCGCCGGCCATGAACAGGATGATCAGGTGCCCGGCCAAGATGTTGGCGAACAACCGGATCGTCAGCGAGATCAGGCGCATGAACGTCGAGATGATCTCGAGCGGTGCGATCAGGATCAGCATCGGGCCATGCACGCCGGCCGGGATCAGGCTCTTAACGTAGCCGATCGGGCCATGGACGCGGAGCCCAACCCAGTTGAAGGCGATGAACACCACCAGCGCCAGCACCAGCGGCACGGAGATGTTGGCGGTCGCGGCGTACAGCGCGAAGTCGGGGATGTGGACACCGAAGAGGGTGAACGTCTCCTCGCTGTTGGTCGGCAGCGGTATGTATCCGATCAGGTTGCAGAACCAGATGAAGAGAAACAGCGCACCGATGAACGGGAACCACCTGGCGGCCATCGAGTCGTCCATGTTCCCACGGGTGATGTTGTCGCGCATCAGCCCGAACAGGACCTCCACCCCGGTCTGCACGCGGTTGGGCCGCTGATGCATGCGCCGGGCAATCCAGACCATCGTCCCGATCGTGAGGATTGTCGCGATGAACAGGTAGACCACGGCTCGGTTGATGCTGAACACGCCGAGGTTGACCCAGTTGTCGAGCTTGAACTCGTTCTGGATCTGGAAGGTGTTGTTCTTGTGCCCGAAGCCGAAGATGACGATCAGCAGCACGATGCCGAGCACGTAGAAGCCGGCGATGGAGAGCATGATCTTGCGGGTGTTGCTCATCGGGACCTCGGGCGAGTGGGTCTGGTGAAGGGGGAGGTGGCCAGCTGGATCGTGAACGCCAGCACGATCACCGCCAGGCAGGCGAGCCCGGCATTCTGGCCGTAGGACTTGCGGACGAGGATCACGGCGATCGCCAGCGAGAACAGCCGTCCGAGCATGTAGCCGAGCCGGAGGCCGATCTGTCGGCTGGCCTCTGGGGTCGCGCTCGCATAGCGCTCCACGCCGATCCCGGCGACGCGCAGCAGGATCCAGGCGCCGGCACCGACGCCGTACCCCACGGCCGGCACCCCGATCAGCAGCATGATCGGAGCCGCGACCACCACCAGCAGCACGTCGAAGTAGCTGAGCACTGGCATCGGCGAATCAGAGATCGTGGAAGCGCCTAGCGACAACGCGGATCCCCAACAGGAAGCCGACCAGGAACCCCGCGATCGCCAGCGCGACCACCGCGCCCAGCAGGGCGCCGATGGCGGCACCGACCCCGGCGCACATCAGGTTGACCGAGAGCATCAATGCCCCGGCCCCGGCTACGTCTCGGCCGGTAACGGGCGGACGGCTCGGGTTCGTCATCTTGGCGAGCGGCGCTTCTTCTCAAGCTGATTACTGGTTAGGGGGCGCGAAGGCTATCGGCGCGACGATGCAGGCGTAGCCTGGGGGTTGAGCGCCAAGCCGGACGGGGCACCAGGACCACAAGCGTGATGGAGCGCCGCCCAGAGTTGGCCAAAGGTTAGCGCGCCGGGGCCCCCGCCGGCGTTCACGTCGACGTCGCGCCGACAAAGGCGGGCACCGTTACCGCACCCGCGCGGCAAGCCGTACGGCGACCGGCGTCCCGATCCTCGGCAGCGACGGCTTGCGCAACTGGCCCTCCGCCCACATCGCCGCAAGGCTCGTCCGCGGCAGACCGAGCAGCCCCTGATAGACGAGGTAGCGCGGCTCCCAGCGTGGGAAGAACTTGGCGTTGAAGCGGTACAGGCTCTCGATCTGAAAGAAGGGGTTCCCAAGCGCGATCAGCTTGCCGAGCGCACGCTCGAGCGGGTGCTCCGGGCTGTGGATCCACCTGGCGAACGCGGCGAAGTTGAGCGACAGCTCGACGACGCCGCGTTCGCGCAGCAGCGCGGCGGCAGTGGCAACCATGAACTCGGTCAGCCCGTTGGGAGTGTCGGGATCCCGGCGCATGAACGACAGCGACATCGCGGGGCGGCCGTAGCAGGGCACGAAATGCAGCACACCCCGGATCGATCGATCCTGATCGCGGGCCAGCAGCACGAGCGTGTCCTGGTCACGGCTGCCGCGAATCGCATCCATCGCCATCGAGAAGCCTCGTTCGGGAGCGCCCTCGCGGCCGCGTTCCAGGACGAGCTCGACCTCGTCGGCGGCGTGGCCCAGCAACTCCGACACGCGGCTCAGCTCAGCCGTGAAGCCGGCCTTCTGCAGACGGCTGACCGACTGGCGGACCTTGCGGATCGCCCTGCCCTCCAGCGAGAAGCGCTCCAGCTCGATGATCGCCTCGTCGCCGAGATACATGGTCCGCAGCCCCAGCGAGTGATACAGGGGACGCAGTCGCAGCGAGGCGCCGACCGCGCCGAGCTTCAGGCCGCGTGCGCCGGAGAACAGCCGCAGCTGCGCCAGCAGTCCCGGCAGGGCGTCATCCGGTCCCACCGGGTCGCCGGACAGCAGCAGCACGCCGTTCTCGATCCGGTAGCCGACGAACGCGCGGCGGTCAGCGCTGAAGAAGTAGTGCTGGTCGGCGCGGAGCTTGAAGAACGACAGCGTGTCGCTGCCGTGGGCGCGGACGAGATCGGCGGCCGCCCGGCGTGCACCGGTGCCGGGCAGCGATGCCGGCCCGGCGAGCGGGCGGAAGACCACGTAGGCCATCGCCAGCAGCGTCAACAGCTCGACCAGATGCACGCCGAGAGGGATCCAGCCGAAGTGGTGATGAAAGTGGATCGGACCGCTGTTGAACATCAGCAGGTCGCCCGTCTCACGGGCCACCGACTCCCACGATGGGCGCCCCTGCGATGCCCACGCCGCTACCGCGGCGACGGCCACGCCCACAGCGCCCAGCGCGGGCAGGCGCCACACGGCGCTGCGCAGGGTCATCCGGTCGTGCTCGACGGTGAACGCTGCCCCGGCACGCATCAGGATCGCGCCCGTGACCCAGGTGATGGCGGCCTCTTCGAAGTCCAGGCCCTTGAGGATGTCGAGGCCACCCAGCACGAGCATCAGCACGACCGCCCCCTGCCAGGCGCGCCGCCTGCGCTTGAGCAGATATGGAGCCACGAGCAGCAGGGCCACTCCCGCCGGCAGCGCGAACGCGTGCGACAGCCGCATCGCGCCCACCGGCTCCAGCTCGAGCAGTAGATGGCCGCGCCAGCGGATGTCCGGCGTCAGCGTCGAGGCGACGTTGATGACGCCGATGACCGTCGCGGCGACGGCAGCGACACGCGGTGTCCAGCTGTTGATTCGAGGGCGAGTGAGGAGCATTGCGGGGACCTGCGAGCTCGTGGTCCCGGTCGGACGGGTCGATGAAGCGCTCATCGAACGCCGCGCTCGTCGAGCGCCGCGGATCGTCCACCAGGACGAACATACAGCACGCTGGGCCTTTGGTTACGCCGTTGGTGACCGCTCGGCTCCTGGCCGCCCGCGTCGGTCACCCCTCAAATCAGCGTGCGCGCCGATGCAAGATCAGCGTGAGCCCCCACCCGAGTGCGGCGTCGTCCCGAGCCGCCGACCAGTGTCATGCCCCGACCCCCGATCCGGACTCTCCCCGGCCGCTCGGGTCTCGACCGACGTCGCGTCGCACCGGCAGGGCGAGCGCCAGCGCCAGCGCGAGCACCGGGAACAGCACGAGCAGCTCGAACACCGCCCGCAGGCCGTGTGCGTCGGCGAGCAGTCCCAGCAGCGGCGCCCCGGCTCCCCCGAGGCCGATCGAGAGCCCGATCGTGACCCCGGAGGCGACCCCGATCCGCCCCGGCAGGAGCTCCTGGCCCATGACGATCGTGACCGCGAACGTGGCGATCGTCACGGCGCCGATCACCGCGGCCAGGACCATGCCCAGCGCGGTCCCCGCCAGCAGGAAGCAGACGATCAGCGGCGGCAGCAGGATCATCGAGCCGATCAGCACGGTGCGCCTGCCGAAGCGATCCGCGAGCCGTCCGCCGACCAGCGTGCCGGCGGCGCCTCCGGCGAGCATGACCGTCAACGCTGCGCCGCCGGTCGCCTTGCCGGCATGCAGAACGTGGATGTAGTAGAGCGGAATGAACGTGACGAAGCCGAAGTACACGAACGAGCGCAGGGAGATCACGAGACCTAGCAGCGTGAACGCACCCCACTCGTCCTCGGAGCTCTCCCGGGCCGCTCGCACGCCGCCGGCGCCGGGACGGAACCTGACCAGGCGCGGCAGCTCGTGGACGAGCACGACGCCCATCAGCGAGGTCGGCACGATCACGAGCAGGGTGCCGTGCAACCCGAGCGCCAGGACGAGCGGCGTGACCAGCGCCGGCCCGAGGGCGAAGCCGAGGTTGCCGCCGACGCTGAACAGGCTCATCCCACTCGAGCGCCGTGAGCCCGACACGTAGTTGGCGAAGCGTGACCCCTCGGGGTGGAAGGCCGCGACCCCCACCCCGCCGAGGACGACCGCGGCGAAGGTGAGCCCATAGCCGGGCGTGATGCCCACCAGGCCCACCCCGATCCCGCCGAGCACCGGTCCCAGGGGCATCAGCCAGGGAAGTGAGCGACGGTCGGAGATATGCCCGAACAGCGGCTGGATGACCGAGCTGGAGATCGTCGCGGCCAGGATCAGCGCCGACGCGCTGGCGTAGTTGAGATGATCCCGCACGATCAGGAACGGCAGCAGCGCCGGGATCGAGCCCTGGCCGACGTCGGTGAACAGGTGACCGGCGGAGAGCACCGCCATCGCGCGGCGATCCACGCCGGCCGGGCGTGCGCCGGACCCGATCGCCGGGGTGACCACGGCGCCGGCGGTGCTCATCCAGGCCGTCCCGGGCGCACCCGAGATCCCCGTCCGGGGCTCAACCGCCATCCCGTGCCGGGGTCGACCGCCATCCCCGTGCCGGGCTCAGCCGCCATCCCCGTCCGGGGCTCAACCGGAGTTCTCGCTGATCCGCTGGGCGACCAGTCGCTGCTTCTCCTCCAGCTCGGCGGCGAGCTGTGTGAGCTCGGACAGGCGGCCCCTGACGAGCTCCAGCTGCGTTGAGATGTGCTCCTGCAGCTGCTCGAGGATCCGCCGGCGCTCGGCCGGGGACTCGGTCTGCTGCAGCTCCCGCTTGAGATGAGCGCGAGCGCTCTCGGCCTCCAGCAACCGTGAGAGCTGCTCGAGCGACAGACCGAGCAGGTCGCGCAGCCGGATGATCTCCCGCACGCGCTCGACGTCGGCCGCCGTGTAGCAGCGGTGCTTGCCCTGCTCGCGCTCGGCGCCGGCCGCCCCGAGGAGACCGATCTCCTCGTAGTAGCGGATCGTCCGCGGCGTCGTGCCGGTGAGCTCGGCCACCTCCCCGATGCGCAGCGAGCGCTGGGCGATGGTGCTCATGACACCGCCGCCTGCGGCGCGGACCGCTGATCGCGCTGCTGGTCGCGCTGCTGGTCGGGGCGCCGCTCCTCGGCGACCTCCGTGCCCGACGTTCCGACCTCCTTGGGGCGCGCCGCCGAGATCAAGGCGCCCACGATCGAGACCGCCGCCAGGCACCACAGCGCGGTGTGCATGTTGGAGATGAACGGCGTCAGCTGCGCGGTCGAGATGTGGTTGGCCAGCCCCGAGAAGACGCTGAACAGCACCTCCTTGGGGACCGCCGACGTGACCACCGCGAGCACGAACGCGATCGAGATCACGGCGCCGGTGTTCTGGACCAGGACCCGCGCGCCGGCCGCGATGCCGCGCCGGTGCGGCGCGACCGTCCCCATCATCGCCGCGGTGTTGGGCGAGTTGAACATGCCCGAGCCGATACCGACGACGAACATGTAGATGCACGGCCAGACGTAGGTCGTGTCCCGCTGCAGCGTGGTCATCAACGCCAACCCGACGGCGGTCACGAGCATGCCCAGCACCGCGAGCGTACGCGACCCGCGGCGATCGGCCCACACACCCGCCATCGGCGACGAGATCAGCATTCCGAGCGCCAGCGGAGCGAGCTTCACGCCGGCCAGGATCGGAGAGTTGCCCTGAACGCCCTGGAAGTAGAAGACGAACACGAACATCAGCGCGAACCGCGCCAGTCCGTTGGCGAACGCCGCTCCGGAGGCGGTGGCGAACAGGCGGTCGCGGAAGATCGCCAGGTCGAGCATCGGCGACGGGTGGCGGCTCTCGATCAGCACGAACGCCGGCAGCATCACGGCCGCCGCGATCAGGGCCGGAATCACCAGCGGCGACGTCCATCCCTCGATCCCACCCTTGGAGATCCCGTAGACGAGACCGGTCAGCCCGATCAGGAACGAGATCGTCCCCAGATAGTCGAACGTGCGGTCCTCCGATCGGCCCGTCACCTCGTGCAGGATCAGTCCGCCCCAGAGGCTGCCGAGCAGGCCGAAGGGGACGTTGAACCAGAACACCCAGTGCCACGAGATCGCGACGAGCGCTCCGCCCAGTACCGGCCCGATCACCAGCCCGACCGCAGCGACCATCGTGTTCGTGCCCATCGCCAGCCCGAGCTGCTCACGCGGGAAGGCGTCGGTGACGATCGCCGCCGCGTTGGCGAACAGGAAGGCGCCGCCGATCCCCTGCACGATGCGCCACAGGATCAGCTGGCTTCCGTTGCCGGCGAAGCCCGCGCCCAGCGAGGCGAACGCGAACAGCACGAACCCGGCGACGTAGGCCTTCTTGCGGCCGAACTGGTCGGACAGACGGCCGGCGCTGAGCACCAGCACGGTCGAGGCGATCATGTAGACGAGGATCACCCAGACGAGCTCCAGCAGGCTCGTGTGGAGGCTGCGCTCCAGGTCGGGCAGCGCGATGATCAGCGTCCCGGAGTTGATCGTCGCCAGCAGCATCCCGAGGCTGGTGCACGACAGCGCCCACCACTTGTAGTTGTCGTGCTCGGCGTGGACGCCGAGCAGCCGGCGGCGTTGCGCGCCGGGCGCAGACGAAGCTTCAACGGATGACAAGGGCGCTCACCCTCTCTCTCACAAACTGATTCTTACGTAAACGTCAGAATAGCACCCCGTCGACCGTCATTTCTCGAACGCCGCCACCGTGGCGAGGATCACGAACGCGGCGATCAGCGCGACCCCTTCGAACGGGGTCGCCTCACCGTCGCCGGTGACCTGCCAGATGATGATCGCGGTGCCGATCAGCGCCCCGGTGTACACCGGCGAGAGCGCGAACGTCAGCGTCGTGGCGGTCAGCAGCGACACGAGCACGAGGAGCGGGAACAGGAACGCCGCGATCTGGGACACGGAGTTCTTGACGAGCGCGATCGCCAGCTCGTGCTGACCCTTGGCGGCGAGGGCGATTCCGGCGAAGTTCTCCACCGCATTTCCCGCGATCGCCACGATCACCAGGCCTGCGAACGCCTGCGAGATGCCCAGCGAGTCGATCGTTGGCTTCAGCGCGGCCACGAACCAGTCCGAGACAAACGCCGCGCCCGTCCCGGCCGCGATCAGCAGGCCCACGCCGGTGGCGATCGGCAGGCTACGCCGCGGAGCGGCGCCGGCCGCCGGTACCTGCGCCGGGGCTGAGCCCGAGCGCAGATACTGGACCATCCATACGCCGTACACCCCCAGGAGCGCCACCGCGCTCACGATCGAGATCGTCTGGATGTGGCGGCTGGCCGCGTCCTGGGCGGTGTCGGCCAGCGCGACCAGCACGATGATGAAGCTCGCGATCAGCAGCAGCGTCGCCGTGTCGTTCGGCAGCCGTGCGCTGAACCGCATCGTTCGGTCCGGCTCCGGCCAGGACCCCGCCACGATCACCAGTCCGAGCACCAGCAGGGCGTTGACGAGGATCGACCCCAGGATCGCGGTCTCGGCGAGGGTCTTCTCCCCAGCGTTGAGGGCGAACAGCACGACGAAGAACTCGGGCAGGTTGGCGAGCGTCGCCTGCATCACGCCGGCGACCGCCGTGCCGTAGCGTCCACCGACCTGCTCGACGCCGACGGATACCATCCACGCGCACCCGGCGAGGGCGAGAGCGGACAGCACGAACGCCACGACATGGGGAACCCCCGCCACGTAGTGCGCCACCCCGGCGAGCACGGTGACGATCGCGACCCCGGCGAGAGCTGCGCGCTCGATCCTCGTCAGGCCGGCCAGCGGGCCCTACCTGCCGGTCAGCACGGTATCAGCGCCGGAATAGGCGGGAGCGCAGCAGCACAGGAGCACGAGCCGTCCACTGCCGGTGTTCCACAGCTTGTGCACTGTGCCCGGGGGGATCACCACGCAGTCTCCAGCCCCGATCTCCGCCTCCTCGTCACCGAGCCGCATCCTTCCCTCTCCGGCGACGAAGTAGTACAGCTCCTCGGCCCGCGGGTGGAGGTGCTCGGCGGTCTCGCGGCCAGGTTCCAGCGTCGCCTCGGCGAGGCTCTGGTTGCGGGCCGCCGTCCAGGCTGGTCCCGCCAGCTCCCGGATCGCCGATCCGTCGGCGGTGATGAACGACTCCAGGTGCTCCAGGTTGGCCTTCTTCATCGCCGTCTCCATCGCCGGGACTATTCCACCCGCTCGAACTCGTCCGTCTCGTCGACGCGCTCGAACTCGCCGGTCTCGATGTCCTTGCTCACCCGGTCGTCGATCTCGCGCTCGCTCGTCTTCGGGTCGGCTCGCCGCAGCTCGTCGGCGCGCAGGCCCTTGAACTTGAAGATCTCCAGGACGTAGATCAGGTACACGCTGGCCGCGAGGCAGACCAGCGCCAGGACGACCAGCAGCGCGATCCACCCGGGCTCGTTGCGGTGGTGGTGGGAGATGAGCCGCAGGGCGACCGCCAGACCGGCCATCAGCAGCGACCAAACGTACAGGTAGGCGACCGTCTTGCGCTGTGAGAAGCCGATCGCCGCCATCCGGTGGTGGAAATGGGTCGCGTCGGCCGCCCACGGCTTGCGCCGGTACTTCAGGCGCTTGGCGATCACGAAGCTCGTATCGAGGAACGGGATCACGAGGATCATCAGCGGCACGATCAGCGCGACGACGGCATTGGTCTTCAGCGATCCGACCACCGCCACGACCCCGAGCAGGTAGCCGAGCAGGTTGGCGCCCGCGTCGCCCATGAACACCGAGGCGGGATAGAAGTTGTGAAACAGGAAGCCGAGCGCCGCCCCAGCCGTCAGCGCGGCGAGCACCGCCGCCCCGTTGACGCCGAGATCGAAGGCGATGATCGAAAACGCGATCCCGTCGATCGCGCAGACGCCGGCGGCGAGACCGTCCACCCCGTCGGAGAAGTTGACGACGTTCATCAGCGCGACCAACCAGATCACCGTCAGCACGCCACCCTCGTTGGGAAACTGGAGCGCCCCGACGAACGGCAGCGTCACGTCGGTGACCACCGCTCCACCCTCCACCGCGATCACCGCCGCCGCGATCTGACCGAGCAGCTTCAGCCCCGGCGGGAGGTCCCTCGCGTCGTCGATCGCGCCGACCAGCGCGATCAGGCACGCTCCCAGCATCACCGTCCACGTGTGGACGGTCCCTCCCGGACCCGGTCGGCCCCTCGCGGTGTGCGGCAGGATCACGATCCCCGGCATCCAGATCCACGCCGCCACAAGCACAGCGGCGAGGATCGCCAAGCCGCCGAGCAGCGGCGTCTCGCGCTCCGCGAGGCCGCGCGCACGAGGCACATCCACCGCCCCGACCCGCCGGGCCAGGCGCGCCGCAACGGGTGTCAGGGTCGCCGAAAGCGCAGCCGCGACCGCGAACGAGAGCACGGCATCCGAATACCGCATGCACGACAAGCATGGCAGCCGCACCCGACCGACCCCGCCGCGCGGTCCCGGTCCACCCCGCCGCGCGGTCCCGGTCCACCCCGCCGCGCGGTCCCGGTCCACCCCGCCGCGCGGTCCCGG
>Ga0181518_10005864_pt1 | contig 10458 bp, 3 predicted proteins | sample PEATcosm2014_Bin_28_FD_119751 | JGI IMG/M metagenome (GOLD analysis project Ga0181518, IMG submission 119751) | Peatland microbial communities from MTU Mesocosm Facility, Houghton, MI, USA - PEATcosm2014_Bin01_60_metaG | ecosystem: Environmental > Terrestrial > Soil > Wetlands > Peat | place... | reverse complement strand
CGTAGATATCGGTGACAAACCGCAGAGCGCGAACCACCGGCGGAGAATCGAAAGTGACGCGGGTGCCGTCCTTGCTGAGCAAACTTCCCCCCGCCTGGAACGCATACAGGACGAGATGGGAATTGCCGTAGTCCGGTGAGAATCCCATCCGGGCCATGCTGTGATCCGGATTGCGGCGCGTAAGCAGACCGGCATCGGCGCGCAATTCGCTCCAGGTTTGCGGCGGGCGCGGATTGCCCGCCTGATCCACCAGCCCCGCCTGTCGAAGGTGATCGGCGTTGCTGTACAAAACGCGGATGTCCAGCGAAGTCGGCAGACCGAACAATCCAAATGGGCCGTTTGTGCCCGGCGGGCGATATCGCGCTTCGTCCAGCGTGAACGAATAGTAGTCGGCAAGATCAATCCGATTGGGATCATCGGCCTTTTGGTTTTGCAGGTAGGGGCTCAGTTCGGTCAGCGCCCCGCGGCTGGCCCATTCTCCTATGGCAAAACGGTCGAACCAGACCAGATCGGGCGGAACATTCCCCGCGATTGCGCAGAGCAATCGCTGCGCGTCACTCGTGAGATCGCGCGAGGCCGAGGTGTCAGCGATGACTTTGTATTGCGGGTTCTGTAGCTCGAAGTCGTGAAGAGCGGCGTAGACTCCCTCACCCAGCCGCCCGGCGTTCCAGAAGACGATCGGTATTCGATTGTCGCCCGTGGTGTTCTGGGTGCTTCGCCACGTCCAAATGCCGACCACCACCACCAGCAGGCCAAAGAGCGTGATGGCAACCCACAGCGGGATTTGACCCCGATGGCGATTAAAGGCTGCAGGCATAAGTTGTAATGACTTCCATCAGCCGGGATTTCCTGTTTGAACCTCGACCGACGTACGCCGTCGGCCTCGACCGCCGCTGTCGGATTATCCGCGTCGCCGCCGACGGAGAATTCCCATTCCAGCCATTACAATCATCACGGCACTCGCCGGCTCGGGAACATCGGCAAACGACGGCAAGGGCAATCCGTTGGCCGTGGCGAAGGCGTCCAGGGCCGCAACGTCGCCGGCCGACGCGTCGGCGCCGCTGACGCTCTGGTTGAAGTTCGCCGCCAGGTCGGTGAAGTCGGCGGCGTTCACCAGGCCGTCGTAGTTGAAATCGCCCTGGTCCCAACTGGTGACGGGTTGGTTGAAGTTCGCCGCCAGGATGGTGAAGTCGGCGGCGTTGACCAGGCCGTCCAGATTGGCGTCGCCCAGCAGCGTGTACTTCACTTCGATCTGGCCGGAGGACAGGCCAGCCGGGTTACCCTGATCGGCCGAGTCAGCATAGCCGATGCCGTAGGACAGGCCATTGGTCGTGGTTTGTGCCGCCGAGGAAATGATCCCCGGGCCGTTCCATCCGCCGCCGTTGTAGCCGGACTTGATGTATCCGGCGATGGTCGAGATCGGATCAGGTCCGCTTCCATAGTTGATGAAGAGATGGTTGTTGGTGATATCCAGAGTGGAGCCGGTGGAGATGCTCAGGGCGTTTTGGCTGCTGCCCCCACTGCCGCTGGCCAGCTTCAGCACCGCCGTGGATGCGACGCCGACGTTCAACGTTCCGATGCCGCTGACGTTGCCCGCGACGCTGTTGCCGTTGATGGTCAGGCTCCCATTATTGACGATCGTGCTGCCCGACGGCAAAGCGCCGGCAGCGGCAATGACCAATGCCGCTCCGCTTGAGAGGTTGGTCGTTCCCCCGTAACTATTCGCTCCGCTGAGGTTCACCGTGCCCGTCCCACTGGCGGTGATCCCGCCAATGCCAGTGATCATGCCGGTGAAATTAACGACACCGCCGGCAGCCGAAGTCAAAAAGACGCTCTTGGCCAGCGAGACCGCGGAGTTAAACGTCGAAGAGTTTGCGCTGGCGCCGCCGAGGTAGATCGGGCCACCGTAATTGTTGACGCTGATGTTATGGTTGATGGTAACGGCCGCATCCGTCAATAATGAGAGTTGCGCCGTTGCTGGCGTACTGGCCGTGCCGATCTGTACGGCCTGCGTATAGCTGCTGTTGCCGAGTACATAAGTGTCCCGCGCATTGCCCACGATATCATTACCCGTCAGCAGCAAGGTTCCATTTTGAACGGTTGTGACGCCTTGATAATACTCGCTTTGAGCGGCGCCAACGCCCCCGAGGGAAATGGTCCCGCCGCCCACGATCGTAACGCCCGCGGTGGTGCTGCCGAGGATTCCGAGGGGGAGGTCGAACAGACCTCCGGGGGGAGCGGTCAGTTGAAGGTTTATGGAGCCGCTTTCCAGTTCGATATAGGTGTTGATCGTTGCAACGCCGGACGTGGACATCGCGCCAAGGGTTTTGGTTCCGTTCAGCGCGTAGGGCTGGAAGTAAAGCCGGCCATAATTCATTGTGACACCGGAACCGAGCAAAACGGTTTGATTATCGGTGCTGTTACTGGAGGCATCGGCGATATAGATGCCTCCCGCGCCGGTCGTGCCACCGATGGCCCAACTCGAATTCATATTCGCTTCCAGCGTACCTGCGTGAAGGGTGATTGACCCGGATCCGCTGGGCTGACTGGTGATCTGCAGCGTGCCGCCGCCGGTTTGCACGAGACCGGCATTTATCGCCAGGGGGCCGGCAAACGTGACAGTTCCGGTACCGCCCAGGTTGAGCGTGCTGCTCGCGTTGACGTTGACGCCCGCGGAAACGGTCAAAGCAGTGGTATTACCGAGGTTCAACGTGCTGGCACCCGAGAAGGTAATGGCGCCGCTGCCCAGGTTTGAAGCGGTCGTGGCGTAGAGTGTTCCATTATTCAGCGTCAAACCGGATGGGGAATTGTTTCCGGCAAGGACGAGGGTTCCTGCTCCAAGCTTGACGAGTGCTCCGCCGGCGAGATTCTGAGCGACGGTGAAAGTATTGTTGGGATCTTCGATGTCAAAGCCACCGCCATTTGTGGTCATGGTTATGACCCTGGGCGTGCTGTTAAAGGTTGTGCCGGTGATCTGGAGGGTGCCGCCATCAAAATTGAGCCCCCCGCCGGCAGCGCCGAGGCTGGCATCGGCGCTGACGGAGATTTCGCCGCCGCGGAGAACGGTCCCGCCGGAGTAAGCGTTGGGTTCGTCGAGCGTCCAGATTCCGCTGCCGATCTTGACGACTTCCCCGGTGCCGCTGATCTGGCCGGCATATTCCGCGGGCTGATTGTCGTTGCCGACCGTAAGGGTTTGAGTGGAAATGTTGACATTTCCGCTGCCGCTGAGACCCCCGAGCGAAGCGTTCAGGGAGTTGATATCCAGGCCATTGTTGACGTCGACGTCGACATTTGTGGAATCCAGCGCGTAGGCATTTCCGAGTTGCACGACGCCTTGTTCGATGGTTGTGATGCCGGTGTAGGTGTTGATCGCGCCCAGGACCACGGTGCCGGGTCCGTCTTTAATGAAAGCGAAGGATCCCGCGATGGGCGTGTTAATGGTTTGGACACCGCTGGCGGCGGTGAAGGTTGAGTCTGAAGCGAGAGCGAAACCGCCTCCCTGGAGGGTGACGTTGCCGGTCTGGAAGTAGAGACCTCCGATGGTCTGGGTTCCGCTGACGGTGACGGTGTAGGTGCCGCCGCCATCGGTTCCGGCGGCGAACATGGCGACTTTGCCACTGGTCCAGGCATTGGTGGTGCTGGTGCCTGCGGAGCTGGGGTTCCAGTTAGCCGTGCTTGAATCCCACGTGCCGGTCAGAACCGAACCACCGGCGCCGGCGGTGGAACCGTTGAGGTCCCAGTAGAGGCGGTTTAATTCGGGGCTGCGATAGTTAACGATCACGCCATTCACAGAGACGTTGGTGCCATTGTCCACTAGCGAACCGCCTACCGGCGTGTACACCAGAGATCGGGAGCTTAAGGCGGGAATGGAGATGGAAGTGAGACCGCTGACATCGGTGGCAAGGAATTTTCCGGAGATCGCGTCGTAGACGTTGACGGGGGTGGAGCCGACGTTGACCTGCACGGTTTTCATCGTGCTGTAGGGATTGTAGAAGAGATAAGACGGATCGGCGGCGGCATGGAAGAAATCGGTGGCCAGCAGATTGAGCTGCAGGATCATGCTGACATTTGTGGGAGAAACGATGCTGCCCAGCACGCCGACATCACCCGATCCGTACGCGAAATTAAGCCATGCCGAGTCATAGCCGGTGCCATCGCCACCGGCCTGCGGGCTGACGCCGTCATAGCTTTCCTTGAGGCCTTCGTAAGAGTAATAGTTGCTCGGAGCGTCATTCCAGGAGGCGTTGGTCTGGTTACTGGCGGGCAGTCCGCTTTTGAGAAATAACCGGGCTGAGTTGGTCAAGTTGAGCATCCATTGCCCGATGGAATTGGCGAAGCGGTCGTCGTAGCGGACGAGGGGCACCAGGGCCATGGGGTAGATATAAGAGTTCATCGAGAACCCATAACCGCCGTCGTCGGTAGTGCTTCCAATCAGGCCGCTGACTCCGTAACCGCCCCATTCGGATGCGCTGATTGCACCCCAGTCTGACCGCACGACGCTGGTGGGTGAGAAGCACCAGTTGACGATCTTGGCGACGTCATAATTGGTTCCTTGTTCTGCGTTGAGGCGGGCGGCGGTGAGAGCTCCGAAAGGAAGGATGGTTTCGTAAAGTGGATTTTCATTGGCCGGCGTGTTTTGCAGAGCGTTCATGCAGCGTTCGGCGTCGCTGAGATCGGTGGGGTTGCCGGTGTGGATGTAGGCCACGTATTGTTCATATGCGGCACCCCCAGCGGCGTCCGGCTCGTTGTAACCGGTGACCGGCTTTTGGGTGACGTAGTTGAAGCCCTGGTAATTGAAGTTCGGTGTGGCGGTGGTGCTGCCGCCGGCCAGGACATCAATCATGGTGTGCATCTGAGCCGCGCCGGTGTTCATGATCGTATCAAGGCGCTCCTGGCCTGCGCTGCCCGTCGCGTATGAGGAATAATACTGGCTGATCAATCCATCGAACATGATCTGAGGCAACTGGTCGTACCAAAATTGGCCAGTACCCTGGGAACCGATGTTGTTCAGCACGAGATTGGCCCCGGTGCTGCTGTCATAGAACCGGCTGGCCATCTGCACAAAATCGTACGTATTCCCGTTGCTCAGCGTTTGTGACTGCTTGTCGATCCCCACCAGACTCGCGCCAAGCACCGCGCCGATCTGGGTGATCGCCTCGCCATTGCCTTCGGTGCTCTGCGTTTGCCCGATATAGCTTGGCATTCCAAAGCCCTGGGAGATGCCATTCTCGGGATCGTTCTGGAACCAGAAAGTCGGATACTCATAGCTGGACTGCGCCACCGGGTTGAAGACGGTACTGTCAAAACCCTGGGCGACCGCCGTGTAGTTCTCGTATTGGTAGTTGACGGGAATATATGGCATGGCGGCGATCTGGCTCACCACCACTTGCTGGCCCAAAACCTGCCTGGCGGCCGAGGCAATAACGGCCGAAAAAATGGCGCGAGCGCATAATCGACGCGGCATAAAACATTCTCCGCAGACTTTGGTTTATTCGCTGGAGGCCGTCCTCGCCCAAGGGCGTGTCTGAGCCTATTGGGAGACAGCAACACCAACGAACGAATCGGCGGAGGACCGCCTTCGACCAGGGCACTTGCATCGCCGCATGGCGGGCGGAACCAGACCACGCAATCAGCCTGCTTCTTGCGGAAAAGGCAGCGGCGCCATTTTCCCGGGTGCCGCGCTACGCCCGCCGCCGCCGATGGAGGAGTCCCACCCCCACCATACAAATCAAACCCGCAGTGGCTGGCTCCGGCACACTGGACGTCGGCAAAGACAATCCGTTTGCCGCGGCGAAGGCGTCTAACGCCGCAACGTCGCCGGCCGATACGTCGGCGCCGCTGACGCTCTGGTTGAAGTTCGCCGCCAGGTCGGTGAAGTCGGCGGCGTTGACCAGGCCGTCGTAGTTGAAGTCGCCCTGGTCCCAGGCAGTGACGGTCTGGTTGAAGTTGGCTGCCAGGATGGTGAAATCGGCGGCGTTGACCAGTCCGTCCAGATTGGCGTCGCCCAGCAGGGTGTATTTCACTTCGATCTGGCCGGACGTCAGGCCGGAGACCTTGCCGTCTTTGCCGTCGGCAAAGCCAACGCCGTAGGCCAGGCCATTGGTCTTGATTTGTGCCGCCGAGGAAATGATCCCCGGGCCGTTCCATCCGCCGCCGTTGTAGCCGGACTTGATGTAGGCGGCGATCGTCAAGATCGGATCAGGTCCACTTCCATAGTTGATGTACATATGGTTGTTGGAGATATCCAAAGTGGAGCCGGTGGCGATGCTCAGGGCGTTTTGGCTGCTGCCCAAACTGCCGCTGGCCAGCTTCAGCACCGTAGTGGATGCGGCGCCGATGTTCAAAGTTCCCGTGCCGCTGATGTTACCCGTGACGACGTTTCCATTGACGGTCAGGCTCCCGTTATTGACGATCGTGCTGCCCGATGGCAAAGCACCGGCAGCGGCAATGACCAATGCCGCTCCACTTGTGACGTTTGTAGCCCCGTTATAAGTATTCACTCCGCTGAGGTTCACCGTGCCCGTTCCGTTGGCGGTGATCGCACCGGTGCCGGTGATATTGCCGGTGAAATTCGCGGTGCCGCCGGTACCGCTGGCAAGCACCACGCTCTTATACAGCAAAATGTTGCCCGTGAAATCAGCCGTACTGTTGTCGGCCACGCCAATGGAGGTCGTACCGCTGGGGTTGTCGTTGTTGACGCTGATGTTGTGAAGCACCTGCCTGGCATTAGGACTGGCGACGGAGTACCCGCCGCCGTACGAAGTGAGCAGCGCGATGTTATCCGTCGGTAGCGTGCCGCTGTCGCCCAACTGAACGGCGTTGGTATCCAACTGAACGTTGGCGTTGGTCGGGGCGTTAAACCCGAGGCTGCCGCCAATGTCTCCGCTCGCAAAATATGTCCCACCAGGTGACGAAAGTACAGCAGCGGGAAGGGTGACATAATTAGTGCCGGTATCATCGTAGGCCAACTCCAGCGTCCCATCCCTCACCGTTGTGGTACCGCTAAAGGCCTGCCCATCGGTGGCGGTGGGGTTTTCACCGCCGCCGGCGATGATCCACGTGCCGCCGCCGATTTTATCGATGCTCGCGAGCGAACCGTTGATCATTTGAAAATTCTGCAACACGGTTCCGCCCGTCGCAGCGCTGTAATAGATCGTCTGGCCAGCCCCGTGCTGGTCGGTTGTGTTAACCGAGTGAAAGAAGTCGTTGAAAGTCACTGTGCCGGAGGTGTTTAGTCCGCCGATCGTGGTAGTTCCGGCATTACCGATCTCGGGCCCCCAATTGCAGGCATCGCCAGCAGCAATCAGATAAAACGCAACGACGTCTAAAGAACCGGGGCCGCCGCCGCTTGCCGTATCGTCTGGTCCGATATACAAAGACGCTGAGCAGCCGTTATTTACGCCGCCACCGGGTAACGTATTTACGCCGTCAATGTTAACTACAGGGGCGTCGGAGGTCCCGTTATCAACGGTGTATCCCGCCATCTCAAAGGTTCCCTCCTTGATGCGAATCGGGAAGTAGGTGCTGATGCCATTACTCGGGCTATTCGTAAACGTTGTCGGCTGCGTCCAGATCATGGTCCCGCCCGTAGGGCTGGTGCCTGGAATCTGGCCGTTCGTCATGATAAGTTGGCTGCCGCCGTTCACGTTCACCGATCCGTTAAACGTTGTGGTGCTCCCCTGAGCAAGATTAAAGGTCTCCTCCGTCCCACCATCCTGGGCGGCATTAGTCACAAAGGTGACATTGTTGTTGATGGTAACTGGATTTGTCGAAAGGTTACTGAAGGTCGGCGCGGGGGGGAATCCGGTCAAGGGCCAGGACAGATCGATCTCCCCTCCAGTCAGGTTCGTCGTGCCATTGCCGGCATCAAAAGTTGTGTTGTAAACCCCGAATGTCCCCAGGTCATTGTTGGAGGTATACGTGCCGGAAGCATTAAACTCGAGACTGTCGTATCCTGTCGGACTGACCGTGGGCGGGGATCCGCCCATCCACTTGGCTCCGGAGCTCCAATTGCCACTGCTGGAACTTGTCCAAGTGTAAGACGCTTGAGCTTGGGCACTCGGCGCCATGAAGGAGAGCATCGCCGTGCTGCACACAGCCCCGCACGCGATGAGCATCGACCGCCGCGTGGCTGATTTGCCGCGCGTGAAATAGAACCTGTTTCCTCTAGCAGACATTTTTTGCCTCCTCCGTGGAGATAAAGATTGGAATGAAATAGGAACGCAGCCAGCGACACAGTTCGCCAACTGGACGCCTCAATGTGTGCAATTGTACCACCCCGTGAAATTGTCCACAATCAATAATCGCCCTAGGCGGAAACCGATAACCGATAATCAATGCGCCGCCTAAACCACCCAGAATCAATCCTCAGCTCAGCGCGAAGATTTATTGGGGTAATGGAGGCGTCGGTCCAGGTCATGCGGTATTTTGCTGGTTCGGCTGCGGAGGCCCGACCCGTCAATGAACAAGGTCACCCGAAGATCGAGCGGAACTCGATCTTCGAGTGACCTTAAAGCCTTCCTACATCACCAGCCCATGTCCGACACGAGCTTATGCCCGGCGGCGTCGCCTGGCCAACAAGAGCATCGATCCGACGGTGGCTCCGGCGATCGAGCACGGCTCCGGCACAGCGACGGAAATGTCGCTGACCCAGATATTGCCCAACGTGTCGTTACCGCCACCCGTGTCAATGGTGATTCTCGCCGACTCTGAGCCCACGGGCGCGTTGAGCCCTATGTCCTCTTCCGTCCACGTATCGACACCTGCACTGGGGAAATTAAACGTCGTGTCAACATGGCCAAGATTAGCAGGATCGCCGGTCAAAATGTCATTACTTACCGCAGTTCCGAAATTGATGGTGACGCGAAGTTGTCCGTCGCGGGGCTGCGGAGCAGTGTCCTCATAGTAGAAGCGTAACTCGAACCCTGTTGTTGCAGGGTTGGCTACGACAGCGGCGGGCAGCGGGTTCCAATCGGAAAACCATTCGCCGTAGGTGGTTATGCTCGAGTCGCTCACCTCCAGCGCGTAGCCGGGCGTCGCCAAGGGCCCGGATGGGGGATTTGTAGAGGTGGGCGCACCCGCGGTGCCGGCGGGGGCTGTGCCTTCGCCCGCGCTGTTACCCGGTGTGTTATAAAGGCAAAAATTGGGAGCGGTTTGGACCCCAAAATCACCACCACCTCGGTGCCAACCGGCGGGGCGAGGGTTGGCGTCACCAACAGTATTGGGTATGGTACCCCATTGGGCAGGGGTTCCGTTATAATAGCTATAAATCTGGTCCACGCCATTCAGTTCACCTGAGGAAACCACGCTCGTGCTCAAATCCGGATTCGGCCAAACGTTACCCGGCAAAAAGGTGTTCTGGGCGGAAGCCTTGCTCACGCCAAAACAACAAACGCCGCCAACCGCCAACGTCAAAACGCACGTTTTTCTCGACATGTCTCTCTCCTTAAGTTCCGTGGAACTTATGATGTATAGGAAGGTCGCCAACGACACAATTCGCCGGCGAGCCACCCTCCTGAACGAGTTGGAACAATAGCGGCCCGCGGACGCGGTTACAATCAAAGATCCCCCAAGTCGGAAATTGATGAGCGCGTGTCGTTTCCCGGGAAACCGAGAGACGCCGCGTTGAGGGTCAGACCCAAAAATGATGCTCCACGGCCCATAGGGCGTGCCGTCACGAAGGCCCCCAAGGGGGCCGTGAAACCTTTCGATAATCCAGTTTTTATCGTCATCACTTGCATTTTTTCGTGTCTGGGGGGTGAACTGCAACTCTATTTTTGACAAATTTTTGGCATTCTGCCGTGAGATGAACAAATCACATTGTTCGGGCGCCGACCGGAAGCGCCACAATCCTTTGCCGTCACGTTAGGATCAATATCCAGTGGGGCCGGAACGGGCTTTCGCGATTACAATGCCCAGTCGCATGACGCTTCAGCAACAACTCAAATCTGGCCTTTGGCATCATCAGGCGGGCCGCTTAGCGGAGGCGGAGAGGATTTACCGCCAGGTCCTGGCGCAGCAGCCTAATCATGCGGATGCATTACATCTTTTGGGGGTGCTGGCGGGACAGGCGGGCCGGTTGGACGCGGGGATCGAATTGATCCGGCGGTCCATTCGGATCAAGCCTGATTACGCCGAAGCGTACGACAATCTCGGCAACGCCCTAAAGAGAAAGGGGCACGTGGATGAGGCCATCGCCGCCTATCGCCAGGCGATCGCCATCAGGCCCAACTACACCGAAGCTTACAACAATCTCGGCAATGCCCTGAAAGGCAGAGGACAACTCGATGAGGCGATCGCCGCCTATCGCCAAGCCATTGCCCTCCGGCCCAACTTCGCCGAAGCCCACAGCAATCTCGGCATGGCCCTGAAAGACAAAGGACAACTCGATGAGGCGATCGCCGCCTATCGCCAGGCCATTGCCCTCAGGCCCAACTTTCCCGAAGCCCACAGCAATCT
>Ga0181518_10005860_pt1 | contig 10471 bp, 11 predicted proteins | sample PEATcosm2014_Bin_28_FD_119751 | JGI IMG/M metagenome (GOLD analysis project Ga0181518, IMG submission 119751) | Peatland microbial communities from MTU Mesocosm Facility, Houghton, MI, USA - PEATcosm2014_Bin01_60_metaG | ecosystem: Environmental > Terrestrial > Soil > Wetlands > Peat | place... | reverse complement strand
CTGGTTTCGCTATAAGAAACTGCTGCTATGCCTTCGTCCGATGTTTCCGCTCATCAGTCCGCCTTCGACTATCCTCTGAAGCGCTACAATAGAGCTGTGCGTATTCGAGTTTTGATGGTTTGTCTGGCGCTGCTGACGACGGTCGCGCTGGCCCAGGATTCGCCGGACAAGCCTGCCTCCGACAACGCTTCTTCGGACAAAGCGGCACCGGACAAATCCGCCGCCCAGAGTCCCGAGCCCGAGGAAAGTTCCAGCCGCGACACCAGAATCGACACCAGTCCGCCCAGGGACGACGCCAAGAACCATCCCAACAGCAAGGCTGCCGTCGAAGACCTCGAAGCACCCGACAACCCCGACACCTCTGGCGTTCAGGAGTTCCATCCCTGGAACCCGCTGAAGTCGATGAAAGACATCGAAGTCGGCGATTACTATTTCAAGCACAAGAACTACAAGGCCGCGCTCGATCGCTACAAAGAGGCTCTTTACTACAAAGACAACGACGCCGTGGCCAGCTTCCGTCTCGCCGTTTGCCAGGAAAAACTCGGGGATAAAGCCGAAGCCAGGAAATACTACGAACAGTACCTGAAGATTCTTCCGGAAGGTCCGTTCGCCAAGGATGCGCGCGCCGCGCTCGACCGCCTCGCGAAAGCGCAGTAGAGCTTCGAGCTAAGAGCCTCAAGCTTCAAGCAACCGATCGCTGTCCGCTCGCAGCTCGCAGCGACCTACTTCTCCACCCGCCAAAAATCCCCGGTGGATGCGTTCACCGCCACCCGCAGCTTGGCCGTGTCGCGGTCCGTTCCATAGATCACGTGCCACACCAGCGAATTCGTCTGCCGGTTCCACTCCAGCACATAAAGAACTGGCGTGTCGGGTTCCTGCTCCAGCAGTTTGCCTCCGCCGTGCTGTTGGGCGACGGCAAATGCCTTGTCCGTATCCACCTTGAGAAACTGGACGTTGAAAATCTGGGTGCTGGAATTCGACGGGCTGTAAGTGTCGTCGACGCCATGCGAAATATCGCCGTCTGCCCAGGTGTAAGACTTGGTTGCGTGCATCGCCGGCGAGGCGAATCCAGTGCGCCATTCAACCGCTTTGCCGTCCCTGGTCTTGGAGGCCGCCGATTCCGCGCTATACGGTTGCGCGTCAAGCGCCCAGCTGCGGGCCGCGATGTAGCACTTGTAGAACGCACTGCTGCCGGTGATCGCCGCCGGAGCCTTGGCTTGCGGCGCCTCCGCCGGCGCCGGCTTGACCGGCTGCGGAGAGCACCCGGCGATGAATCCCGCTGCCAGAATCGCGACTAAGAGTTTTTTCATATGAAGATTTTCAATCGGCTTTCTATAGGAGTTTGGTCAACACTTAGCGATCATTACTTAGCTATCATTGTACCCAACCGACGCCACGGATTCCTATCTCGAACGTCGGCGCCGGGAACTCAAACATGCAATAGGCCGGAAAGTTCGAACGCCTCGGCGCGGGCTTCTGCCCGAAAGTGGAATGCCGCGCCATTCTCGAAGCGGATGGGAAAATCCTGCCGTTCCTGGCCATGCGTTTCGGACCATGCGTTTCGGACCATGCGTTTCGGACCATCGAGCGGATCGAGATGTGATGGTTACTTCTTTTCCCTGTCCGCGTCGTTTTCCTTGTTCTTGTCGTTGTCCTCCGCTGCAACCCCTGCCTTGTGCGCCTGCTCCTGCATTTCGTCGAGTTCCTGGCGCGCGGCATCGAGTTCTTTTTGCTTGGCGTCGATGTCGATCTTGTACTGCGCTTCTTCCTTTTGCCATTGCACGTTGCGCACGTTAGCATCCGGATCGAAGTTCACCGCCGCCGTGCGCAGACGAAGTTCGCGCTGATCGATGTCGATTTCGTGGCTCAGCGCATCGACCTTGGCTTTTTGCTGGGCGAGCTTCTCCTTCCACGTGTCCGCCGCCTTCTGGCGTTCAGCAGCTTCCGCGGAGGGATCGGCGGCTGGCGCGCTTGCGACTTGCCCGGCGTTGGCATCGGCTGCCGGCGCCGCCGGTCCGACCACGCTCAGAGCCTGGTCGGTGGGGAGATTGTCGTTGTCGAAATAGCGGGCGGTCGAAGTCGTCGCAGGCTTGTTCTTGCGGGCCGCTCGCGCGTAATCCCCGAGCGACTGAGCGCCAGCGCCACTCGCCGCCAACAGCAGCAGAGTTCCGATTGCGATTTCTTTCGTACGCTTCATGTGATCGTCCTTTCGTAAACCAGTTCCCAGTTGCCAGTACCCTGTATTCAAAGATGCCAAGACTTGCAACTGGCAGCCGGCAACTGACGTTCAAGAACTTGTCGTGGCGGCCCGCGCGCCTCCCAGGAACCCGCCGATGGTCCGATCCAACTGCGCCGCTTCCTGGGCGATGGCGTCGGCCAACTGCCGCGCCAGTTCCGGATCGCGGCTGCACGCCAGTTGCTGCCCGTATCCCGCGATCGTGGTCAGCGAATTGCGCAGCCCAAGCGCCAGTTCCGAAGAAATCTCCCGGTGCACCTTCTGGTCATGCCGGATGCGCTCCAGGTCGGTCTTATCGTTGAGCACCAAGGTCGCGCCCATCAGGGTCGCGTCCTCGGCCAGCACCGGAGACGCAGTCAGCTCGAGCACGCGGCTTTCTCCATCGCGGGAAACGTAATTCACCACCAGCCCTCGCACCGCCGACGTTCCCTCGAGAGCCGGAGCCAGGGACCGCTCGACGCTCGTTTCCGAAACCAGAATTGATTCGTTGTTTTCCGGGCGCAGCTTCGCGGTGCGGAAAAGATCGCCGGCATTGAGTCCCACGGGCGAGGCGAATCCCAGCAGCTTGCGCGCCGCCGGGTTCGCTTGCCGCACCAGGCCGCTGCTATTGAAAAACAGAACGCCACAGGAAAGGTTCGCGAGTATGGTCGAACTCAGTGTGTCGGAGGCCTTGGCTTTCCTGCGGTCCGAAAGTTGCTGGGTGGCGAGCTCGTGCTTTTGCTGCTTCAGTTGCTGAATGACGGCGTGGTAGGCGTGGACCGGCAACCCCTCCGCCGGCAACGGATCGTGATTCAGCGATTCGGGTTCCGCCACCAGGTTCTTCCGCAGGCGCCGGATGGTGAATAAGCCCAGCCCGAAAGCTGCGATGGCGCCGCACAACAGCATTCCCGCGCGCAGCATCGCCGGATTCAGCAGCACCCTCACAGCGCCCTCCAATACCAATGCAGCAGGCGGTTTCCGAACAGGGACGACACAAATGCCATGCCGCCGAGAAACACGCCAAACGGCATTTCGTAATGCCGGAATGCCAGGCGCGCCGATTGCCAGGCGCGACGACGCGGGGAAATGGGCGAAGGGATGGGCGAAGTAATATCCGAAGAGGTGGGCGAAGAAATGCCCGAAGAAATGTCCGCAGCAATGGGCAAGCCCGCGCCGCGCGCCTGAATCCGGCGCAGCCGCTTCCTCCAGATCGCAAGTATCGTGCTCAGTCCAACCAGCGAACCCGCCAGCGACGCGGTAAAAATCGTGAAGACCGTGAGCTTGGTGCCGAGAAACGCGCCGATCATTGCCATTAGCTTGACGTCGCCGAATCCCATCCCTTCGGCCCCGCGAGTTTTCAGGTAAATGGCGGCCGCGCCGTAGAGAAACGACGCGCCCACCGCCGCTCCCAGCAGCGAATCCGACAGCGACCACAGCCGCCACGAAATCTCGTGTCTCATCGCCGCCGATACCATGCCCGGCATGATTCGCGACGCCAGGTCATTGACCGGAACCACCAGGCTGAACCCAATTCCCAGGGCCAGCCCAGGCAGAGTCATCGCGTCGGGAAGAAGCTTGGTTTCCGCATCGGTGAAAATCAAGCCCAGCAGCAGAAAACCGAGCACCGCGAACTTCAACATCGCCAGCGTAAGACCGAAGTGGGCGTAACAGCCGAGAAAAAGCAAGCCGGTGAGCAGCTCGATCACCAGATAGCGCGGCGATATGGGCTGCTTGCAGGAGCGGCATTTTCCCCGAAGAATCAGCCAGCTCACCACCGGCACATTGTGATAGAGCGGAATCGGATCTCCGCAGTGCGGGCAGGCCGAGCGCGGCTTCACCACCGACTGCCCGCGCGGCAACCTGTAGATACACACATTCAGGAAGCTGCCAAAGCACAGCCCATACACGAAGATCGCAACTGCAAGAAAAGGTTCCACGTCGGCTAAGTGGTCAGTCTGCTTGGACTTGGATGATTATAAGCCGCTACCGCTGGCTCTTCTAAGTACGAAGGTCACTGTACCTCTGTAGCCTGCCAAATCATTGTGAGTAATGAGGAATCGTGCCGCATTCGCGACCGATCGCCGACAGGGCCTTGCGGACAGGGTTCGCAAGGCTCCACGTATCGGACACACACCGGTATCCGACCGGGGATTTTAAGTGTGACCGCGATTTTTCAACAACTACGAGGCTTTTCATCCGTTATCGCGCTTTCCAGAGCTGATACTCGCGTACGAGCGTCACAACACCCATTACGCCCGCCAACAACGGAATCGCAGCGACAATCCAGACGAGCGGATGCCGGAGAGCATGGCTGAGGAGTGCCACGCCGTATACGCCGACAAGGAGAAGTGCCAATCCAACTAGCGTCACCACAGGATCGAACTTGGAGTCGTACTTTTTCCAGATTAGGCGCATTTCACTAGGAATTATAAGGCGGCAAGCACGGGTGTTGTCTACAGGCCATAGCACAAGCTTGCGCCGTCTGTTCGCTCTTCAGCCGTTCCGCTCAAAAAACCTGTTACGGCCTGACCGTGGCGACCCCATCCGACAGCGTGGTGTGCAGGGTCAAGTCTTGGCTATCACAGGTAATAGCTAGTAGCTGCCCTCCTCTTGACACAGCTGCCGCGATCCCCAATGATTAATCGGTCCATGTCCCGTTCATTGCAGATTGCCCTCCGGCTCATTTTTTTTGCGCTCGCCCTGGGTTCGATCCTCTCTTATTCCCAAAGCCCAACTCAAACTCCAGCCGTGGTCACTTTCACCCTCGACTTTCCCAACTCCGAACCGGAGCACTATTCGATTCGCGTGCAATCCGATGGCGCGGCCCACTACCAGTCGAGCGGACGCCTGTCGGTCGATTCCGCCGACACCGGCGACACCGACAACTTCGATCTTGATTTCACCTTAGCTGCGCCAACCCGGCTCAAGATCTTCGACCTCGCGGCGAAAGCCGGATATTTCCAAAAGGATGTTGACGCTCATCGCAAGAACGTTGCCTTTTCGGGAAAGAAGACGCTCGCCTACAAAGACGAGCAGCGCACCGGCGAGTCCACCTACAACTACTCCTCCAACTCCGCCGTCGACGAACTGACCAGCCTGATGGAGAGTCTCTCGGTGACGCTCGAATTCGGGCATCGCCTGCAATACGACCGCCGTTATCAAAAGCTTGCGCTTGACGACGAACTCAAGCACATGGAGGATCTGGACCGCAACCATGAACTGGTCGAGGTCCGGGCGATTCAGCAGGTCCTCGATCAAATCATCGCCGATCCCGGCGTGATCAACGTGACCAGGGCCCGTGCCCAGCGCCTGCTGGACCACGCCCCCGTCCACTGAGTTTTTTCCATCCACCTGTAGAGACGTGGCCTGCCCCGTCTCCTTCCGCCGCCGCACTCGGCCCACCGCCCCAAATCCGCTCTACAGAATCTCTACAAAATCTATACAAAACCTTTCTTGACTTTCACTCCAAACCCTCTCAGACTTAAGCCAGTTACGGGGGTGTCGTATGGCGATCACAAAACTCGGCAAAATGCTGGCCGTGTGGGCCTTGGTGGCAGCGGTGTTTTTGGTGGTTTCGGCGTCGGCCCAGTCGAAGGCGCGGATTGTCCGCTTGAGCGACGTGGAAGGCACGGCGCAAATCGACCGCGGCGCCGGCGACGGTTTTGCTAAGGCGTTTCTCAACCTGCCCGTGATCGAAGGCTGCAAGCTGAAGACCGGCAAAGACGGCCGCGCGGAAGTGGAATTCGAAGATGGCAGCTCGCTGCGCCTGGCGCCCAATAGCGAAGTGGATTTCACTCGCCTCGCGCTCGGCGCCGATGGCCAGAAGCTCAGCACCGTGCAGCTCGTCTCCGGCACCCTGTACGCGAATCTTCACCCGAAAAGAGCTGGCGGCAAGAGCGATAACGGTGACCAGTTCCTGCTGAGTTTTTCCCAGGAGACCATTGCCGTGTCCGAGCCCACCCATTTCCGCGTGGAACTCACCGGCACCCAGGCGGCCGTTGCCGTATTCAAAGGCAAAGTGAGCGCAACCTCTCCGACCGGGCAATTTGACGTTGCCGAGAAGCACAGCGCCACCATTGACCTTGGCGATCCCGCGAAGAAAGATGCGGTCGTCATCGCCAAGAACTACGAGGTGGAACCCACAGACGCGTGGGACCGCCTGCAGGCGGACTATCATGATCGCTACGTTTCCACCGGTGGCACCAACCTGTCATCGCCCTATACGTACGGCGTGAGCGACTTGAATTACTACGGCAGCTTCATGAACTGCCCCGGCTACGGTATGGGCTGGCAGCCCTTCTTCACCGACGCCAGTTGGAACCCGTTCCAGGATGGCGGTTGGATGTGGTATCCCGGATCTGGCTATACGTTTGTGTCGTCCTACCCCTGGGGCTGGATGCCGTACCGCTATGGCAGCTGGGCTTTCGCGTCGGGCTGCGGCGGCTGGATGTGGCAGCCGGGCGCCTACAACAACTGGAACAACTGGTATGCGATTCCTCCGGTGAAGAATCCGCCCAAGCACTTTCCCGTGCCCAGGCCTCCTGTGCTCGGCGGCTTGACGGTCATGGTGGGACGGGGCCTGACCGCCAATCCGGCTCCAGGAGCGCCCCACCGCCTGATCATCAATCCCGGCTCCGCCGGCTTCGGCGTGCCGCGCGGATCGGTGCAGCACATCGATCGCGTCGCCAGAACCATGGTTCAGACTTCGCGTCCCGTCGCAGTTTGGACGGCTCGGCCAGTCTCGACCCCGGCAACCGGCTCCGGTGAGCGTTCCAGTTTCACATCCGCTCCAGCTTGGACCGGGCCCCCTACGGTGACGGCCCCGACTAGTTCGCCGTCAAGATCGACGCCGTCTCCGCATCGCTGAACCAGGAAGTGTTTTTGGAGAGTGGGGAGTGACGGGCGTCCTCGCCCGTCCGCTTGCCGGTCGGCGACGTTCGAGGCTCTCCATCATTAGGCTCGGACCGGCGCGATTTCCGACTACGGCGGCGAGATCAGTCGCACCGCTACCGGAGATGTGCCCTCGCCAAGGATCGACCGCCCGGCAGCGCCCGTTCCGCAACCCGCCATGTTGATGACGGTGGTATTCACCCGGCCGGCGCTACCCGCAGGCCAAGCTGGCGTAGCCCTGCCGTCTGGATTCACAAATAGCTGCACGAAGCCGATGATCTGCACCGGGTTCGTCGGCGGCGTACCTGGTGTGCTGTTAAACACCGGCACCGTAACCAGCGAATCGCTGACCATTTCGTTGTTTCCCGCCAGTGCCGGATTGACGAGCGCAATCGGGTTGTCGGCGCCCGCGATGAATTGGAAAGGCGGGCTCGGCCCGGCCGCGATTTCGACCTGATCGCCCATGTTGGTCCTCGAATGGCTCAGACAATTCACCGCGCGCGCCGTTTCCCGGTTTCGATTGAGATCGTTCCCGATGTCGATATTCGCCGTGCTGTTGCATGAGATGGGGGTCTGGATGCAGCCGGCAACGCTTTCCTCATATGCCGTTGTCAGCGCCGGCACGCAGTCGGGCAACGCCTGGGTCGGGGGCGGGAAGGTCGTATTGGGATCCCCGGGATAATACTCCCAAGCCACTGGCCCGCTGGCCGGCGGTATGAATGTCCCGCTGCAATTACCGCCAGGACAGGCCAGGCTCATCGGCACCCCGCCAGGGTTGGAAGTCCATCCCAACAGGTTTGTGTCGAGAATGGCTCCTGTCGTCGGGTCGAAAATCTGAGGATTGACGGGACCGGAATTTGGGCTCATATTCGGCAACAGCCACGGTTTCACGCACATGGGAGCGACCGGAATCGCCGTTTGACCCACTATACTTGCGCCCGAAGGATTATAGGCTTCGGCAGTAGCCGATGCCGCCACCGCGATTGCCGTGCGTCCCCAAATGCGGGCGAAGAAGGTTGGCAGATCGGTCCGCTGCACCCGCACGGTCACGTGCGGGTCGGTCCCAAAGCCGCTCGACCCGAAATTCGGGAAAGTGACATTAACTTCGCCGTTGCCGGCAACCAGATTCCGTCCTCCGACCAAATTGCCCTGTGCCACCTGGATCGCAACCGCGGATGCCAGGATTTCCGCATTGGACGCGAGCAGCATATCGAGCGGCCGGGAAGTCATCCCGGAATTCGCCAGCGCCCGCGCGCCCGCCAGAGCCGCCCCGTCGGCCGCCAGTTGCGCCTCGCTGCGCGCCGTGTAGAGCGTCACCACGTCGATCGAAAGCGCGGCCATCGCGCCCACGACAAACAGCATCACCACCGCCACCAGTACGATGACGATGCCGCGCTCGCTGTTTAATCGCGAGCCCGGTCGTGAGCCAGTTCGTGATTTAGTTCGGTGGTGTCGCAAGCATCCTCACATCTGATTGTGGACCGTGGCGCTCTCGCTCACCTGCGTCGTCGCCGCATAGTTTGCGCCCGGAGCCAACAATTGAATCACACTATTAAATCGCCAATGGTAGGGATAAGAAACCGTAACCATGGTGCCGACAGCCACCGGCGTGCCGGGCGCGCACGGTCCGGATGTGCAGGCCCATCCGCGGTTGATGACGATGACCAGATTGTCGCCGGCATACACGCCCGAACACCCGGTAATAGTGTACGTCCAGGCGAGGCCCGCCGGTCCGGATGCCGCGCCCGGCGGCGAGCAGGTTCCGCGGGGAAGAACTCCACTGCCGACCAGCGAATTGAAGATTGCGGTCACCACGGGCTGTAAAGAATCCGGGTTGGGGTTGGCCGCCGCAATGTCATTCGTCGGCTGAGCGCCAGCAATGATCGCGCCTTCCTGCGCCGCCTGCTCGATCTTCTGCTTCTGATTGAAAGCGCCGCTGAAATCGTAGATGCCCACGACGAAAACCACCAGCAGCGGCAGGGTAATGGCAAACTCCACCAGCGACGATCCCCGTTCTTCCCGGAACAATTTGGGTGCCCCACTTCTCGCGCTTTTCGAGAAGTGGGAACGTACGCGGCAATGCGGATTTCGGAAGCCAGCCATCTAGTTCTCCATCCTGCTTTGCGCTTGCGCCGACAGCACAATCTGCTGCATGTTGAGGGAAGTGAATGGCAGATAGAACTGGAAGGGATACTGAAAGCTGACCATGGTTCCGCATTGCGGGGCCTGGGTCGCAAAGTTTGAATTCAGCAACACGTTGCTGCAAACCCAGATGTTGTTTCCGGTAAGCGTGCATACGCCGCCAGGCGGCGCCGGCGGCGGCAATGGGCACGGAGCCAGCCCTGGACTGATCGAGGATTTGATTTGGGTGGGATCGAGGTTCGATGCCTGCAATACGGTGTAAATCGTCGTATCCACGGTGCCGCTGGTAGGGAAGGTGTTCGGCGCGGCGCAAGTGGCGCATGTCGCCCGCGCCGCGGTGATCGCCCCCTGTTGCGCCGCCTGCTGGATGGTCGAGTAAATGTTGAAGGCCCGTCCAAACCACACGATGCCCAACAGCATCATGAACACCAGGGGCAACACCAGCGCCGCCTCGGCGATCTCCGCGCCGTCAGCGCTTCCGAGTTTGCGCGTGATGCGTTTTATGTTCAGCAAACCGCAGGCCCTTCTCTCCGGTCAGGAGGGCAATTCATAAATGGAAAAATAAATCATAATTGCAATTACAAATTACAAATCACAAATCACAAATACCCCAGCCCTCTTCCCATCCCGTAAAACAGCACCGTAAGCGCCATGGCCACTCCGAACGGAATCTTCGTGGACTGAGGATCATCGATTGACATTTCCGGCGCGGGCCGACGCAGGGTGAACAACGCGGCCATTAGATGCGCGATATTGAAGAGCGTCTGTTTCAGCCGTCCTTTCCAGATGACCACACCGAGCGCCATCACTCCCGCAACGAGAATTGTACCCATGAGCACCAAGAGCATTTGCCGCCAACCCAGACAAGCTCCCAAAGCGCCGGCCAGTTTCCAGTCTCCCGCGCCGAGGCTGCGCACCAGCACAAAAGGTAATAGTAGCCCCAAACCCAGCACCGCTCCCAGCAACGCGTCTTTCACTCCCGCCCAGCGATAGAAAATGGCGTTGATCGCGATGCCGGCCCCCAGGCCCGAAACGGTGAGCCAGTTCGGAATCCGCCGGTAACGCCAGTCGAGAACTCCCGCGCAGATGGCCACCAGATCCGCCAGAATCCAAGGCATGATCGTCGGCACGAACGTCGGCGCGAAAATCCGCACGAAAACAAAAGACGCGAAAATCCGTGGGCCCGATTGAAGCATGATTGCCGCTGCCAGACGAGCGCCTCCG
>Ga0181518_10005859_pt1 | contig 10472 bp, 12 predicted proteins | sample PEATcosm2014_Bin_28_FD_119751 | JGI IMG/M metagenome (GOLD analysis project Ga0181518, IMG submission 119751) | Peatland microbial communities from MTU Mesocosm Facility, Houghton, MI, USA - PEATcosm2014_Bin01_60_metaG | ecosystem: Environmental > Terrestrial > Soil > Wetlands > Peat | place... | reverse complement strand
GCTTTTGGCCCATTCCAATCCCTTGCTCCCGAGGTGGATGTCCCCCGCAAGCACCACAACGTCCGCCTCGGTCGTTGGAACGACCACCGGGCCAAATTCTAAATGAAGATCAGCAAGAATGTGTAAGCGCATACAAGGATGTTAAGTTGGTGGCTGCACCCGCAGCCATTGAGCCGTTCCTGTAAGGAATTCCCCTGGACATGGCCTTGGCCAACCGATTATCAGCCTCGGGAATTGCCTCACACTTTTTTATTTTCACCATAGCCATACGACGAGGGAATACAGGCCACCCATCAAGATCGCCCACCCTGCCAGACCGATGGCATAGCCTTTCCAGGTTGTGCCCCAAAGGCACCAGTAGTCCATCGAATGAACAGCCCAATATCGAAACAGGTGGGGATCGAAATGGGCGAGAACCCGCACCAACAAAATGAACGGCAAGAGGACAATGATTTTCATGCGTCAAGAAGGCTCCCCCGATTCCAACTCGTAGAGCATTCGGCTCACTTGCTCCTCCGTCATCCCGTTCAATCTCCGCCGCAGGGCTTCGGCAATGCTCTCTCCTCGGTTCCGCTGCATTTTGCCAGCGTCCAAAAGAGCTGTCAGCCGTTGTAAGGCGCGAGACCGAAAGTCCTCTTCCGGGTCCGTACCTGATTCAGGTTCAAGAAATGAACCGGTGACACCACCAGGGCCCCAACCGAGATCCTCGTCGATCTCCGCCCCGGTCTGGCGATCAAATTCCCAAGCGCCGCAAATAATGCGATTTGCCGTGAGCTGTGTCACCTTCAACCGCATCGGTTTTGGAATTCCCCAGAACCAGCGCAAGACAAAATCCCCAACTGCTATTTCTGCAAGTTTTTTGCTCATAATTCTTTCCTGATGCCGGATGACTGCCCAACCGCCGTGACGGCTGCGGAGGGCCCCTTCGAGGCTGTGCTTTTTGCAAGACGTCGGAACAACCGCCGCCGCGCCTTGGCAACAACTTCCGGAGCAGAAATGCCACAGGGCCAAAACAGTCCCACCACTTCGCCCGCCTGACGCAAATGGATGGCCGCACTGTCCCTGTGCCATGTGAACCTGACCGAATCCAACCGTCGGACGGTGTGGTCATACAAGATCGCCGGGACGGCGGCGCCGTGACTGAACCAAACATAGTCCAGCAATCCGACGCGGTGGTAAAACATAGGACGCACTGGGCGACCCCGGGTTTTAGAGACTTCGGCCGCGAAAACCTCATCTTTCTCCGTCGGCCTGAGACCCCTGGGCGGGTGTCCCAACAGTTGAACGACCGCTCTGGACATGTTGCGACCGCTCCCCCAGGCCGGGTTGTCCCGCAAGTCCACAGAGTAGGCCGGCCGATTTTGCCAACGGCCCAGGCTGCAACGCAATCGAACCCGCTTTTTCTCCAAGGGACTAGAATTCATGGGGAGAAAGAGGTCCTCGTCCTCCGGATGGATCCGCGTCCACCAGACCGCGTCCCGCAGGACCCGGGGCATCGGTATCGAACCGGGTTTCCAAAATGGACTCGGATCGCTCTCGTAGAGCACGTAGAAGTTCTCTCCCGCAGCGCGCGCTGCCTGCGTGAGCTTCTCCCCGTCCAACGTCAGGTCCAGGTCGGCCTGTTTGAGCACCCGGCCGCCGAGGCTGCAAACCTGTGCATTGAAAACAACAAAGTGGCTGCGGTGCCGCTTGTAATAGCCGCTTTTTGAATTCGCGATCAAGCGTCCCTCGGCAAAACCATGTTTTCGAATGACGGCTATGATTTGGTTGTGGTGCATGGATTACGTATGGACCCAATTATTCCTCAAGCAGGGCCTCTACACCTGTAGCCTCGGCTCCAACTGCGCCTTGATCGAGGATTCGGGGCGTTCACCGCGGGTTTCCCTTGCCTGGCCTTTCATGTGTTCAGTAAAGGCCCACGCTTACTTTATTACCATCCTGCCCGCCCAGACCTTTGGCCACCCCACTGAATTCATATTCATTTCGATTCAAGTTTGTAATACTGGCCGTCACTGTGCTGGATTGCCGCAGCCAGGGCGAGAAATGTCCAACCCATTGGACGGCTTTTTTTCCAAAAACCTCAATTCTCCGGGCGGGTTGCGCGCTTTACGCGCCGGCAAGCCACCAAGATACCCTCCGGAACGAGTTTGGAGGCTGAAAGCGTCAATACATGAATCGGCGTGAAGACCTTGGCCTTCAGGTAGCGCACGTCCGGCATCCCCTGTTCGGCGATGATGACATGCTTGAACATGGCGCAGCGCAAAAGATCATCGCGAACCTCCGGCACTGCGGACCATACGCCGTTAAAAAACAACTGCGGTGCCGCCGAGGTCAACACCCTCGGCCAGATCCGCTGGATGAGCTGGCGGGCATGGTTCGGGCCCAGAGCCTCGTCGATGTAAACCAGCGATTCGACCGGAACGAACCTGGTGGGGAGATGCAGATCGATGCCCGCGCCACTGAGAAGCTTTCCGCCGGCACGGGTGGCGGCATGGCCCAAGGCCGTAAACACGAATGTGCGCGAGGAATCCGTGCCACCGGTGACGATGGTCAGGCCGGCTTTCAGCTTCAGCAACTCGATCAATTTGCCTGTTCTTCCAGGGGCATGGGCCAGGCGCGGGTCATCAAACGTGGCGTAATCCCGGCAGTGCGCCGAGATGAAAGAATGGCGCTGTGCCGGCGACAGCCGTTCCAAGAGGGACAAAAAGCCAAGCACATGCGGGTGGTGGAACAGGCCGAACCAGTGGTGAGTGGTGCTGGTGGACTGCCCCATAATTCTTGCCAGCCGCTCGTAGCTCATCGGGTGCCGGTGCTCCTTTGCCAGCCTTGAGCGCAAGTCGCCGAAAAGGGCGCCGGCCGTAAACGGACAGCCGGGGGCGGCAATAAATCCGTCGTAGAGAAGCTCTGTTTTCCGAGTTTGCTTGTTCATAGGTTTTGGTTTGTCGGCAAACTCGCGGCGGCCTTTGTTCTGAACACCATCACTTTTTCGCAAAACCAACTCGGGGGGTGGCGTCAGCGCAGAAAGGGCGTCCAACGGGTTGGGATTTTGACTGGTGGCGCGTGCATTTGGGAGCCTGTCTCTTTCATGTGGGGGTACTTGCTTGGCGGTGTGAGATTGTTCGCGGCGCTTTTCCTGGAGCTGGTACCGGTCCAATGGCTCCATGGGCTGCTCCGAGGCGGACCAGTACCAGTTGACATCCCGTCGCTGCCCCTTGGGAACCGGATGATGAAGCAGCAGCAGTACCTGAAACAGTACCGTTCCCCGCCCCTTCCGTCGTTTCCGCCACAGACATTCAGAGCGCGGCACCACTCCTTGATGACGAACGGCGCCAAGGGCTGAACCTGTTGGCGTTTCGTGTCTTTTTGAATAGTGTGGTGTCTATTTGGCGTCCCTCGCGCGTCCCGCAGAAACGGCGGTTCGGCCGCTTGGTTTGCATAAACTGTTGATTTCACAGGCCTTATGATTGTGTTTGGCCTGATTTTCTAGATGGACAAGCTCCATCGCCGAACATGCAAAACAGTAGCATCACTTGCCCCACATTACATGGGATCGTATTACTGACGAAACGCTTAATTATAAGTAGTAACAAAGACAATTGCGATTTCCCCGGTTCACAATATGAAACGATATATAATTGCAGCGTGAGTAACGATACAGAATTACAGATCGCAGGAGGCGTTGTGTGGCGTAGATAGCCTGAACCTATCGGGAGAGATCGTACTACCGGCTACACTTGGCGCCAAGAAGGTCCAAAAGGCAAACCTGCCAGCACACAACAGCGCAACGGCGCTTTGGTGCAGAGTGCAATGAAACAAGGCTGACAGATTCCGACGGTGTGTTGAAAAGAGCCTAATATAAGATATGAACGATGCAGTTGTTGATCTGGACGCAGGGGGCATGGCACTTAACTTATGGTTAAGCCGGACTGGGATAGAACGCAAACTGGGTTATCACTGGGTGGAATTGGGAATGATATCCGCAAGCAACATCATGGGCCGCCTCTACCTCACTCGACAGCAAATCAACCAGTTCTGGAGCCGCGTTAGTACCGGGGAATTCGCCAAGGCATTAGTTGAAAATGGGCGAAAGTGCGATACGTGTGAGGGGGTTGTTGAGGCAGACGCAGGGGGAATGGAGCTTGACCTGTGGCTGAATAAAATTGGGAGACATCACAGCACCGGCTATCGATGGGCTGAGTTAGGCATGATCTCCACGACTAATGTCATGGGCCGACTTTACGTGACCCGTCAGGCGATCAACCAATTTTGGACCCGAGCCGATGATGGGGAATTTGCCAAGCTCCCCGCAGGGGCTTGTAAGCCCGGACCAAAAACTTAGCATGTCGACTTTACCTTCTAGAATCTTAATTGGGAATGTGCTGGAAACCCCAGGCGACGGTCTATTAGCCTCGATCGACGTCTTATCCCAGATGATCGGCACGCATCGTGAATCGTTTGGGATCTGGTTAAGAGCAGGTACCGCGAATATTCCAGAGAACAGGTACGAGTTTTAGTCGTTTGGAGCTTATAGGACAAATTATGAGCGACGTAAACGCCGTTGTTGAGACTCCGGATAAGAAAATGAAGGAAGGAGACCACTTCTCGCCGGACGGCAAGTGGGAGCCCCAATTCGTTTCCCGCTTTTACAGCGGCGCGATCGGACGCGCTGACGCGCCAAGCCAAAGGCTTTTTCAGGGTGTGCGCAAGCAAATGCTTTTCGCCGGCATCAATCGGTCAGGCTCGGCCAACCGTGTTTCAAGCTCCGCCAGTTCCATGAGGGTGACTGGATGAATCAGGACCGATGTTTTCATCACCTCAACATCGATCACCACGTAGCCCGCACGCCGTTTGTCACCGGTCGCAGCCTCTTCCCAGCATTCTCCACGGTCTCCACTTTGAATGTGTTCACGAGCGCTCCCCAGCACCTGGTGCGATACGACTCGATGATTACGTTGGTGTCCATAAGGACTATGTCCCCTCTGGTCATGCTGTTTCCTCATCACAAGTCGAACGGAACGGGCAACTCGTAGCTCTTGAACAAATTTTCGAGGTCTTCCACAGTGCAATCCAGCAGCTCGGCCGCACGGCGAACAGACAACTCGCCTCTATCGAGAGACCAGTGCATCCGTTCAACAAACCGACGGGAAAACAGCTTTGGAAGGGTCTGTGCCGACGGGGAACGACCGTTCCACGTCAGGCGATCTTTGTTAATGTCAAGTGAAGCGGCTTGGGTCAACCAGCTTAACTGACGCAACCGCCAATAAAGGGCATCGGAAGTCACCTGAAACTTGGATGCGGTCCCGTTCAACCAATCGTGCAGGTCCTGATCTCCTCGCTTCTCCCATCGGGGTTTCAAACTTGTGCTGGGCATGAGGAGAGCGGCTGCGAAGTTGTTGGCCAATTGCTCCACTCGTTTCATCTTCGTGCCTTCAACCTTATCTGCCTGGTCGTAGGTGCGAGGCGGCATCGCATTCCAAGTGAGGATGTGGAAAATCTCATGGGCGAAATCGTAGTTGCGCCGGCCGTCGGGCTCACGCCGATTAATCAGGATCGTGTTGAATTGTTGAAGTTGGCACGCGGCGCCGGAGATCCCGTTGGGGGCATCCACGTTGAGGACTAGAATCCTGAGGCGATCCTCGACGAGCTTGCCTAGATTCGTCGCCGGAACCTCCCCGAGATCCCAATCCGCGACAAGTGCTTCCCCCGCTGCCTGCGCTTCTTCGAATGAACTCCGTTCTGTCAGCGTTAATCGCTGCGAAAGCGCACTGAACGGCTCGCCCTTGATTTCGCCGAGGCGACGGAATGTGCCAATCCATTTGCCCGCTTTAGCCTCGAATTCCTCGAGTGACGCAGGCGCCGCCCCGACTGCCCGCCAAGAGAACGCGCCTTCGCCGATCAGCGTAAAGGTGTCGGTGAAATACTCCAGTCCTTTGCCGAGTGTCTGGATCAACTTCACCAACTCCTCGGCGGTCAGCTTGCGCTTGCCTGCCTCGATGTTGGAAAGCGTTTGGCGATCGTTCAAACCCAGATGGGAAGCCAGTTCATCTTGGCTCAAGTTCGCATCTTCTCGGGCGAGTTTCACCCTCTGCCCAACGATCCGCTGGAATTGCTCTTGTGATAATTTATTCATTCTTTAAGGAAAGTATAGTGCGCAATTTTAAACTTGCAATAAAAATATGCATATTGTAATATGCGTATTAAATGAGCTTATGCATTGCCGGGGAATACGAAGACTCCGGTGACGGCGGTCCACTGCTCGATGAAACCTCAAATCTTAAGACCGAGCTCCTTGAACTTCCTCAATGCCTCGGCGTTGCCCCGGGCATCATCCACGGGATTGTGGGTGTGCGCGGTGACTCGATAATTCTTCCATTCCGTTGCTTTGGAAGCGTCCTTGACCAGGCCGGCGTAAAGGTCACCGATCCGCCGGCCTGAAATTCCGAAGGGGTTCCGCCCAAGGTAGCGATGGAAATAATAATTGATAAACTGCCAGTCATAGGCGGGGTTGTCCGAGACAAAAACGGGGCGGCCTTCGGCGTGCTTCTCCAGCCACGCCGCAAAGGTCTCCATCACCGTTTTCGGTTCTTCGAAGCTCAGGTGCTGTGCGCGTGAGAATCCGCTTACAGCCAGAGCCTCCGGCTCGAACCGCTCGGAGATCGGACGTGTCTTGCCATAAAAGGTCTTGTCGAGGAGATCGTCGAAAATCACCGCGCCGAAGCACACCATGGAAAACTCCGCCGGAATCGGCCCGTCAGATTCAACATCGACGATGACGTAGCTCATTCCCGATTACCCGAACGTTTACAGTGTTGTCTTCCCGGCCGCCCTGACCTTGGCCCATCTGGCCCGGGCAGCCGCCGCCAGCTTGGCCCTGACGGCCGGGCTGCTGCGTCGATCACGCTTTTTGGTGGCTTTCGGCGTGGCGGCGTTGCCTTTTGCCTTGGCCCATCGGATTTTCCGTGCCTTCGCCAGAGCCTTTATGAGTTTGCGTCGATGGGCGGCGGACATGTGATATTTGCGTTTGGCGGGGGTGAGGGCTTCCAAGGTGCGCGGAGCCGGAACTTCAGCACCAGCGATGGAATTGAGTTCGCCTTGCAGCACCTCGATCTGCTGTTTAATCGCGATGATGCGGTGGAGCTGGCCTGTCGTTATGTCTCTGAGATTTGTCATGGTTAATTGGTAATGCTGGCGGGGATTCGGGGTCAACGACAAAGCAGGCCATTCCCATTCAAACCGGACCGGGTGAATTCCCGGGGCGATTGTTCAAACTTCCCTCGCTGGCGGCAGCTGAGTGATTCCATGCAGTTTTAGGCAGGCCTTCCGTTTCTCTCACCCGCGCCACCGGTCTGGAGATGTTGTCCGGTCGGATCAAGGCCGGGCTTGGGAGGCGAGGTAGCGACGGCGGGCGGAGACGACCTGGACGGTACGACCGAGATTCTGGGCTGCTCCACCGGCGAACCAAGTTGAAAGATTCGATTCATTTGGGCCGGGAAGAACGTTGCCTCTGCCACTGACGACGTTCGAAACCAGAGCGGGCTGAGTGGTCAGTAAGGCGGGAGCAAGCGACGAAACCCGTGGACCAGGACGACTGCGAGGAACAAGAGGTTCCGAAGGATGAGTCCGGGCCAACAAAAACGAACTGGGCCGTGTGCTTGGCCAGATGATTTCTGTTCTGCCAAGCACGCAGCAATCTGTTCCACGACAGAACGCGAACGCGGCCATTCCCATAGGGCGTTGAGCCATTCAGCAGGAATCGAGTTTCTGCCACCGCTGACCCCGGCCAATGCCCCCAGGATGGCTCCGGCGGTGTAGGTATCACCGCCACATTCCAAAATGGAAATGAGGGCGGCGCGAAAATCGCCTGGATGACGCAGCCATGCGTAAAGCGCAACCGGGACAACATGCAGCGAGTATCCCGATACTGCCTTTTTCAATCCCAAGCCGCAGGCGAACTCCGACACCGAGTGTTGCGCTTTGAGCGAAAGCTCGATTGCCGTGAGAAGCTCTTTCCACTCTGCCTCCGGTGAGAGTCGCAGCAGCACTGGAACGATTGCCGACGAATCTGGTTGGCCGTGGTTCATCATTGTCAGCGCAACAGACTCGGCTACCTTCCGTGCAAGGTCCACCAATCAATATCAACTGCAAAGCCGCGGAGAGGGCCTAAGCCCCGCTTTGCTGTTGCAAACATAGCTCCTTGTACGGCCTAGGATCGCTTTTGATTGCTTGGCCGGGGTGTTATGGTGGGGCAAAACAAAGAATCCGCTGGGAAGGCCCAGCGGGTTTTCAAGTTTCAAGGCACCGATTAAGCGGCTTTCTCTTCCTCCTCCTCATCGGCGGCTTCTTGCGTCTTGGTGGTCTCTTGCCCTTTGGCAGCTTTCTCGGCAGCCTCTTTAGCGCATTCGGCATCATACTCTTTGCCTTCTCTAATAATGGTCGCAATGTCAAAACCGAGTTGGGCCTTTTCGACTTCCGCTTGATCAGGCGTTTTAGCGTGCCAGAATTCGGGTAACTTTAAAAGACGTTTACCGTTCGCATCAAGGCCTGCAATCGGCGTACTGTTTTTGATCTGGTCCGGGACCATGTTGGTATAGTACCAGTAAGCCTGCTCAGGCTCAAACTCTTTGTCGTAGTGTTCGGTGATGATTCCGCCCGAGTTTCCGTGGGCGAACGCGGCGCCCTCCAGGTCTGAGTTTCCAGAGGCCGCAACCATCGCGCTTATGCTGGTCTTACGTTCACCATCATCTGGTCGCTCATAAGGTTTGTTTGTTTCCGGGTCAATCATAAGCGGGTACTTCGCCTCGAAATGCTTACGATACGCATCAACTGCCTCCTGGGGTATTTCGGCGAATGGAGTCCCGGCATACTTTGCCTCCTGAGACATAAAACTCTTTACATGGGCGTCAGACAATCGTATACCGCACATGCCCCGGAATTTGGCCCGGCAGTTGGATGCCCCACATGAGGTAAAGGGGATGATAACTCTAACCCCTTTCCGGGTTTGTTCTCGTCCTAACCACCCTTTTTCATGCATATACGCAAAGGTAATTCGGGTCAATTGGGAGAAAACTATCAAGCGTGATTTGCGAACCTTATTAAGGCGGCTGACGCGCATTCCTGAAAAGTTAGCATAGATGAATCCACCCGGTTTAGCGTATTCGGACGGCCGCAGGCCGCACTGCATTTCCGCCGCAGTTTCGCCAATCCGGCCACGTATCCCATTTTGGGCGTTCATGTACATCCATTTACGGGACGCAATAACATCGTAGCCGTCGGGCCCAAGTTTCGGAAACTCGTCCTGAGGCAAGTCAAATTTTTGTTTTTGCCACCTCACAACGTTATTTCTGCCTACGCTCAAAGCTTTTGCGAGTTGGTTAATTGTCTTTGCAAAGAACGCGGTACCATCGATCGGGTGTTTTGCATAGAAGGCTGCGTCATAATCCAATTGTATCTTCCACGCGTTCGAGAATTGCTGCTGCATCATCCCCATAGGAGCAGGGTGAATTTCAAGTACGGGATCTTTTCCAAAAAACAGTTTGTTGTATTCTCCCACCCAACTATGGGCTCGCGCAATCTTAAGGTGTTCGTTTAGGGCAACGGCCAAATCATCCCGTTGTGAATCGGTTATTTTCAAGGTCGACAGAGAAACGGGATCGAACAAAGCCTTCTGTGTCTTTTCCAAAGCTAGCGTGGACAAAGGAGTGGGGCCAAAAAACGCACGTAGTTTTTCACCATAACGCTTTTTGTTCAGCGAGGTCTCGTGAGTGATAGCGCCCCGTTTTCCGATGTCGATAGCCTCTCTACGATCACACATGGCATCGTAAAGTTTTGCGAGCTCTTTGTCATTGAGCAGTTTCAAGGTCGCCAACGGGTCAAATTTTGTGGCAAGGCAGTGATCGAACATTGCCTGAATGATGCAACGATCGGGACCAGGTTTGCCGTTGGGCAGAGGTAGACCGGGAACCCAATCATCCCAACCCTTGCCCCGCGCTTCTTGGAGCACGCGTAGTACCCCACGGTGAAGCTCTTTGGAGTAATTGTCGGCCGGATCGCAGATGATCACGTTGGCATCTTCTTTGGCTACGATGTGATGAACGGCCCTCGCTTCAATCGGCGCTTCACCAGCTGCGATGCGCATCGCATTATCCAAATTGCGCTGGGCTGTTTTCCACTGTTCCAATTCGATCTGAGATGTAGCGCCTTGCCGTGAAACTGGGTCGCCGTCGAAGTTTGTACCTGAAAACCCCAGAGTCCCGGCTTTTGTTTTAAAGTCCTCGTACTTACACCTGGGCTTACCCCGTTTTACTCTTATTGTATTAGCAAGTTCCATAATCTTTGTATTGTTTTGTTGGCCGCTCAATTGACCTACTTCAGTTTAGGGCCCTGGAGTGTGCGGCGCTGAATAAATGTGGAAAATAAAGTGGCACAAATAGTTATAAATGAATTGGAATCGGCTGTATGTAGCTGTAATTGCG
>Ga0181518_10005856_pt1 | contig 10473 bp, 17 predicted proteins | sample PEATcosm2014_Bin_28_FD_119751 | JGI IMG/M metagenome (GOLD analysis project Ga0181518, IMG submission 119751) | Peatland microbial communities from MTU Mesocosm Facility, Houghton, MI, USA - PEATcosm2014_Bin01_60_metaG | ecosystem: Environmental > Terrestrial > Soil > Wetlands > Peat | place... | reverse complement strand
TGTGCAAGACAGGCCGAACCTGCCAAGCACTCCTGAAGCTATTCAGGACAAGCAGTGCAGCGGTGGATCCTCCAGACCATTGTCACTGTAAGGGGGCACCTCTAGTGCGTCGGCGGAAAGTAGTACGGATCGGTGACTTGACCTGCCGGTGCGACGCCGAGGGATCACGTATTTCAGGGTTTGCGAATGTCCCCTCAAGTCGGCTTGACTCGTCACCTAACCAGGCGATTCCGACGCAAGCAGACAAGTCCCAATGACGCCCGCTCTCGCGGTGGTTGCTTGTCCCAGGTGGGAGCCGTTATCAATGGCGACGCCCGAAGCCAGGTCCGCTCTGACTCTCAGGTCAGCCTCGCTGGGCTGATCTGCGGCCCGGCGTGGTTCTCTTTCAGCCGCTCCGCGGTCAGCTGAGATTCCAGAGGCATTCCGATCCCGATGAACCGCTCGCCGCCCTGAGCAACCTGCCGACACTCTGGGCAATCGACCACCCAGCACTCATCGTGCCTTCTGATCGTGGGGTGATGGGGAGCACGCATATCGTCCGACCTCCTATGCGACCGCTTTATCAACGGACGCACAATACAGGTGTTTCACAGGGGATGCTCTGCTGACATTCGCGGTTTCGTCACGCTCTGGTTCCACAGAGGCCACTCGCTCGGGGTGAACCTTGTGATTTCTCGCGTCGTCCACGGCGGTCGACCTCCATGGGTGTCCAGTCTTCGTGACTGGCAACGTCATCTTCAACTTCTAATCACTATGGGCTCTCGTCAGCCAACAACTAGAGGCGAAGGTCTCGACGATTGGAGGGTTCACCTGGAGTTCGCGAAGCGTTCAGGTTGCACTTGGAGTTCGCGAAGCGTTCAGGTTGCACTTGGACGATTCCAACGGCTGTGGCGGGACGGCAAGGGTCGCAGTTGGTACGTCGAAGCCTGCCGGGCCCACGGGCCGCAGATCATCAGCGGGGTGTCGGAGGGCTCCTGAACAGCCCTAGTCACCAGGCGTCGAGCGTCTGCGAGTGGAAGTCGAAGGCCGCCAGGAGGTCGCCCAGACGCCCGAACGCCGCCTCGATATTGCCAGAGGGATAGGTGAGGGCCCGCTGGGCGGTCAGTGCGACCGCGGTGCACGTGTTCAGCATGAGGGCGACGCGACCGCCCAGCTCTTCATCCGGACAGGGGTGCCCCACGATCCAAGCCGTCGCTTCACTCGTGGCGGTCTCAAGCTCGTCGGCCGCCGCCAACATGGTGACTCGGTTCACGCTCATGGCCGCTGAGAACCGAGTCTTGGCAGCTGCCACTCGTCGAAGGGCGGCTGATGCCTTGATGAGCCAGTGCTGTGCGCTTTGTTCTGTATCCATGGTGATGGCGATGAGCGGCCGGACCCCGAGTCCCGTTACAGGACTCTTCGCGACGCGATGGCCACTTTGAACCGGCACCGAGCCTTGTGCGAATCGATCGCCGCGACCGTCACATCGTCGCCAGGGTGTCGTCACACACAAGCCAGGTCGGTCACGTGGCGATCTCCCGACCCGTCGCCTTTGCCAACGCCTTCACGTCCGACAAGGCATCCACACGCGCAGAAGTGCCGGACGGGGCAGGGTCGGAGGACGGAACGCCCCCGCCCCACGACCCGCGCCGCCAGGCCGGGCCTTCTGGTGAGCTTCGCTAGATGCCCGGCTCCAGGGTGTTCGACTCTGCAGGCAGTTACTGAAGGCGTTCACTAAATGGACACCTTGGCCACATACGCTCATGCCGGTGCTCGGCGAGGTAACGATCATCATGGTGCGCGGCGAAGACTGGCTGGCAGCCGATGAAGCCGATCAACAACAGTACGAGCTGACCTCCGGTGAACTCGGCATTGTCCTAGTGAAGGAGGGCGGCAATGCTCAGGACGTGCTCGAAGTCGTTCGGGAGCCCAACCGATCCCGGTCGGTTGAAGTTGTCTCCTACGACGGCGGCGTCAGGTGCTCACGCGCTGCATGGGAGCATGCACTCTGTCGGATACTTGGTCTCCCCGATCCCTGCTTTAGGCGAGGAGTCAACGGAGCGAGCGGGTCGGTGGTCGAGGTGCCCATACCCCGAAGACCACCCAGCCTTCTTTAACGAAGATTCAACTCCCGGCATCGGCGAGCAGCTGACCACTGAAGCCCCACCGGAGAGTTAGCCCGGACCTTTCACTAACCCGCCCCTGAAGCTTCTGGCGTCACCAACGGATGCGGCCGCAGGGGTAGATGCTGTCGAAGGCGGCCTCTCGCTGGGATTCGCGAATCGACGAGCCGTGTCGGCGTCGCCAAGAGCGACGGTGGCACGCACCGGGGCGTGCGAGGTCCTGGCGGGGTCGTTTGGATCGCTTGGAAGCCGAGCGCGTTCAGGTGGTCGTTGCGGTCCACCCGGGCAGGCGCCCGAAGGCGGTGACGAGGTCGTCGGCCCACGGCCAGCCCGCCGCGATGCGCAAGGTGGTCCGGCGCGCCGAGTGCACGAGGATCCCCGCGCTGTGCAGCAGGGTGTAGCGCAGGCGCTTGGGCTCGGCCTTTTGCAGAGCGCCCTCCAAGCACAGGCCGCGCATCCACGCGAGCAGGTCGCTCGCGATCAGCACCAAGGCCAGCCAGACCTCGTTGATGGCGAAGCTGGCCGAGGGCAGGTTCTCGAGCCCGGTGTCCTTGGCGTCGCAGATGCGCCGCTCGCAGCGTCCGCGGCCGCGATAGAGGGCTTCGACGAAGGCCACGTCGTCTTCGGGGTGATCGGTGATGAAGAGCTGGTAGCGATGGCCGTCGATGTCGCTGAAGGTGAGCTGGGCCCCCGGATGGGGCTCCTCGCGTCGGACGAACATGCGGGTGCCCTCGGGCCAATGACCCAGATCCACCAGGTCCGTGACCTCGGCTGCCACCCCAGCGTCACGCTCTTCGGTTCCGTCGGCCGAAATCGTCGGCATCCAGCGGTTTTGAGGGATGTCGAGGACCAGGCGGGCCAGCTCGGCGCTGAGGCGGTGCCCCACGATGAAGCGGACGCCACGTTCGCGACAGGCGTCGACGAAGCCGTGACTGGCCCCGGCCGAGTCGGTCCGGGCGATGACTTCGGTCGCCATTGGATCCACCGGCAGCTGGGCCAGAGCGGCGTCGAGCAGGCGCACATGGTCCTCGGCCGATCCGGCCGCGGCGTTGCCCGGGCGCAAGATCGCGGCGAGGGCCTCGCCCGTGGCGTCGAGGAAGGCGATCATGGGCTGGAAGCCGAAGCCGTGTTTGTAGTTCGGTGCCGCACCCTCCTTGTCCGAGTGGGCATTCACGAGCGTGGCGTCGATGTCGATCACGTAGAAGCCCGGGTCTATCCCGGCCGCCCACGCAGCCGCCCGAGCGCTGGCCCGAGCAGCCTCGATGCGCTCGAGGGCGCTCCGGTCGGTCGCCTCGAGGGTACGCCACATCGTCGGCACCGACGCCACATCGCCGAAGAGGCCCGGCTGGTCGCCGAGCACCCGCACGTCGCTGAGCGTGGCGGCCCCATCGGCGATGGCGACGGCCATGTCGACGAGCACCTGTCCGCGATCGTGGCCACGACGGCGTTGCTTGGTCGGGGCCATCGCCTCTGACAGCGCCTCGGTGAGGCCCACGTCGTCGGCCAGTTCGCCCAGCAACCGTGCCCCGGCGTGGGACACCACGCCTTGGCCGCAGGTGGTTACCACGATGCCTGGTCGTCGCGCGTTACGCTTCATCTCGGAAGTGCCCTCCTGGTTCGGGTTGCTGTGGTCTCTCAACCAACAGTTTCCATCGCCTCGAGGGCTTTTCCGCGTCTTTGCGGATGTGTCAGCGGCGAATTACTGAAAGGTCCGGGTTAGACCTCAACTTCAGGTGTAGAGGTTGGTCCGTCTACGCGTAGTCTCCGAGACCGGGGACGGCTCCTGGACTTCGTTGGGAGTCATCTCTTGCGCCCGAGGAATGGCCCCGCGCGTGGTCACAAGCGCGTCGTACATTCCGCACTTGTGACCACCCTGAATCCCCCCGACATCGACTGGGCCGAGGTAGCCGCCAGGGCCAAGGCCGATCTCGGTGACGAGCCGGTCGAACGCTTCAGCGACCGCTTTCGGATGATCGTGATGGTCAGCACACGCACTCCGCCCTGGCGACACGGATGGCCTCCGATTCGGCGAGCCGACACTGGGCGCATAACTCAGTCCCGAACTGAGGCACCACTATCAGAATCATCAAGTTCTAAGGGATTGCTGCTTGGCGGCGCCGGTTGCTGGCAATACCTCATCGCCACATCCGGTCTCGGTAGGCTCAGCCCGGTGCATGACGTGTGAGCGACGATTCCTCGCCGGACGAGAAGGAACCCGACGCCCGGTTCACCTACGCCAACGAACGCACGTTCCTGGCGTGGAACCGAACGGCGTTGGCCCTTATCGCCACTGGAGTAGCTGCCACCCAACTCTTGCCCGAGTTCCACGTAACCGGTGGCCGACGCATTCTGGGGCTACCCATGATTGCACTGGGAGCACTGGTCGCCTTCACCAGCTTCCGCCACTGGAAGGCGAACGAACGCGCTATGAGGCGTAGCCAGGCCCTACCGCGCTCGCCGATGCCCCTGGTCCTCTCCGTCGGCATCGGGATAGTGGCAGTCATTGCCGTCGTGCTTGCCCTCCTCGGGTGAAATAGGGTTCGCGCCCGATGCAGGACGAAGACACAGCCAACGAGGGCATGGGCCAACATCCGGGCCTGGCCAAGGAACGCACCGAACTGGCGTGGAGCAGGTCGGGGCTGGCAGTGGCGGTCACTGTCGCCATCATCTTGCGACGATTGTGGCCCCTCACCGGCGATAAGGCGGTGGTTGCGCTAGTGATCATCGCGATAGGAGCCATCCTCTGGGTGGTGGGGATGCAACTGGGTCGGCGGACGAGACTAGGCATGGGGCCCGAAAGTGCACTGACGACATCGTCATGTCGAATGATGACCATCGGGACCCTCGTACTGGCTGGTGCCGGTTTCGTGGTCGGCGTTGTCTTCCCGATGTGAGGCTGTCGGCGATACTGGGTTTCTGAACGGTCCGGCAATGACGAACTCGATATTCGGAGCGGAGGTGTCGGTGAAGCTGGTGCTCGACCTGTCCACCTGCACTGTCCCCTGGTGCGGACGGAAGCAGGGGCTAACTGGCACTGTCGTTTAGCGGCGACAAAGAGCGACGCGCGTGCTGTGCTTTCTGCCATCGAGACAGACCTGAACCGGGGAACCTTTAGAGACCACCACTTGGGGAAGGGGCGATTCGCGGACTACGCCCGACAATGGCTTGCGTGGCGAGAGCACGGCCTTGCTTCAAGGACCCTTGATCAGTACAAGAGCCTCTTTCGGTGTCATCTGGAGCCAGCCTTCGGACATCTCGCAGTTGATGGGATTGACACCCGATGGTCCGCACCTGGAACGCCCAGCTCGCCAAGACCAAGCCTGGAGCCGCCGTCTCTGCCTACCGACTGCTGCGCGCCATCCTCAACACCGCGGTGGATGATGACGTCATTCCCCGGAACCCCTGTCGAGTGAAGGGGGCGGGGTCAGACCGCGCCCCCGAGCGGGTCCCGCCCACCCTGGATGAGGTGCGCACTCTCGCCAGCGCCATGCCCGACAAGCTCAGGTTGGCGGTGGTGCTCGCGTGCGCTCGCGTGCGCCTTTCCCGTGCGGAGGAATGAGCTGCTCGGTCTCCGGAGGTGTGACATCGACCTTCATCGCTACACAGTCTCCATCGAACGCCAACTAGAGGAGGTTCCGGGTCTGACGGAACTGAAGTACCGCAGGACAAGGAACGGTGAGACAGGCATCGTAGAACTCTCCCCGCCGGTCATGATGGTCGTTGAAAAGCACTTGGAGCGTTTCGTTGACCCAGCAGTCGAGCGCCACTGTTCCCAGCCCAGAACGGGCAGCCCATTCGTCCGAGTTCCTTTTGGCCGAGCGCGCAGGCAGACGGGACTCATGAGATGCCACTTCCATGACCTAGGCCACTACGCCGGGACAATGCTTGCTTCAAGTGGCGCCAGCGTGTCCGAGATTCAGAAGCGCGGCCGGTGGAACTCCACCGCGATGCCCCTCCGCTACCAGCACGCGACGAAAGAGCGGGACAGCTACCTGGCACACGCCACGGCTGCGTTCGTGCCGCTGCCGGAAGTTTCGTCCGAGGAGATCGCGCCCACGGCGCGCCCAAATCCGCTGCCGACAAGAGCCTTCACGCTCGACGACGCCCTGACCAGCGAAAACGACGACGAAAGCGGCTCCGGGGGAGAGACTCGAACTCTCAACCTAGCGGGCCCCCTCGAGCGGGATGAGTACCAGCATCCTCTCGAGTAATCCCAGCTAGATCGCCATATGGTCTGGCCGCTGGTGACCACTCGTGACCCCACTTTGCCAATCGTTCGCGCACGGATCGCGCACGGATCTAAGTCGCATGCACTCAACTTGTGATTGGTCCATCACGACACCGCCGGACACGTCAAGAGACGCCGAAGAAGCACTCGCCGACCTAAGCCGCCGAACTCCGCGCCAGGCTCATCCGCGCGCAGGCGACCACCGGCACCCGTGGCACGCGACATCGGCTGGGTCTTCAGCGACTGGCAGCCAGATCTCTAGTCACGGCCCCGACTCCTGCGCTACCGAAACGTACACACTGGTGTAACAGCCAAGAGCAGAATGCGTCTGGGGTCTTTTTCCGATCCTCCGGTTGCCAGTGGCCCTGGCTCTATCTTGCGGATACGCTCCCTAGAGTTCCAGGGATTTCCCAGGGGAAGGGACACATATGGCGCGAGCGAGCCACTGGGTACGGCGGTACACGGCGCTGGTCGTGCTGGCAACTGGCATCGGATCCGGGCTGATCGGCGTGGTCGGGAGTCCCCCGCCGGCGGGCGCCTCGTGGCCCCACACGGTGAGCTCGGCAGCACCGAACCCAGCCGGACCGGGATACTGGGACGTTTACAGCGATGGAACCGTGACGGCCAACGGCGGGGTGAGCTCGTACGGCGACATGGCGGGGCAGTCGCTCAATAGCCCCATCATCGGCATCACACCCACGCCGAGTGGTGCCGGCTACTGGCTGCTCGGCAGCGATGGGGGGATCTTCTCCTTCGGAAATGCGGCCTTCCATGGATCTACTGGGAGCATGCGACTCAACAAGCCGGTAGTAGACATGGCCTCGTCGTCAGACGGCGGCGGATACTGGCTGGTGGGTTCCGACGGTGGCATCTTCACGTACGGCGATGCCGTCTTCCATGGGTCGGCCGGGAGTCTGCATCTCAACGCGGCGATCGTAGGGATGGCGGCGAACCCCGACGGGGGCGGCTACTGGCTCGTCGCCTCAGACGGCGGGATCTTCACATACGGGGATGCCGTCTTCCACGGGTCGACTGGCAGCATGCACCTCAATGCCCCGATCGTGGGGATGGCCGCGACCCCAGATGGTGGCGGGTACTGGCTGGTGGGCTCCGATGGCGGCGTGTTTTCTTTCGGGAACGCGCAGTTCTTCGGGTCGGATCCCGGGCACGGAATCACGTCCCCGGCCGTGGGGATGGTGCGTTCGCAGAGCGGTGGCTACACCGTCATCTTGGCCAACGGACAGGTGGCCGCCTACCAGTCCTCGCTCTCGATCACCACGACGTCACTGCAGGCCACTCAGGGCCAGCAATGCGACTTCCAGTTGGGCGCTGCCGGCGGGACCGGGCCCTACACCTGGTCGATAACCGGCGGCTCTCCACCATCGGGGCTCTCGCTCAGCTTGAGCGGAGTCCTGAGCGGGTTGGCCACCGCGCCCTCGTCAAGCCCCTTTACCGTGTCTCTGCGCGATGCCACTGGTGCAGTCGTGAGCGAACCGGTCACGCTCGATGTGGCGGCCGCTCCGACGACGCTGGCACCCGGGCAACAACTCAACCCCGGGCAATCCATATGGTCAGACCCCAACGGATACTGGGCGGTCATGCAGGGCGACGGGAACTTCGTGATCTACAACTCGGCGAACGGGCAAGCGCTCTGGGCCACCTTCACCGGAGTTGCCGGGTCACATATCGTCATGCAAGGCGACGGGAACCTGGTGATCTACACGCCGGGCGGGACAGCGGTGTGGTCGAGCGGCACGGCGGGGAACTGGGGCGTCTATGCCAGTATGCAGGGGGACTCGAATTTCGTGCTCTACGGACCGTCGGGGCGTGCTCTGTGGGACTACGCCAGCGGGTTGCTCGGTACCAGCGTCTCGACCCTCTACACCGGCCAGACGCTCGCGACCGGCCAACAGCTCTGGTCGTACGACGGCGCTTATGAGGTTGTCATGCAAGGTGATGGGAACTTGGTCCTGTACCACGACGGTAGCGCGTTGTGGTCGACGGGGACCTCGGGGTCGAACTTCCACCTCTCCATGCAGGGCGACGGCAACCTGGTCGTGTACTCGGCCGGTGGAGTCGCACAGTGGAACTCGGGAACAAGTGGCGCCGATTTCTACGCCGTGATCCAAGTCGACTCCAACTTCGTGATCTACTCACCTACGAACGGGGCGCAGTGGGACTACGGCAGCGGCCTGTTGAGCTCTGGGGGCGGAGGGACCTCGACGGGACAAAAGATCGTGAACGCGGCGGCGTCGCAGGCCGGCGTCCAGTACTGCTTCGACGGCGGGAACCAGTTCGGTCCGACTTCGACGGGGTGTGCGAGCGGGGTCGGCTTCGACTGCACCGGCCTCACTATGTACGCCGTTTACCAAGCGACCGGCATCGTGCTTCCCCACAGCAGCGCCCAGGGTGCAGACGGCGGCGGCACCGAGATCACGAGCCAGTCGGCCCTCGAGCCAGGTGATCTCGTGTTCTTCGGCGGCACCTACGACGACTTCGAGCACTCAGGCATCTACGCGGGAGGAGGCTTGTTCTGGGATGCCAATGACTACGGCATCCCGGTCCAAGAACACAGCATCGCCTGGGAGACCAGCGGTTCCGGCGGGCTTGCCTTCGTCGGGGGCGAGCGCTTCTAAACAGGTCTGAGGTTGTCTCGTTGAGCGCACGATCATGCTGGATCGTTCACGAGCCGCTGGCTGCGATGATCGGTCCGTTGAGGTTGGTGCCCGACATGTCCCCGTCGCCCGGCGCGTCGCCGAAGGTGAACACCTTGACACCTAACGGAGTTACCCCTCCCTGCAGCTCACGCCGAAGAACCCCAGCGCCGAGGACGGGACGGTCTGCGGCGGGCCACAACCAGCGGCAGGCCACGACCAATTTGCGAGCCGCTCCCGGGGCCCGCCTCGACGGTCTATGAGCCGCTCACCTCCTCGACTAAGCCGGCGGCCCCTCCGATGTTCGGGTCGTTGATCGTCCACTTGGCCCAAGTCGGTTGGGCAGGCGACCCGACCGACCAACCGTAACGATGGATGCACTGACGCCACCGTGAGTTCGTCAGCTGAATTAATGGGATGGTGGCCACAAGACTGCTCCGAACTATGGACTTGGACTCTCGACCTAGCGGGCCCCCAGGAGGAGGATTCCTACGAGCACCCTCTCGAATAATCCCAGCTAGATACCTATGTGGTCTTACCGCCGATGACCGCTCATGACCCCGAATTTCCAATCGTTCGCGCACGGATCGCGCACGACACTTGAGAAAGCATCTATGACGTTGGTTCGCTCGAACCGTCCTCAGGTGACGCCACATCGCAAGCCCCAGTCGCAACCTCATCGGTCGCACCTTCCCGTGCAAACTGTTCCGCTTCAGCCTCCCGAGCCTTGACTCGTGCCGCCTCGTTATCCACCCGGTATTGCTCTGCCTGCCAGTGGATGAGTCCGTAGGTGTTCTCTGCAAGTTGGCGGTCAAGCAAACTCCAAGCGAACGGGAACAGCAACATGACGCCGACAAATACGAAGCCCAGTGCGCCGCCGGCGCACAGATCTGATACTGGGACGCGGAGCCACCCCGGTCCCGAAGGCCATATCGGATGTGTCGAATTGAAGAGAGCCCCCACCGAAAACGCAAAGCTCACCAGAAGCAACGCGAAACCACGCAACAACGGCCTGACACTTGCAACAACGGCTTTGGCATGCCGATCGACGCTCGCACCTACGTCGACCATGTCTTGATCTCCCCCACCAGTGAGAATCTTTGCTAGATAGTCAAGCATTCGACCTTCTAGGTACCCGTTCGCCAAAGCCGCAGTCGGTACGATCAAAGCCACCAAGGTTGCAATAGCTCCAAAAATGGGGCCACTGAGATTCGGGCTCGAAGCATGATTCAGTCCGCTCGCAATCGCGAAGCTCAGCGCAATCGCTAGCAGCGTGCTGAACGCGAGCAGTGATCGACCCGAATCTGCGAAGGCGTCTCGCCAGGGATGAGCGCCGCTCACTGACCAAGTCGTGCTCGAGCCGAGGCAGCTTCCTTAAGGCATTCTGCAACTGCACTCATATCGTTGCCATGAACGTCGAAGCACGCCTCGACATCCGCAACCGTAAAACTAGCCAAGATAAACAGTGGATATGGAATTGCCGCACTGA
>Ga0181518_10005852_pt1 | contig 10476 bp, 14 predicted proteins | sample PEATcosm2014_Bin_28_FD_119751 | JGI IMG/M metagenome (GOLD analysis project Ga0181518, IMG submission 119751) | Peatland microbial communities from MTU Mesocosm Facility, Houghton, MI, USA - PEATcosm2014_Bin01_60_metaG | ecosystem: Environmental > Terrestrial > Soil > Wetlands > Peat | place... | reverse complement strand
CGCGGCAAAATGCCTACTTACACTTTTTGCATTCGGCATCCGTCGTTGAATTCTTCATTTTCAGTGTTACGTGAGTATCGAGGTGCACCTCGCTACCCTCAACGGCATCACGAACCGCATCTTTCGTCTTGCCCCAGGCGTTTTCAACCTTGCCCTTTGCCTGCTGTACCATGCCTTCAACCTCAAGCTTCGTATTCCCTGTCAACGCGCCCGCTGTGCGCTTGGCGCTTCCCGCTACTTCGTCGATAGTTCCCTTCACTCGATCCTTATTCACAATTCCACCTCCGTGGATTTAACGCCGATTGATTTGATTGAGGCACAGGAATACTATTCAAGCGCCCCACCGCTCTTGAGAGTAGCGGTTCATGCTGCCTATATCTGAGCAATTAAGGCCACAACAGGTAAGGAACAAACAGGCTTTTATTGCTTATTTGGCTTGCCTGATAAAACGCCGAACAGCGCGGGAGTAGAACAGTCCATGTGCGAGCTTTATTGCAAATTGCGGCGGGATCCTGCGCGGCGGAACCTGGGCGTCCGCTGAACACGTAAGCCTCTGTGAAAGAGGTAAAGGACAACCGCTATTTGCAAGATAGTCATTGCGGTCCGGCCTGCGCTGTCCTGGATATAACCAGCATTTGCTTGAGCTGGGGAATAACGCTATCAAACTGCGGATACAGAACCTCCGCATGGACGGGCAGACGCCTCTGCCGGTGGCTGACAGGAAAAACTTCGGCTTTATCGGAGACAGGCATGACCGCGCCTTGCTGAATGCGGAACGGAAAAACTCTGACTCTTGCCAGAAAGAACCATGGATATTGCGTCAACTCAATATGCTCCACTTCCACGGCGTTGAAGTGTGTGCTAATGCGGCGAAGAGCCAGCTTGAGAGCGCTGGCGATGGCTTCCTGCGATGTTTCTCCCACGCCGCTTCGCAGCGATTCTTCGGCAATCCTGATGAAATTCCATCCGCGCAGAACAATCTGTTTTTCCAGCCGGCGCGCATCAAAAGTCCGCACAAACTCCCATCCCTCGCGGAATTCATCGGTCGACAGTTTCAGGCCGTCGGGCAGTTCAGTTCGCGCGCGCATAAGTATATTCAGTTCGGCGATGGTGCGCATCGTTCACTCTCGTATTGTTGCTGAATTCAGTAGCCGGGGTTGGACGCGCTTTGCGGAAAGCGAATTACCGCCGCGGTTTGTCTCTGATACGCCTGCAAAGGCATCCGATCTGCTTGCTGCACAATTGCGTAGTGAATCGAGCAACGGCAATAGATGCAATCTGTCTTGCGCTTCAGGTAGCCTTTGCCGAGAGTCTGGGAAAAGGTGCGCAGGCACTCCGGGCAGGTGATCGTAACGCATGCATCCGGCGATAAATCGTGGCTGTTGTGATGAATCCAGAGAAGCTCGTCCGGGCTGGTGGGCGGGTGTGCGTTCCGCTCCGCTTGAGGCAGTGTTTCCATGATCCGCAATAGAGCGGCGATGCTGCTGCCCTTTTGATAAAACCCATCGGCGGCAACTCCGGAAGGAGCCTCGTTGCCGGAAAACGAGCCGCTCATGGCGATCGTGCGGATCGCGGGAAAACGGCGCCGGACCACTGAGAGCAACTCAAACCCGGACATATTGGGCATATTGAGATCGGAAAGAAGCAGCCTGGGAACCTCATTCCGTATCTCGCGCAACGCGCATAATCCGTCTTCCGCGGAGCGCACGCGGTAACCGACTTCTGTAAGTACGCTCGACAGCGTGTGTCTAACGGAAGGCTCATCGTCGACAATCAGAAGTGTTGCTTGCGTAGCTGGCATATTTCACCTCACAAATACTGCACATAAGGAAGTGTGGAAAGTATCCCATTCAACAAATTGTTCCGCTGGTCAATTCAATACAAAGCTTGCAAAAAACCGCTAGCCGGCTTTGGGCTGCCTTCAGGCAATGCCGTGACCTTTATCAACGGCTTTTCCGCCTTGTCGTCCGGCAATTGATCGTGCAAAATCACGTTCAGCAGAGATTTGTGTACCCGTATGCGGTCTTTGTAGTCGATAAAGCCGAGGTCGCGAAAGCGGTTCATGAAGTAGCTCACCCGCGACCGCGTTGTCCCGATCATCTCCGCCAGGGTCTCCTGCGAGATCTTGGGAATCAACGTTTGCGGCTCACCCGACTGGCCGAACTCCGCCATCAGCAGGAGAATCCGCGCTAGCCGCTTTTCGCTGGAGTTGAAAAGTTGATCGACCAAATCGGCCTGGATGCGCATGCTGCGCGCCAGCAGAAACTTCATAAACAGATCTGAGAACTCAGGCTCCTCGTGCATCGCGCGGATCATCTCCTCGCGCCCTATCTTGAGCGCGGAGCAGGCTGTAAGGGCTGTGGCTGTGGATAGGCGCAGTCCGGGTATTGCCGCCAGCGCTCCCTCTCCGACAAACTCACCCTCTGAAACAAGCGAAATGGTTGCTTCCTTGCCGATTTCTGAAACGACAGTGAGTTTTGCGCGGCCTTGTTGAAGATAGAAGACAGCGTCCGCTGAATCTCCCTGTGAAAAAAAAGTCTCCTTGGGAGCCAGTTGGACGATTCTGCGTCCTAATCCGGCTTTGTTCAAAAAGGTTGCGGCATCGAATGTGTTATTTTCAAGGACAGCCATACATCGGTCTCCTCACGAACTCGGTTATCACGCGGAAATTTGGGAAGGATGCGCAACAGCAAAACACTACGGTTTACTGGGCAGTTGCGCCAGCGAATACACATTCACCGGCAATCATCAGGTCCGTTGATTGCCGGGAGAAGTTGAAGCAAGGGAATCCGCAGCACATGATTGACATTGGCTCGCACCGACACCTTGATTAATTCTCTGGGGGCGGGGAGGAGGCAGTCTGTCTCCTTTTGCTCACTATTGAAAAAATGCTTAAAAACGTGCATTTTCAGTTTTCCGCGCTGGTTGTTCTGTTTTGCACCCCGCTTGTTCCATGAGCGTTCTAGCTCAGACGGAGCAACACTTTGCCTTTAGTGTGGAAACTACCTTATGCGCCTCGAATGCGCGTAAAGCAGGTGACGCTGCGCATGGGTAGAAAAAGGTGAAAAGCATGAAGAAACTTGTGACGTTACTGGCAGTACTCAGCCTGACGAGCATCGGCTGGGCAGCAAATAGTCGCGAAGCTACGGTCGATCGCTTGGATCATGCCGGCGCGGTGCTGCACGAGATTATGGCTGCACCGGATAAAGGCATCCCTCAAGAAGTGCTGGAACACGCAAGGTGCGTGGCCGTGGTGCCGCATATGATCAAGGGCGGATTTATCTTTGGCGCGGAAAATGGCAGAGGCGTTGCCACCTGCCGGACCGCAAACGGATGGAGCGCGCCGGCGTTTTTCGCCATCACCGGCGGCAGCTGGGGATTGCAGATCGGCGCAGAAGGCGTTGACCTGGTTATGATTATCCAAAACGAGCGGGGTATGCAGCATCTGATCGACAGCAATTTTCAGCTGGGCGGGGATGCTTCCGCCGCAGCCGGACCGGTGGGGCGTCACGCTTCCGCCGATACCGACTGGAAGCTGGAAACCGAGGTTTTAACCTACTCGCGGGCCAGAGGCGCCTTTGCCGGGCTCACTTTGACCGGCGCTGCAATTCGCCGCGACAACGATTCCACAGTGGCCATCTACGGTGAGGAAGTCTCCACGCGCCGCATTCTGCAAGGCGAAGTCGCCGTGCCGGCCGCGGCTGCCTCGTTTCTCAACGCGGTCAGGAACGCAAAGGCTCAGGCCATCGCTTCCAAATAATAAACAACAGTGAGTTCTTGCGGGCGCATGAGAAAGTTTGCACTTTTCATGCGCCTGCAACACCCACAAGGAGTAACTATGCTTTGGGCAATCTTTGTCATCATCCTCGTCCTCTGGCTCTTGGGTTTCAGCTTCCATATCGCCGGCGGCCTGATTCATCTTCTCCTGGTCGTAGCTTTGATCGTTCTCGTCATCAACCTGGTTGCCGGACGACGAAGTAATTTCTGAGACATGCAGAACCAGAGGATTATTACAGCATGTTTCATAAACCGGATTTGTGTCAGGGCACGATTTCAAAGGCCCTGAGCTTGTCGAAGGGTGCCATTAGCCGGAGGAAGGCGGGGGTTTCAACCCCCGCACAACCCATCCACAAGATTTTAGAAATCAACCCGCGCGGCGAAGCCGCGCTCAGGTTTCAAAGGCGGAACTTGGGGAGAATCAGTTAACGCCGCGGCGTTTCCCAGTACCTACCCTATCAACAGTTTGTAGGCTTTTGATTCGGAATAGCTTCTTGTGTATGGAGGCATTCGGAAACCGATGGGTCATGCCTTGCCATTGTGGACCATCAGCTTCTCACCTGCTACATCTGCTGCCGGTCATATTCGCGGCGTAACGGTACTGCGGAATCAGCACGGTGGCCAGATCCGCTCCGATATACCGAGAGTTCTGCACATGCAACCCCTAGCAATGGGCCAGTCGGAGAGCCTGATCCCATCAGCAGCTCGCCAATTGCTGCGTCGAGCATTTAGTGGACATATCCTAAGACTCTGTCAGCTGTTCATTGAACCGGTAACCGACGTAAGCATCCGTAAGCAAATACTTGGGATTATGCGGATCGTCTTCAATCTTCTTGCGTAACTGACGTATAAATGTTCGAAGGTACTCGAGCTCGTTTCCATACTCCGGCCCCCACACGGACTTTAGCAGACGGGCGTGTGAAATAGGCTCGCCAGCGTGCATCATCAGGTAATGCAGCATCTCGAATTCCTTTGGCGTCAAATGAATCGAGCGTCCACTCTTCATTACCCGGTATTTCACCGGGTCCAGTTCGAGTTGGCCATGTCGAATCGGCGCGTCCCGGTTGTCGTCCTGAGCATTTCTTCTGCGCACTGCCGAGCGCAATCGCGCCGTCAACTCCCGCACTTGAAACGGCTTCGTGATGTAGTCGTCGGCGCCGGCATCCAGTGCCAGCACCTTGTCATCCTCGCTGTCCATTACCGTCAACATCAAGATCGGCAAGCGCGCAACCGCATGCCGGATACTTCGGCAGGCTTCAACTCCGCCCATCCCCGGCATATCCACGTCCAACAGCACTGCATCGAACCATGACACGCGAACCAGCGATAATGCCTCCTCGCCGCGAGCCGCTTCCACAACCGTGAAGCCCATGCCAGTCAATGTCACACGCAATGCCCGCCGCGTGGAACTGTCGTCGTCTACCACGAGGATCGTGCCCTGCCCTGCATTCGGCTGCTCCGTGTTCACTACATCCTCCTTGCGTCGATGGGAAGGGAAAGGTAGAATGTCGTTCCTTCCTTGTCATCACTGATTACCCACACATGCCCATGATGAGCCTCTGCGGCTTTCCTCACTACGGAGAGCCCTATGCCAGTGCCGGGAACGGCATCTTTCAACTCCGGTGACCGGTAAAAACGCTCGAAGATACGTTCCCGGTCTTCAATTCGAATCGTCGATCCGAAGTTATGCACGGAAATGAGAAACTCGGTTTGACTCGCCCGCGCGGCAATCGCTATCGGCGTCCCTGCCGCCGAATACTTCCGCGCATTGTCGATGTACTGCGCCAGAATCATTGCAAGCAGTCCGCGATCCGCGCGCACGGTCAACGAAGGATCCTCCACCGTAACCTGAATGCTGTTCCTTTCCGCTTCCGTTGGGCGGCCGGCCAATACCTCGGACACCAAATCAAACACATTCACGTCGGCTGTCTCAAGACCCACCTCTCTCGCATCGAGCTTAGCAGCTTTCAGAAGCCTTGTGCATAATATGTTCAGCCGAACTGCTTCCCCGTCGATCAGCGTCACCAGATCGCGTTGGGACTCCGTCAATCCATCAAGCTCAAGCAAGCCTGAACTGGCAGTCTGAACCGCTGTCAGCGGTGTCTTGAACTCATGCGCGAGTGCGTCCATCACCGTCGCGCGCAACTGCTCGCCCTTTTTCGCAATCTCAGTTCTCTCTTCCTTGTCGAACCATTGGTGCCGGTCGATCGCAATTGCGGCAAGAGATGCAAGCGCATCAACCACAAGAGAGCTGAGCTTCCCTCGCACCACCAAAGCGCCCACAGACCCAGGTCCGGCTCTCAGAACGCGTTGCCAGGTCAGAGTGCTGGAATCGTCATGTGAGGCATCGCGCAAGTAGCATTCTTTGGCCAAATCTTCCTCGCCCAGGTCCCAGTTACCCATCCTGTCCTGACGGCTCAGGTTCATGTCGAATAAGGCCACCGCGCGCGCGTCGAATATTCTGTGAATTAAGACCGCCAGTTGCGGGCCTGGCGGCTGCCGCAAATCCAGCAAGAGCGAACTGCGGCTCAACTCATACAACTGCTCCATTCCCTCGCGATGGATGGCCGCCTCCCTTGCAACCCGCCTTTCCCGCCCGTGCAATCTGCTGATCGCGAGAGCCGTCGCCTCGAAGGTTGCAAGCGCCACCCAGTCCTGCGGATCCGCAACATCAAAATGAAAAATAGGCGGCAAAAAGAAATAGTCCAGACAGGCTACCGCCAGAAGTGAAATCAGCGATGCCTGCCAAAAACCGAAGAGCGACGCTACGGCCACGACAATCAACAAATAGAGCAGGCCGATTGTCAACAGATTAATCTGCAGAGTAAACCCGAAGTAGGTCAGCAGAGCGAGGATCGCACACGCTGTCAGACACTGCGCCAGAGTCCGAAGTCTTCGCGTCAGTTGTGTCGATCCCAAGACAACTGAATTTGCCATCTGACTTTTACCTTGCTCAACCGGATTTCCCGGCAAGCTGACTATAGCTTAGCTGGATTGTCGTGAAGATGTTATAAGGAATTCATCTGTATAGAATATAAACAGAGGAGGGAGCGGGTCAATCAACCCAGCTCCCCGCGCTCCATCGCCCACCAGGCGTCTTCCCGGCCGAACTGCTGATTCGCGCTCGTTATTGCGCATTCACAGGAGCGTCCGGCGACGCCAGCCGACTGTACTTAGCTTCGAGCGTTCCCGCCTCGGAAGCCTTGTACATATAGTACTCGTAAAGATTGCGTGCTGAGTCTACAGGCCTTGGATACTTGGCTGTCACGCCCATGATGTTCCTGCTCCGCCGGTCCCACTCCTTTTTCTCCTCCGCGGCCTGTTGAAGATAGTTCTTCTGCCGCTCACCGAAGTAACTGGCGAGAACCGAGTATTGCGCCGGCTCATGCGCATTGAGCGCCAACTGCTTCAACTGCGCCTGAGTGTAATGGGCGCCAGTCTCCGGGGAAGAGGCCGCGCCTTGTGCATATCCAACACCCGCGAAAGCGAGTGACAGAATACATATTGCCAACAGGTTCCGGTTCATGTCTTTGTTACCTCCCATGCTTCAAGTATTGAGGAGAAAACATGAGGGAGGCATGAAGAGAAAGGCTGGAATGGAATAAATCTTTACAAGAAGTTAATAAACGCGCTTTTCAGAGCATTGACCTAGTAGTAAGTTTCTCGCAACGCCCGCGCGTCCCTTACCAAGCCAAGAAACCTGCTGGCTAATTCATGGATGCGGTCTGCCTGGCGGAAGTGCAAAGCCTCCTTGGGGAACAATTCTCCACCTAGGCCAATAGCAGTTGCTCCGGCCTGAATAAAGTCAAACGCCGTCAACTGATTCACTCCGCCAGTGGCAATCAACGGGATTTGCGGAAGCGGCACCTTTAGGGCGCGCACGTATTTGATGCCTCCTATATGACCTGTAGGGAAGATCTTGACGAAATCGGAGCCGGCCTTCCATGCCGCGACGATTTCGGTCGGTGTCAAAGCTCCCGGCAGCACCACAACATTAACTTCGTTTGCATAGGCCACCACCTCCGGAACAAATCCGGGGCTGGTCAGGAATCTGGCGCCGGCGTCGACGCACAGGCGTGCAGTTTCCTCATCCAACACGGTTCCGGCGCCCACTGCCATATCCGGATAATGTTTCGCCAGGTAGTCGATCACATCCAACGCGCCGGGAGTGGTCATGGTGATCTCAACAACTGGAATCCCCGCCGAGTAGACAGTCTCCGCCGCAAATTGCGCAAGTTCCCGTGAATTCACACGTACAGAAGGTAGAATGCCAGCCTCCTCGATGCAGGCTCGAACTTCATGTCTCTTCATTGATTCGACCTCTTCGTACTGGTATTCGGTATGCCAGGTAGCTGGCCTTGTTCACAAGAACCATCTTAATCATTGAATTACTTCATGCCCGGTGACAGAATTCAATTGGCCCTCACGTCAGGTATGAGCCAATCGTCAGAAATGACTTAGTTGTCATTGAACACCTCGTGCCCAACAGCGAGATTCATTTGGCCTTCTGCTGTCATATATGCCCCGATTAGCTGCAAATACGCCAGTTGAACGACCCTATAGTCGGCCTGAGCATTGAGGAAGTCCATCAACGACGCTCCTCCGTGTTGATAGGCAAATGTTACCGTATCGCGCACGTAAACCGATTGATCGAGGTACTGCGCCTTGTATGGCTTGATCAATGCAATATTGCTGCGCACCAATTCGTAGGCATTGTCCACGTCGCTGAAGACTTGCGCTTTTGCGGCTTCGGCGGCATCCTGGCTTTTGTCGATGTCGATCAGCGTCCGCTTCTTCTCGCCCTGGTTGCGGTCGAATATCCGCAGCGGAATGCTCACGTTCAGTCCGAGCGTATGCATGTCGTTCGGGTTGTTGAAGGATGGGTTGTAGGTGTACCACGCGCCGAAGGTTGGATCAGTCGATCCATTGGAGACGGCAAGTTTATGATTCGTTTGCGATTGCTGAATTGTCTGGATCGCCGCCCGCAGGTCCGGCCTGTTGTCCAGAGCAATCTGGTGATAATCGGCAAGTGGCTGCAAGTCCGGGCCTAACTCAAAGAGTCCGATCACGTCGAACTGATCGACCGGCGTGCGGTCGTCGAGCAGCAGCAGAAGTTGTATCTTCTGCTGGCGCAAATTGACAATCGCAGTCTCGATCTCAGACTCGTATTGCACGCGCTGTAGTTCGATGCGGGCCAGATCGATCTTGGCAAGGTCGCCGGCATTGAAACGCGCGCGGCTGATGTCGATGATCTTGTCGTAATATTCCAGGTCGGCTTTGGCCAGCGCCAGCACAGCCTTGGCTTGTAGAGTTTGCACGAAGGCCGTACGCAGGCCGAAGATCAGATTGCGTTCCAGGTCAACGTGCTGGGACTGAGAAATCTGCGTGCCTTCCTTGGCGCTCTCCAGGCGCAGTTCGCGCTTGCGCTCCCGTTCGTGCAGGTAGCTGAAATTGGGCTGATATTGAGTGCCGGTCAATGGCTGCCAAACGCCGTTGTGACGCGCGAGTTGGGTCCCATCTGTTGAAAACGTAAATTGCGGATTAGGACGGAGAAAGGCTGTGATCTCCTCGGCCTTCATCTCCTCCACATTGGCCGCATCCGCTTTTAACACCGGATTAACCACCTCGAACTTCGCCTTGACCTCATCCCAGGTAAGCGCCTGCTGCGCGCTTGCGGAGCTCGCAAGGAGAGCAATGCTCAAGACATAACTGCCAATGCTATGTGTGAAAACAGATATTAGCTTAGACGGCTTCATTTGCCACCTCCGATTTCGGGAGCACGTCCCCTTCTCTTGCGACCCAGACATACAGCGTCGGAAGCAAGAAGATGCTCATCACAAGGTCGGAAATCAGTCCACCTACAATGACGATGGCAAATGGACGCTGCGAGTCCGAGCCGATGGCGTGCGACATCGCGGCAGGAAGCAGTCCCAGGGTAGCCACCAACATCGTCATCATGATGGGACGAAGCCGCAAGACGGCGCCCTCGATAGCGGCCCCTTCCGGCGTATAGCCTCGCGCCCGCAGTTGATTGATGTATTCAAGCATAATGACGCCCGTTTGAACCGATACTCCAAAGAGCGCCAGGAAGCCTACTCCGGAAGATACGCTGAAGAATGTGCCGGTCACAAGGAGAGCGAGCAAGCCTCCAACGGGAGCCATAGCCACGTTGGCGATAATCAGCAGTGCCCATTTGAAGGAACGAAACATGGCGTAGAGAATGATGAAGATAAAAAAGATCGTCAAGGGCAGGATCAAGAGCAGCCTTGCTTCGGCTCGCTTTTCGCTATCGTATTCTCCCGACCATTCGAGATGATAGCCATGCGGTAACTGCACACTCTTTGCGATCTTGTCGATGGATTCCCGGACCGTAGAGCCCAGGTCGCGCCCGCGAACCTCAAAGCGGATGGCCACATAGCGGGCTCCGTCTTCCCGGTAAATGTCGTAGGCATCATCGTGAATCTGTGCTTTGGTCACCTGAGCCAGTGAGACGCGCTCTCCCGAGGGAGAGAGCAGTCGAATATTCTGGATAGCCTCCTTGGTATCACGATACGGTTTCTGATAGCGCACGACCACGTTATAGACCGCCTCTCCCTGTAGCACCTGGCTGACAGGATTACCGCCGACGGCGGTCTGGATGGCATCTTGTATATCGGCCACATTGATGCCGAAGCGCGCAGCCGCCAGGCGGTCAACGGT
>Ga0181518_10005851_pt1 | contig 10476 bp, 6 predicted proteins | sample PEATcosm2014_Bin_28_FD_119751 | JGI IMG/M metagenome (GOLD analysis project Ga0181518, IMG submission 119751) | Peatland microbial communities from MTU Mesocosm Facility, Houghton, MI, USA - PEATcosm2014_Bin01_60_metaG | ecosystem: Environmental > Terrestrial > Soil > Wetlands > Peat | place... | reverse complement strand
GCTTCAGTTGCGCGGGGGCGCCCTCCGAATCCACCTGCACGGTTTCGCCCAGTTCGGCGACACCCGGCAACAACGTCACTGTTTCGGTTAGCACCACGGCGCCCTCTGCGAATATGCCGCGATCGCTTCGCCCGCCGCGCTTGCCCGGCCCCCTGGCAGTGCTGGCGCTAGCTCTGCTCTTGGCCTCGGCGGCTTGGGCTGTGCGGGCCTGGAGAGAAGTCGAGCCAAGCCGGCGGCGGAGGGTGTTCGTGCCCCTGGCGGCGGGATTGTTGTTGGCTGTGGCGCTTGTCGGCTGCGGCGGAGGAGGCAGTTCGAGCAGCGGCCCTCCGCCCAACCAGGGGACGCCCGCAGGCACCTACAACCTGACGGTGACCGGCACGGTGGGATCCGGCGCCGCCGCTGTCAGCCACAGCCTGACGCTCACTCTTACGGTATCGTAGAACGCGGCTAGCACACAGCGAAGCTGTGCGGGTTGCCGAGCTTTGATACATCAAGATCGGAGAGCTTCGCTCCGCGCCAGCCGTGCGTCGCTTGAGACGCCGGCGACGCCTCAGGTCCGCTGCGCTAGCTGCATCAACCTATACACCTGCTGCTCTCACCACTCAAGTTCCCCCTCGGCGAATCGCCTTTCAGGCCGTGGCGGAGCTTCTTCAGGCCCGTCTTCGCCCTTTTGACGGTCTTTTGCTTGACAAGATTGCTGGGCTATGATAGCCTATGGTGACGGTCGATAGTGACGTATTGTCGCCGCGGAGCGCCGGGATGCTGGGACGGGAAGACAGAGCGGGGTGGTTGCGCCACATCCGAATCCCACGGACCAACGAACCGGTTTCACGCCAAGCCGCGAAGTGCGCGAAGGTCGCAAAGAAGAACGGGGGTTCCCACTTAGCGGTTCTTTGCGCCTTGGCGTCTTGGCGCGAGTTGTTTTTCCAGACCACCATGCGCCGTGTGCCAAGCTGCCCCGACATCTCGGAGCTGGCTTCAGCTAGGGACCTTCGTTACACAAAGCGCGGAGATTGCAAAACAACAAAAATATCACGAACGAAGCCAGTATGTTATTGAAAACACAGGAACGTGTTGTCGAAACGAAGCTAAAACGAACTCATTTTGAGCGTCAAGCGTGCCAGTTAAACCCACAAATCGGGCTTTCTTTGCACACATCCGTGCGTGCGTGCGGACCGCGCTGCAAGCATCCGGCACGGTTTGTGAAAGAGCCAGCGAGGGGCACCCCGCTAAACCCGAGAAAATGCAAAAACAGCGGAAACAAAGCCAAGAAGTTATTGAAAACAAAGGAAGTCAGTTTTGAAACGAACCCACAACGGATCGACTTCGAGCCTCAAACAAGTGTTTTAAACGGCTGTATGAACCCGTTTCGGATCGTACCCATTCGGAGAGCCGGCTCCTGCCATAAGTGGTTTGACGCGGAGCCAAACCGAGGTGCTCTGCAAAGCGCAACAAAATACAAAAATCGTGGAAACGAACTCAAAGATTTGTTGCAAAGACAGGGGATAACTGAAATAACGGCCTCAAAACGAACTCATTTTCGCGCAGAAAAAGCGGCCAATGACGCGGAACCAAAGCCCCGAAGGGGCGACCTAACACAGCCCAGGCCAACGGCCTGGGTGGACGGGCGGTTGGCCAACCCGAGCCCTGAAGGGGCGATATACCGCATACGAAATGAGCGCGCCCCTTCAGGGCTCGGAGCAGGAATTGATACTACCCTTCTCACCCACCCAGGCCGATGGCCTGGGCTTTGCTAGATCGCCCCTTCGGGGCTGAGCGAGACAGGCGGCTACCCGCCGTTGGGCCCGTTCTCGGCGAAGATTCTGGCCATGGCGGGGAGTTCCTTGGCTTGGGCCTCTTGTCGATGGGAGCGCGTCAGCCATTTTTGGAAGGAGTCCAAGTAGGTGTAGTAGACGGGGGTGATGTAGAGAGTGATGAGCTGAGAGACCAAAAGTCCGCCCACCACGGCGAGTCCGAGGGGGCGGCGGGATTGGGCGCCGGCGCCGAACCCGAGCGCGATGGGAAGCGTGCCCATGAGCGCCGCCATGGTGGTCATCATGATGGGACGAAAGCGGATGAGGCAGCCTTCATAGATGGCTTCGAGCGGGCTCGATCCCTTGCTGCGCTCCGCCACGATGGCAAAGTCGATCATCATAATGGCGTTCTTCTTCACAATGCCGATCAGCATGATGACGCCGACGAAGCCGTAGAGGTTCAACTCGAGATGGAAAAGCTTCAAGGTGATCAACGCGCCCAGGGCGGCGGATGGCAAGCCGGAGAGAATGGTAAGGGGGTGAATGAAACTCTCGTAGAGAATGCCCAACACGAGGTAGATCACCAGCACGGTGGCTGCCAGCAGGATTCCGAGACCGGTGAGCGACGACTCATACTGCTGCGCCGTGCCCTGAAAAGTGGCGCTCATGCTGGCGGGCAAGGTGTTGCGGGCCAGGTCTTCGACGCGGGTTACGGCGTCGCTCAGCGAGAGACCCGGCTTGAGGTCGAATGAAAGCGTCACGGAAGGAAGCTGGCCGGAATGGTTCACCGCCAGGGGGCCCAGGTCCTGCGTCAGCTTGGAGACCGAACTGAGCGGAACCAGTTGCCCGGTGTTCGACTTGATGTAGAGCATCGAAAGGGCCTGGGGGTCCATCTGGTACTCGGGCATCAGTTCGGCGATCACCCAGTACTCGTTGTTGGGGGCGTAGATGGTGGAGATCTGGCGCGAGCTGTAGGCGGTGGAGAGGGCGTCCTCGATTTGGTAGGCCGACACACCTAGCGCTAGGGCCTGGTTGCGGTCGATCACCACGTTCACCTGGGGGTTCGAGACTTGCAAGTCGCTGTTCACGTCCAGGAGGCCGGGCACTTGCCGCATCTTGCTTTCGAGTTCGAGGGAGTCCTTGTAAAGCTCCCTGGTATCCGAGCCTTCCACGGTGAACTGGTACAGGCTTCGCGTGAGTTGCCCGCCGATCTGGATGGGCGGGGGGTTCTGCATGAAGGCAATCACGCCGGGAAGGGAGAGCATCGGCGGACGCAGTTCGTTGATCACGTCGTCCGTGCTGATGTAGCGCAGGTTGGGATCGTGCTGGCGGCCGGGAAGATGGAAAAGCCGCCGGATCGAATCCATCATATCCTGGCTTGCCGAAGGACGATCCTTCAAGTGGACGAAGAAGAAGCCCGAGTTTCCGCCATAACCCGGCAGCCCCGCGCCTGCGAAAGACATCACGTCAGAGACATTGGGATCGTCGTTGATAATCTTCGTCACCTCGAGCTGGTGCTGCTTCATGGCGTCGAAGGAAATTCCCTGTGCCGCCTGGGTGATGCCGAACATTCCTCCGGAATCTTCGCTGGGAAGAAAGCCCTTGGGGATCTGAAGGAACAGTTGCACCGTGAAGATGACGATGACGAACGAGGCCAGCAGCGTCACGAGGCGGTGGCGCAATACGCCGCGAAGGGTCCAGTCGTAGGCGCTTTGGATCAACTGGAAGCCGCGCTCGAACAGAAGATAAACGTGGCCATGCTTCTGCTCTTTAGGCGAGCGCAGGAAACGGCTGCAAAGCATGGGCGTGAGCGTCAGCGAGACGATGCCGGAGACGATCACCGCGCACATGATGGTCACCGAGAATTCGTGCAGCAGGCGCCCCAACAATCCTCCCATGAAGAGGACCGGGATGAAGACCGCGGCCAGCGAGAGCGTCATGGAAAGTATGGTGAAGCTGATTTCCCGCGAGCCGTTGAGCGCCGCCTCGAACACTCCTTCGCCCATTTCCATGTGGCGGACGATGTTCTCCAGCATCACGATGGCGTCATCCACCACAAACCCCACGGAAAGCACCAGGGCCATCATGGAGAGGTTATCCACGGTGTAACCGAGCAGGTACATCACCGCGAACGTTCCGATGATGGACATGGGCAGGGCCAGGCTGGGGATGGTGGTGGCGGAGATATTCCGCAGGAAAATGAAGATCACCAGCACCACCAGGCCCAGCGTGAGCCAGAGCGTGAATTTCACATCGCTGATGGAGTCACGGATGGAGACGGATCGGTCGTAAAGTGTGGCCATCTGAATCGAGGCCGGGATTTCGGAGCGGAAGGTGGGCAGCAGGGCCTTGACGTTGTTCACCACCTCAATCGTATTCGTGCCGGGCTGCCGCTGGATGGCGATCACCTGGGATGGCTTGCCGTTATACCAGTTCGCAATCTTGTTGTTCTGGACGTCGTCGAGCACCTGCCCCAAGGAGTCCAGACGCACCGGCGAGCCATTGCGGTAGGCCACGATAAGAGGCCGGTAATCCGCCGCATTCGTAAGCTGCCCGGTGGCCTGCACAACGAAGGATTTGTGAGTGCCGTAGAGTGTGCCGGTGGGCAGGTTCACGTTGGCCTGCTGGATGGCGGCCATGGCTTCGTCAATTCCGATTTTGCGAGTGGCCAGCGCCTTCGGGTCGAACTGCACGCGGACGGCGTATTTCTGCGCGCCGAAAACCTGGACCTGCGCCACGCCGCTGATCATCGAGATTCGCTGGGCCATGAGTGTGTCCGCGTACTCGTTCACGGTCGAGGCAGGAAGTGTGTCAGACCACACGGCCATATAAATGATCGGCTGGTCGGCGGGGTTCACCTTCTGGTACGAGGGCGGGGCCGGCATGCTCGTGGGTAACTCGCCCTGCGAATTGGCGATCATCGCCTGGACGTCCTGGGCGGCGGCGTCGATATTGCGGCTGGCGGCGAACTGCAGCGTGATCGAAGTGCCGCCTTGAGTGCTCGATGAGCTCATCGATTCCAGGCCGGCGATCGTCGAGAAATGCCGCTCCAGCGGCGTCGCTACCGACGAGGCCACGGTCTCCGGGCTGGCCCCTGGAAGGGTGGCGCTGACCTGGATGGTGGGGTAATCCACGTTGGGCAGGTCGTTAACCGGCAGATACTTGTAGGCCATCACTCCGAAGAGGAGGATGCCCAGCATGACCAGGGTGGTCATGACGGGCCGGCGGATGAAGAGTTCGGCGAGGTTCATGGAAGTGCAGAAGTCAGAAGTCAGGAGTCAGAATGCATAGACCCGGCGGCATCGCGTTTCAATCGTCAGGTAGGTTCAGTTACGTAGGCTGGTATTCTGACTCCTGGCTACTGACTCCTGACTCCTGTTTTTCGTCACTGTTTTCGGATCGCAACTTTCATGCCGGGCACCACGCGCATTTGGCCGTCGGTAATAAGTGTTTCACCTGCTGTAACACCTTTTTGGATAACCGTTCTACCGGAAAGAGTGTTGCCCGCAACCACGGGCCGGAGCTCGGCGGTCATATCCTGTTTCACCACAAAGACGTACTGGCCTGCTTGTCCGGTCTGAACCGCTTGCGAAGGGACGACGACAGCGTTGGCTTGAGTCATGAGGGTGAGCGCCACGTTCACGAACTGGCCCGGCCAGAGGCGGTTGTCGGGGTTTTGAAAGGTCGCCTTCAGCTTGATGGTGCCCGTCGTGCTGTCGACGGCGTTGTCGATGAAAGACAATACTCCCGTGGAGATAGCCTGTTCCTGATTCGGAGCGCTGGCCTCCACTTTGAGCGGGGCTTCTGCCTGATGACGTTTGATATCGGCCAGGTGCTGTTCGGGCACGGAAAACGTAACGTAAATAGGATGGATCTGGTTCAGCACCACCAGCGCGGCATCGTTATCCTTGATGAGATTTCCGGGGTGAACGAGCACGGCGCCCGTCCGGCCATCGATCGGCGACTGGATCGAGCAATAACTCAGATCGATCCGCGCTTTGTCAATGGCTGCCTTATCGGCGCGCACGGAAGCGGCCAGGGCGTCGGCGTTGGTGCGCATGGAGTCGTACTGCTCTTTCGAAACAATGCCCTCCTGGGAAAGCTCCTTGTAGCGGCCCGATTCCGCTGCGGCGTTCTCCAGTTGCGCCTGATCTTTTGCCAGATTGGCTTCGGCCTGTTGCAGTGCGACGTCATAAGGCTGGCGATCCAAGGTAAAGAGAAGATCGCCTTTGCGCACGTCTTTGCCTTCCGTGAAGTACGCCTTCTCGATCCTGGCCGCCACCTGCGCTTTCACCGAAACTGTTGAGTACGCCTCGACATTGCCGATGGCACGAACCTGAACAGGCACGGTCGCTAAAGTCGCCGGAGCGGCAGTCACCGGCGCTGAGTAGACGGGCGGTAGCCCTTGTGTTTCCGCCTTCTTTGCTGAGCACCCCGTTGAGAGAAAGACACACAGCCCCAACCCAACGCCCAGCGAGGCACGCGCCACGACCCGCCGCGCGTGGTCTTTGTGGCGAGAGAGGGCGTAGAAGGCGTCCACCGCAATTGGGCAGGCGTTTGGAAGCTGCCTGGCCGCTCCGCCGGGAACAACCACGCCGGCGAATGTCCATTCAGCGCAACGCTCCGGATCATCCATGGTGCTAGACTCCACGCCCGTGAAGATGTGGTTGGAACAAGCGCCCCTCCGGATTACTCCGCCGGCGGGCAGAGTTCAAGTGCCGCATACGCCTGTTTGACTGAGGGCGCAACGCCCGGCTGACAGGTGTCGTCCAGAAGAGATGTGCGGTGATCGAGCGAACCGGGAGAAACTCGTTAGTAATCGCGCCTGTGGCCCGAGCGACCGCCACCACCACCCCGATGGGAGCCGCCACCGCCACCACCGCCGCCGCCGAATCCAGCGCGTTGTGGCCGGGCTTCGTTTACGGTCAGGGGACGCCCTTCCAGGGCTTGGCCGTTAAGTCCCTGGATGGCTCGCTGCATGTCTTCTTCCTCGGTAAGTTCGACGAAACCAAATCCCCGGGATTCGCCCGTCATCTTATCACGGATGACGACCGCGGAAACAACTTGAAACCCAGCGTTGGTGACGAATTCACTGAGCACATTGTCGGTCACGCTGCGGGGAAGGTTTCCCACGAATAATCTCTGAGCCATTTACTCCTCCAGATTTTGGGCAGCCCGTAACGGCGGCCTCTTCATACAGCATTCCTCGAGCCGGGCTTGGGAGAGTCTGCTGAGGCCCTTGCGAGCCTCCTTACCCCCCTTTGCACCCCACGCCAAGGAGCGATTCCCCAAAACCTGAAGGGCTAAGGATTGAAACAGTTCTTGGACCGCATGTAGGGATTTAACGACCCTGCAAAGCTTCCCAGTTCCGAATCTTCACCCTGCTCCTTGACCCCGTAGTAACTACGCTATCCTTCTCCTCCATCGTCAGACCGGTTCTTTAGCGCGCGGCACCGACGGGCCGGGGCCGAAGAACCACTCCAGCACCGAGGGTCACCTGCCTGAAAAGCCGAGGGCAGGTGACTGCCTTGGGCCGCTATTTGGACCCGCCGGAAACACAAATCCGCCCGCGATTGAAACATATCACTTTTTCCCTTTAGAAACTATCAGAAAATACACTGGGTCTGGACGGCGGCCGGCATTGGTGGAGGGCCTTGCGGCTGCCCTGTGGCAACCCCAAGACTCGTTGACCGATATCAAGGTTAACTAGCCCATCCAAGGTCGCTTACCGAGCATTGCGGCGAAACCGCTTCTTGGCGGAACGCTTTTGAAGTGAACCCATGATCTTGAGGTTCTTCTCGATCAGCGCATAACGTTGTTGGACGCAGGCGTAGCTGCGCAGAGGGTCCTCGGGCGTGTGCAAGACGTAATCGAGGAGCTTGTTGACGGTAGTGGTGGCGACGTGCAAACGCGTGTCCGAGGAGCCATAGTAGATGAAGACTTGTCCATCCGGGCGCGCCACCCAGCCATTGCTGAAGACCACGTTCGACACGTCCCCCACCTGCTCCCCACCCTGCGGGGCAAGAAAGTAGCCGGCCGGGCGGTGCGTGACGACCCAAGGGCGGGCGAGTTCACAGAGGACGAGATAGAGCACGTAGCGCAACCCGGCCGCCGTATTGCGTACCCCGTGCGCAAGGTGCAGCCAGCCTTTGTCGGTCTTGATAGGTGCGGGACCGAGGCCATTCTTCACTTCCTTAATGGTGTGGTACTCGCGGTTATCGATGATCGTCTCCTCATCGATCACGGCGTTGTTCATGCTGGCGGCGAAGCCCCAGCCGATCCCTCCGCCCTTGCCCGCTTGAATGAACTCGTCCTGAGGCCGGGTGTACAACGCGTAGTGGCCATCCACAAATTCCGGATGGAGCACCACATTGCGCTGCTGGGGCGACTTGGTTTGCAAGTCCGGCAACCGCTCCCAGTTCATCAGGTCCTTGGTGCGGGCGAGGCCGCACTGGGCGATGGCTGAGGAAGTGTCCCAGAGCGGCGTTTTGGGGTCCTTCCGCTCCGTACAGAACAGCCCGTAAATCCAACTATCCTCATGGCGCACCAGGCGAATATCGTAGACGTTGATGTCGGGGTCGCCGGTCTCCGGCATCAAGACGGGATAATCCCAAAAACGAAAGTTGTCGACGCCGTTCGGGCTTTCGGCGACGGCGAGAAACGACTTTCGATCGACGCCTTCGACGCGAGCCAGAACCACGATCTTGCCGCCAAACTCCATTGCTCCGGCATTGAACGTCGAGTTGATGCCCATTCGTTCCATCAGGTGCGGGTTTGCCTTCGGATCGAGGTCGTAGCGCCAGAAGACCGGGGTGTGCTGGGCGGTGAGCACGGGAAACGTGTAACGGTCGAAGAGGCCGTTGCCGCCCTGCACCTTGTGGTTCTTGCGTGTGACCAGCTTCGCGTGCTGTTTGAACAGTGCCTCAACACCCTTTCTGAACTCAGCTTGGTTCATGTTCGATCCTCCGGTTTGTAGGGGCGACCGTTGTGGTCGACCGCGGGCGCCGACGGAAGCTGGGCCTACGTCCTAGCCAGGACCTCGAAGCACATCCGGCTGTTATGGTACGGGCATTTCCATTGGTCGACTTTGAACTTGTCGGGGCTGGGAACGCCTTCGCGCGATACCTTCGAAAACCATTCGCCGTGCCGCCGATCGACGATGTATTTCTCGATGAATTCCCAACTTCTCTCGGCGGCTTGACGAAAATGCTCGAGGCCGGAGAGTTGATAGGCGTTAAGGAAACCCACCACCGCTTCTGCCTGTGGCCACCACTCCTTGCCGGGGTCGATAATCCCACTCGCGTCTGCCTCATAGAGAAGCCCGCCATCGGGATCAACCGCCTGATCGAGCACCGCTTGCGCCATTTGGACGGCTTCTTGCCGCACCTCGGCGAGGATATGCTCATCGCCCAGTATTTCTGCCGCCTCGCAAAGCAGCCACGATCCTTCGATGTCATGTCCGAAGGAGATATGATCCGATTTAGAATGCCACGCTTCATCAAAGAACATTCTGAAGTGGTGAGTGGCGCGGTCCATGATGCGCTCGAGGAATATCCGGACGAGTTCCCGTAGGCGGCCGCGCAGGACGCCATTGTCCTGGCATCGCAACAGATTGGCGTAAGCTTCGAGAAGGTGAAGATGCGTGTTCATGGACTTCTTCTCGTCCATGTCGACCGCGCTCAGGCGCTGCTCGTGCGCCAGTGTCCAGTCGCGCTCGTAGGTCTCGAAATAGCCTCCGTGGAGCGAATCGTGGCTCGCGGATTCGATGCATTCGTACAGTGTGAGCGCTCGGGTAAGTGCGTCCTTATCGCCGGTGGTGCGGTGGTATTCCGCCAGCGAGTAAACGGCGAAGGCTTGGCCGTAGATGCGCTTTTTGGTCTCCACCGGGCGGGCCAGATGATCCACCAGCCAGTAAACCCCATTGAATTCCGTATCCCAGAAATGCTGCGCAAGGTAGTCGTAGGCGCGGCGTGCAGTTTGGCGGTAGACCTCCTCGCCGTACACGCTGAAGGCCTTCGAGAAGGTCCATAGAATGCGTGCGTTCAAGATCAGCCCTTTGTGGGCGAAGGGGTCGATGGTAAGGTCGTTGGCGATCTGTCCGCGGAAGCCGCCGTACTGCTCGTCAGTGGCGTGCTCGAGCCAGAATGGCAGGATGTTCGTTCGCAGTTCAGTTTCGACTTGTTCACGCAGGTAATCCATGGGAGATTTCCGGGGAGCCTTTGGTTGAAAAACCCTCTCCCCCTTGGGGGAGAGGGTTTCTGTGGCATGGGTTTCCTACAAGCGCCACAACGGGTTCTGCGCTCCCGTTCCTCTCCCCCAAGGGGGAGAGGGCTTCTGTCGCGTCGGCTTCCATTACGCTGCCGCCACGGGTTCTGCGGCCCCCTTCTGGCCGGGCGTCTTGCCAAAGGTCTCTCGAACCTTCAGGTGGTCATACCAGGTGAATTTCAGCACAATTGAGGTAACGGCTATGATTACCGCCGTGACGGCGGCGTTGCGGAATTTCTGGATCACCACGTATATCGGCAAAGCGACGAGGCTGACCTGCCATGTAATGCCCACCACGATGTTGAACATATCGCGATAGAAGTCCTTGTTGCGCTCGAAGTTGGGATCTTCGGCGCGGACTTTGGCCAGAACCGGCCCCCAAAAGCCCCAAGGCCGCACGCGCCGATAGAAGTCCTTCAAGATTCCGTCATCTTCCGGCTTGGTCAGCCATGTGCCG
>Ga0181518_10005839_pt1 | contig 10486 bp, 10 predicted proteins | sample PEATcosm2014_Bin_28_FD_119751 | JGI IMG/M metagenome (GOLD analysis project Ga0181518, IMG submission 119751) | Peatland microbial communities from MTU Mesocosm Facility, Houghton, MI, USA - PEATcosm2014_Bin01_60_metaG | ecosystem: Environmental > Terrestrial > Soil > Wetlands > Peat | place... | reverse complement strand
TACCCCTGAACGCCACTCACTACCGTCTGACCATGGCCTTCCAGCAGCCTGATGGTCTCTCGCAAGGCGGTTTGGGTGAGGTGCATGTACCTCATCGTCACCGCCATGCTCTTGTGCCCCGCCAACTCCTGGATCGCCTTCGGCGCCGCACCCCTCATCGCAAGATGCGAGCAGAAGGTGTGCCGAAGCACGTGCGCACCAATCCGACGAAGCCCAGCCCGAAGACAAACGCGGGTGAGACCGAGCTGAATCGTGTGCCGGGTCCATGCCTCGCCACCTTCCCCGCAGAAGATCAGATCCCCGCGCAAGTGTCGGATCTGCTGTAGTGCGACCTTGAGCCGCTCCGTCATCGGGATGCTCCGTCGGTCCCCACCCTTCGGGCTTCCCACCACACCGTGCCAATCGTTTTCCCACACAGACAGGTTTCCCGACCTGTAGTCGATGCAGTCCCGAGATAGAGCCAGCATCTCTCCCATCCGCAGCCCGGCCTCTCCTCCCACCAGAACAATTGCTTCCATCTCCGGCTCCGGCTTCGCTGCCGCGACCAGCCGCTCGAATTCGTCGAAGTCGAGGAAGTCGAACTTCTCCTCCTTGATCTTCAAGAACTTGAACGGCGGCACCTTGGGGATGATCTCCAGATCGTGCGCGTAGTGCAGGATCTTGGAGAACGTGGCCAAGGTGTTGTTGATGGTCTTCGGCCGATACTCGTGTTCCAGCATATCGGCCTTCATGGCGTCGAGGTCGAGCACCGTGAACGAATCTAACCTTCGGTTCCCGAAACGCGGGAGCAGCCGATGATCCAGGATGCTCTGCTTGCTCGTCTGCTCCGAGATCTTGTTGTTCGCCTTCGAGTACGTCGCCATGAATGTCTCGGCAAACTCCCCGAACGTGGGCACCTCCTTCTCCTTCTCGCCCGATGTCGAGTCGGCCAGGGCCGGGCCTACGAGAGTTCTCCCCGTCAGAAGCTGCTCCCGCACCTGTCTCTCGTACTGCTCGGCCCCACGCAACGTTTGCACCGGGGATGTCTTCCGGACGCGCTCGCGGCTGCCATCCGGACGCTGGAAGTCCACATCGACTACCCAGCGCATTGTTTCCGAACCCGTCTCCGGGTCGCGGTACTTCCTGCGTCTCACGCTCATAGCATCTACCTCCGTGAGCGAGTGACGCGACCTTGGCCATCGGCCAGCCAGCGTAACACAGTATCGCGGTCAATCCTCCAGGAACCACCGATGCGCCTGACACCGGGAATCTCTCGCCGCTGGAAGGCTCCATAAACGCTTCGAGGTTCTAGCCGTAGAAGACTTGCAAGTTCCTCGGCGGTCATGATCGGCGGATAAGAACTGCGCCATTCCCCCACATCGCCAACCCGAGCAGGGTTCGACGCCACCGCGTCCACACCATCCATCTTGAGGCCGCCAACATCAGCAACCGCAATTACCGCCCGTCGATGGTGTGCTCGCTCCACTTGCAATGCTCTATGCGGGTGGCCTTCTTCTTCCAGTCCGGAAGAACCTTCCAGAAGAGGGTGCGGGTGCGGGAGGCCAGGCTCCGGATTGTCTGAGCCTCTTGAGCGCATGCTGGGCTGTGAGTTTATCGATCTTGAACTCGGCAGGTTCCGGCTTCGTCGGGGAAGCCGGCAGCGCCGTCGACTTGCGAGTCGCCGGCGCGCGAACTCTCTTCTTCGCTGTGCTCATTTCCGTTCCCTTTGTGGGGGTTGTTTCACTTCCAAGATGGCAAACCGCTCGCCGCCCCGGCTGAACACACGAATCACGTCGAGGAGTGCTTTTTCGCCCCTCAGCGGTCTCCGTGGGCTCGGCCAGGGCGGCGAGCAAGCCACGCTCGATGTCGGCGATGGCTAGCATGTAGTGCTTCAGTCAACCTGCTGCGTAGAGTGTCCGGGACTCTGGGCAGGGCTACTGCTCCGTCCGCATCTCTTCCATATGTCGAGCCCCGCGCGCATCCTCCGGCATTCCTCCGCAAGATCGGGGTACGCCTTGGCAATGGCGGTGTAGACCTTTTTCTCAATTGCCTCGACGGCGTCCTCCACTCCCACCCTCCCGAACTGCGCGTGCAGCGCGGCTTCGTAATCGGTCGGATTCTGGCGAACGTAGTCGACCATGATGCGGGCCAAAAACGCCGGATCGCTGTCGACGGAGGCGATCGCAGGGCCGGGGGCGGACTCACTGCGACGCGCGTTGTAGAACTCGCACGCGCGACGAACGAGGGTTTCGCGATCCAACTGGGGCACCTGGACATCGAGCTTGTCGACGAAATCCATGGTCTTCCTGTACTTGGCCCCCACGCCTCTCCGCGCAGCCTCGGAACGCGCAGCCCTTTTCGCCTGGAACGCCTTGAATTCAGGGGTCGCTTCAGATGCGACAACGGACGTCTTCCGGTACCAATAGACGACGTAATCGCCGTGGTCGCCATGGCACTGCTCGATTCTATAAGGAGCACCCAGGAACTTCTTGATCCCGGTCTCGGTCCACCCTCTCTTGCCAATCAGGGATTTGATGTTGAGTTGCGGCGGATCTAGAGGTTTCGCTTTCGATTCGGGGGTTCTGGGCATCTCGTTCTTGGGCATCGTTGTTCTCCATAGTCTTTCAAGGTTTCAGGGGTTGGTCGACTGCGGTGTTGTCATGCGGGCATTCGAGCCATCGCCCGCAAGGAAAAACCCAGGTCGCCGGCGATCTCGTGCCGCACGCCTGCCCGGCCGAGCACGCGGAGCCCGTCAAACAGGGCGCGCTTGCGCCCCTCGGCGGACTCAACAGGCTCGGCCAGGGCGGCGAGCAGGCGACCCTCGATGTCGTTGGATGGCATCATAGACGGTCGGGGGTTGCAGCGGCCTTACGCCTTCTTGAATGCGGCCTCGATGAGGCGCTCCACGAGTGTATAAATACATTCCTGGTGCCCAACCACCACCTCACCCACTGGATCATCCATTTCGCCGTCCGGCGGAGTCGCGAGCCCCGCACCTATCTTCGCCCAATTGCCTAAATTGCTTAGGCGGTCCATTAGTGTCACGAAACTGTTCCGCAGTTCCGCCAGACAATTCTCCAGCATCTCCGCGTTGACGTAGTCTTTGCGAAGCGCAACTGTGCTTACGTAAGCCGTCGGGCATTTCCAGCAACGGATGAAAATGGCGTCGCGTCCCTTCGCCGGCGCCCCACAGGTTGGGCATGCCCCACCGACCGCTAGCGAGATGGGCGGCCATCCCCCGTAGATCACACTTATGCGTTGGAAGCCCGGCTCCGACGTCACGTAAACTGTGCGGCAGGTTCGGCACTCCACGCGACGAGGGTCAACTCCTCGCTCCGGCGGGTCCGGTGTTCCGCAGTTCGGACACATCTCATTGAACGCGCGCGGGTATTCCGGGTTGGTGTTCTCGGCAGATTTCGGCTTCGTCGCCGTACCTGCCGGCTCGCGGCTCGCCGGAATGCTCAATGTCTTTTCCATATTGCTGCTCATTGGCTCTCCTTGTTCGTTGTTCATTGTTCATTGCTCCCTTGGGATCCCAGACAGCGTGGTCATGCCTAGGAAGCGCGACATGACACGCCTCGATGATTGCTGGCGAGAAGCGCCTCCACTCCATGAGGGCGAGGACAGAAAGCAAGCAGGCGCCCGTGGCAGCCCGGCCTCGCGGGAGCCCGAGCACCGTCCATGGGACGTGGAGAACCCGCTCCATATCCCCACGGACGACCCATCCCACATAGGGCCAAACCACGGCGACCACGGGAGGCATCCCCACGGCCATCCGTGGCACCAGTCCCGCAAGCCAATGGGCCTGCTAGCCCAGGACGGGGATTCGACCACGGATGGGGCAAAATTGGCGGTGCTGAATCGCCGCCAGGGCCATCACCGCCAGGGCCACCGCCACGGCCGCCTCCACGGCCGCCTCCACCATGTCGGCAAACAGCACGATGCCGGGTGGCGGGACGGCAACCGACGCAACGGCGGTGCTGGTGCAGACGACTGCGGACGGCCATGGAGAGGCCGAGCACGTAAGCGAGATGTCGCACGTCCCAGGGATAAATCGGGAACGCCACGGTAATAGCCCGGGCCTGCGGCAAGGCACCGTTCGGTACGAGGCGGTCAACTCCATCCAGGATCTCACGGACCAGCCTCCCACTACAGCCATCCCGGCGCTGGACTTCCGAGATCTCACCCGCGCTGCGCGTGTCGGGCACGCATGACAATGAAGGGGTGGAATTCAAGGCGCGCTCCCCGTGGGTCCACTCTCATTTTCGTCAGGCGGCACCACGATCTGCTGGCTAGCCAAGAATTTCGTCATGGGCGCGCACAGGTTCCTCTTCAAATCCTGAATCGTCGACCGAGGCACTCCAGTCTCGCGCGAGATCTCGCGCACTGATTTCCCCGCCGCGATAAGACCAAGCACCGTGTCTCGCTTCGCGTGCGCCAGCTCGCGCCGCAACCGGCGCCGATTCGAGTTCACGATCAGGCCATGCTCCTCAGCAGCCGTCAGGCGAGGCTCGCTAATCACGGGGTGAGTGGGCGACCAGGAATCAAAAGGGTTCACCGTCGGTTTATCCAGCACCCTCTTGTCGTCCCACCGCAAGATCGGCATGCGAGTCGACCGAATCTCGGAATTCACCTCAGCGCCGACACGCACGGCGGACACGGCCGACAAAAGTTGAACCCGAGGAAGTGGAGAGGCGATCAGCTTTTTCGCCTTGATCGATGCAAGAGCAGTCTCCGCCAGTGCCTCCTTGGAAACCGGAAGCCCGTGTCGGGCGACCTTAACCACCGCGAAGGTTTCATCGACTGCATAAGGCTTCTCCAAGCCCTTAGGCAAACGAATGTTGTCGGCGCGCTGAAGGAGGAAGTAACACCTCGTCCGGACGAGCAGGATAGCGTCAGCCTCGCATTTGATTGTGAGGCCGCTCCCGACGCTCATCAATTCGCGTAGGCTGTCGCAGTCCATGTCAATACCACGACGAATGATCACGCTATCGGTGGAGACCATTTCAGCGCCCTTGGCGACAAACGGAGCCATCAAATCCCTCGCCTTGCCCAGAATCAATGTTGCCTGCTCGGGCATGCACAGAGATCCCACCATCGGGAGACCACGCATCGAATCTCGAAGATTCACACAGGACGCCACTATCGCGCCAGCACCAGTAATCCCGTGCTGTCGCGCCTTCCGCTCGAAGTCGAGCAAAAAGTTCGGCATCCGACGCTCAGCGAACTTGCCGACCAGAGAGTTCATGAGGAGCTTCGCACTCTCGTATTCGGCCGTCTTCTCGTCGTACCGGGCCTTCTCCCTCATCAAGTCGCGCATGTACCTACCGACGTCGTGATCGCGCTCCGCCTCACCGGGCTCAAAGACAAACACCTTGGCGTGCTTCAAGTCAGCGCCAAAGGCGAGCGCAGTGCGCATTTCAGCAACCGTGCAGTTACTCACACCTGAAAGTGGGTAAAGCATCCGTTGCGCCTTCCTTTGGAAGACAGGGAGGCAAGGGAACTGAGTACATCGCGGGAACGCAAACTGCACGCATCCGAAGCCCTCCACCCCCTCCAAGTCGGCTGCCGAGAGAAACCCAGCCAACTCGCGCCACTTGGTCTTCTCCGTCGGCAGCGGCTGGAGAATCGCCGCAGACGGATACAAGCTAATAACGTCACGCTCAACAAAGTCACCCTCCAGCAGTCCGAAGATGTGAGATTCTGCCCGGCCACCCGCGTATGACTGGGCAGCCATCACGCGCACATCGACAGGACCGCCGTAAACGACGTTTCGACAGACCCGCTTACTCCACGTGCCGTCCTTCCTCCGGGAGGGCCGCACCGAGCTTATTTCCCTCCCCTTTGCTGGCAGTTGCGTCAGGTAGCAGCGCTGAAAGATCTCACTCGCCACTGCCGCGATCGACTTCCTGGTCAACACGTCGACTTTCCATGTCTCCCAGACATACATCCGGAATTGCGTACACATCGCGAGCGAGATCTCAGGATCTCGACAAGCATATCGGTCGAACAACTGAGGATCGCTGGCTTTGAGCTGCGCCAGATCCGCGCGCGAGCCCACCTCGATCTTTTCGAGCCCCACCGCAATTCCCATCTTTTTTAGGGAGAACGGGAAGAACGCAAACGTGTCCACCAGATTGACGTGGAACTCAACACCATCCCGGACCAGCGTAGGCAAGCTAGCGTGCAGCCCCTTCTGGCCGATCGGCTGCAAGAACAAATCCTTCAATGGGTCCGCAAACATCCCGACCTCCGCCGCTCCAAAATGGGGCAGAAGAACGATGTGGCACCGCTCTACACCGCCACGGCTTGCAGTAACCGGAACTTCGACGCCGACGTCAGCGAGAAAACGTCGGACCAGGTCAAGCAAGGAGTCGCAAGTCATACGCGGCCCCGGTGGGTCGTAGCACCTCGACACCATTTTTCCACCGACGAGCGCCGCGAACTGGACGGACAGCAACGGACGTTCCGGCAATTGCGAGTCCCACTCCGAGTCAAACCCGATGAGCACGGAGTTGCCGAGGAAGGGGCTTGCGGAGGTTTTCGGGCCGGGAACCCTCGCCTCCAGCAGCACTGATTGCATCTCGACGTCCGCCAGGCGACTCACAGGACACCTCCGCGCTCAAATAGGCGCCCATCATTAGATGCAACCGCCGATCGAGATCGTTCTTGAGCGAGGCGGATTTCCATTGCGGTTCGGCCAGTTGCCTCGCGCGAGAAGCGTCCGGGGCGTGCTATGGGGGGCGAGCCCCCCAAGGGCCGTCCGGCCGAACCGGTCTTCCGTCCTGAGCGGAAAGACCGCTTCATCAAGTGCAACGTCCTGTTCATGAGAATACCGCCTTTGCTTATTGTGATGGGGTTGCGGAATTGCAAGCCCTTGGTTCAATGGTCGCTATAACTGAAAACAGACGAAAGAGCAACCGCAATTGGTGTTTGCCACTGTGTTGCATTCTTGGCGTTAATCGGCTCGGTGTTAATAACGCGAACCAGATTGCCTAATAGCGTGGTTGTGAAGAATGGTTTTACAGGCAGTAATAGTGGATTGGGAATAAGGGATCGAGCATTGGTACACTACTTGTGGCTTCGTTCGTATTTCGCTCGGAGCGCTGGTGTTCGGTCGGGTTTGCTATGTGCTCACGCCCATTGCATTTTCGGAGGTTCTGGCCATCGTGAGGAACGCCGGGATTACGTGTAATAGCGGGCTTGCGATGTGTACGAACGCGTTGCTTTTTAGGGTGTCTTAGGCGTTTGTGAAGAACGCTTGGATTGTGCGTAATAGCGGGGCATCTGGAACCGGGGGATGCCTTCGACACCTGGAACCTCGGGATGCCGGGTATCTGGACCAGGGACCTGGAGAAGGGGCAGGGGACCTCGTGAGGGCAGACCTTGAACTTGGGGATCTCGGGTATCTACACCCGGAACCTCATGGTGCCGGACATCTGCACCTGGTGTATGGAGATCGTGGCCCAAGGTGCGACGGTCTTCGATGGACCTTCTATGTGTCTGGATCCATTACTCCCTTGATAAGTCTCAGCCCGCCGTCAAGAGCGCCGGCGTGGCGTGCAGTAGCGGGCCGGGCCGCTGCGTGCTCGAATGTATTGGATTTTGGAGGGCGAGCCCGTCGTGAAGAATGCCTGGATTGTGCGTAATAGGCAGCTGTTCGGATTGAAATTGAGGACAGTCCGCGGCTGGATGCCCCCTGGCCGGCCCGCATCGTGACGTGGTCCTGGAGATCTGGATCGTCGTCATCGGGATCGGGTGAATCCCCAAGGGCGTCCCCGGGATCGCGGGAATCCCCCATGACGTCCGCGGGGCCTTTTGGGGGATCCTCATCGTCGTCACCGGGATGGACCTGATCATGATCGCCGGGATCGATCTGGTGTGCTTCCGGGTGCGATGGATCATGGCTTCGCTGGTCTTTTCCCTGGAAGGCCATGTGGAACGACATGAGGGCAAACCCAGGTGGGCGAGTAACGGCTGCGGGCTAGTCAGGGCGCGACGTCGAGAAGGTACCTGGTGCGGATGCCACGACGGGCGCTGGAGGGACCACAGTCCGGCGGCTCCCCCGTCACTTTCCAGCTCGGCCGAGCGGGCGTATGGGGTTCGTCGGCTTCGTAGACGGGAATGGTCTCGCGCAGTCTGATATCATCCCAGATGCTATGCCCCGGCACGATGAACATTTCTCCGTTGCCTTCACGCTCCCTCGTCTTCGAGACCTTTTTCTTCGGGAACTAAAGGGTGCGGGTATTGCGCATGGTCTCGATATTTGTCTGCCGAGCGACGCCTCGCCCGAAGCCTATGAGCGGTTGGCGATCGAAGTGGAAAAGCGCTTCCGGGATGTCCATGAGCCTTCCAGCTCTGAGCTTGCTGCCCAGCCGCCGGTAGAGTCCGCTGAGCGATCTTCCAGCCCTGCGCTTGCTGCCCCACCGTCGGAAGAGTCCGCCGAGCGGTCTTCCAGTCCTGCGCTTGCTGCCCAGCCGCCGGAAGAGTCCACCGAACGGTCCAAGGCGGCCCGGTGTTTCTTTCTGGCGAAGGCATTTTTGGAAGCCTGTGAGTGTGAGAGGTACCTCGTTGTAGCTGAGATCGAAACTGATTTGATGGTCTATCAGAATGAGGGCGATGAGTTTTACCGGCTGGTGCGTTCAGGCCGCGAGAGGCTCCAGTCTGCCATCCACGCTCTTGAGATCGCTCCATTCCCTCTGAAGGACTTGGAGCCGTTGATTGGCGAGATGAAGGTGCAGCTTGCGGTCGTCCAGTCGCTTCCACTACCTCCTGAAGCGCCTGTGTACACCGCTCCTCTGCTGCGACAGAAGGTATTCGAGGAGTGTCGCAATAGAATCGCGGCTTTTCTTGCCAAGACCGGGCTCCCACCTGAAGACATCGGGCCGGCGTTCTATGAGAATTACGACCAAGATCCCGGCCGTGCGTGGGGTCGTTTCAAGCGTTGGTGCTGCGAGGCCCGGAAGAAGATGCTCTGACTGTCGGCCCGTTTGAACTCACCGCCGTCTTCGTATCGGTTTCTCTCTCAATTCCCGGAGACAGCCGTGGCCTCCATCATTTTCCAAGTGATGTCCGGGACGTTGAGAGGCTGGATATCACGCGTTGACGTGCCCACCAGGCGGCGCCCAGAACGGGACTTGAGGTCCATTGCCGAGGACAGACTCGGGTGAGGGAAGCCGCTTCCCATCCCTCACTACCAGCTCCGTCGAGTCGGCGTGTTGGGGTATTCAGCAGCGCGGCCAGGCGTGGTTTCACGCGTCCTGATACAATCTCTGCCACTATGTGTCATCGCTCTGTGGCCTCCATCGTCACTCGCCTTGGAGAATTCTTGCTGCGGTGGCTAAGGCTTGCCCGTCATGAGACCGACCTCGACGGTCGTGAGTCCACCGAGATCTCACCCGAAGACTACGAACGACTGGCCATCCGAGAGGTAGAACGCTACGGTGCCGACGTTCCCGAGCCCGCCATCTCTGTGTCTCCTAGCCGGCCGAAGAGAAGGCGACGGCTCCAGCGTGCCAAGGTTTCCCTGACCGTGCGTTGTGTCTGCTTGGCGAGGGCGATCATAGAGGTCTGTGCTCTTGAGAGAAACCGCGCTCTGTGCCTAGTCGCAGCGGACGCGGCAACCATGGCTCCCGAGCTGAACGCCTACTACGGGCGGAAACGCGCACGTCTGACGGCTGCCCAAACCCGACTCGATTCTCTTGGAAGCGCGCCATTTCGTGACAAGGACGAGAACCAGCGTGTTGTGGAGCTGAAGAATATGTTCGCCGTGGCCCTCCGGGGGATTCCCCTGCCTACTGAATCGTTTGTGTCTCTTCCGATCAAAGACCCAGCGGAGTTCTACAGAGAATCCTGGAACAGGATCGCCAATCTTCTTGGCGAGGCCGGACTGACCCAGGATGAAGCTGCGTCTGTGCTCTTTGACGACTTTGGCATCCGCCCCAAGCAAGCGAAGAATCGCTTGGGCCAAACTGCCTTCCGCGCCAGGAAGACAAGAGCCAAGAAGAGCCCAGTCCTCTGACCGGCGTCGATGGGCAGTGTTCCGATCGCGATAGGCCATTTCGCACTGTATCCGCGCGGCCACAGAAGCCCCATCGACTCCTCACATAGCGCCCCACGTTCGCCTATCTCGCGGTCGAGTCGCTCGCGGAGCCGCGGGGAGGCGGGGGCTCGGTCGATCTGGCCTTGACCTGGCGGCCACGCCCTTGGTGGTCGAGCATGTCCTGGCGGTCTAGGCGCCGCCCCATGTCCGGTGCCGGGCGAGGCGCCGCACGGGCTGGAGGTCGATCTGCCCATGGTGGCACCGGCCCAATCTCGCTGGGCATGATGTTGGGCTCCAGGTCCGGTGTCCAGGATGCCGCGCCCCAGGTCGCTGATGATCCCGGCCTTGCCGGCGGGCTCGCTGGCCAGTGCGCTCCAAGGTGGCCCTGATGCCGCCCATGGTGGCGGCGTTGATGGACTTGATGGGGGATTGAGGCGCCTCGGCCGCGGTTGCTGGGAGATGGAC
>Ga0181518_10005837_pt1 | contig 10487 bp, 8 predicted proteins | sample PEATcosm2014_Bin_28_FD_119751 | JGI IMG/M metagenome (GOLD analysis project Ga0181518, IMG submission 119751) | Peatland microbial communities from MTU Mesocosm Facility, Houghton, MI, USA - PEATcosm2014_Bin01_60_metaG | ecosystem: Environmental > Terrestrial > Soil > Wetlands > Peat | place... | reverse complement strand
GGAGTGGGCAACAAGGCCATCAGCCTGAAGAACTGCCACAATGTGCTTCTGCGCGACTTCGCCATCCTGCACGGTGGACATTTCGGCATCCTGGCCACCGGAGTCGACAACCTCACCATCGACAATCTGCGCATCGATACGAACCGCGACGGCATGGACGTCGATTGCTGCCACAACGTGCGCATTTCCAATTGCTATGTCAATTCTCCCTGGGATGATGGCATCTGCCTGAAGAGTTGTTACGGACTTGGCTCGGCCAAACCCACCGAGTTTGTCACCATCACGAACTGTTATGTTAGCGGATGCTTTGAAGAGGGCACGCTGCTTGACGGCACTTACAAACGCTTTGGTCCAGGTGTGCGCGTTCCCCATACCGGGCGAATCAAATTCGGCACCGAATCCAACGGCGGCTTCCGTAACATCACCGTTTCCAACTGCGTTTTCGAAGGATGTCAGGGACTGGCTCTGGAATCCGTGGATGGCGCGCTGCTGGAGGACGTAACCATCACGAACATCTCGATGCGGGACATCATGAGCGCGCCTATCTTCCTGCGCCTGGGCAGCCGCATGCGCGGGCCGGCTGGAGCGGCCGTGGGCACCATCAAACGCGTCATCATCAGCAACCTGGTCTGTTCCAATTCGGTTTCCCGGCTCGGCTCCGTCATCAGCGGGATTCCGGGCCACGCCATCGAGGACGTCACGATCAGCCACGTCCAGGTGTGGCACCAAGGCGGCGGCACGAAAGAACAGGCGGCGATTCAGCCGCCCGAAAAGGAGAAAGGCTATCCCGAGCCGGATATGTTCGGCACCATGCCGTCGCACGGCTTCTATGTCCGCCATGCCACGGGCATTCGGTTCGACGATGTCGAGATCGTAGCCGCGAAGGCGGACCTGCGCCCGGCGTTTGTGCTGGACGACGTGCGCGACGCCGACTTCTTTCGCATCCGAACGCCGCACGAAGCCGACACTCCCATCTTTGCTTTGCACAATGTCGAGGATCTCGCGATCCACATGTGCCGGTCCGTGCCGGATACGCAACTGCCGAAGGCGGAGCTGACCGTTCTGTAGAGCGCGTTACCGCGCGCTATAGGAGGCCGTCTCACGCCGCTCTCGGCGGCCTATGGTGAAGCCGGCGGATTCCGGCCAGATCGTAATTCACGAAGCGGCGAAGAAAATCGGGGGGACGGGCGAGTTGATAGACGAAAGCGTCTGTCTCACTGTGCTGTCGAAGGATACACAAACGAGTGCGGTAGGAACTTCGCCTGCCAAGCGCCGGCCTCTGACGCGTGCGGTCCCGAACGGCGTCGGTACCTTAGGGGAGTGGCATACCGCAAAAAAGCACAACATCACAGCTTCAGGTCGCGGTCTCGCAGCAGCAGCCGGATAGTCTCTCGGCCGGCGCGCGAAACCAGTTGACGCTTGACAGCCTCCTCAGCCGCCAGTCGCACGGTCCAACGCGCCCGCCCTTCCGGTGGTATGCCGCGGACCATAGCGACTACGCGCTGCTTCTGCGACTCGTCCAACAGCGGCTTGGCGCCAGGGCGCTGCCGGTCATAGAGTGCGCGGTCCAGGCCACCACTGTCGTAGCGGTGAACAATCTGGCGGACGGTCTTCGCCGTCAGGGGAAGTGCCTGCGCTACTCGGAGCGGGGTGCTGCCCAGGGCGAGTTGCCGGAGCGCCATGGCGCGTATAGCAACGCGAGCCTGCAACACGCCAGATCGCAGGATCTCCTCGATGCGAACGAGATCCCTCGACTTGATTCTGATAGGTATCGGGCGGCGCGCCATGCCTCATGATCCGCCAAACCATTTTCCAATGCAATTGTTCGATAGCACCGATGCAGACGATCATAGACCGAGCCCGCAAAACCTGCTGACGCAGTCGTTAGCCGGTCCGCAAGCTCTCGCCCTTTCCAAGGACCTCAGGAAATAGCCAGTTCGATCGCCAACCGCCGCTCCATGGAAGACGCGCCGCAGTTTACGGATACCAACTACGCCGACCAGCCGTGTCTTCATCAGCTTTCGCGGGCCGCCCTAGGCCCATAGGGACTCCCTTAGGGCGAGTGGCGCTGAACGCGCCGTCGGAGCGGCTCGCCTTGGGCGGCCGGCATAATCGTTGCAGGACGGCGTTAAGGGCCGCGCTCGAACGAGTCGCGCGGACTGAAGGGGCTGCATTGCGGCTGACGTCGCCGGCGCGTTGCCGGAACTGGCTCGGGTGCGGCTGGCGGTTGGGGCCGCACCTTCTCTGTTTGAGGGCCACCATCGCCGTCGGCGGGACGAGCAACATCGCACGCTACGCCCAGGGACTGGCGCAAACGCTCCAAGGACTCCTGCCGACGCCGGGCCTGGACTCCGGAATCCGCCGCCGATGCATTACCGTTCCCGGTCGTCTGCGGAGTCGCGCCGCCCGGCGCTTCAATCGGCGGGAAGGTGTCGGCTTGGCATGGCGCGGCCATCAAATCTCGGCCGCCCTCGGAAGGTCGTCCGGAGGTATGTTCGGACGAGTCTCGAACCTGGCGGGCATGCGGCGTGGGCCCGGCTGCCGGTTCTGCCGAGTGGGCGGCTTCGATGGCTGCGTTCAACGTCAGAATGGCAGTCTGAAACTCGATCCCATCGAGAACCCGCTCGACGCTCTCGCCGGCGCCTTCGGACCCTTCCAGTTGTCTCCCCAATCCGTTCATAACGCTTCCCTACGCCATCCCTCGCCCGAGCCCGCATCGCCCAAGCCCGCATCGCACGGCCCGCATCGCACGGCGCATCGCCCGTGCCCGCATCGCCCGGCGCAGCAGCCGTTCAGTCGCGACTGGCGGCGGTAGACAACCGTGCTCCTCGTAATCGCTCAGACGCCCATTTGGTTTGCCGTTCCGAACGCGTGTGGCTGTAATCCGCCTGGGCGTTCGCTGGGCGCCAGGCAGATCCTGACCTCGAACGCGTCGCTGTCCCAGTGAAATCGCCGCACGATCCATTCCGCATGGCCGGCGCTCTTGGTTCGAAAGTTCTTGCCGAAAACGACCGTCGGGATGCTCAATCCGAGCGGACCCAACTCCCGCTCCACGTCATTCTTCACAGAGCCGATGATCATGTTGGTCAGCTCGGCGACCGCGTCCAGCACTTCCTCGTCTACGGCCGTGGTTTCGGTCATCAGCATTTGCGAGCAAACACGGCAAGCCAGGATAGGCGAGCAGGACACGCACCCGGTGCCCGCCCAACTGCCCGCCAATCCGATAAAAGAGAGCACGCCATCGTGAGCGTCCGGCGCTCCGTTTTCAAACCTTACGTCACCTGGCACTACGCTGACACCGAGCATAGTGGAGAACACATCGACGACCGCTCGTGAAAGCGACTCTACAAGATGATCTTTCAGGTTCATAATGGTATCGCCGCTGGCAGGACTCCCACCAACTTCTCCTTGATCTGGTCCGCCGTGAATGGTTTGCGGACGTAACCGGCGGCTCCCAGACGAACCGCCTCGCCGACTTTGGCCTCTCCGCCTTCCGTGGTCACCATCACCACCGGGATGCCGCGCCATCCGGGAACGCCCTTGATGGCGGCCAGCAACTGAATGCCGTCCATCTTCGGCATATTGATGTCCGTCATCACCAGGTTGATCTTCTGGCTGTTCAGAATCTGCAACGCTTCCTGCCCGTCACCGGCTTCGTAGATGTTCCCGATTGCCATGCCGGTCTGGCGCAGCACGCGCTGCAGAATCTTGCGGATCGCGGCGGAATCGTCTACCACCAGGACGTCGGACTCCATTCGGCTCCCTACAAACCATTTATCGGAGGATCGGGCGATTTCATTAGAGGGGAGTGCCAAGATTCTCGTTGGGAGGCAGGGTCTAAAGTCCGGCCCGTAATGGCCGATCTTCTCTCCAGGAGCCGGAACTTGGGCCGCCAACTGTCGCAACAGGAAATCGACGCCGTATTTCAGAACGCGCAGGACCGCAAGCGCGAGGTGCCGGCGGTCCGCTTCGACTTTCGCCGGCCGGATCGCATCCCGAAGTCGCAGGTCCGGGCGATCCATCTCCTTCACGACACGTTCGTTCGCAACTTGGTCTCCAGTCTGTCGGCATACTTGCGTTCCTATCTGGCCGTCAACCTGGTGAGTGTGGAACAGCTCTCTTACGCGGAGTTCCTCGACGGCTTGCCCTCTCCGACCTGCATGGTTTCGCTGGGGTTGAAACCGTACGACGGTCAAGGCGTGTTGGAACTGAACCCTTCGCTGGTCTTTCCGATTCTGGAAATGCTGCTGGGCGGCACCGGCAAGACCACCATTAACATTCAGCGCGACATCACTGAAATCGAACAAAAGCTGCTCGACGGCCTGTTGCGCATCATCCTGCAGGACTTGCGGGAAGCTTGGCGAGTGGTCACGGCGGTCGATTTCACCGTGGCCGCGATGGAAACCGAGCCGCAGTTGCTGCACATACTGGCGCCGAACGAGGCGGTTGTGGCGATTGCGGTCGAGGTGCGCATCGGCGAGACGGTGGGCATGATGAACATCGCCATGCCGTCGATCGTGATTAAGATGATGCGCCAGAAGTTCGACCAGCAATGGTCACTGCGCAAAACGCACGCCAGCCTGGCCGAACAGGAGCGGGTGCTGCGCTTCTTGCGCGACGCTTCGCTGGCCATGGAGGCACGCCTGACCGGACCCACCATGACCGTGCAAGATCTGCTTGGGCTCGAAGAAGGCCAATTGCTCACCTTCGATCATCCCATTGGGAGGCCGGTCGACCTGGAGGTTAATGGCGGCAGAAAGTTCTCCGGTCATGTGGTGACCACCGGAAAGAAACGGGCGTTTCAGGTCGAGGAGATGCACCGGCCGCCCTATTCGAGCCGCACCAGCGGCGACGAATCCGGCGCGCCGCCCGTCGATTCTTCCTGAAGCCCGCGGATCAGATCGAGGAAGGCGCGTCCGCGCGGGCGCCCGTTGTTCCGGTCCAGTTCCAGCCGCTCTAGAAATACGAGCAGTCCCAGCAGATCCGCGTCGCGCGTCATGGACATGCCGAGCCGCTTGGTTTCCTGCTGACGGAATTCGCGTACGCCGTCCTCCACGGTGCGGAAGATCTTCGCCGCTAGCGCGTTCTCGGGAACCGTCTGATAGTAGATCCCGGTTTGCAGGGTACGGTAGGTGCGAATCAGCGCTGCCAGCGCGTCGCGCAGGTCGCTGTCCACCGCTCCCGGCGTGTCGAGCGCCGCCGTAGCCAGCGTGTGGCTCAGAAACTCCAGCAGTTCCTGGTTCTTCTCGATCAGTTCCTCGGAAACCCGGATGTCGCGGTTGGGCAACTGTTCGGCATCGAGGGGCGCGGCAGCCTTCTCATGTTTACGCGCGTCCCGCAGGTATTCACAGTCGAGCGGGCACGATACCGTGACCTCGCGCTCGGTCCCGCAACAGATGCTGCAGATGTCGCCGTGAACGCCCGGGCAGTGGCGACGCACCCGCCGCGTCTGGCAGATTGCACAAACCATCCCTCTAGTATATGGGGCCGGGGGCCGGTACTTGCTGAAGCGCGGACGCGCAGCCGTGGCGCACCCAGTCTGGCGTGTAGGGTCGGCAGTCGTGCCGGCATCTCTTCGGCGTTCTTGCCGGCCTCCGGATGCCCAGGACCGCAGAGGCGTCGAGAAAAGTCTCGACGCGGCACGCATTGAGCGCGTGCGCCACTTAGTTCCCCCATGGCCGGACACCTGCGTAATTTGTGGCACGGACGCCCTCGTCCGCAACCGGCCCCCTGGCCGGCTTTTCGCGCGCGCCAAGCAATTGATTCGTCGATGCGACAGCGTCCGTGACGGACGCGCGGACCGGGCGTCCGCCCCACAACCGCTGCTGCATTTTCATGTCCGGAGAACCAAAAGTGCGATTGCCTATTGGGTGCGTGCGCCTCAGTGGCAAGCGTGGAGCCCCTCTCTCGCGGCGCTGTCTGAGTGCGCCTTTTCAGAAGCCAGGTTACGTATTTAGGCCGCGGCGCGGTGCACGCCCAAGCCGGGCCGGGCGTGCCCCCCTACCAGTCCATTGTAGGGGCGAAGCATGCCTTGCCCACGGGTCCGCGACAAAGAGGTATCGTAAACGCGAAATGGCGTCCGCTTAGTCCATCATTAAGGTGAATTGCGAGGGTGCGGTTCCTACTTCCCGCAGCACATAGATGACCTTGCCCGACAGGACGCTGGCGTCGAGGATGGTCAGGAATTTGAACCCTGGACCGCCCGAGTCCGACAGTCGCATCCCCGGCTGCCCTGCATTGAAATCGGCGTCCGACCCGGCACACAGAGCCAGGTTGGTGCCCGCTGTGTTGTTCTCGAACGCCAGTCTCAAAGGGGTGTGAGATTGCGTATTGAATGGCATCCCCGTCACGAGGTACTTACCCGGAGCTGCCACAGTTCCGGTGATCGTAAACATTTTTACTGCTTCCTCCTCTATGATGGTGGGCGAATCGGCGCGAGCGTTACAGATTTGCGGGTTGGATTCTCCTTTGGTCATGCGATGAGGAGGCTTCAGATGAATCATGCAGTTCTGGCTGTCCCGGTCTTCCGCGTTGCTTTATGTTATGTTGGCCGGCAGGAACACGACGCATGCGCCCCTCGCCGCCCGTTAAGACCCTCGCCCGCGGAGGTCCCCCAGCTGGAGCCGTCAAGCTCACGGAGTCTGCCCGCCGGGGCGAGCTTGTCGCCGTCGTCGGCGCTGGCGTCAGCACTGCCCTGACTAACAACAAAGTTCCTGCCATGTCGTGGAGGGGCCTCGTTCTGGACGGCTTCAGCTACGCGGTCAAGAAAGGCAAGATGAGCCCTGAGCAGGCCAGTAAGTGGCAGCCCCAACTCGACTCTAGCGACCTCGACGAAATTCTTGGCGCAGCGGAATTCATGAGCCGCAAGCTCGGCGCCCCGGACTCCGATCTCTACGCCCGCTGGCTCGAAGACGTGTTCAAGTCAGTGCAGCCAGCCAATAAGGGAATCGAGAATGCCATCTGCGCGCTGCATGCCGCGGGTGTTCCGCTCTGCACGCTAAACTACGATCCATTGCTGGAGCTGGTCACCGGCCTGCCGCGCGTGATCCTAACCGAGACCATCAGGGTCACCGCGTGGATGCGTAAGGAGACTCCGTGCATCGTTCATCTTCATGGCTCGTGGGACGCCCCTGCAAGTTGCATTCTCGGCATTCGCGACTATCAAACAACACTCGACAACGACGTGCGAGACCTGATCCAGCGCAGTCTGGGATCATTCCGCCGGTTGCTCTTCATCGGCTGCGGCGACACGTTCGCTGACCCCAACTTCTCCGCCCTAATCAAGTGGTTGAGGGTGAACCTGAAGGTCGCGGCGCCTGAGCATCTCGCACTCGTGACCGATGGTGAGGTGGCCGCTCGACATGCCGATCCCGCGTGGCAAGGCTTCGTTGAGCCACTCGGCTATGGGGCAGGGCACGAGGACCTTTCGGGTTTTCTGCTCAGACTCTTCCCGGCCCGCGTGACGCGAGCCACGAAGAGGAGCCTGACAACAAAGGCACCTGCGTCGATTTCCAAGCACGCCAGGCTGCTCCTGGACTACCGCACGTTCCTACTCAAGGACTGTGGCCAGATGACCATTGAAGGAGTAAGGGCGGATATGGACACCGCGCAGCGCCGCTTTGACCTGGAGCGGCTCTTTGTCCCCTTGGAAGTGCTACCATGCCCGCCCGAGATACCCGACTCCGACGCGCTACGTGAACAAAAGCTTCATACCTGGCAAGAACGCCACAAGGATGCGATTCCTTTCGGCAAGATGTTCGCCAGGCATAAGCAGATTGCACTCCTCGCGCTGCCTGGGGGCGGCAAGAGCCTCCTTTTGAAGCGCCTTGCGGTCGCCTACGCCGACCCAGTTCGCCGCGAGGCCACCAAGGATGCCCTACCGGACCTGAATCTTCTTCCAGTGCTCATTCGCTGCCGCGAGTGGCGAGACCTCATCCACCGTCCGATCTCAACGATTCTCAAGAGCCTCCCCGACATTACGGGGAATGCGTCCCTGAATGGCCTCAGCGACGCTTTGACGCCGCTCTTCAGAAAAGGGCGCATATTGCTTCTCGTGGATGGTCTCGATGAAATACACGACGACGCCCTTCGCACCACCTTCGTTGAGCATCTGGAGCAGTTCCTGGCGGATAACAAGCTGACCCGCCTTGTCGTCACCAGCAGGGAAGCCGGCTTCAGCCTAGTCGCTCCGAGTCTGGCGCGCTTCTGCGATCGGTGGCGCGTCGCTCCGTTGCGTCCGGAAGCCATCGGTGCCCTTTGCGACCACTGGCACCTCCTCATGACGGGAGACTCTCCCGAGGCGCAGGCTGAGGGCAGACGCGTTGCTAAACTTCTCATGAACAACGAGTCGCTCCGCCGCCTTGCGGAGAACCCGCTCCTTCTGACCATGCTACTCGTGGTCAAGCACGGCGCCGGGCGCCTGCCGCCCGATCGCGTCAGCCTTTACGGCCGCGCCGTGGAGGTGCTCCTCGATACCTGGAATATCAAGGGGCATGAGCCGCTGAACCTCAAAGAAGCCGTGCCCCAGCTCGCATTTGTGGCCTTTCAGCTCCTGCGGGCCGGCAAGCAGACGGCGACGGAGAGAGAACTATTAACCCTATTTGAGGAAGCTCGAGAGAAGGTGCCCCAGATCCGCCGTTACGCAAAGGATAACCCGCAGGACTTCCTTAAGCGCGTCGAACTGCGCTCCAGCCTGCTTGTAGAGGTCGGCCGACAGGCGGAGGGCGTCGGCACGGTGCCCTTCTACCAGTTCCGACATCTCACCTTCCAGGAATATCTCGCGGCAGTGGCGGTTGCCGAAGGGCACTACATAGAATACGGGCAAGCTGACACAGTGCTGACGCCATTGCAGAGCTACCTCACCGCGGAGGAGTGGAAGGAGGTGGTCCCGATGTCTGCCGTGCTAGCGAGGAAGCAGGCGGAGCCGCTGATCGGCGCACTTGTGGAGAGAGGAAGCCGCTTGCGCGAGCAGGCCGAGGGCGGCGGCGAGTTTGATGGCAGGGAGAATTGGATTAACTCTGCAAAGGTGCCTGCCCCTGTGGCAAGGCTGGTGCAGTGTCTGGCGGAGGAGGCAGAGGCCGCGCCGGCAACAGTCGCCGCTGCCCTGCAGTTGGTTGCGTTCTTCGCAAGGGGATGCCAGCCAGGGGAGGACTGGCCAGCACTGAGCCGAGGGCCTTATGGTGCGGAACTACTCCACCAGGCGTGGCTGCTGTATGCCGCAATGCAATGGCCCGCGATCACCCTTCTCAGGGCCAGTTGCGCAGTGCTGGCGGCGCTGCGGCGTCCCGACAATCACTGGCAAAGCAGCGCGGGAAGGGCGGAGTTGGGCGAACTTCTGGGCAGTCAAAACGCCGAGGATATTTGGCGGGGGCTCATGACGTGCTCGGGGCTGCTAGGGGGTCGCCCGCCGGTCCGGGCGCTCCCCAGCCCGGATCTGTTGCCGCTGGCTGACGTAGAACGCCAGATCTTTCAGGACGACCGGGCTCTTCAGGACGCTGCAATGTGGACCTGGGGATATATTCACCACGCCAAGAGATCCGCCGCCGCGCAGCCATCCCAAGCGGTTCTGGATGCACTGTTGCTTGCGTGGCTCGGCAGCACCGCGACAGACCCGCGACGCGTTGCGGCATCCGCCGCCCTGTCTACGCAGCTCGGGCTGCCCCGTTCGGCATGGACGCCGGTGCTAACCGAGGCGCAAGCAGAGCAAGTTCGTCGGGCCATGGAACGCAAGGGAGGAGATTCAGAGTCCGACGTGACCGCCGGCCGTGTCGTTGCCTTCCATGGGCGGAACGTGATGCCGGAGGAGGAGCTCGCTGGAAGCCTAGCCGCAATGAGGCGCTCCGCGTTCAGACGCGGCGCGGTTGACGCCATGCTCGCGCAAATGGGAGAGACGGGGCAGAAGCACATCAAGACAACGAGCAAGGCCTGAGGGCCGACGCTGTGGGCGCGAAGAATACCACGCCTGGACTCGGGTTGCGGCTCGATCACCTGGCTCCCTACACCCCCGCTGGCTTCCTCTTATGCCAATCGGTCCTTGTCTGAAACTCCTTGCCGAGGGCTAGGAGCGTGTTCTCGGACCAGGGGGGACCTACTAACTGGATCGCGACGGGTAAGTTGTCGGCGAAGCCACAGGGTAAGACCAATGCCGGGAGGCCGGCCAGGTTGGCGGCGGGGATGAGGGAATCGAAGCCGGTGTGAACGGTGTCCTTCGGCGCGTTGCTATGGGCGGAACCGGGCGCGGCGGGGGGTGGGGAAAGCGGCTGATCGACCTTGGGCGCAATGCCTGTGCGGGCGGGCGCGATGACGGCATCCAGGTCGCCCCACATCAACTGAATCGCATTCTGCAAGAGGCGGCGGATGCGCATCGCTTTCAGATAGTCTTTGGCGAGGATCTCCAGACTGGCTTTCAAACCGGCGATCTGCGACGGGTCGGCCAGCTCGTTGACTTGGCCGCTCGAGATCAGCGGCTCGAAGATGGAAGCCTGTTC
>Ga0181518_10005836_pt1 | contig 10489 bp, 9 predicted proteins | sample PEATcosm2014_Bin_28_FD_119751 | JGI IMG/M metagenome (GOLD analysis project Ga0181518, IMG submission 119751) | Peatland microbial communities from MTU Mesocosm Facility, Houghton, MI, USA - PEATcosm2014_Bin01_60_metaG | ecosystem: Environmental > Terrestrial > Soil > Wetlands > Peat | place... | reverse complement strand
TCCGACGGAGGGGAGACCATGTGCAGCGGTTCGAGCCCGAGGACTGCGATGAAGGTCTGCATCGTGTTGTAGGTGAACATGCCCCCGCAGCTGCCCTGCCCGGGACAGGCGTGCAGCGCGTAGCGGGCACGGACCTCGGCAGGCTGGTCGACCACCTGGAAGGCCGAGACGAGGTCGATCCGGGCACCCGTCTCCGGGTCGATGCCGGGCCTGATCGGGCCGTCGGACAGGACGACCGCGGGCGTGTCGTTCTCGAGCAAAGCGGCGACGGTCCCGACCGGGGGCTTGTCGCAGGCCACGACCGCGACCAGCCCGGCGACGCTGTTCGCCGCCAGGTGGACGTCTGCCACGTCGTGGACGAGCTCACGGCCGACGAGGGAGAACCGCATCTGCGGGGTGCCGTTGAGCTGGCCGTCGGAGACGCCCAGGGTGAACGCGGGCGGGATCAGCCGGACCGCGAGGTCGTCCTCCGCGATGCGGCGCGACAGGGTGGCCTGGACGGCCTGCACCTTCTGGGGGACGCCCAGGTAGCACTGGCTGTCTCCGAGGTTCCCGATGACCGCCCACACCGGGTCGTGGATCTTCCCGACGTCCTCGCCCAGGAACGCGGCCGTGCCGACCCTCTGCACGTCGCGCCCGGGGTTGATGGACACGAACGTGCCCACCGGCTCTGATTCATTGCTCACGGACCCAAAACTAGCGGGCGGGATCGCACCGACCGAGAGGGGATCGGCCGGCCACCGGCGGCCCGGTGGTCTTCAAGCGGGGGACGGCACCGGTGGCGACGGCGTGACCTCCACGCCGACGGTCGGAATGGAGCGCTCAAGGAAGCGTGGCAGCCACCAGTTGACCGGCCCCAGGATCTCCATCAGCGAGGGGACGAGCACCATGCGCACCAGCGTCACGTCGATGGCGACCGCGACCGCGACCGCGAGCCCGAGACCGAAGACCGAAGACCGAAGACCGAAGACCGAAGACCGTGAGGATGTGCATATGACGAACGACGCAAAGACGCGGTGGCGCGGGAAGCCGGCGTGGACCCGGCACTCGTCCACCACTACTTCGACGGGAAGGCCAGCCTCTTCGTCGCCGCGATGGCGCTGCCCTTCGACCCACGCTCCGTGGCGGAGCACACCGCAGTCGCCCCGCCCGCCCCGGTCGGGGGCCGGATCGTCGAGGGGTTCCTCACGATGTGGGACCACGCCGAGGGCACCGGCTCCGCGATTGCTGCCTGCGTGGCGGGCATGGCGGCGTCGGCGAGTGTGGCCGACGCCATGCGCGAGTTCGTCGCCGACCGGGTGTGGGGGAACACGCCCGTGAAGGAGGGCGAGAGTGAAAGCCCGACACGCCACGCCCTCGTCTCGTCCCAGCTCATGGGCTCGCCTTCACCCGCTACATCTTGAGGGTGCCACCGGTTTCGACGGCGACGCCCGAGGAGATCGCCCGTTGGGCCGGGCCGACGCTCGACCGCTACATCTCGGGCCCGATCGGCTAGCCCGCCCCGTCGGATGATCCGGCGAACTTCGCCGGGCGGCGGGACCGTTCTGCCTCGATGACCACGACCGGCGCTGGCGACGACTTGATCGCCGGAGCGGCTGCGATGTCGAACGAGCAGATCAGGGACCGCCTCGTCGAGCTCTTCCGCCAGAAGGCCGCCGTGGAGGGGGGGATCGTCGTGCTGCTCGGCGAGGTCGACCGGCGCCAGGCGTACCGGGACGAGGGAGCGACATCGTCGGAACCCTGGGTCATGGAGCGCTTCGGTATCTCGACACCCACGGCGCGGGCCTACACGAACCTGGCCGAGAAGGCGTGGGACATCCCGCACCTGGTCGCGGGGCTGTGCGCAGGCGACCTCTCCTTCGACAAGGTCCGGGCGGTCGCCGGGCTGGCGACACCGGAGACCGATCGGGAACTGCGGGATCAGGCACAGGAGTGCTCCGTCCGGCAGCTGACGGAGATGGCCCGCTCCAGGCAGCTTCCCACCGAGGCGACAGCCGAGTCCGACCACGAGCGGCGGTTCCTGCGTTTCAACGACCGCTTCCGCACCGCGACCGTCCAGCTGCCGTCCGAGTCCTACGCCGAGACCCGGGCCTGCCTCGAGGCCCGCGCCCGTCAGGTCCCCTCCGATGGCGAGACGCCGTGGGACCAGCGACTGTGCGACGCCTTCATGGAGCTGATCCGCTCGTCAGGGAGGGGCTCACGCGCAGGTCATTCGGCCTCGACCCCGTACGTCGTCGTGGCCCACGTACCCCTGGCCGCCCTGACCGACGAGTCGGGCGAGGCGACCGAGCTGGCCGGCGAGCTGGAGCGAGACGGCTTGATCAGCTGCGAGACCGTCCGGCGGATCGCCTGCGACGCCACCATCGTGATCGGCGTCGACGACGACGTCGGCCACACCATGTACGAGGGCCGGGCCCGGCGAGAACCCACCGACGCCCAGCGCCGGGAGGTCATACGCCGGGACCGCCACTGCCGGTTCCCGGGTTGCACGAACGTGACGTTCACCAACACGCACCATGTGGTGCCGTGGAAACCGGACGGCCGGACGGATCTCGACAACCTCGCGCTCTTGTGCCTGCACCACCATCACCTGGTGCACAGCGCGGCCTGGACCATGGCCGGCAATGCCAACGCTGAGCTCACGTTCATCGGCCCGTCCGGCCGGGTCATGACCTCGCGTCCCTCTCCGATCTGGACAGCGGTCACCGCCCGCCGGCGATCCGGCTCGACGACCTGACGGTCTAACCGCGCCGTCGGCGTAGCTCGGCCGCGACCTCTTTGCCGTTGGCCTTGCCCGACGTGGCCTTCATGACCTCGCCGGTGAACATCCCCATCAGCTTGTCCTCGCCCTCGACGAAGCGATCCCACTCACCAGGGTGCGCCGCGATCACGTCGTCGACCACGGCCGACAGCGTGTCCGCTCCGAGGGCCTCGAACCCCATCTCCTTGGCCACGGCCGCCGGGTCTCCCCCGCCGCGCTCGAGCAGCGCCGCCAACACGGCCTTGGACTGCGTCGCCGACAACTGTCCGCCGGACTCCATGGCCAGCAGCGCGACGAACGTGGGCGCACTGAGGCCCAGTCCGGCCTCGCTCTGTGCGGCGACCTCGTTTGCGGCGCGGGCCAGCGCGAGCGACGCGGGCAAACCGGCCTCGGCCACCGCGGTCACCAGCCCGTCCAGGCCCAGGTCGACGACCGCCCTGATCTGGTCCGCCTCGGCGTCGGTCGGCGCTCCGCCCAAGGCGGCCGCCAGTTGCGCACGGCGGTCCGAGGGCATCGGCCCCATGCCCACCCGCACCCGCTCCCGCCATGCCGCGTCCGGCGCCAGTGGTACGAGATCGGGCTCGGGGAAGTAGCGATAGTCGTTGGCCTCCTCCTTCGAGCGCATCGACTCCGTACGCCCGGCCGACTCGTCCCAGTGCCTCGTCTCCTGGTCCACCTTGCCCCCGGCCTCGAGGAGGGCGATCTGACGTGCCGCCTCGTACTCGATCGCCCGGCCCAGCGAGCGCAACGAGTTGAGGTTCTTGATCTCGCAGCGCGTGCCGAACTCGCTCGTCCCGGCGGGGTGGACCGACACATTGGCGTCCACCCGAATGGACCCCTCCTCCATCCGACCGTCGGACGCGCCCGTCGCTTTCAGGATCCCGCGCAGCTCCGACGCATACGCGCGCGCCTGGGCGACGGTGCGAATGTCGGGTTCGCTCACGATCTCCACCAGCGGCACGCCGGAGCGGTTGTAGTCGACCAGCGCGTGCAGGGCGGCGTTGATACGCCCGCTCGCCCCGACGTGGGTCAACTTCCCGGTGTCCTCCTCCATGTGGGCCCGGGTCACACCGACGCGGAACCCGTCGGGGAGCTCGAGCCAGCCGCCCGTGTTCAGCGGCTTGTCGTACTGGCTGATCTGGTAGTCCTTGGCCTGGTCCGGATAGAAGTAATTCTTCCGTGCGAACTCCGACGGCCGGATCTCGCAGTGCAGCGCCTCCCCGATGCGCATGGCCAGCTCGACCGCCTGCTCGTTGAGGACAGGGAGTGAGCCCGGCAACCCGAGACAGGTCGGGCAGATGTTGACGTTGGGCTCGTCGCCGAACGAGTTTCGGCAGCCGCAGAACAGCTTCGTCGCTGTCTTCAGCTCGCAGTGCACCTCGAGCCCGATCACCATCTCCCATTCCGCGTTCACGACCCGGCCCCCTGCGGAGCATGCTCCTCCACCACTCGGGCCAGGCGGAACAGCATCGCCTCGCCCAGGGCGGGCGCCATGACCTGCACCCCGACCGGGAGACCGTCCTCCCCGGTGCCGAACGGCACGGAGATCGCGGGGTGTCCCGACAGGTTGGACGGGATGGTGCAGACGTCGTTCATGTACATGGCCATCGGGTCGTCCACCTTCGCACCCAGATCGAAGGCCGTCGTCGGTGCCGTCGCCCCCAGCAGAACGTCAACCGACTCGTACGCCCGGTCGAACGCCCGCATCACGAGGGTGCGCACCCGCTGAGCCTGCGCGTAGTAGGCGTCGTAGTAGCCGGCAGACAGCGCGTACGTCCCGAGCATCACGCGGCGCTTGACTTCGGGGCCGAAGCCGGCCGTGCGGGTGGCCGTGTTCATGGCGGCCGCGTCCTCGCCGTCGACTCGCAGGCCGTAACGGACTCCGTCATAGCGGGCGAGGTTGGAAGAGGCCTCGGCCGGGGCAATCAGGTAGTAGGCGGACAGCCCGTACGCGAACTCGGGCACGGAGATCTCCTCGACCTTGGCTCCTGCGCCAGCCAGCGCGTCGGCTGCCTCCTGCACCCGGGCGACCACGTCCGGGGCGCAGCCGTCGATGAGGTCACGGCAGAGGCCGACCCGAACACCCTCGGCCCCGTCGTGGACCGAGGCCAGCGTGGGCTCGGGGATCGATGGAAGCGAGGTGCTGTCGAGCGGGTCGTGCCCGGCCAGCACGTCGAAGAGCAGTGCGGCATCTTCCACGGTCGTGGCGAACGGGCCGATCTGGTCGAGCGAGCTGGCGAAGGCGACCAGCCCGTAGCGGGAGATCCGGCCGTAGGTGGGCTTCATACCGACCACTCCGCACAGCGCCGCAGGCTGGCGGATCGACCCGCCCGTGTCGGACCCGAGCCCGAGAGGTGTGAAGCCGGCCGCGACGGCCGCGGCCGACCCGCCGCTGCTGCCGCCGGGGACCTTGCCCGTGTGACGCGGGTTGCGCGTCGGGCCGAACGCCGAGTTCTCCGTGGAGCTTCCCATGGCGAACTCGTCCATGTTCGTCTTGCCGATCGCGACCGCCCCGGCCGCCCGCAGCGACTCGACCACGGTCGCGTCATATGGGGGGCGCCAACCTTCGAGGATCTTCGAGCCGCAGGTCGTCAAGGAGCCGCGGGTGCACAAGTTGTCCTTCAGCGCCACGGGCACGCCTGTCAGCGGACCCGGGTCGCGCCCAGCAGCTACTTCGGCGTCGACCGCGTCGGCCTGTGCGCGCGCCTCGTCGCCCAGGACAGTGAGGAACGCATTGAGCTCGCCGTTGCCCGCCGCCACCGCGGCCAGCGCCTCCTCGACCACGTCGCGGGCCGTACGCCGCCCCGAGCGGACTTCGGCCGCCAGGGCCAATGCGGTTGCCGTGGTCACGGCGCCTCACCCCCGATGCGGGGCACCCGGAACTGGTGGTCCTCCACGTCCGGCGCGACGGCGAGCACTTCCTCGCGGTCGAGGCTCGGCCGGGGCGTGTCGGCTCGCATCACGTTGTGGAGCGCGATCGGGTGAGACGAAGGCTCGAGATGGGCCAGGTCCAGCGCCGCCACGTCGGCAGCATGGTCGAGGACCGTGCGCAGCTGCGCCGTGAACAGCTCGACCTCCTCGTCGCTCAGATCGAGCCGGGCGAGGTTCGCCACGTGTCGGACGTCTTCGGGGCTCAGGGTGACCCGGCCCGGCATCCGCTCCTCGTGGTCGCTCACGGCCGCGACGACAACAGCACGGCGGTGACGAACTCCACCGTGCGCGACTCGATCTCGTCCTGGTCGAAGTCCAACGTCGCCACATGGAAACTCCGCTCGAGCTTGACCTGCTCGACAGGGCCCTTGGCGCGGGCGACCAGCACCTCACTCGATACGGGATCAACCACGTGGTCCTGCAGGCTGGTGAAGACGAGCACAGGGCAGCTGACCGACTCCAGATCGCGCTCCACCTCGGCCGCAGCGGCGAAGAGCGACAGTGCGGCGCGCAACGGGAGTCCCGGGTACGCGGACTCCACTGCACCTTCCATCGCGATGTCGGACCCGATGCCGGGCGCAACCTCCTCGTCGTTCTCGATCATCGACTCCACCAGGGCGATGGTGCCGCCATCGGGGGGCGCCACGAGCGGATTGACCACAGCGATGGCAGCGATCTCGGGATGATGCTCGGCGAGCCACACGCTGAGCATGCCGCCCATCGACAGGCCGACGACCACGACCGAGTCGCAGCGTGCGGCGAGCTCCGCGTACGCGGCCTCGGCCGCATCCGACCAATCCTTCCAGCGCGTCGGGAGCATGTCGGAGATATCAGTCCCGTGCCCCGGTAGCAGCGGAAGCTCGACGCTGAGGCCCGCATCGGCCAACGCCAAGGCCAGGCCGCGCATCGACTGCGGATTGCCTGTGAAGCCGTGCAGAACCAGAGCGCCACGGCCGTCGCCCGCGGCGGAATAGGGCTCGGCGCCTGGAATGATGGGGGCAGTCACGCTGCGGCAGCCTACCGGCGAGGCGGGTAGGGTTCCGGCGGCCACATGGCTCCGGGGCGGGGCGACCGAGGTCCTGCACCACGAACGAGTCCGAACAAGACGAAGGAGCAACGCAATGCCGTCGTACCCGTTCCTCAGCGACGAATGGCTGGACGAGGCCCGCAAGATCCGTGCGGAATACGAGGGCAAGACGTCCCCCATCGCCCATGTCGTACGTATGAACCTCGTGGTGACGGCCGTGCCCTTCTCGGAGGACGACATCCACGCCCATATGGACACTTCGAGCGGCGAGTTGGTCCTCGACGTCGGTCACCTCGAGGTGCAGGACCTCAAGGTGACGGTCGATTACGACACCGCCAAGGCGATCCTCGTCGAGGGGAATCCTCAGGCCGGCATGCAGGCCTTCATGGCCGGCAAGGTGAGGGTCGAGGGCGACATGGCCAAGCTGATGGCGCTCCAGACCACGCCCGCAGCGAGCGACCCCAACGCCGCGGAGCTGGCCTCCCGCTTGCGCGACATCACCGCCTAGTTCGCGGCGCTCACGATCACGCTCAAGAGGCGGCGTCGGCCGCCAACGGCCGTGTCCGCGCCTGGCGGGGCAGCGGGCGGATGAACAGTGCGCACACCACCGCCAGCGCGGCCATGCCGACGCCGACCCAGAACGGGACGCTGAAGCTGTGCAGCAGCGCCGTGCTCTGGTGGACGTTGCCGAGGCCCGAGCGCCGCGCGATGGACTCCTGAATCGTCAGCACCACCTGGATCCCCGCCACCTCACCGACCTGCGAGGCCATCAGCTGAGCGGCGCTCATGACGCCGTACTCCGACTCTTCCAGCTCGTTGGACATGGTGGCCGAGGTGGCGGGCATGGAGACACCCATGCCGAGGCCCGAGAGCCCGAGCGCGACCAGGATGACCAGCAAGCCCGATGACGGCCCGAGCGTGGCGAACAGGATCATGGAGATGAGCAACGAACCGGTTCCGACGAGCGTCGCCGTCCGCTCCCCCGTGCGCACCGCCATGTAGCCGGCGATCGGCGCGCTGATGGCGAAGAGCAGGGGTCGGGCCACCGAGAGGAACCCAACCTGGGAGACGCTGTAGCCGTAGACCTGCTCCATCAGCAGCGGGAACAGGAAGAAACCGCCGAAGTAGGCGAAGCTCGTGAAGCCCTTGGTTCCCATCGGGAACATGAAGTTGCGCCGGCGCCAGTAGGTGGTCGGCACCAGCGGGGTGGCGAAGGTCGCCTCCCGCCAGACGAACATGACACCTAGTACGACCGCCGCCACCCCTGCCGCGATGACGCCCAGCGAGGTCCAGCCGACGATGGGCCCGATGCTGAGCACCAGCATGGCGGCCGTCACGCAGCCAGCCAGGCTCCAGCTCCCCACCCAGTCCATGCCTTCCCAGACACGCGACCGCCCCCGCGGGCGCTCGTGACCGTCCCCGTCCCCGTCCCCGTCCCCGTCCCCGTCCCCGTCCGCCGCCGCAACGCGTCGCCGCGCCCGCCGGCCCGACGGCAGCAGGAGTGCGACCACCACCGAGGCGATGACGAGCAGCGCCAGCTGACCCCAGAACAGGGTCCGCCACCCGAAGAACTGGATCACCGGCGAGCCGAGCGTCACGCCGAGGACCGGTCCACCCGCACCTACCAGCGACCACCAGCCCAGTGCCTTGACCCGGTCTGCGGGCGCGAACAGCTCGAGGATGATCGCCATCGACGCCGTGCCGGTGGCGGCGCCCTGCACCCCGTCCAGGGCGCGGGCGAAGAGCAGCATCCCGACATCGGGCGCAGTGGCGGTGAGGATCGCACTGACCATGGCCCCGAGCAGGCCGAACTGGTAGAGCCGGCGGTGGCCGAAGAGGTCCCCGGCCTTGCCGAAGAAAGGGGCGGCGACACCGAAGGCCAACAGCGGGCCGGTCGAGGCCCACGCCAGCACCGAGAAGTTCGTGTTGAAGTCCGCCTTGACGGTCGGCAGGGCGACCACGAAGACGGTGAAGGTGATGTTGAGGGAGAGCAGTCCGGCCAGCAGCGCGACCAAGGCCCACCACTGATAGCGAGGGCTCCGCACCGCCCGCGCCGAGACCTTGCGATGCAACAGGGAGAACCAGTTGGTCTCGACCGAGCCGTCGGCCCCGAGGGTCCCCATCGCCCCGCCGCCGGGGTCGAATTTGGGGTCGAGCAGCACGTCAGAGTGGTCGACCGGGGGCGTTTCCACCCGGGTCACCCTACCGTTGAGGAATTTTTCCGATCCTGCGGGCGGGGACTACTTGAACCGGTTGAACCACCAGTTCGGGTCGCGCCCGTGGGCATGAAAATGGTCGGGGATCTGGCGCATCACACGGTCGATCGACCACTCCCCGGCGCCGAAACGGGCATCGGCGACCCGGGTCAGCTCGGTCATCATGTGGTCGACGTCCCCGTCGGGTGGCGTGGGTCCGTGGTGCTTCCACACCACCATCGGCACCCCGCACACCTCGCAGTCGGCCACCCAGCAGACGTCGTCCTCGTGGTGCCACTCCGAGAGGCGCGCCGCCTCACACAGGTCACAGGTCGGGTCGAACGGGAGTGCCACGCGTCCCGTGGTCTAGTGGGTGAACAGCTGAATGGACGAACCGGTGTCGACCGTCGACCCGACCGAGGGCTGGGTGCCCGTCACGTTGTTGTTCGGGCTGCCCGAGACGCCGGAGACGCTGAGCCCGTCCTGCTGCAACGCGCTGGTCGCCTGGGACACCGAATCACCGATCACATCGGGCACGGTCGTGGTCGGCGGGCCCGTCGACACCGTGACCGTGACGGCCGACCCGTAGGGTGCCTGAGAGCCGCTCGCAGGCGTCGTCGAGATCACGTCACCCGACGCCACCGTGGCCGAGGACTGGTTGGCCTGGGTCGCGGTCAGCCCCACCGCCTGCAGGGCCGCCTGGGCCTGGGCGAAGGTGTAGGTGTTCGGGATGCTCGGCACGGTCGCCGGTTGATGACCGAGCGACGGGACGAGCGTGATGGGACTCCCGTACGGTGCCTTGGTCGGGTTGGCCGTGGCCCCGAGCGACCACAGCACCAGCACTCCGCTCGGCACGGTGTTGCTGTAGGTCCCCGGTGCGCACACCGCTCCGAAGTGCGCCCCCTGCAGGGCCGTCGTCGCCTGGGCACAGGTCATACCGGCCAGGGAGGGGACGCTGACATCGGGCTTCCCGTCGGAGACCACGACGGTGACCGTCGACCCCTCCTTGAGGCTCGTCCCCGCGACCGGCTGCTGGGACACGACCGAACCGGCGCCCACCGTGATCGACTTCACCGGGGCCCCCATCTTCAAGGTCATATGGACCTTGGCCACGTCCGACCGGGCCTGGGCCAGCGACAGGTTGACGAGGGAGGGTGTCGGGTGCGACGGCGTGAACACCTTCGCCTCGAAGGCGGCCACCAGCCCCCCGGCCACGATGACGACGGCGGCGATCGCAGCCACGATCCACCACGTGCGGCGCCGGCTGCGTGACGCGGCCGTCGACGGGCCCTTGCGACCCGCCCCCCCAGCGGCAGCGGCCGAACCCCCATAGGGCTCGGCGTCGAAGATCTCCCCCGGGCCCGCCCTCGTCCCGACCGGGGCATCCTTGAGGCTCGGGGCGATCGCGGTGCCGGACCCGGTGGCGGCAGCGGCCGTCGCCACCGCGCCGGGGTCGGTCAGCTCGGGCACCCCGGGGGGCCGGAATCCCGTGATCGGAGACGCAGCCTCGAGATGCGGGATCACCAGCGGCAGCGGAGCCGGCGTCGGCAATGCGGCAGCCAGAGCGCCGAGGCG
>Ga0181518_10005832_pt1 | contig 10492 bp, 7 predicted proteins | sample PEATcosm2014_Bin_28_FD_119751 | JGI IMG/M metagenome (GOLD analysis project Ga0181518, IMG submission 119751) | Peatland microbial communities from MTU Mesocosm Facility, Houghton, MI, USA - PEATcosm2014_Bin01_60_metaG | ecosystem: Environmental > Terrestrial > Soil > Wetlands > Peat | place... | reverse complement strand
TTCAAGCGCGCGGCCGGTGACGATGAGGAAGAACAGGCTCCACATCTTCGACCGCACTTCCCTGACGATCTCCGCCACTTCCGGCAGCCGGTGCATATTGCGGCGGGTGACGGTGGTCTGGAATTGGGTGTCGAGGCCGATATCTCGGGCGTGCCGCAGGGCGATCATGGCGCGGTCGAAGGTGCCGGGGATGCCGCGAAAATCGTCGTGCGCTTGGGCGTCGGGGCCGTCCACGCTGATGGCCATACGCGAAATGCCGGCTTCCTTGAACTGGTCGATGGCCTGGTTGGTGAGCAGCGGCGTGGCGGACGGAGTAACGTTAGTGCGCAGGCCGATTTTGACGGCGTAGCGCGCCAGGTCGAACAGGTCGGGACGCTTGAGCGGGTCGCCGCCGGTAAAGACCATCAGCGGTTCGCCGAAGCGGCGAATCTCATCCAGCAGCCGGTATCCCTGCTCGGTGGTCAGCTCGTTCTGGTTGCGCTCGGACTGGGCCGAAGCGCGGCAATGGACGCAGGCCAGGTCGCACGCTTGCGTCACTTCCCAGATCACCAGCATCGGCGCTTGATCGAAGTTCATGCTCTCCTCCGGTACAGTCTAGCAGTACGCTGCACTTGAGGTGCCATGGCCAAGTGGGGCAAATTGCCGAGAAACACAACACTTTCCAGCTTGAGTGTCCAGTGGTGGGGCAAATCGCCCACCCAGCCGGCATCGGCAGGTCGGGGCCTGCCCTACGAGCCGGCGGGTGGGGCAGGTCCCCGACGTCCCCGACCTGCCAACGGCGAGCGCGTGAGATAGTGGAAGTTGCTCAACACATTTCTGACTCTTAACACCGCTGGGGTGCGGAATGCCGGCTAGCGGCTTGTTCATCACCTTCGAAGGCATGGACGGCTCCGGGAAGACCACGCAGATGCGGCGGCTCGCTGGCCGGTTGCGGGCGATGGGTCGCACCGTGCTCGAAACGGCCGAGCCGGGCGGCACGCCGATCGGCGCCAAGATCCGCCGCATTCTGCTCGATGGCGCCAACCAGGAACTGTGCCCCACCGCCGAGCTGCTGCTTTACTTCGCCTCGCGCGCGCAAAACGTGGATGAGTGGATTCTGCCGGCGCTCGCGCGCGGCGAAGTGGTGCTGGCCGACCGGTTCACGGATTCCTCGCTGGTCTACCAGGGTTACGGGCGCGGGCTGGGCGCGGAGAACGTGATGGCGCTCGACCGCATCGCCTGCCGCGGCTTGCAGCCGCACCTCACGCTGCTGGTGGATATCGACGCCGAAACCAGCCTGGCGCGGGCGCACGCGCGCAACCAGGCGGAAACCAGCAGCGAGACGCGGATGGATGAGCAGTCGCTCGAGTTTCACCGCGTGGTGTATCGCGCTTATCACGAACTCGCCGCGCGCGAGCCGGAGCGGGTGAAGCTGATCGACGGCCGCGCGGGTATGGATGAGATCGAAGCCGAAATCTGGCGGCTGGTGAGCCGGTATGTTCGATAACTTCTGGGGCAACCCGCAAGTGACGCAGGCCCTGGAGCAGATGCTGGCGCAGGACCGGCTGGCGCAGACGCTGCTATTCGCGGGGCCGGAAGGCGTCGGCAAAGCCACGCTGGCGCGGCGCCTGGGCGCGCGCCTGCTGCCGCGTCCGGCCGCGATCGAGCAGGACGATTTGAGCCTGGAAGCCAACCTCGAAACAGTGACGGCGCGCGAAAAGTGGGCGTCCGATAAGCGCAACGAAGATCCGCTGCTGTTTTCGAGCCACCCCGATTTCGTCACCTTCGCGCCGGATGGGCCGCTGCGGCAGATTACGATTCAGCAGGCACGCGAGCTGAAGGAGCGCGCGCCGTTTCTGCCGCACCGGGGCGCGCGGCGCATTTTCCTGATCGACCATGTGGACCGCGCCAACGACCAGGCAGCCAATTCGCTGCTGAAGACGCTCGAGGAGCCGCCGCCGCACCTCATCCTCATCATGACCGCGGAAAACGCTTACGACCTGCTGCCCACCATCCGCTCTCGCGCGGTGCCGTTCCAGTTCACGCCGCTGGCGCGCGTGGAGATGGAGCATTTCGTTCAGGCACGCGGCCTGGACCGGCCGGAGCGGCGCGTGGCCCTGGCGGCGGGCAGCCCGGGCGTGGCCGTCTCGATCGATCTCGACGCCTATGACAACCGGCGCGCCGCCATGCTGGCGCTGGCGAAAGTGGCCGCCGGCGCGGCGCAGTACAGCTCCTGGCTGCCGGTTTCCGAAACCATCGCGCGCAGCAAAAGCGAAAAGTTGGAGCTGCACCTGGAGGCGCTCTACGGCCTGCTGCGCGATCTGCTGATTCTGCGCGAGGGCGGCGGCGAAATCCGCAACCAGGACATCCGCCGCGAACTGGAGGCGCTCGCCGCAAGAGTGGAGTTCGCCTGGATTCGCCGCGCGGTGGCGCAGGTGGACGAAATCGTGCGCCTGCTGCGCCGCAACATTCAGAAATCGATCGCGCTAGATGCGCTCATCGTGACCCTGCGCGGGTAGGGCGAGGTAGGACGGACGATCGGTTTTTGTCGTCTGTCGGCTGCCATGCCCCGCGAAGCGTGACAGACCACGAAAAGCGATGGTCTGTCCTACCTCCTTACGCGACGCATTGCGCCAGCGTATCCCAAAATTCCGGAAACGAAACCGAGGCGGCTTCGGCGCCTTCGATGACGGATGCGCCGTCGCCGGCGAGCGCACCCACGGCAAACGCCATCGCGATGCGGTGGTCGCCGTGGGAAGCGAACTCGGCGGCGTGGAACTTCTGCCGGCCGGGGAGCGCCATTCCGTCGGGAAGCTCTTCGGCTTCTATGCCGGCGCGGCGCAGGTTCTCAACCACGGTGCGTATGCGGTCGGTCTCTTTGATGCGCAGCTCGGAGGCGTCTTTCACGATCAGCCCCTGCTCGGTGGCTGCGCCGAGCACGGCCAGCACGGGGATCTCGTCGATCAACGCCGCCGCCAGCGCACCGTCAATCGTGCCGCCGCGCAGTTCCGAATGACGCACCACGATGTCGCCCACCAGTTCGCCATTATGGCTTTCGAGCTCCGGGATACGGATATTGGCGCCCATCCCCACCAGAAAATCAAGCAGCGCCGAGCGCGTGGGGTTGAGGCCCACGCCGCGAATGGTCAGCTCCGAACCGGGCACCAGCAGAGCGGCCACGATGAAGAACGCCGCCGAGGAAAGATCCGACGGGACGGCGAGCTCGCGCGCGGTGAGCTTGGGACGGCCGGTGAGCGCTATCGTGCGGCGCTCCACGGTGAGATCCGCGCCGAATTCGCACAGCGCGATTTCAGTGTGATCGCGGGAGCGCACCGGCTCGGTGACGGTGGTGCGCCCCGCCGCGTACAGCCCGGCCAACAGCACGCACGTCTTCACTTGCGCGCTCGGCACCGGCAGCACGTAATCGATGGGCCGCAACGCCGCGCCGGTAATTTCGAGTGGCGGAAACTTGTCCTCGCGCGCGCGTATGCTGGCGCCCATTTGCGCCAGCGGCTGCATGATGCGCTGCATGGGCCGGCGCGACAGCGATTCATCGCCGATCAGGCGGCTCGCAAACGGCTGTGCGGCCAGAATGCCGGAAATCATGCGGATGGTCGAGCCGGAATTGCCGGCATCGAGATCGCCGGCGGCCTGGCGCAGGCCGTCCAGCCCGCGGCCATGAATGACGAACTCGGTGCCGCCGCCTTCCACGTCAATGCCCAGCGCGCGGACGCAGCCGAGCGTCGAGTGGCAATCGGCGCCGGTCGAGTAGTTGCGGATGCGAGTTGCGCCTTCCGCGATGGAGCCAATCAGCGCGTACCGGTGCGAAATAGACTTATCTCCCGGCAGGGTGACGGCGCCCGAAACTGAGGAAGCGGGTGTGATGACCTTTCTCATGCGGATCTTCCATTCTAGAGCACCGCGCAAGAATAACCTCTCCCGCAACATTTGCCAGCCTCAACGGAGCCGCGACCAAAGGGAGCGGTCATCTAAGCAGCGTCTTCTGCGCCGTCGCCAGCGGCAGAAACAATGTCCGGGGCTTGCCTGCGATAGGGCGGAATCCGTATCGCTGGTAGAACGCGGCCGCCTGATCGTTCTGGGCATCCACCAGCAGGGCGAACGCGGCCGCCGCATCCTGAAGGGTCCGATGGACCGCGTTCATCAACATCAGTTCGCCGAGGCCCCGGCGCTGGTAGCGCTGGTCCACGGCGAGGCGTCCAATACGAACTGCCGGCAAGGTGGGGTATCGCGGCAATCGCTTGGCTTCGTGCGGCGGAAGCTCGACAAGTGGAATGCTCGCCGCCGACAGGGTGTAATAGGCTGCGACCCGGCTGCTAGCGGCTTCCACCACCACGAAGCAATTGGTGATCCGGCGGCGGATGTCTTGGGTCACTTGGGTCTGGAAATACCCGTCGAGAGCGTCGTCGCCGCAGCGGAACACGGCGCGGTCATGCCCGTCGCCCAGTGTTTCGAAACGAAAGGGGGAAGTGGTCATGCCGCGCCGAAGAGGTCGCGGTACCGCCTGGCGGCTCGCTTAAGAGCGGGCGTCGGCGCCGGCGGATTGAGGATCGCCGCGGCAATCTGGCGTTGGCCCTCGATCGAAAGGCGGATGATCTCGGTTTGCTCGATTGCCCGGCACGCCACTTCATCGGCGGCCGCCACCACAAAATCCGTCAGCGTGCGTCCCTGGATTTCGGCGGCACGCTTCAGGCGTGCCATCACGTCGTGGGGCAAGCGCGCCTCAAGGCGTGCGGTGGGTTGGGCTTCCTGTTTCATCGCACCCTAATCATACGGCAAAATGCCGTATCAATCAACGCGGGGTGTTTGCGTGGCACCGAAAAGATACGCTTTTTCAAGCAAACCCCCCGTACAAAATTGCGTCTAACCAGTGCATCGCCACCGTATAAGGTAAATATATGGCCACTTTCTTGCAGGACTTGCGCTACGCGTTCCGCAACCTCGGGAACGCTCGCGGATTCGCCCTGGTTGCGGCTGTCACGCTGGCCATCGGCATCGGCGCCAACACGGCTATTTTCAGCATCATAGACACCATCCTGCTGCGGCCGCTGCCGTATCACAACCCCAGCCAGTTGGTGCGGCTGAACGAGACCGAATCGGCGCCGGGAAAGTACCCATTCGCCTTGCCGGATCTCGTGGATTGGAAGGCGCAAAACAGCACGTTCCAGGACATGACGCTGTTCGCATGGCCGAGCGACATGAATCTCGCCGCCGGGGGGCGGCCGGAGCATGTGCTGGCGCTGCCGACCGAGGCGAACTTCTTTTCCCTGCTGGGCGTCACGCCGCTCGTGGGCCGAACCTGGGCCGCCGGCGAGGACCAAAAGGGCAAAGATGACGTGGCCATCCTCAGCTACGGCTTGTGGCAAAGCCGCTTCGCCGGAGATCCTCACGCGGTGGGCCAGTCGATTGAGCTGAATGCGCGCAAGTACACCATTGTGGGCGTGATGCCGGCGAGCTTCCGCTTTCCGTGGAAGTCGCAGCTCTGGATTCCGCAGGTGATGGACCCGAAGCTCTACGGCGGGCGCGGCAGCCATTGGGCGAACTCGATCGGCCGGATGAAGCCGGGCGTCTCGGTAAAAGCGGCGCTGGCAGATCTCAAGATTATCGCCGCGCGCCTCGAAAAGCAGTATCCGAATTCGAACGAGAAAGTAGGAGCGGCCGTAACCTCGCTCCGCGACGATATGGTCGGCGATCGCCGCCCCACGCTGTTCCTGATGCTGGGGGCGGTCGGCGTGGTGCTGCTGATCGCGTGCGCGAACGTGGCGAACCTGCTGCTGTCGAGGGCGCTGGCACGCCAAAAAGAAGTGGCCATCCGCAGCGCACTGGGTGCGTCTCGAGTTCGCCTGGTGCGCCAACTGCTGACGGAAAGCCTGCTGCTCTCGCTGGTGGGCGGCGCGCTCGGCCTGCTGCTGGCATGGGTCGGCGTCACCCTGTTTTCAAGGGCCAAGAGTTACGGCCTGCCGGAGTTCAACGTGGTGCAGGTGAATATCGCGGTGCTCGCGTTCACGTTTGCGCTGGCGATCGCGACCGGCGTGTTGTTCGGCCTGTTCCCGGCGCTCGAAATGTCGCGGCCGGACCTGCATGAAGAGCTGAAAGGCGGGGCCGGCAGCTCCATCAGTCCCGGGAAGCGGCGCCGCTTCACCAGCCACGCCCTGGTGGTGGCTGAGATTGCGCTCTCCCTGATGCTGCTGGTTTCCGCGGGGCTTCTGCTGAAGGACCTAGCGGCGTTGCGCAGCCTGGACATCGGCGTGCGCCGCGAGGGCGTGTGGACGGCAGCCGTCCAACTGCCCCAGGCCAACTACAAGACCGATCGGCAGGCATACGACTTCTCGGAAGCGCTGCTGGAGCGGGCGCGGCGCATCGGCGGGGTCGATTCGGTGGCCTTGAGCGATCACCTGCCACTCGAAGGCGGCAGCAATTACTACATCAAGCTGCGCGGGCAGACCGGCGCGATGAGCAACCAACTGGTGGAGCGGCACTCCGTCTCGCCCGAATACTTTCGCGCCTTGGGAGTGCGATTGCTCCAGGGACGGTTATTCACAGCGGCCGACATCCAGACGGCCCTCGAGTACGATATGCGCCTCAACCCGATCTGGGAGTCCGGCGCCTGGCCGCCGCCCGCGGATGTGACTAACGGCATGGTTTTCCCTTGCGTGATCAACGAGAGCATGGCGCGCTACTTCTGGCCGAATCAAAACCCGCTGGGGAAGATGTTTTCGCCGGGCAGCGACACCGGCCCGTGGAAACAGGTGATCGGGGTGGTCAGCGACGTGCGGCAGTGGAGTCTCACGCATAAGCCCGTGCCGGAGGCGTTTGACGCATTCGACGGAGATTCGCGCTTGTTTCTGGTGCTGCACACATCCCTGCCGCCATCGAGCGTGACGGCGCAGGTGCGGCGCGCGCTGGGGCAGATCGATTCGAGCCTGCCGCTCTACAGCGTTCGCTCGATGGACGAGGTGGTGGGCGAACAGGCGGAGGGGCAGCAATTCCTGAGCCTGTTGGTGGGCTCCTTCGCGGCGCTGGCGGCCCTGCTGGCGGCCATCGGAATCTACGGCGTGCTTTCCTACGCGGTGCGGCAGCGGACGCGCGAGATCGGCATTCGGATGTCGCTCGGCGCCAGCCGCGGCCGCGTGCTCGGCGAAGTGTTGCGGGAGGGGATGCGCCTGGCGGTGCTGGGCCTGGCGGCTGGAATTGCCGGCGCCTTCGCCGCGGGCCGCGTGCTGGCGAGCCTGCTGAGCGAAGTCAAACCGGGCGACCCCGCGATCTTCGCCGCCACTGCCGGACTGCTGGCCGTGGTAGCGCTCATCGCGTGTTACCTGCCCGCACGGCGGGCCGCGCGGCTGGACCCGATGGCCGCGCTAAGGTACGAATAACGGGGAGAGGCCTGGTAGCGCCGGCGGTCTTCGGTGTGCCCCAAAGGGGCTGCTTACCAGTGGGGGAAGGACCCACACGAACAGTTGATGGTTAGATTCGATAGCTGGCGAGCGGCGTTACGTGCGGCCGCTTGGTGAGCCTGCGGTGAATCCAGTCGGAAAGCCGGATGCGGGAAAATCGCACGTCCGGTTTGATGAGCGGGGATGGGAAACGGGCCGAGGCTCCGCGCCAGCACTCGCGCCCATCCTCGACTCTGCCCGCCGGTGTTCTTCTTTCGCAGCTTGAAGCCCACGCCGCTATTACAATGTTGATTGATGATCGCCTCCATCAATCCCGCCAGCGGAGAAACACTGCGCACGTTCGAAGCCGCGACCGAGGCTGAGATCGATGCAGCGCTTGCCCGCGCCGATGCGGCCTGGCACTTTTACCGCCGCACTTCGTTCGCCGCGCGCGCCGGTTGGCTCACTGCCTCCGCCCGGATTCTCGAAAACGAACAGGACCGTTTGGGCCGCCTGATGACGCTTGAAATGGGCAAGCCCATCGCCGCCGCGCGCGCCGAAGCCGCCAAGTGCGCGCTCGCTTGCCGCTATTACGCCGAGCACGGCGCGCGGCTGCTGGCCGACGAGCCCATCGACGCTGGCCCCGGCCGCGCCTTCATCCACTATCAGCCGATCGGCGCCGTGCTCGCCGTGATGCCCTGGAATTTTCCTTTCTGGCAGGTGTTCCGCTTCGCCGCGCCCGCCCTCATGGCGGGGAATGTCGGTCTGCTCAAGCACGCCTCGAATGTGCCGCAGTGCGCGCTCGCCATCGAAGACATCGTTCGCCGCGCCGGCTTCCCCGCGGATGTTTTCCAGACGCTGCTGATCGGCGCCGCGGCGGTAGAGAGCATTCTCAACGATCCACGCGTTAAAGCCGCCACTCTCACCGGCAGCGAACCGGCGGGCATCGCGGTGGCCGCGCAGGCCGGCCGCCAGATCAAGAAGACCGTGCTCGAATTGGGCGGCAGCGATCCATTCGTGGTGATGCCCAGCGCCGATCTCGATCGTGCCGTGAAGACGGCCGTTCAGGCGCGCGTCCTCAACAATGGCCAATCCTGCATCGCCGCCAAGCGCTTCATCGTGGACGCACGCATCGCCGATGAATTCGAGCGCCGCTTTGTGGCTGGAATGGCGGCGCTGCGCGTCGGCGATCCATTGGACGAATCGACCGACGTCGGCCCGCTCGCCACTCGCTCCATTCTCGAAGAGCTTGAGAGCCAAGTGAGCCGTTCGGTCGCGATGGGTGCCAGTCTGCTCACCGGCGGCCATCGCATCGAGCGTCCCGGCAACTTCTACGCGCCCACCGTGCTGACCGGCGTACCCAAGAACGCGCCGGCTTATCGCGAAGAATTATTCGGACCGGTGGCCGCGATCTTCCGCGCCCGCGACATAGACGATGCCATCCGCCGCGCCAACGATACCGCCTTCGGCCTCGGCGCCAGCGCCTGGACGGCCGACCCCGTCGAGCAGCAGCGCTTCATCGACGAGATCGAATCCGGCATGGTTTTCGTCAACGGCATGGTCGCTTCCGACCCGCGCCTTCCCTTCGGCGGCGTCAAGCGCTCCGGCTATGGCCGCGAGCTGGCAGCGCACGGCCTTCGCGAGTTCGTCAACATCAAAACGGTCAGAGTGGCGTAGCCGGCAGGCGGGCAAAGGCAGAACGTCGCGCCTCAAGAAATGTCGAGACGACTCGACACAGTACGCAGGACGGGCCGCCGCTACTCCTCGACGGCTCCGGTGTCTTCGGCGCGGTTCTCGAACTTGGTTTGTGCGTGGAGGAAGACCAGGTTGACCGTCCCCACCGGACCGTTGCGCTGCTTGGCCACGATCAGCTCCGCCAGGCCGCGCAGGTCTTCGCGGTCCTTGTTGTAGACTTCCTCGCGAAAAATGAAGCCCACCAGGTCGGCGTCCTGCTCGATGGATCCGGATTCGCGCAGGTCGCTCAACTGCGGGCGGTGATCGCCCTGCCGGTTCTCCACCGCGCGGCTCAACTGCGAAAGCACCAGCATCGGCACGTTCAGCTCTTTGGCCAGCAGCTTCATGCCGCGCGAGAGCGCGCTCACCTCCTGCACGCGGTTTTCGAAGCGGCCGCGGCCGGTCATGAGTTGCAGGTAATCCACGATCACCAGCCCGATGTGATGCCGCTCCACCTGCAGGCGCCGCAGCTTGGCGTGCATGTCCATCAGGTGGACGCCCGGCGTGTCGTCGACATACAGCGGCGCTTCCACCAGTTCGGTCAGCGCGTGGTGCAGCTTGCGCCGTTCCTCCTGGTTGAGATAGCCGGCGCGAAAGCGCTGGCTGTCCACCCGCGCCGCCGCGCACAGCATACGGGTCAGCAGCGACTCCTTGGACATTTCCAGCGAGAAGATCGCCACCGTCTGTTTCAGCTTGAGCGCCACGTGCTGCGCGATGTTCAGCGCCAGCGCCGTCTTTCCCATCGACGGCCGGCCAGCCAGGATGAGCAGCTCCCCGCCGTGCATCCCGCCCGACAGATCGTCGAACTTGGCGAAGCCGGTGCTGATTCCCTTGATGCGCTTGCTGGGGTCGAGGAAAGCGTTGACGCCGCCTTCGTAGCCGGTAACGATATCGTGGGCATTCTCCAGGCCGCTCTTGACCCGCGTATCGCCCAGCTTGAGCAGGGTCTCCTCGGCGCCGTCCAGAATCTCTTCCGGCGATTCCTCCCCCATCAGGCAGCGGCTCATCATGTTCTGCGAGGCGAAAATGATGCGCCGCAGAATCGACTTGTCCTTGACGATGCGGATGTAGCTGTCCAGGTTGGGAAGCTGCGGCAGTCCGTCGTCGAGCGAAACCAGGTAGCTCAGCCCGTCGCAGGCCTCGAGCTCGTTGAATTTCATCAGCTCGTTGGCCACCGTGACGCGGTCGATCTTTTCTCCCCGTTCCTGCAACTCGCCCATGCGCCGGAAGATGCGCCGGTGCTTCTCCAGGCTGAAATCGTCGGCCTCCAGCGTCCCGGCCGCCTGCACGTACATGGTCTCGTCCAGCAGAATCGAGCCGAGCACGAATCGCTCGGCGTCGAGGTTGACGGGGAGTCCCTTCTCAATGGCACTGGTAACGATCATGGC
>Ga0181518_10005826_pt1 | contig 10504 bp, 7 predicted proteins | sample PEATcosm2014_Bin_28_FD_119751 | JGI IMG/M metagenome (GOLD analysis project Ga0181518, IMG submission 119751) | Peatland microbial communities from MTU Mesocosm Facility, Houghton, MI, USA - PEATcosm2014_Bin01_60_metaG | ecosystem: Environmental > Terrestrial > Soil > Wetlands > Peat | place... | reverse complement strand
GGAAACCGCTCCCTGACGGTCGCGGCTCGGTAACAGTCGCGTTGATTTCGCAAGGATTACTGAGCCACGACCGTCAGGGAGCGGTTTTCATCAGTCAGCAATCCCCAAAACGGTTAAGCACCCTCGGCGAGGGGCTTCACCGCGCGGTTCGGGGAATTGAGATACAATTCCTGCTGAAGCGGTCGTGATGACTCTGCGCCTGGTTCCTTGCGTGGTCATAGCCCCTTTTGCCATTCCCGTCGTTCTCCGTGCGCAGGCAGCGGTGGAGTACGCCGTCAAATCCGCCAGCGGTGCCGTTGCCGCAAATGCCGGCTCGTCCATTGCAGGGTGCAAGGTCGATGCGGCCCTGTTGTCGTGCCTCGACCACTCGTACCCGCGAATGATGATCGTCATCGCCGTGGTGGTCTGCGTACTAATCGTGCGCTGGCTGGCTGGCCATACCGGGTCCAGGGCTCATTGAAACGAGCGCGGGCGCCGGGCCACGGCCAGCGTGCCGCTCGGGGTGACTTTGAAAACCAGGCGGCAGGACCTGCCGAGGCTTAGGCCCTAGAAAGGTTCAACCCCAATTCAAACCCGGACTATTCGCCCCTCGCCTCAGGGCGTCTGTTTCTTCTTCAGAATGATGACCGTGCCGAGTTGGTTGAGGACGGCCTCGGTCACTTTTCCTGCGGCGTCCCGTTTAAACTCGATGCTGATGCCGGCATAGTCGGCGAGTTGGAAGGTGGTGCCGCGCTTCGGATTCAGTTTGTAATCTGGTTGTCCGGGAACGCTGATGATCAGGGAGTTTTCACCGCGGAGCGAGACTTTCAACGGCACTGGAGATCCCTGAATCTCATAGTCGCCGGTGAAGGCCTCGATGAAGCTGCGCTGGGTGAGCTGCCGGTCTGGCATGCGGGCGAAAACGATGTCCTTCACGTCGGGTTGAAGCGGCATGGATAGACTGGAGATGTCTCCGTCCATGTCGGTGAGGAAGACGACTTTGATCTTTTGAAGATTATCGAGCGGGTCGGCCGGCACCTGAAACATATCATAATGATAGTGCTCCAGAGGTCGCGTTACCTTGTTCAGCGTCATTTTGAATTTATCGCTATCGGACGCAATAGTAACAGTCCCGTACCCAGGGTTCGAGTAATCGCCGGCATAATCCTTCAAATCGTGAGACGGATGCGTTCCCAGTTTGCGTGGCGTGTAGCCTTTGTCTTTTGCCTCCTGCTCGGATTTCTTTTCTCCCGCTTCAGCGGCCAGCGTACGCTGGTTCCATGGAACCTGATCGAGACCGAGCAGCCGGTCGAAGACGTTCTGGGCGACGATGCTTGGCAGCGGGTTCCCATCCAGATTAGTCAGGACGACGACGCCAATTTGATCGGACGGCAGGAACGCAAGCTCGGCGCTGAAGCCGTCGATATTCCCGCCGTGCTCCACCTCTTTGTGCCCACGGTAAGAAGAGAGGAAGAAACCCATCCCATAACTGGTTTCACCGAGTTCCTTATAGGCAGGCGCGCCCGGAATGGCCATCTGCGGGGTTTGCATCTGGATGGAGTTGTTTTCGGAAAGCAGTTGCTTGCCCGCGGCCTTGCCGTGGTTCATGTGGAAGAGCAGATACTTACTCATATCCGCGACGTTCGAGTTGATTTCGCCGGCCGGACCCATGGCGCAGCGATTCGGGCATTGTGCGTCGAAGGGGATGCGTTTCAATTCGGCCTTCAAGTCACTGCCCTTGCGATAGGGCTGCGCAAAGTCGGCGCTGTTCTGGGTGTCCAGTTCGGAGAAATTCGTGCCAGTCATCTCCAGCGGCTTAAAGATGCGCTGGGTGATAGCATCCTCCCAACTGCCGCCGTTCAACTGGCCTGCGATATAGCCCGCCGTCATGAACATCAGGTTGTTGTACTGGAACGTCGTGCGCAGGGGCTTGCTGGGCTCCAGATATTGCAAGCGGCGCAGCAGATCCTCGCGGGTGAACTCCGACGTGTACCAGATGAAATCATGACGCGGAAGGCCGGAGCGATGCGTAATCAGATCGCGGATTGTCATCTGCTCGGTGAGGACCGGTTCGTACAGCTTGAATGTGGGCAGATAATCGCGGACCGGCTTGTCCCAGTCGACTTTGCCTTCGTCCATCTCCATGCCCAGTGTAGTCACGGTGAAGGATTTGGTGATTGAGCCGATCGCGAAGAGAGTATTCGGCGTTACCGGCAACTGCTTCTCCAGATCGCGGTAGCCGTAACCCTTCTCAAGACTCACTTTGCCGCCCTGGATGACTGCGATGGCCAGTCCCGGCACCTTCCAGTCTTTCATGGCCTGGGTGACGAAGTCATCCAGCCCGTCCAAACCGGGCTTCGATGGTTGTGCCGCTGCGGCGGCAGTGGCTGCGGATTGGGCGGGCGCACGCTTGAAATTAAGTTCGAGCGGTTGTCCCTGCGACCACGTGCCTGTGATCTCCGTTGCTTCTTTGTTGACGTTGCCTTCATAGGTCCCATGAACGTCATTGACGGTCAGGCTCAGCTTGGAATCCTTGAGCGAGATTGCGCTCACCGGAATGCCGTTGGCGCCCTGGTCGACGCTGTCCAATGTCGCCGTGAGGCTTCCGTCCTTGGCTGCGGCGATGTGCAGGACCAGGTGGAGTTGAGTACCCCCGGCGTTGAGCGTTCCCAGCCAATCGCCGGCAACCTGCGACTGCGCCCGGCAAACCGGCGAGAGAGCCAATACGGAAAGCGCTATCGAAGCGAGTTTTCTCAGGATACTGATCTTCATCGATCTCCTTATCTGCGTGGAGTCTCGGAGTCCTCCGCGTTGTTCCAGTTGTTTGTTAAAGGCAAGCGGACCGGCCAAGGCCGCAATTCCCGCTCGCCGATAGATCGTACGCATGTCAGGGTGGAATGGTTCCGTCTTTCACTGCTTGACCCAGGATTTCCATCTGCCCATCCTGATCACGATCAATTGTATATCCAATTTCATCCGAGGGAACCCTGTTCTCTCATTTTTTGTTCCTTAATTTGCGCCTGCCGCAATGTGCGCCTGCCGCGCCACTTGCTGCGCCGCCTCCGGCGCAAAGGCTTTGCCAGCGTCTGGTAGGCGAACAGACCGTTGGTTTACAATGGGCCATGTTTCCCTACGACGCTACGCTCCTCGCCACTGTTCAGGCCGTCCCCCAGTCTATCGCGGACGTTCTCCAAACCCTCCAGACCATCGACAGCGTTTGTCTGGACGGAGACGGCCTGAAATGGTTCAACTGGCTGTATCTGCAGGTTACGCAGGCGGTCGCAGAGCGGGATGCAGGTGGTGGATTCACTGATCCCGCGTGGCTTGCCCAACTCGACGTACAATTCGCGCGCCTTTACTTTTCTGCCCTCAAATCCTCGCTCTCCGGCCAGGCAACTTCCACCTGCTGGCAAGTTTTGTTCACTGGCCGCAACCAGGGCGCAATCGCGCGAATTCAGTTTGCGCTGGCAGGCATAAACGCCCACATAAACCACGACTTGCCTGAAGCCATCCTCACCACCTGTCAGGTCACCGGAACAACGCCGGATCACAGTGGAATGCACTATAGCGACTACACCGCACTCAATTCCACGCTGGACAGCCTCATCGAATCCGCCAAGCACAGCCTGAATGTCCGTCTTTTCGGCGGGGCGCTTCCGCCGCTCTCCCATCTGGAAGATACGTTCGCCGCCTGGAACGTGAGCGCTGCCCGGGAGTCAGCGTGGCAAAACGCCGAACATCTTTGGCAGCTTCGTACCATTCCGTCGCTTGCCTCGAGCTTCATCGATGTATTGGACGGCTTCACGACTGTGATCGGCAAGGCCCTGCTGGTACCCGTGCCATGACCGGAAAGGAGCGCTGGGCGCATTTCCCGCGGGCCTGCCACACGCACAAGCCGGTAGGAGTCCCGCCGCGGCCCAATAGTCACGCGCCCGGTATGGTGCATCGCTCTCGCCGGGCAGGCCCAAACGCTCCGCCCGACGCCACCCAGCAGCGTGGCTCACTCCGTTTGTAATGTGCGGCACAAATCGGGGGTTGATGCACGCGACCCGACATGATATGCTGGCTCGGACCGGATCAGGCATCCGTTCCTAAGGAGGAATATGAAGAAGCTGTGGATCATCGCCGCAGTATTGGGCGCGTTCGTGCTCGGATTGTGTACGCCTGCCTTTACGCAACCGGACCATCCGCGTATTCGGGCCGCGCACAGACATCTGGAAGAAGCCCGCGTAGAATTGCAAAACGCCGCACACGACTACAGGGGACACCGTGCCAAGGCCCTCGAGCACGTCAACCATGCTATAGAAGAATGCGATAGAGCCATCGAAGTGCGCGAGTAACGGGAACGTTCCGCGTTTCTTGTGCCAGGTGCTTCAAACGAGTGAGGCGCGCGCCCGGGCGATGATCCAGGTGGTCCGGTAACGGAATCTGCTGTTTGAGTTCATTGAGTTCCTTGCGGCTCACGGACTGTCGGGGGAGTCTCATCTTCCTCCTGCTCGCAGCAGGCGAGCAGGAATAGAACGGCCTTGGGACGTCGATTGGCGGCAACGGGGTCGCAATTCCGCCGTCAGCCGGATTGGTCCGGCTGGTAGGGGCGGTGGTGTGTGCGCGCCGCTATAATACCGCGTATCATGACGGAACCACAGTCCCGCTCGGGTTGGGTGGCATGACGCCCTTCGCGCAGCCTGTGCCGGCGGCCAGCTCCGGCGCCACCCCGCCGCGGTCCATCTCCGCGACCGATGTCGCATCAGGCGGCCGCACCAGCCGACTTCTCCAGCAGGCGGGGATAGACGAAGCCGTAAACGGTCGTTGCCAGGAAACCAATCAGCGGCAGGATAAAGCAGATGGCCATGCTATGATACTGATCCGCCAAATGCCCCATCAGAGGAGGGGCTATGGCGCCTCCAACGATTGACATGATCTGAAACGAGGCGGCCATTTTGGTTCGTTCCCCCAGATTGCGCAGGCTCATGGCAAAGATGAAGGGGAACATGATGGACATGAACAGCCAGCAGAAGGGCAGTATGCGCCACGAAACCTGTTTGATGTCGGCCATGATCATCAGGATGATGAGGCAGTTGGCGATACCGTAGAAAGAAAGCAGTAGGTTGGGTTTGATGACCCGGCTGATAGCCGCGCCGGTGAAACGTCCCGTAGCGTAAAGCACCATGGCAATGGTTATCACATAGGCGGCCGTGGCCTCAGGACTGGCCGCTCTTGTGACAGAGCCATACCAGGCAAACAGCGAGTCGGTAACCACCGCACCCGCGCCATCCCTGCTGATGGCATTCTCCAAGATGTAGTTCACGGCAAAGGCGTTCACTCCCACTTGAGCGGCGATATAGAGGAACTGAGTGACAATGCCCCAAGTGAAGTGGGGTTGCCGGATGAGGGGGGCCTTGTGAACCGAGGCGTCCTCTGCCGCAGACTCCTTGTCCTGCGGCCCGTCAATGCTTGGCAGCCTGATGAACCAGAAGACACCGAACACAACCAGAACCACGCAGCCCAGAACGACGTAAGGTATCAGCAGCCGGCTGAAATCCACCGGGGTTCCAGCTTCGTGGCGCTTGCCAAAAATCAAAGCGCCACCCACGGTGGGAGCAATGATGTAGGCCACTGAATTGAAGGCTTGGGCAGTCGAAAGCCGGGCGGCGGCGCCGTCCTTGGGACCTAGCACGGTCACATAAGGATTCGCCGCAGTTTCAATGCAGGCGAGGCCGCTGGAAAGGACGAAGAGCGCCAAAAGGAAAGCCTCGAACGTCTTGAACCACAGGCCCGCGGGGACGAACAGGAACGCGCCGATGGCCACCACCGCCAATCCCAGCAAAATGCCTTTCTGGTAACCAATGCGGCGAATCAGCAGAGCGGAGGGCATAGCCATGAGGAAATAGGCGCCAAACACCGAAGTCTGGATGAACCCCGACTGCGTCTTGCTAACCTGGAGGATGTTCTGAAAGTGTTTGTTCAGCACATCCAGCATGGCATGGCAGAATCCCCAGATGAAAAAAAGGGAGGCTACCATGATCAGGGCGAACAGCAAGGTACGCCGGTCGTTCGACTCCGGCGCAGGCGATGACCGGGCGGGAATTCCCTTTCGTGTTGATGTTTTCATTTTGTCCATAGGCTTCAACTGGTCACTTTACTCAACGGCCCACGCGCAGCCGCGCTCCGAGGGCCTGCCCCACAATTCGTCGCGGCGCGCGAAGAAGCTGACGGACAGTAGTACAAGCAAACTGACCCATTACCGAGATTTGCACATCGGGCGCCGCACTCATCGCCGCTGGCTGGCAACGGCTCAGCCGATGCGACTGACACCTTGCGGAAACTCACGGGGAGCCCCAGTTCCGATCCAGAGTTTCCCCGCACGTTCGGCACGGATTTCGCCGCGCGGGCGCCCCGCCTCAAAGACCACATGCCGAATCTCGACCGGCACATCGGTGGCGAACAGCGCCTTGCCGTTGCGCTTCACCTGCAGGCCTCTGAATGACAGCGTCACGTCATAGAGCGCACCGCCGACCGGGTAGCGTTCGATGCCGCCCTCCTCCACCGGGTTGAGGTTCCCGAACCGCAATCCATGCCAGGGATTCGCATCGATGAATTCCTCGATCGCAATCAGCACCATGAGCGCTCCCCAAGTGTAGTGGGGGTCACTGGCGCCGGCGCCCGTGGTGGAAAGAAAATTCTCATGACACTCGCCTTTTTCGCGCCAGGGCTTCAGGAACATCTTAGCGCTGGATTCCGCGAGCTGACGTGCCTCGAGATCCCAATCGTAGATTTTGAACCCCTGGTAAACCAGCCAGTTTACCGGAGCCCAAACCTTGCCGCGCCAGTAGTCCTGCTTGGGGTACAGGGGATCGTCCCGGCTGATTGTCGGCAGAATCCATTCACCCGCGAATCTGTTTGGATCGTGGAATATCCTTCGGATGACCCCTGCGCGCACCGGATCCGCCACCTTTCCCAATAGCGACAGGAAAATGTCCGGAGCCATCTGCGGGAAAAACGCTTCGCCGTTTACTTCCTGCCAGCGCCGGTTGTAATAGCACTGCCGGGCCGGATCCCACAGCAGGCGGTTGATGGCACGCGTCATCTTCAGGTGCTCGGCACTCAACGCCGCTGCCTCCTGCGTGCGTCCCAACAGTCTGGCCATCCAGGCCAGGATCCAGCAGTCCATGGCATAGAGGCAGTTGCGCTCGACGGTGTCCTGCTCCAGGGTGCCAGTCTTTTCGTTATAGCGCGCGACGTGCCACCACTCCGGGCTGTCGTCGTACGACTCGAAGTAAGCCACCTGCTGGCGATCCTCATACGGGATCTCCTCCGGATAATTCGAACCGAGCTCGAGCAACCCGTCCCGGTTGCCGTCGCGCCACGGCTGGCCGTCGCCGCGGTCGGCGAACCACCAGCGGTGGTTCTTCAGCAGCCGCGGATAGATCTCGCTGAGAAAGGCGCGGCTGGGACGCCGCAAATAAATCTTGGCGACCGCGAGCGAGCCGATCGGATACTGCGTGTGGCCCCACGCGACCGGGAAAATCGTGCGCGCCGGGTGCGAGGGCCATTGCCCGTACTGCACGAACATGCCCTGGTCGTTTTGCCACGAGGTGATGTCCCGAATCAAGTCGAAGCATTTCCGCTCGTCCTCCTGGCACACCAGCAGCGCGCTGAAGAAGCTGTCCCACAGGAAGTCCGGAGCTGAGTTGTTCTCCATGGCCCAGGCGCGACTGACCGTTATGTAAGGATGGCGGCGCTCTGGGGTGTAGACTTCGCTCCACTCCAGTTGATCGTTGATGGCCGCCGGCACATCCGCCAGCCAGCCCGTGCCAACCGGACGCGAGGCCAGGTAGCGTTCGTGGTTGCGTTCCAGCAACTCGTCGATCCGGCCCGGTTCGAGCCACCGAGCCGTGGCCTTTTCGAGCGGTCCATAGGACTGCCCCTGGCGCGCGCACAGATACAGCCTCGTGACTTCGGGGTAGTACCCGTGCCAACGCACATCCCCTGTTCCGGCCGTCTCCGCGGCGGGTTGGCTCGTGGCCAGAACCCAGCGCAGGCCATCGCGGGTACCCGGCGCCCAGGAGCGCCCATGCAGGAATTTGCGGTCCGGTGCTTCCGCGTACAACACCGAAAAGCGTGGCGGCTGCGAATCCCACGGAATATAGCCTTCGATCACCAAGCCCGCGGCTCGGGAGTGCGTGATCCGGCCGACAATCTCCTGCGGCCCTGTTTGCGCCCACTCGTAGGCAACTTCGGGCCCGTCGTCCGGCATCTGCCAGATCAGCCGCGCGTAAGAGTTGTCCCAGGCTCTAGGCCCCACCGTCTTCCACCATTTCGGCCAGCCGCGGAACCACGCGGCGAAATTCTTTCCGCAAAACTCGGCGCGCTTGCCCGGCTCCGCATCTTTCAACCAGTTCTGAGGCAACGATAGGCACCGAAATGCAAAGATGTCCGCATGGTCGGCGATAAAGACCTGCCCGGACCAGGCATCGGGCGAGAGCGGACCTGCCAGCCACTGGCGAGTGTCGCGCAAGCGCGCCCAGAGTTTTAGCGGATTCTCACCGGTCATGGTGGCAAAGCCGAGCAGCCGGTAAATCTCCGCCGGAGAAGTGTCCGCAGCCGCAGCCCAACGCGCGAGACTGCCGCCTCCGGCGGCCAGAGCCGCGTAGCGAAAGAATTGCCGTCTGTTCCGAAGCCACATAAGTCGATCTTAACGGGCGCGAACTCGGGGTGCCAGCCCCTTAAGACTGCACATCGCGTGTCACAGGGGGGAAGGGGCCTGGAGATGCCCGGCACCGGGAGCGACGGTCGGCCCTTGCCCTGGCTATGTGGTTGACCACATCGTGCCCCTGAAGCGCGGCGGCGCCGAACATGCAGACCCCGGCGGAGGCGAAAGACAAGGACCGAGTGGAATAGCCTCACGGCTCGGCGCCGGTGACCTAAGCGAGCGCTCGGCCTGCGGCGCGATAACCCGCCAGGAATGCAATTCTCGCTTCAGGAAAGGTACTGCTTCATCATGCTCACGTACCGGCGGCACGTTTCCTTCATGTCCTCGCCGGAGCCGTCCTGCTCAAGGGACAAGAAGCCGCTGAAGCCGACGGCCTTCACGGCGTCTGCGATGGCTTTGAAGTCCATCACGCCTTGCCCGATGGCCACGTATTCCCGCATCGTGGCGTTGACGTCACGCACGTGAAGATTCAGGAGATGCTTGTTCAATTTGTGGATGGCCACCGGGGGATACTCTCGCTGATTCATGGCCCAGCCACAATCGAGATTGCAGCCGAATGCAGGGTCGCGAATGACGTCCCACAGTCGCAGGAAACTGTCCGTCACCGGCATCATGGTGTGCGTATGATTCTCAATCGAGAAATTCATCCCGTACGCCTTCGCACGCTCCAGGCAGGCCTGCATTGTCTGGCTGAACAAGCCCCACAACTCGTCGAAGTCGTAACCCGGCGCGATGTCGATGTGGAACTTCTCGCCGGCCTTGGGATCGCCCATGAAATAACGCGGCAGGTATGCCGTCGACGGAGCGCTCAGTTCCCGGGCCCATGGCGCGACGATGTTCACCATCGGCGCACCCAGTTTCTTTGCGATGCGGCAACCGCGCTCGAAGTAATCCAGGCTGCGCTTGCGCTCTTCGGCATCCTTAGCCGTCAACCCTTCCACCACGGGCTGGAAGAATGGAAACTGGTTCAACACCAGGTGATTTCGCTCCAACTGTCTCCGGATGCGGCCGATGGTCGGGTCCGTCCAGTACTCGTCAACGTCCTGCCGCGAATTCGCGATGAGTTCGATGCCCTCGAACCCCAGACTTCCGATGATGTCTATGGCCTCCTCAGGGTGCGCGCCTGGCGCGAGACTATGAAAATTCCAACTCACGCAACCGATCCTGGGCCGTCGTCTCCCCGTGGCAGACTGCAGGAACGGGCGCACTTGCGCCGCGGCGCCCGCGTGCGCTCCAGCAGCGAACATCGGACCACCCAGGCCCAAGGCAGGAAGAAATTCTCGACGCCTCACGTTTGATCTCCTCGTTTGAACGCTGTGGTGCGGAGAGGCACACCGGCAACGCCGCCACGCCGGCACCCAGCCCACTATAGCAGCGCGACCGCTTGAAATGGCATCTCTAGGGTGCTTAACCGCTTTGGGGAAACCGCTCCCTGACGGTCGCGGCTCGGTAGGCCTTGCGAAATCAATGCGACTGTTACCGAGCCGCGACCGTAAGGGAGCGGTTTCCGTCAGTCAGGAATCCCCTACCACTCGTAAACCCAAACGTAGGTCGTATAAACCGTCTCGGCCGGTCCTGGCTTCGGACCACACACCTTCCCGTTGATCAACTCGCCGACGCGGATCGTGAGCCGCAGACCGTCCTGGAAGAAGACGGGATCGGTCTCGTGGAAGCGATACGCGGAGAACTCTTTATCGGGCACCAGGTGCGTCAGACCCGCGACTGGCGTGTAATACTTTCCGCGGTTGAAGTAGTAGGTTCCCAGGAAGTAATCTTCCAGTCCGGAGGAGAGCATCAGTGGGGTCTTCGAGC
>Ga0181518_10005825_pt1 | contig 10505 bp, 8 predicted proteins | sample PEATcosm2014_Bin_28_FD_119751 | JGI IMG/M metagenome (GOLD analysis project Ga0181518, IMG submission 119751) | Peatland microbial communities from MTU Mesocosm Facility, Houghton, MI, USA - PEATcosm2014_Bin01_60_metaG | ecosystem: Environmental > Terrestrial > Soil > Wetlands > Peat | place... | reverse complement strand
CCCCGAGGGCAAGGTGCACGCGCTCGACGCCAAGGTGACCCTCGACGAGAACGCCGCCTTCCGCCATCCCGAGTGGGAGGAGTACGCGGACGATTCCGACGTCGACCCCCGGGAGAAGATGGCCAAGGAGAAGGGCCTCAACTACATCGGGCTGTCGGGCACCGTCGGCATCATTGCCAACGGCGCCGGGCTGGCTATGAGCACGCTCGACGTGGTCACCCAGGTGGGCGGCGAGGCGGCCAACTTCCTCGACATCGGGGGCGGGGCCAACGCCGACGTGATGGCCGCCGCGCTCGAGGTGATCAACGCCGACCCGGCCGTGAAGTCCATCCTGGTCAACATCTTCGGCGGCATCACACGGGTCGACGAGGTCGCGAACGGGATCATCGAGGCGATCGGCCGGGTCAAGCTGAGCTCGCCTGTGGTCATGCGCCTCGACGGCACCAACGCTGTCGAGGCCCGGGCGCTGCTGGCCGATCACCTGTCGGACACGCTCATCGCCGAGCCCACCATGCTCGATGCGGCCCGCCACGCCGTCGCCCTGGCCAACCCCTAGTACCCAGAGACAGACCGAGACCGAGAGGACAGAGGCAAACGTGAGCATCTTCGTCGACGAGACGACCAAGGTCGTGATCCAGGGCATCAGCCCGACGAGCCAGGGGCTCTACCACGGCCTGCGCAACAAGGCGTACGGCACCAAGGTTGTGGGCGGCACCAACCCCAAGCGCGGCGGCGAGGAGATCGAGGGCATCTCGGTCTTCGCCTCCGTGGCCGAGGCGGTCAAGGAGACCGGGGCCACGGCATCGTTCATCTCCGTGCCGCCGCGGGGCGCGGCCGACGCCATCATCGAGGCGGCCGACGCCGGCATCTCCTTCATCGTCTGCATCACCGAGGGCATCCCGGCCCAGGACGAGGCCGTGGCCTACAACCGACTGGTCCAGGAATTCCCCGGCACCCGCCTGCTCGGGCCCAACTGCCCCGGCATCATCAGCCCTGGGAAATGCAACATCGGCATCACCTCGGGCGACATCGCGCTCGCCGGCGGCTCCGTGGGCATCGTGTCGCGGTCGGGGACGCTCGCCTACCAGGCTCTCCACGAGCTGTCCCAGCAGGGCATCGGGCAGACCACCTGCGTCGGCATCGGCGGCGACCCGGTCCCGGGCACAAATTTCATCGACTGCCTGGCCGCCTTCGAGGCCGACCCCGAGACCAAGGCCGTGATGATGATCGGCGAGATCGGCGGCTCAGAGGAGGAGCGTGCGGCTGAGTTCATCGCCACCAGCATGACCAAGCCGGTGGCGGCCTACATCGCCGGTGTCACGGCCCCGCCGGGACGCAAGATGGGCCACGCCGGCGCCATCATCTCGGGCTCCCAGGGCACGGCCCAGGCCAAGATGGAGGCGCTGTCGGCCGCCGGGGTCGCGGTGGCCCAGAACCCGACCGAGTGCGGGGAGAAGATGGTCTCGATCGTGCGGGGTCTCGGCTGAGCCAGTCCCCACAGTGTCCAGGCCCGATATCCCGGATACCCGGGCGGCGCCTCGTTAGCGTCTGACCCATGGACTCCGAGCCGCCCGCCGAGGGACCACGGCGCCGCCGTGTCGGTGTGGCGCGCCGGAAGAGCCCGCCCGCGGCCCCGCTCCGCGTGTCGGACCTCGACCCGACGCAGCGGCGGCTGGCCATGCTCCGCTGCGTCGCCACCATCGCCCTCTCGTGGGTGCTGATCGTCGGCGCGTACTTTCTGCTGCCGATCGGCCATGAGTCGGGCCTGCGGGCGCTGGTCCGCCTCGGCGCCGACATAGCGCTGATCGGCGCCGTGTTCGCCTGGCAGATCGGGCGCATCAACGCGGCCGAACTGCCCGAGTTGCGCGCGGTGGAGGCGCTCGGCATCGTGATCGCGCTGTTCCTCGTCCTGTTCTCAGCCATCTACCTCTCAATGTCCCACGAGTCTCACTTGACCTTCACCCAAGACCTCGACCACGCCAAGGCGCTGTACTTCACGATCACCGTCTTCTCTACGGTGGGCTTCGGCGACATCACACCGAGGACCGACGCGTCGCGCCTGATCGTGTCAGCGCAGATGCTGCTCGACCTGGCCATCATCGGTGTCGTCGTGCGGCTGCTCTTCAACGCGGCGAAGAGCAGGGTCGCCCCGGCTGACGGGCCGGCGGGCTCGACCGGTGATGCCTCCTAATTCGGCGGGATCGGGCCGGTTGCCCTATTCCCTTGCCGGGGTGAGGGGCCAAGTGGAAAGGGAGTAGGACCGGTCGCCGAGCACTGCTGTCGCCGACGAGCTGCGCCTGCAAAACTCATGGCGATGAGGTGTAGGTGCGTGCCAACAGTTTGTTCAGACTTCTTCCTCTGAAGGATCGGCCGCCGGAACGGGTGCAACGATTGTTAGATACGACCTCGAGCAGGAGGACATATATGCCGTGGCGTTCACGTCGATCCCCGAGGCCGAGAGCATCAGAACGCGGCGCGGGCCCTACGCATCAAGTAGCCAATCCCAAGTTTCCGAAGACCTTGCCCGAGTTTCGGTTGTTCGCGGTGATCAAGACGTGGATGGATGAGGACATCATCGAAGCAACCGTACGCAATGCGACAATCCAAGGTGCCGAAAAGGTGTTCATCGTCGACAACGGCAGCACCGACCGTACGTTGACTAGGGCAGAGTCAGCTGGAGCCACCGTCGCTGAGGTGTATGAAACGGACGCTTTCAATGGAAGGATTGCTCAGGCATTTGTCAACGCAGTGGTGGCTCGAGAGTCTCTTCGATGTCGTGCGCCCTACGTATGGTGGCTCCATCTTGATAGCGACGAGTTCGTCGAGGGTCCGGACGGAATGACCGTACGGGATTATCTCGCCAGTTTGGACGAGCAATTCAAGGTTGTGGGTTCCATATTCGTCAATCACTTGCCAACCGCGAAGCCAGAGTACATCTCGGGATTTCATCCGATCGACTTTCAACCGTGTGGATACTACTTCCAAGACACCTGGTCCATCTGCGGAATGCCTCATTGGAAACATCCAATTCAACGCTTCGACCGACATGATCGGTTCCTCCAATGTAGACCCGGTGCACACTTCGTCTTCGGTGGAGGTCGGCTAGCTGAGCCGACTCGCGATGTCGTGATCCATCATTTCCAATATCGTGACGAGACCCTCACTAGGGCCAAGACCGCGGTCGCGTATGGAGATCGCGCAGACCCGTCGCGACATGATCACGGCAATGATTTCAAAATTCGGTTCGAGACCCTTGATGCGGTCTACGAGAGACGGTGGACGGACATGGAACCAACGATCCCCTCACTTGAACCGTGGTCATCGATCGAAGGTCTTCCAAGATGGTATGACGTCGCTGACGTCCGTCACGCTCGGGATCAATGGAAGAATCCGACGTAGGGAGGCGACGCAAGAAGGCCGGTGACGATAACTATTCGACAGCCATTCGATGTCCCGCGAGAAATCGTCATCCGATGGCACCCCGAGCCGCTGCGACCCGCTAATGAGCCCCGTGGCCACCGGCGTCGCGCTCGGTGACACCTGTGAGGGCGCCGATCGAGACAGGGATGAAGGCAAGCGTGCTCTCCAACCTCTAGTCCCCCGACGTGGTCCGGCTCAACACGATGTTCCGGTAGGCCGATCCGGCCACGACCGCGTCCCGCTCGCCGAAATCCGCGATCTTCCCGTTCGCCAGGACCAGGAGCAGGTCGCACTGCGCCGTCGTCTCGATGCGATGCGAGATGATCACGACCGTGACGTGCCCTCTGAGCTCGGAGAGGGTTTGGCGGATGAGCTTCCCGGTGCGTCCGTCCACCGCGCTGGTCGGCTCGTCCAGGACGATGAGCTTGGGGGAGCCGATGAGCGCACGTGCGATGGCGAGGCGCTGCTTCTGCCCGCCCGACAGGGCGCTGCCACCCTCACCCACGGGCGTCTCGTAACCTGCGGGCATCCGGACGACGTCCTCGTGCAGGTGTGCCGACCTCGCGGCGTCGATGACCTCCCACTCCTCGAAGTCCCGGAAGAACCTGATGTTGTCCATGACCGAGCCCTGCAGGAGCACCGGTTCCTGGGGCACGAGCGCCACCGTGCTGTGCGCATCGCTGTTGGAGATCGCCGCCGCGTCCTCGCCGCCAATCGTGACCCGACCGCTCGTGGGCTCGCGTAGGCCCAGCAGGAGCTGGCTGATGGTCGTCTTGCCGCTGCCCGAAGGTCCGAGCACACCGATGATCTTTCCTTCCGGGATGTGCATGGTGATGTCGCTGAGGGCCAGCGTCACCCCGTCGTAGGAGTACTCCACGGAATCGAAGTCCACCTCGAAGGACTTGGGGACGCGCTCTCCGGGACTGATTCGAGCGTCCTCGAAGCGACGGAGGTCGAACGTGAGGTCCTCCAGCAAGCCGTGAGAGGCGCGGAGACCCTGGATCGAGGCCTGGACGGCCGAGCCGTAGCTGACGGATCGCAGCACGAGGATGAGGACGGCTCCGTCCTTCTCGAGAGCCGCGTGCCCCTGACCGGCCAGGAAGACGATCCCGACGATGACGATTCCGAGTGCGCAGGACTGGTACAGGATGGGCGCTATGGCGCCGAGCCGCACGGTCCTGCGCCACACGTGACCGGTGCCCTGGATCAACATGCGGAGCCTGTCCATGACGCGGGTCTCCACACCGAACAATCGGAAGTCCCGGCTCAGACGTGTGTACTCGGTCACCTGTGTGACCATGGCTCTCGAGACCTTGGAGAGCTCGCGGTTTGCCGCCCTGGTGCGCAGGTTGAGTGGCCGAAGCATCTGCAAGAGCACAAAGCCGAGGCCGAGGACGACGATCGCCGCAACGGGATCGACTACCAGCGCCACCCCCAAGAGCGCGGACACCATCAGGAGCGCTTGGAGGCCGCCCGACAGGCTCCCGACGACAGAGGCGGTGGCCGCGCTGTTCATCCCGAGCATCTGTTGGATATGCCCGAGCCGCTCGGTGGATTGGAGGGACCAGTTGGACCGGAAGAACCCGGTGACGAGGCGTGTACGAGTCAGTGTCAGCGCCCGTTCTGAGACAGATGTGCTGAGCAGGAGAGCGAAGATGCTGGTGGAGAAGAAGAGCGCCAATGCCAGGAGCGAGACGATGATCGCGCTCGTCGGTGAGAAGGAGGGACCGAAGGGGGGATGGATCTCGTGCTTGCCCTCGACCCCGGCCAACACGACCTCTGAGATGACCAACAACAGGACTGCTTGGCTCAGAGCGCCGATGAGGGAGAGGAGGGTGAAGGCGACGATCTTCCACCGCAGAGAGCCCAGGCCAATCGTTCGCATGACCGAGAGCAAGGAGTCGGTCGGTGCGTTCCCGGTGCTGGACGGCTGGGTCATGGAGAAAGGTTTCTCTACTGGTCCCGTTGCGGCGGCAGCGGACGCCCCTGTGCGAAGGATCGCAGAGCGAGATTGTTGACCCGTAGACAGGTCCGGTTCGGGCTCGGCCCGGACGGTGGACGGATCCGTGACCCGCAGGATGGGGCTCAGGCCGCTCCGCTGATAGCCCTGGTCGATCTCGGTCATTTCGACCGCCTCCGGCGACGATGACCGCTCCCGGCCAGCGTCGACTGGATTCCAAACTCGAGCATGCGAAGTCCTTTTCGCTCCTGTGAGGACCACGCGGCATGCACGCCACAGGTACCTTATGCGCATCCAAACATTAGCCCTGGCGCGCCCTGCCGACGACGGGGTCGGATCACAGTGCTGTCACAATAAGTTTGGGCTGGCGTAACCCAAGTGCGGTCCTGGGCTTGGCTTGGGGCCAGCCGAAGGACCGGAATCTCGAGGTTCTAGTCGATGCCGGTGACCACCTTGCACTCGCGTCCGTTGGCCAAGAACACGCCCGAGATGAAGTCGCGCTGCCACAGCTCCATGGAGACCGCTCGTTCCCAGCGCGTATAACTGACCCGGCGCCGTCTCCTCGGGACCGGGACAATGAGCTGGTTGCGTAGGTACCAGCACCCGATAGATGGTCGAACAGGCCGGCATCGGATCGATGCCGGCCCGCCTCGTCCTCGGGGCAGAGTCGTTTGGGATTGCTCTTCAGCTGGTCGATCAACACCCCGATGCCGCCGGAGCGATAGTGACGGATCCAACGGTGCACGGCCTGGCGGCTCAGCCCCTAACGCTCGGCCCCTTCGGTGCACCGAGCACCTACATGACTGCCTGACACCGCTGCTCCATGACGCTGAGCTCACCAGCACCGGGACCCACCCCTTCCGTCGTCAGATCGACGGTCAGAGTTCAATCGGTAAGTTAGGTGTAACGCATCAGTCCGCGCCGGGGTGCAAATCAGTCCGGGCCGACAATCGAGCTGCGGGACCGCATCTGCACCCACCCATACTGCTACGAGCCGGCCGAGAGCTGCCCGGCCGACCACATCGAGCCCTATGCCGGCGGCGGCCCGACGACCCAGGAGAACAGGCCGCTGCTCTGCGGGTTCGACAACCGGCTGCGCAACCAGCGGGACCGGCGGGAGCGTCCACCGCCGCCCTCGGTGGCGGCAGCCTGAGGCGGGCCAGCCGCCGGTCGGGTCAGTGCGGCGAGAGCGCGGCCGGCCACCGAGGCACGGGAGAGCATCCTGGGCCAGCCGAGGTTCCAACTAGATTGGCGTGGTGCGCCTCGCGGTCCTTGTCTCGGGTTCCGGGACGATTCTGCGGGCCATGTTCGAGGCCGGTCTCCCCGTCACCGTTGTCCTCTCGGACCGGCCCTGCGCCGCCCTCGCCCTGGCCGAGGAGAACGGCGCAGTGGCCGAACTCGTGGACCGGAACCTCCACGGCGGCTTCGGGCCCGGTTTCGACCGCGACGGGTTCACGGCGACCGTGGCCGCCACCCTGGTCGCTCACCAGGTGGACCTGGTGGCCATGGCCGGCTTCGGCACCGTCATGACCGAGGCCGTCCACCGCGCCTTTCCGGAACGCATCCTCAACACGCACCCGGCCCTGCTGCCTGCGTTCCCGGGGTGGCACGGTGTGCGCGACGCTCTGGCCGCCGGTGTGTCCGAGACCGGGTGCACGGTGCACCTGGCCACGCTCGAGATGGACGCCGGCCCGATCCTGGCCCAGGAGGTGGTCCCTGTGCTGCCCGGCGACACCGAGGAGACGCTGCACGAGCGGATCAAGGTGGCCGAGCGCACGCTCTACCCGGCCACGGTGGCCTGGGCGCTGGGGGAGCTCGAGGCGGGGCGTGAGATCGCACCGCCGGCCCGGATGCCGGTGCGGGCCGGAGCAGCGGCAGGAGCCAGCGTGGGTGCCGGGGTTCCCGGCAGTGGGGTGGCGAGCAGGGAAAGAACGGAGAGGCCGTGACGCAGAGAAGGGGTGGGCGAAGGAGTGACGAGGAGATGACGTCGTGAGGGCCTTGCTGTCGGTGTACGACAAGGAAGGCTTGGTCGAGCTGGCCCGGGGCCTCTCGGACCTGGGATGGGAGCTGGTGGCCAGCGGCAACACGGCGGCCAAGCTGAGTGAGGCCGGCATCGCCCACATTGAGGTGGCCGAGGTGACCGGATCGCCCGAGATGCTGGGCGGGCGAGTCAAGACCCTCCATCCCAAGATCCACGGCGGGATCCTGGCCGACCGGGCCAAGCCCGAGCACCTGGCGGACCTGGAGGCCAGCGGCATCGACGTCATCGACCTGGTGGTCTCGAACCTCTACCCGTTCTCGTCGGATCCCTCCATCGAGCTGATCGACATAGGCGGCCCGACCATGGTGCGTGCCGCCGCCAAGAACCACGAGCACGTCGGCATCGTCACCTCGCCGGCCGACTACCCAGGGGTGCTCGACGAGCTGCGGGCCTCGGGCTCGCTGTCGGCGGCCACCCGCCGCCGGCTGGCCCGGGCCGCCTTCGCCCATACCGCGTCCTACGACGCGGCGATCGTCGCCTGGCTCGACGCCGGGGGCCCCGCACCTGCCACGGGTCTGGCGGGCGCCACGGACGACGACGCCAAAGAGGCCGCGCTGGCGGCCGTCCTGCCACCCACGCTGCATCTGACGCTCGAGCGCACCGAAGTGTTGCGCTACGGCGAGAACCCGCATCAGCGCGGCTCGCGCTACCGCATCGCGGGCACCGCGAGCTGGTGGGACGAGATGGAACAGCACGGCGGCAACCCGCTGTCGTACCTCAACCTCTTCGACGGGGACGCGGCCTGGCGGCTCGTCCACGAGCTCGCCGCGGACGCCGGTCCTGGGCAGGCGGCCGTGGCCATCATCAAGCACGCCAACCCGTGCGGGGCCGCCGTGGCGGGCGACCTCGTCACCGCCTACGAGCGCGCGCTGGAGTGCGACGTGCAGAGCGCCTTCGGGGGCGTCGTCGCCATTGGCGGCGACGTCAACGAGTCGGTGGCCAGAGCCATCGCGGCCGGCCCGCAGGCCGACGTCATTATCGCCGCCTCCTACACCCCCGGGGCGCTGGAGCAGCTGACGGGCCGGCGCAAGGCCACCCGGCTCCTCTCGGGGCCCGCCCCCGAGCAGGCGGTGCGCCAGCTTCGCAGCCTCGGCGCCAGCGTGCTCGTGCAGGACGTGGATGCCTTCGTCTCCCCCCGCTCCGAGTGGCGCGTCGTCACCACACGCCATCCCACCGATGACGAGTGGCGCGACCTGGTGTTGGCGTGGCGGGTCTGCGGCCGCACTACCTCCAACGCCATTGCCGTCGTCACCAACGGCCAGGCCGTCGGTGTCGGTGCCGGGCAGCAGTCACGCGTCGTGGCTGCCGAGATCGCCGTGCAGAAGGCGGGCGAGCGGGCCAAGGGCGGCGCAGGGGCGAGCGACGCCTTCTTCCCCTTCCCCGACGGGCTACTCGTGCTGGCCGAGGCCGGCGTGACGGCCGTGGTCCAGCCCGGTGGCTCGGTGAAGGACTCCGAGATCGTCGCCGCGGCCGACGAGGCGGGACTGGCCATGGTCATGACCGGCGAACGACACTTCCGGCACTGATGGGTGTCGTCCTTCTCGACGGTGAGGCAGTCGCCGCCCGCATCCGCGCTGAGGTGGCCGACCGCGTCGAGCGGCTCCGCGCCGAGGGCATCACGGTCGGCCTCGGCACCGTGCTCGTCGGCGACGACGTGCCGAGCGAGCGCTACGTCGCGCTGAAGCACGAGGATTGCGCGGCCATCGGCATGTACTCGGTGGGCGAGCACCTGCCCGCTACGGCCAGCCAGCAGGAGGTGATGGACGTCATCGCCCGCTTCAACGCCGACCCGCGGGTGAGCGCGTTCCTGGTGCAGCTGCCGCTGCCCGCGGGCCTCGACGAGGAGCGCGCCCTGCTGGCCGTCGACCCGGCCAAGGACGTCGACGGTCTGCACCCGGTGAACCTGGGACGCCTCGTCCTGGGCACGCCGGGCCCGCTACCGTGCACGCCGTCGGGGATCGTCGAGCTCCTCCACGCGTACGACGTCCCGGTCGAGGGCCGCCACGTGGTCATCATCGGCCGTGGCGTGACCATCGGCCGGCCGCTCTCCATGCTGCTGTCGCTGAAGCGCCCCGGTTGCAACGCGGCCGTGACGATGTTGCACACGGGCGTCGAAGAGCACGACGTCGCTGCCATCGTGCGCACCGCCGACATCATCGTGGCCGCCGCCGGGCGCCCCGCCCTCGTCACGCCGGACATGGTCAAGCCGGGTGCGGCCGTCGTGTCGGCGGGCACGAGCTGGGAGGGCAGGAAGCTGATCCCCGACGTGCGTGAGGACGTGGCCGAGGTGGCCGGGTGGATCACGCCCCGCCTCGGCGGGGTGGGCCCCATGACCCGTGCCATGCTGTTGCGCAACGCGCTGCGGGCGGCGGAGATGTCGGCCCGGTGAGGTCCGGTCGGCCCCAGCCCGCAGCGGCGGTCGAGCGACGACCGGGCCGGGACCGGGGAGGGCGATGCGCAGGTGAGTGAGCGGGAGTACTCGGAGCGCCCGTGGGGCAATTACACAGTCCTCGATGACGACGCGCCGGACCACAAGGTCAAGCGCATCGTCGTGCACCCCGGCAAGCGACTCAGCTACCAGCGCCACTCGAAGCGAGCCGAGCACTGGTTCATCGTGTCAGGCACGGCGATGGTCACCCTCGACGGCACCCTGACCGAGGTGCACCCGGGGGAGTCGATCGACATCCCGATTGAGGGCGCGCACCGCATCGCCAACGAGGGGGACACCGACGTCGTCTTCATCGAGGTGCAGTACGGCACCTACTTCGGTGAGGACGACATCGTGCGGCTCGAGGACGACTACGGGCGGGTCGAGCCCAGCGCGGGAGAGGTCGGGAAGGTGGTGTCGCCGAAGTGACGCGCATCGCGGAGCTGCTGCAGGACGGACCGACGTACTCGTTCGAGTTCTTCCCGCCCAAGAACGACAAGGAGCTGTCCAGGCTCGCCCGTACGATCGGCGAGCTGCAGCCTCTGGAGCCGTCGTTCGTCTCGGTGACCTACCGGGGCGGCGCCGAGTCGCGCCAGCGCACCTTCGACCTCGTCTCGGGCATGCTGCACACGACCAACCTGAACCCGATGGCCCAT
>Ga0181518_10005822_pt1 | contig 10513 bp, 9 predicted proteins | sample PEATcosm2014_Bin_28_FD_119751 | JGI IMG/M metagenome (GOLD analysis project Ga0181518, IMG submission 119751) | Peatland microbial communities from MTU Mesocosm Facility, Houghton, MI, USA - PEATcosm2014_Bin01_60_metaG | ecosystem: Environmental > Terrestrial > Soil > Wetlands > Peat | place... | reverse complement strand
GCCTCGCGCTCGCAAGCTCGGTTACGAGCTCGGCGTTCTGATCCTCAGGCAAGCGAACCTCCTCTACTTCCGATAGCAACGTATTATCGGAAGTAACTTCGCGGGCTCCGGCAGAACTCCTCCTGTCGACGGGACGGGCAGGCTCCGGCTCCATAAGACGCGCTCGAATGCGGCTCACGGCCGCTCAGCAGCGCTATTGCCGCTTTCGGGCGTATCTTGGCTTTACGCCACCATCGGCGGTTTGAGTAGTGTCGCGCGTAGACCGCGACCCCAGCACCAAAGGAGATCTCGATGCCGCCAGCGAAGAACAATACCTCGCGTTCGTCGCACCCGGCCACGTTTAAGGAGCCGGCCGCGCTGAAGTGGTTGTCCAGCTCGCTTGACACCGCGCAGCAAGCGCTGGTGGAGCTGCGGGAGGACGCCGGGCGTGATGTCAGCCAGGGCGCCCGCGATCTGCACAAGGATCTACGGGCGTTCATCAGCAGCGCGCGACGCGACACGGGAAAGCTCGCCAAGGCGCTGCAGCGCGATTTCGAGCACGCCCAAAAGCAGCTTGCCCAAGGCACGGGCACCGCTGGAGAATCTCGCGCCAAGACGACGACCGAGCCGGCCTCGCGACCCAAAGCGGCGGCGAAGCCCAAGCGCGTCACCGCCCCGGGCGCATCCAACGCCCGTGCCGCACGCTCACCAGAAGAGAAGACCGCGACGGCGAAGCCGCGCACTCGCACGGCCGCCACGCCCACGGCCCGCGCGAGCTCCAGCGGGCCTGAGGCCCGCACGGGTGGTCGTCGTGACCAGCTCCTTGCCCTGGTCGTCGATCAGCCCGGGATCACTCTCGCTCAGGCGGCCAAACAGTTCGGCCTCAAGGACGCCACCGGACTCTATGCAGTCGCCCGTCGCCTTCAGGACGACGGGCTCGTGCGCAAGAGCGGCGCCGAACTACACCCAAACGCCTAGCTAGCTAGCTACGCTAGCTAGCTAGTAGGCGCAACCGATGTAGGCCGCCGCCGGCGCCTGCCGCACGGATCTCGCACGTTGTGAGACCGTCGACCAGAACCTGTCAAGTCGAATGCCAGACCGGATGGCGCCACCGAATGGCGCGCGTACCGCAACGAGCGGCCGCTTTGGCACTTGACTGTCCAGGTGCGCTGAGCGTCGCCTTCGAGGATGCGCATATCGACTGCGTCCCGCGGTTCGGGGAGCAACCGACCGGCGTCCTACGGAAACCGTTGACCCAAACGTGAGAGTGGCTCGCGGCGCGGCAAAGCGATCCAACCCTCATCTCGTGCACGGACGTCGTCAACCGGGATCGGCTCGACCTGTCCGAGCTCAGCGGCTCGTGCGATCAGAGCGCATAACAGAGAATCAAGGCAGTGATCGCTGTCGCGGCAGACGACGACGGTCTTCTCCGGCAGCTCCAGCCAATCTTCGACCTGGCTCCTCACGGCCTCAACCAGACGATGTCGCCGGCCGACGGCATCAGGCGAGCTTCCTTTGTAGCTCCCTGGGTCTTGTGGGTCGTGCGCCGGACTCAAATCCCACTGCAAGAGAGCGGCGGCGGGGTAGACCTCAATGAGCCGACCTTGACCGGAGCGGTCCAGTTGTTCCGCGGAGACCGAATGGTAGGCCGCGAGAAGTCGAGCGCAGCGCATTGCGGTGAATGCGATCTTGTCGGTTGACACGCTCAGCGGGTGGATCTTGGTCTTCTCGTGCACGAAACGGTCCGTGGCTCGTAATTGCATCTCACGCTGGCCGGCGTCCTCGCCGGGCGCGTCGGGCCACAGCCCGGCGCGCCGATAGTCCACCAGACCCTCGATGAACGCAGCCGGCCAGCCAAATGGGGCGTCGATCCCGACCTTGGTGACGTCGTCTCGGCCCATCAGCGCCAACATGTCTTCATCAGACTGGTCCAGTGCCGGGCAGTAGGCATAGCCTCGCCGCCCAGGTCTCCAGTCGATCCGGCAAAGCGCAGTGAGCTTGGGCTGGGAGGCGAGATCGATACCAAGCGTTGCGGTCTCTGTCATGGACACAGCCTTGCAGCACACGTGCGTGACCAACCTCGTCCGCTCGGGCCGGTCAGCGGAGGCGGCGCGCCGCCTGCTTGGCGGAGCGCTGTTCGGTTTGCTGGCGATGGGCCAACTGGGACACCAGGTGCTCGGCGGCGGTTCGCAGCTCGCCAATGAGCGCGTGGCTCGGATCGTCTGAGCGCCTTCGCGGCCAGCGGGCGTCGATTCCGCCCTGGGAGGGCTCGACTATTAACGCTCGATAATGTACATTATGTCTACTTGGCTGTAAATCTGCCGCTTTGCTCCGCGTCTCGGCGGCGATCTTCGCACCGATCAGCTCCACCAGCCCGCATCGACGGTGATCCGGGGCGCGAGGATCCGCCCGATCGGTGTCTCCTCTGGCGGCGGGGACTCTTCCTCTTCCTCGGGGTCGAGCAGCCGCAGCTGCCCGTCCTTGTCGATCTCCACGTGCGGGTCCTCTTTGAGCGCCCGGTCAAGCGCGGCCACCTCCGCCTCAAGGTCGCGCGCCAGGGTGCCCAGGCGGTCTTGGAAATCGAGCGGCTTCAGGTCCTGGGCGAGCTCTGAGCGCTTGTGCTCCCACTCGTGGCGGGGGATCAGGTAGCTGTCGATCGGCTGGTAGCGGCGGCTGCCGTGAATCCAGATATCGCCTGAGCGCAGCGCGAGACGCAGTTCGGAGAGCACGCACAGCTCCCAGTGGTGGCGGTCGATTCCGTCGTCGGCGACGATCAGTTTGCGCCAGCTCGCAGGAGCGAACGACACCGGCGCATCAGCGGGCACGGTGCGCTTGCCGGAGCGGTTCAGATCGCGCAACAGCTCGACCGCATCGAGCAGCTCACGGGCGGCAGGGCTTGCGCTGAAGCTGAGCACCTCGAGCACCTTTGGGGCGAACGTGCGCACATGGCTGTAGCTGTCATCCAGCTGCGGATAGTGGTTGTCATCCGCCGGGCGGGCGATGCTCTTTGCGTCCGCCGCGACCTGGGCGAGAACCTCGCGCGGCTCGCGCTCCCAGATCGCGTTGCGCACGCCCGCATCCGGAATCGCCGGGTCAAGCACGATCTCGAGCAGCTCCGCGAGCAGCCGGACCTTCTCGTTCTGGCCGGTGGCAGTCTCGAGCTTTCGCTCGATCAGCCGGCGCCTCGCGCGGCCGTGCGCGGTGGCGATCGCCTCATCGAACAGGTCCACCACCTCGTCAGTCACCTTCGCCGCCTGCTCGGCGCAGAACGCGACCAGCGCCGGCAGCCGCACCCGCTCGGGCCGGCGTTCGAGCGCCTGGTTGGTCGACCGGCGCGCCAGCTGCGCCAGATACCGACGGCGGTTCGGGTTCAACCCCGACAGATCCCAGCCGTCGGCACCCATAGCGCGCAGGTACACCAGCTTCGCGATCTGGCCCAGCACCCCGCGCGAGCCCGACTTGCCTTCCTGCGCCAGCCATGCCAGACGGGTCATCGCCCGTCCCTGCTGCGAGAGCTCCACGTCCGCAAGCAAGAGCGCCTCCAGCCGCGCCACCAAGCCCCCGTTGAGCATTGCCTGAAGCTCGCGATGGGTGGCGCGCTCGGCGTCCATCCGAGCGGCGGAGACCGTCCGCTCCAGCACCGTCAGACCCGGCCGCACGATCTGCTCCGAGCGCAGCCACCGGCACGCCTCGCGCAACAAGGCAAGCGGCGAGTCATGCTCAAGCGCAGCCTGAAGCAGCCGCCAGCAACGCCCGGTAGTCCGTCAGGACCTCGGCGGTCACATCCAGCTGCTCGGCGAGATAGGAGACCGCCCGTCCAGGAGCTGACCACAGGTCATCCGGGATGAACCCCAGCCACCGCAGCACGCACACCTGCAACGCGACCGCCAGCCGGTTCTGATCGCCGTACAGCCGCCTGATCGCCTCCGACTCGCCCGCCCTCAGCGTGAAGAACGCCCCCAGCGCGTCCTCCTCGATCCTCTCCGGGAACCGCGACCACGCCTCCCGCTCGGCGTCGGAGAGGATCTGGACCGGCATCAGTGCTCGACCTCGATCGCGTCCATCGCCGCTTGGCGGTCAGCATCCGACGGCAGGCTGTACCGGCGCGTCGTCTCAAGCCGGCGATGGCCCGCCAGCTCTGCGACCAACACCAAGTCGTTGCCGCCCCGCACGAGGTTCGTCACACACGTATGCCGCAAAATATGAGCCGAGAGCCCGAGCCCAGCCCGCTCGCCGACGCCGCGCACGACCAGATCCACCGCCCGCGGCGACAGCCGGCGGCCCTTCGGGCCTACGAACAGCGCCCGCTCCCCATCGGTGACACGCTCACCTCGCTGTTTGATCCACGGCTCCAGCGCGTTGCGGCATGAGGGATTCAGCGGCACCTCCCGGTACACGTCCCCCTTGCCCGAGCGGATCACCAACAGGCCCTTGCGCGCCGACATCGAGACGTCGTCGATGTTCAGCGCGGCCAGCTCGTGCAGCCGCGGCATCGTGTACAGCAGCAGGACCACGATCGCCCGATCCCTGGACCGGGACGCCTCCGCCGCGCGCAACAGCGCCCGCTGCTCATCCTCCGACAGCGCCCTCGGCGCCGACTGCGCCAGCGGCTCGCGCTTCACGTTCGCCGGCCCCAACCCCAGAAACCGGTTGAAGTGATCGACCGCCGCCAGCGCCAGGTTCACCGACGAGGGCTTCCAACCCCGCTCCACCTTCAGGTGGCGTTTGAAGTCGCGGGCGGCGTAATCCCGCGCTCGCGGGTCGCTCAACGCATCGTCGCCGTCGCCCCGTCCGACCAGCCAGGCACCATAGGCGCCGACATGCTGAGCGTAGGCATCCTTCGTCCTGGCCGCCAGCGGCGCCCGCTCGAGATCCCGCCGGTAGCGCTCGATCGCGGCCGCGACAGCCCCCTTATCGCCGTGGCGCCTGTTAGTAGAAGCCGATTTCCGCGCTTGTGAGGCAGCCACGAGCGCATTAGTAGCAGGAACCCCGGACGGAACCTGCTACTAAGGGGAGTTAGACGCAGAGTTAGACGCGGCCCGCCGCCGTACGCGCTTTCCGCGCAAACGAGGGGCTCTGGGAGGGTCGGGGCCGGATGCCCGAGAGATGACAGAAGGGGGTCTCTGCGCCGGGCGTTAGGCGCGCGTGTCGGCAGGCAAGGCTGACGAGCTGGGCACTTTGTTCCCACAGGCTCCGTGCGAGGTTGTCGTCCTGGGCCTGGCCGCTGGGGGCGATGACCTGTTCGTCTTCGTGTCAGCCTGCGAGGCTGTAGGGCGGGTACTGGTCGGTGAGGAAGCTGACGTATGCTTCGACGCGGAGTGTGTAGCGGTAGGCGCTGACTAGGAAGTCGCGGATTTCGGCTGGGTACTCGCCGCTGAGGAGGACGGCGAAGAACCCGGCGATGATTCCCAGGCAAGAGAGCAGGGCGAGACCGCCGACCACGAAGTACTGCGGGATGGCCAGGAGCCATTTGTACAGCGGCTTCCAGCGGTCGAGGCGCTCGAGGTAGGTCAGGCGCAGCGACGTGTGCGGCTCGATGCCGTCGTCCTCGCTGGACAGCGTGAAATCGAACGGCGGGTAGTCCTCGTGCATGCAGAAGGCGTAGCTGAGGGCACGCCACTCGTAGCGATAGGTCATGACGATGAAGTCGAACAGCGGTCGCGGTATCCGTTCGGTGAACAGCACCGTGAAGAGGCTGATCAGGGTCAGCACGCCACGAACGCAGCGCAGCGCATAGACGACCATGAGGTGGGGAATGGCCAGTAGCCACTGCACCAAGGGGCGCCAGCGGGTGATGCGAGCGTCGGCGTTGAACTCCAGTTGGAGCTCAGGGACGAACGTGGACATGATGCCTCTTTCGGTGAGGCCGCTCCGGGAAGGAGCGGCGGGTGTGCGTCCAATGATGTGAAGGTGGGTGCCGGCCTACCGGGGGGTGCATGCACCCCTCGGTAGATCCGAATGTCGGGTTACTCGGTGGCGATCGCGGTGAGCACGTCGAGTCGAGCGGCGCGCCGTGCCGGCCATCTCGCGGCGGCGACGCCGAGTAGCGCTGCCAGGATCAGGAAGACGACCAGGGATGGAGACGGGGATCGAGATGATGCTGACGCCGCTTTGACGCAGCGACGCGGTGAGCGCGACGCCCAGTGCGGTGCCGATGAGCAGGCCGGTGACGGCGCCGAAGAGAGCGATGATCACCGACTCCGAGCGGATCATCGCCCGCACCTGTGGCCGCTTCATGCCGACCGCGCGGAGCAGCCCGATCTCGCGGGTGCGCTCGAACACGGACAGCATCAGCGTGTTGACGATCCCGATCAGGGCGATCAGCACCGCGAGCGCGAGCATGACGTAGATCAGGCCGAGCAGCGAGTTGATGCTCTTCTGCTGGGCGGCCTCGTACTGTGCCCGGGTCTGGATCGTGAGGTCCGGATAGGCGCTCAGTGCGCTGTTGAAGGTGCGCTGGAGTCCGGGCGCGCCGCTCACCAGGATCGTGCCCGCTTCGGGGTTGTCGAAGTGCGCCACGAATACGGCGTCGCCGATGACGAAGCTGCCGACGAGCGCGTTGGATTGGTAGATCCCGCCGATCCGTAGCTTCGTCGGGCCGGTCTGGGCAAACACGGCCGCTGCGAGCGATCCGACCGTGAGGTGGTCGGCGCTTGCCGTGGTGGTGTCGATCAGCAGTTCGCCCGAGGCCAGCGCAAGAGCGGCGCTTCCCGCCGTCATCGACAGGTGCACGGTCTTCGCCAGATGGGCCGGGCTGGTGGCGGTCAGGCTCGAGAGCGAGCCGTCGAATTCGAACTGCCCGGAGTAGGTGGTCGCGACCGCGTTGACCCCCGGTACACGGGCAATGATCGGCGCCACGGAGTCGCTGACCCCGCCCGATCCGCCCGACCCGGTAATGAGGTAGTCGGCGGCGATGGCGTTGTCGATGTCGCTCTTCCCAGATGCGGATAGGGACGCGCCGAGGACGGCGATCGCTGAGACGAGCGCCAGGCCCACCATCAGCGCCGCGGCGGTCTGCGCGGTGCGGCGGGGGTTGCGCATCGCGTTCTCGCGGCCCAGCTTCCCGGGCGTGCCGAGCAGCGCTACGAGCGGGCGCCCGAGCACGCCCGCCATCGGGCGGGCCACGATCGGCGCCAGCATGCCGGCGGCGACGAACACGGCGAGCGTGCCGAGCCCGACCAGCGCGATCGCCGGCTTGGTCAGCCCCACCACGAGCACGAGGACGCCGATCGCGGCGACGATGCCGCCGACGAGCACCCGACGGCGGGAGGACTCTGGCTCGTCTTCACTGTGCTCGACCAGTGCCGCCACCGGCGCGATCCGGACCGCCCGGCGCGCGGGGATGATCGCCGAGATCATGGTGACGCCGACACCGACCGCGATCGCGACCACGGCCGTGCGGGGCTCGAACACCAGCGGCGCCGACGGCAGCGAGATGCCGAAGCCGCTCAGCAATGCCTTCAGGCCGAGCGCGGCGAGCACGCCGAGCCCGAGCCCGACCAGTGAGGCGGCCAGTCCCATCAGGGCGGCCTCGCCGAGCACGGACCGGAACAGCTGCCGGCGGCTGGCGCCGACGACGCGCAGCAGCGCCAGCTCGCGGGTGCGCTGGCCAACGGTGATCGAGAAGGTGTTGAAGATCGTGAAGCCGCCGACGAACAGCGCGATGAACGCGAACACGAGCAGCGCGGTCGAGATGAACGACAGCTCGCTGTCGACGGCGCTGGTCAGCTCGCCGGCGACGGTCTGGCCGCTGACGACCTGCACGCCCGCCGGCAGGACCTTGGCGATCGCAGCTTGCAGCGCGACGTTGTCGGCGCCCGGCTTGGCGAGGACATCGATCGCGTCATAGCGCCCGCGCGAGTCGAACAGGGCTTGTTCGCCTCAGGTGAGGCAACCGTGTCGCTGGAGCACATCGCCCGCGACGCCGGTGTGGGAATCGGCACGCTCTACCGGCACTTCCCCACCCGCGAGGCGCTCGTCGAGGCGCTGTATCGACAGGAACTGGACGAGCTGTGCGCGAGCGCCGCCGAGCTGCTGCAGACCCTCACCCCCGAACTGGCGCTACGGGCCTGGATGGACCGCTTCCGCGGCTACGTGATCGCCAAGCGTGAGATGGCGGAGACGCTGCGGGCGGTCTTCGCCTCCGGCGCATTCACCGTACCCGGCATCCGCGAGGAGCTGTCAGCCGCAGTGCAACAGATCCTCGAAGCCGGTGCCAGGGATCACAGCCTGCGCGCCGACGTCCACGCCGAGGACGTCGTCGCCTCGGTCGTCGGAATGTGCACGGCGACGTCGCTGGCCGGCGGCCACCAGCAGCTTGAACGGATGCTCGACCTGCTGGTTGATGCGGTGCGCGCTTAGCTGCGTCGGGTTGCACGTTTGCGGAATCGGACCGATCCGAAAGACTCGCCGATCCGGCGCCCATGCTCACACGCCCAGCGCCAAGCGGAGACGGCTGACCGTGGCGAAGCGACCGGCGTCAACAAAGTCCTGTCCTTCGATCGATCGAGCGAGTCAGGTCCCTCAAGCGTCGCGAACCTTGACGCCCGCCGTGACTTCGGCGGGACGCGGTCGCCGGCGTCGCAGTCCCCAACGCTCAGCGGACGCGGTCAGCGGGCGGACAGGATATGGATGTCGGCACCTCCGGCAGGCCCTCGTGACGAAGCTGTGGTTTGGACGGCCCCTCAATTCGCGGTGGCCAGGGGCACGCCGAGCAGCTGCTGCACGGCCTCCAGGAAGGCAGCGCCCTCCAGCAGCGGCGTCTGTGGTGTGCCGTCGAGACTGAAGTCGAGCGGCTCGCACGACGTGGTCGGCTCGGTGACGTCGGCAAGCTCGCTGGCGCTGGCCAGCGCTGGCCTTCCCGCGGAGGCGTAGAACGTGAACGCGATCGTCGCTGGCCCGACCAGCCGCCCGTTGACACTAACGATACGAGCCGGGCAATTGACGATGCCTGGCTGCGTTGTCGGTAGCTCGTCGATCAGCGAGACCATCGTGCTGACCTGGGTGGCTTGCGTAACGCGGAGCGCGAGCGCCTGGTTGGGTCCGGACCTTGGTCGGGTGATATCGACCTCGTGCACTCCGGCGGGGACGACCTCGCCGGCCGGGCGTGGCGCGATCCACTGCACTTGCGCGTCGGCGCGCACGCCGGTCAGGCCATCTGACAACGCGGCCAAGCCGACCACCAGCCACCGGATGTTGAGCAACCCGGCCGCCGAGGGCCAGGCAAAGCTCACGTACACGGGCTCGGCGTCCGTGCCGGCCGATCCGTTCTGCGTGCTACCGGCAGGCGGGTGCGCTTTGAGGAACGAGAACACGTCACTGGGCGTCTCGGTCAGCTGCCAGAGGGAGTCTTGGTCGGCAAGGTCAAACACGCCCGGTATGAGCGGTGGGCCGGCCAGCGCCCCCGCTGGTGGCGGCGGGGTGAGAACGGTCGCGTCGGGCGGGAGGACCAGCTCGCCGAGCAGACCGTTAGCCTGGGTGACGGCGGCCTGCTGGCTCATGGCCACGGTCGCCGGAGTGGCCAGGGATGGTGGTGGCGGTGGCGCGCCGGCGCTCGAGGTCGTGAACCGCCTCCAGCGTCCGACGGCGCTGCCACCTCGCGTTTGGACCACGAGGCGATACCGGCACCGCCGACCGCCGGCGATGTCCTTGAGCACCGCGGACACGGGCTGGTCGGCCGCCGCCGCCGAGGCACGCCTGGCGGGGCTGGTGAACGAGAACGTCATGCCATACGCCGTGTAGCGGTACTCGAAGTACCAGCGGGCCACCTGAGACGCATCATCAAGGGTCCCGGCCACCGCCGTCGCGCGCCCGACCACCGCCGCCCGTCCAGTTCGGGCCGACACCCCGGTCGCGGCCCCCGCATTCGGGGAGAGCGCCGCGACGAGACCGACCACGCCCAGCGCAAACATGCGCCCAAGCCCGCCGCCATCCATCAGATCACCCACCGTCGTCAGTTCTCAATCGACTCGACGTCATCGATCATCCCACCACCCAACCGCCCCCGCCAGCGCCGTTCACATGACGAACACCGGCCGCCAACGTCAGAGCACAGGCACCAGCACCAATCGACGCTCGACCGGGATCCACCAGCGGAGGCCCGCAACGTCCGCCGGGGTGCTCGGACCCGAGCCCGCCGTCGCGCAACCCTACCGCCAGCGGACGCGCCAAAGGCGATCCGACGTCGATCCGCCCAACCCCGTCCGCGGCCTCGTCGGGCGCCGAGGGTGGCGGGACGTCAGCCACGAAGCGGATCGAGTCGTCTTTCGCTTCGCAACCGATCCAGGCCGCCGCGACGATGTCGCCAGGATTGCCGTCTCGTTCGGAGCCCGGCCGACCTCGACGTTGACCCCGGCGCCGGAGCCCCGGCGCACGGCTGGGCATCCGCGATTGCCGTGGCATCTCATTCCCCAAGGCTCTGCGTACGGCCGTTTGCGTTCGCGAGTCAGGGTGAAGGAACCGGGGCTATGCGAGGCCGGCGAGGCGGTAGAGGACAAGGCTTCCGGCGACCGCGACGTTCAGGCTGGCTCCGATC
>Ga0181518_10005816_pt1 | contig 10523 bp, 6 predicted proteins | sample PEATcosm2014_Bin_28_FD_119751 | JGI IMG/M metagenome (GOLD analysis project Ga0181518, IMG submission 119751) | Peatland microbial communities from MTU Mesocosm Facility, Houghton, MI, USA - PEATcosm2014_Bin01_60_metaG | ecosystem: Environmental > Terrestrial > Soil > Wetlands > Peat | place... | reverse complement strand
CACCTACAGCGTGAGCGCGACCGGTGGGGGCTCGGGCAACCCGGTCGCCTTCTCGATTGATCCTTCCTCCACCTCGGGCGCCTGCTCGATCTCGGGTGCCACGGTCAGCTTCACCGGCGCCGGCACCTGTGTGATCGACGCCAACCAGGCCGCCGGCGGCTCCTATAGCGCCGCTGCTCAGGTTCAGCAGTCCTTCAGTGTCGTTGCGCCCACCGATCCGCCTCAGACCATCACCTTCACCTCCACCCCACCGGCGAGTCCGACGGTCGGTGGCACCTACACGGTGAGCGCGACCGGCGGGGGGTCGGGCAACCCGGTCACCTTCTCGATCGACTCCTCGTCGACCTCGGGCGCCTGCTCGATCCCGGGTGCCACGGTCACCTTCACTGGCGCGGGCACTTGTGTGATCGACGCCAAACAGGCCGGCAACGCCACCTACAGCGCCGCTCCCCAAGTGCAGCAGTCGTTCAGTATCGTTGCCGCTGCTGAGTCACAGGCGATCGCCTTCAACTCGACGCCTCCAACCAATGCGACGGTCGGTGGCACCTACACGGTGAGCGCGACCGGCGGGGGGTCGGGCAACCCGGTCACCTTCTCGATCGACTCCTCGTCGACCTCGGGCGCCTGCTCGATCAGCGGGGCCACGGTCAGTTTCACCGGCGCCGGCACTTGTGTGATCGACGCCAACCAGGCGGATAATACCCATTACAGCGCCGCGACCCAGGTGCAGCAGTCGTTCACGATCACAGCCGCAACGACGCCAACGGCGCCAACGACGCCAACGACGCCAACGACGCCAACGACGCCAACGACGCCAACGACGCCGTCATCATGCACTCCGGTGGTAAGCAGCACCGAGATGCTCACCGATCCGGGATTTGCAGGCCCCTATGGAGGAGGCGGGCTTGACAAATCATGGGGTGACAACGTGTGGGGTGGTGCGGCGGTGACCTACGCGCGCGATACCACTGACCCCCACAGCGGAGCGGCAGCGCAAAGCATCGACGTCACCACCCTCGGAACCGACGGCGGCGTTATCTTCGAGCAGACGGTAACCTTGACCGCCGAAACTGTCTACCAGGCTTCGGTATGGCTACGTTCCCCTGACGGCGCCACCGTCGACTTCGAACTCCGCCAGGTCGGATCACCCTATAAAGTCGGCGCCGAGCAGGATGTTACGCTCACGTCGAACTGGCAGCAGTACACGATTAGCGGCGGCTTCGCTGCGAACACGTCCACCTACTTCGGCATCAACTTCGACAGCGTTGGCACCGTTGTGGTTGATGACGCCAGTTTGGGCGAGCTGAGCAACACCGACTGCGTGGCGTCCACGGCTCCCATTCCCGCCACCTACATGGGCATGACCATAAACAAGTGGGGCAACTACAGCGTCTGGCCCAGTGAACTCAACTTTGGGATGCTGCGTCTATGGGACACGGGAACCACCTGGGCGGACATCGAACCGGAGCCGGGGGTGTGGAACTGGACCCGGCTGGACTACTACGTCCAAACCGCCGTGAAGAACCACGAGGCCATCATGCTCACCCTGGGCCAGACGCCGCAATGGGCATCGTCAGACCCGGGCGAAGCCAGTTCTTACGGCGACGGCGCCAGTGCCCCACCCGCCAACATCAGCGACTGGGACACCTACGTCCAAACCGTAGCTAATCGTTACAAGGGCGAGATCATGTACTGGGAGATATGGAACGAGGTCGACCAAAGCACTTACGACGGCACGCCGCAGGAGCTGGTGACGCTCACCCAAGCGGCGAACCAAGTGCTCAAGGCAGTGGATCCCAGCAATGTGGTGCTTTCCCCTAACTTCACCACGGACGGCCTCGTTTTCATGAGCCAGTTCCTCCACGACGGCGGAGGTCCGTACATCGACGTAATGTCGGTCCACCTCTACCCTGGCGACACGCCTGAAGAGGATCGTCCCTTCTTCCTGGCCGTCCAGGACCTCATGCAGGGCGCCGGAATCGGCAATTACCCGCTGTGGAACACAGAGGGTGCATCGGGAGATCCGACCGGAGACACCGATCAGCTAGCCAGCGGATTGTTAGCGCGCTCATACCTGCTGCAGTGGGCCTGGGGCGTCGCCAACTTCACCTGGTATTGCTGGGATGACACCATCGGCAGCCCATTGAGCGAGTCGAATTACATCACTCCGACCGCAGCGGGCATCGCCTACGAGCAGGTCGCCAGCTGGTTGGTTGGATCCAGCATGCTCAACATATCGCAGACGAGTGACGGCACCTGGACGATAACGTTGCAGGCCAGCGATGGATCGCTCGAGTATGCCGTGTGGAACGTGAACGGCTCCACCAGCTTTGCCATTCCAGCCGGCTGGACGGTGGGCAGCGCGGATGATCTCACAGGCGCGTCAACCGCCGTATCCGGAGGAACAGTGGCGATCGGCATCGAACCGCTGCTTCTGGTTCCCTAAAGTCAGGCACCTGTCGACCGGACTTTGGGCCGGAGCAAACCTCTTTGTTGAGTCATCGAGCCTGTCTCTGGCGCGACCCCCGTTGAGTTGGACATCTAATATCGCCGTGCGTCCCAGATGGGACATCGGGACCGATCCCGGTCAGCATGGAGTATCAGTTGGACCGGAGCGTTTGATGGCGACTCCTTTCTAGTGATGGTCCGGCTGATCGGGTCCCTCTCGGCACGTTGATGCCGACCCCTATTTGGGAACCTGAGGCTGGTGTAGCCAGCCCCGTGTTGCCCCCGATGTCCCGACGGGTGTCGATCGGGCTGAGGAACCGGCTCGACGAGGACGAGGACGAGGACGTGTGGCAAAGCTCATCTTGGGGATCGACGTGGCCTGTCGTGCCGATCACGTAGCGACACTTGCAGACGACCAAGAGGTTTGTTTGCGGTCGAACCGCCGGTGATCGGGAGGCAGGCCCGATCGAGAGTTGCACGGTCGACTTTGCTACCACAACCTCGACACCCGGTAACGTTGTGGCTTCGGTTGGGCCTCCTGTTCTTGAGCGCACGGCTTCGGTGATGACCCAACTGCGAGCATGCTCCGAGTCAGGTCAATCGCAAGACACCATCATTGAGACGGTGCCCGACCCGATTAGCCGTATTGCGGCGATGCCGTCGGGGGCCGTTTGGTGCGCGTGCCGGCCCTCTTGCGTGGCTCCGCGCGTCTGACGTCGGTTTCGGTACCGTCCGTGCCCGGTCCTTGGATTCTCCAAACAGGGTGATCTCGGGTCGAGCAGCGCGGCCCTGGTGGCGCTCCGAGGCCCCTGCCGGGCGACCAGGCGCCGTAGGAGTCGATGCCCTCGGCGAACAAATCGGTGGCGTCCGACCAGCTGTTGGAGTTGCAGGTCTCGTGTAGGCGGCGGGGCACGGATCGGCAATCACGATGGTCCGATCGCCGGCGCATTCGGGGACGTGATCGATGTAGGTCATCGCCTCATGCCGTCGGCGTAGCTCGGTCACTCGAAGGAGATACCGGGAGCGGCATGGGCAACCAGGTAAGCGAGGGCGGCCGCACAGCGCTGTGGGCGCCTCAGCCGAGTCCGACGGCACTTGGCGAGCACCGCATGAGTCAGCCTGCTAACCCGGCGCAACGGCCGCCAGGCCCAGGTGTTCAAGGCCTTCCGTGGAACCACGCCGAGGTGGGACGAAGCCACAGTTGCCTGACCTGGGCAAACAGCCAGCGCCCAGTGGAACACGCCCCCTGACCGCTCGCCTTTAGCACTCCGATCCCGCTGTGAAATAGCCAGGTATGAAATAGGCATAGAAGACGCGGATGCTCACCACCAATCCCCAGATAGGCGTACGATAAGCAGCGCCCTCTGCCGTGTACTGATTTGCGTTCGGCACGGATAGCCGGCGCCCGAGTCAGCTGAACTCAAACCACAAACTCACACCCATGGACGAACTCGAACCGGGCGAAGGCAATCTTCGGAACTATTTCCAGATCATCGGACGCCGGTTCCCCTGGCTTTTGGCCGTCACGGTACTGAGCGTGGCCGTCGCGGTGGCATTTATTGCCGTGCAAAAGAAGCAGTACTCGGCGACCGCCGAACTCCTCGTGGAACCGGCCAGTGGCTTGGTCCCTATCTCGGGGACTCAGCAGACGATCTCTCCGACCGACGTGCTGACCGAGCTGCAGCTCATCACGAACGCGCCAGTGAAAGGACAAGTGACCAAGAAGCTCGGGCTCATCCCGAAGATCTCGGCCGCCGAGGTCGGTCAGACCAACGAAATCAGCCTGACGGCAACCGCCCGTACCCCCGTCCAGGCAGCCCAGGTCGCCAACACTTACGCCCAGACATTCGTCGCCTACGAGCGGACCAACGCCCTCAACGCCATCATCGCCGCCGAGCTGCAGCTCCAGAGCCAAATTACGGCGCTCGATGCTCAGCTCAAGGCACTCGAGAGCGAGACTTTGCCCTCGGCCGGCACCACGGCCACGATCTCGGCGCTGGCCAGCCAGGAGGCCGTCTTGAAGGAGCAGCTGGCCCAGCTCCAGGTCACCGGGGCCGAGACGCCCGGCGGGGTCGAGGTGGTCTCCCCGGCCAGCCCGCCAACGTCGCCGAGCTCCCCCAAGCCGCTGCGCGACGGGGAAATCGCCCTCGTCATCGGCCTCTTGCTCGGGTTGGGGGCAGCATTCGCGGCCGAGTACTTCGACGACAAGGTCTACACAAAGGACGAGGCGGAGCGACTGAGCGGCGGGGTGCCGGTGCTGGCCATCATCCCCCGCGTGAAGAGCTGGAATAGACCCAAGCGCCCGATGCTCGTGGCCGAAGTAGATCCCTTCTCGCAGGTCACCGAGGCCTATCGGTCGCTACGGACCTCCCTGCAGTTTGCCGGCCAGGACGCGCAACTCAAGACGATCCTGGTCACCAGCGCCACGGGAGTGGAGGGGAAGACCTCGACGGTCGCCAATCTTGGCGTGATCATGGCCAAGGCTGGACAAAGGGTCGTGGTCGTCAGCTGCGACCTCCGCCGGCCGCGCCTCGCGGCATTCCTCGGGAAGGCCGAGACGACGGGGTTCACTTCGGTGCTCCTCGACCAGGAAGAACTGAAGGACGTGATCCAGGTGTCGGCCAGCACGCCCGGGCTTGCCCTGCTTGGCACCGGGCCGATCCCCCCGAACCCAGTGGAGCTGCTCGGCTCGGACAAGACCGCCAAGATCTTCCGACTGCTCACCGCCAGCTTCGACGTCGTGCTCATCGACAGTCCCCCGCTGTTGCCGGTCGCGGACCCGCTCGTGCTCTCCCAATACGCCGACGCCGTTCTCATGGTGGTGATGGTCGGCCTGACCACCCGAACCGAAGTGGAGCGGGCCTCCGAGCTCCTGGCACAGGCGAACGCTCGGCCGGCGGGGATCGTGCTCAACAAGGCGACGCGACGGTCGGCCAATGGGTCTGAGTACGGTTACGGATACAAGTACCGCAACAACCCCCAAACGCCCAAAGTGATCCAAGACGGCAACGGCTTGCGGCCAACCGGATCTAGCCAGCGACTGACCGCTCCCTGAGCGTGTACGGGCAACCGAGGGTATGGGTATGCCACTGGTATCGAGAACCTCCTGAAGCGCCACCAGCGGGTGACCAAGCCAACCGCTGACGCCGTGGTCAGGGCGGAATCGATCCTCTTCGTCCCTTGGTCGCTTCAAGGTCATGGGCATCGCTCTCGCGGCCCAAATCACCATCGGTTGGGCCAGCTCCTTGACCAGGTCCGCTGAAAGAACGCGAGCTTCGGGCACGCCCCCGAAATCGATGACTGTGGTACTGGGCGACGCGAAAGTGTACAAGCACTCCAGCAGCGAGCACGTGTGGGGCAACGCGACACCCGCAGCCGGTGCCGCATTCCTTCCCGCGCCGCGCCTCGACGGCTCAAAACGGCCCCAACCGGCGGCTACCCGATCTTCTCTCGGGCAACCCCCTTGAGCGCCGCCTTATCGAGGGTCAGGTCGGCCACGATCCACTTGAGTTGTGCGTTCTCCCGCTCGAGCTCGCGCAGGCGCTTGGCATCATCGGTCTTCATCCCGCCGTACTGGTATCGCCAGCGGTGATAGGTCTGCTCAAAGGTCTCGAGCTGTCGAGCGACGCTCGCGGCCGGCCACGGGACCGCCTTCCCGCTGCAGTCCTCGCACACGGTCTTTCGCGGAAGAAACCACCTGCTGGGCAGGAGTGGCGGTAGTTGTGCACCGTCTGAACCACCGGCACGCCTTCAGACTTAGCGACCCGTACGACATACGGCGAGATGAGTGGGAATGGGTTGTGCAGGTGCACCACATCGGGTCGCGTTTCCCGGATGTGGCGCCGGATCGCACGAGCATCTTCGAACGAGTACAAGGGACGGACCGGCAGCATGGCTCGCTGCAAGGGACCAAAGCTCGCGATCTCGTCACTGGACCGGAAATACGTGTCAACCTCTAGGCCGGCGGCGCGGAGCATCTCGATTTCGGTGACCACCACCTCGTTCTCCCCCGATTGCATCTCGGATCGGTACTGATTGTGAACGACGAGAACGCGCACCCAGCCTCCCGAATAGTGTGAGTATCATAAACGGGGTGTTGGTTCCCTTCAGTGCCCTGACCGTGTTTCTTAAGGGTTCTCGCCCCCTTTCTGCACTGAAGACCGGACGGCCAGAACATCCTCGATCCGGGTGGCCTCAAACAATCGGTGACCAGGATCAGCGGACGCCGATCCACCAAAGGGGATAAAGACTGTCGACGTATCGCGAGTCGAATCCGCTTCCCAGATCAGATCCGGCCGATATGGAGCAGCGGGTGGCCCTCGGCATCGCCGGTGGACTAGTCGCGTTCATCTTCACTGTGGTTGCCTTGGCGGGAGTGGTCAACCCCCCTAGCCGGGTTGCCTCTGTTTCATATACGGCGATCGTGACGGCACTCACGGGAGTAATCAGCTTGACTCTCGTGCTGCTCTACCATCGTATACCGAGGCCAGCAGCGCGTGCGACGGCGATCTACGTCACCCTTGTTGCATGGATGCTTGGCTTGCTTGTGATCGATGGAACAACCCGGCAGGGTGTGCAGTTCATCATGGTCCAAGTCGCTTTTGTTGGCGCACTATTGCTTGCATCCACTGCACGGCGCGTGATTGGCGGTCGGCTGGATATCGTGGTGGCCCGATGCTTCCGATTCACGTCGAGCGTGCTCATTGGAACGGAGATCCTCAGCGCCGCACATGTCCCAGTCGATGGTCGAGACGCGGCAATTGTTTCCCTCGTGTGTATGAGTTGGTTTCTGGCCGAGTACAGATTAGGGAACCACACTTCGCTGTGGTGGGCGCTTGCAGGTCTTCTGGGTATCGCGGTCTCGCTTTCGCGGACAGCACTCGTTGCAGGTCTCGTGCTTTTCGTGGCCACAATGCTCTTGGCACCCGGCAAACGTCGTGTCCGCAACGCGATTCTCTGCCTACTCGTGGTTGCCGGCATCGTTTGGACGGTCACTTCTTGGACGACGCTACGAGACCGCTTCGTCCAGGGGGACCTGAGCAGAGTGGCCGGCATCAAGATCAACACCGAGGGCCGACCCAAAGTTTGGGCCGTGGTGTGGTCCGGAGCGCAAAATGAACTCCTCATAGGGCACGGCCCCGGTAAGGCCTCTGCTCTCTCCGTTTCGGTGGAACCTGCCTTCGATCACCCGCACAATGATTACCTGCTTGTTCTCTACGACTTTGGCGTCGTTGGCCTCGTGCTGTTGGCGTGGTTCGCGTTAAGAACTGCCAGGATGCTTCGGTACGCTAGGAAAAGGTCGAGTGGCTTGATTACGGCAGTTGCGGCGCTCAACGCCGGGCTCGCCATACTGATCATGATGGTAACGGACAATCCCCTCGACTACCCGTTTGTCATGATTCCGCTGGGCGCGTTGGTTGGGCTCGGCCTTGGCGCCATGGGGACCCGATCCAGCCTCGCCGAGCGGGACTTGGAGCGGCGGAAGGCCGCGACGCGCCACTAGCCATCCCAAAAAGAGCTCGATTTAGGGGCGCTACGCGTTGAAGTGGGGAGAGTGTCCGCGGCCTGCAATCAGGCCGTGAAATGGGGCTGGATCGAGCGATCGCCGGTCCTTCGCGCCTCACCCCCAAGCGTGACCCGGGCGACTATGAAGGTTCCGACGCCGGCCCAACTGGCCCGATTGGTCGCCGAAGCGGAAGCGGCCGATCCGGTACTTGCCGTTGCCATCGCTCTCGCCGCCTTGACCGGTGCCAGGCGTGGCGAGCTGTGCGCGTTGCGGTGGTCCGACGTCGACCTGGAGGCCGGGACCATGCGTATCGAGCGGGCGATCACGGTCGTGGCCAAGACGGCCTATGAGGGACCTACGAAGACGCATCAGGGGCGGCGCATAGCACTCGATGAAGTTGGCGTTGCGACGCTACGTCGGGTAGCTCTGACGCGGCGACTCCTTCCCCGGAGGACCGAACATCAGCGCTACGATTAGAGCTGAAAATCTTTACCAAAATGTGTCAGAGGTGAGATGACGAACATCAGAGGGGAGAGGAGATGAACAGTCAGCGTAGCGCTAGGCGCCGTTCATTCGTTCTCCCTCTGCACCGTTGGCAAGTTGAGCCCAGGTCCAAGAAGGCCTCGATCTGGAGACAGCGCGGAATGTTCGTGGGAGACCGATCCGGGGTCGTTGCCGCTCTGGTGGTCAGCGCCGTGATTGCCGGATTCTGCGAGTCAGCCGTCATTGCGATAGTGGCTGAGGTCGCGACAGCACTGGTGGGTAAGCAGGCTTCAGTTTCCTTCGATCTGGGACCAATCGGAATCCACGCTCGCGTCAGTGAGTTGCTGTTTTTCGGTCTTTTGGTGGCATTAGTTCGTATCGCCCTGCAGGTGCTGATCTCTTACCTTCCGGCACGCATCAGTGCCGACATACAAGCAGGACTTCGGAACAGGTTGTTCGCGGCATTCATTAGGGCATCTTGGTCCGTACAGTCTGCCGACGATGAGGGAACATTCCAGGAACTTGCGACAAGCCAGATCGTTCAGGCGACGAGTGGGGTGATCTGGGCCACGACGGCCCTGACGACGGGAATCATGCTGTTCGTAATGATGGCCTCTGCATTCGTCGTCGCCCCTGTTCCTGCACTGATCATGTTCGCGGTGGCACTGGCGCTGTTTGCCGGGATGCGTCCGTTCAATGCCCTCGGCTCCCTACACGCTCGGCGTTTGTCGGCTGCCCAGCTTGACTACGCCTCCGGGGTCTACGATGCCGTGGCTTTGGCCGAGGAGACCGAGGTTTTCGGCGTGGGTGAAGCTCAGGCGTTTCGACTTAGACGTCTGGTCACCGCTAGCCGCGATCGCTTCTTAAGCACGCAATTCATAGGCCGGATGGTGCAGGGGACTTATCAAACGCTGGTCCTCGCCCTCCTTCTAGGTGCGCTTGCGGCTATCTATGCAACCGGAGACACACATATCGCATCACTCGGTGCGGTCGTACTCCTGCTCGTGCGCGCTTCGACTTACGGCCAGCAAGCACAGACCGGTTATCATTACATGCACCAAAGCTTGCCGTTTCTCAATCGGCTATCGGATGCAGAGCGACGGTATCTTGCCTCCCCGGTTGTCCGAGGAACGCGCTCGATCTCTTCCTCGCCATCTCTCGTCTTTGACAATGTGTCCTACGCCTATGTCCCGGATGTGCCCATCCTTCGCGAAATCAGCTTCCGGATCGAGCCTGGAGAGGCGATCGGAGTTGTGGGACCTACGGGAGCTGGTAAGTCCACACTGGTGCAGATATTGCTCGGCCTACGCGAACCTATCGCTGGTCAATACCTCATCGAAGGCCAACCGGCAAATACGTGGTCATTCGAAGGATGGACTCGCGCATTTGCGTATGTGTCACAAGAGCCACGGCTGTTCCACGGAACTGTCGCTGAAAACATCAGCTTCTATCGCGATCTCGACCGGGAAACTATTGAGCGGGCTGCGCGTTTATCTCACATTCATGATGAGATTATGAGTTGGCCCAATCACTACGACACGATGATCGGCCAACGCGCAGATGCGGTATCTGGTGGGCAGCGTCAACGCATCTGCTTCGCCAGAGCGCTCGCTGGAAACCCGTTGATTTTGGTGCTCGATGAGCCAACGAGCGCCTTGGATCCACGCTCCGCAGCATTGGTTCAGGAATCATTAGCTCGAATCAAGCGTCAGGTGACCTTATTCGTCATCGCGCATCGCTTCTCCACATTAGATGTCTGTGATCGCGTGATGGTTCTTAGGGACGGACACCTCGAGGCGTTTGCAGATGCAAACGAACTACTCCGATCCAATGGGTTCTTTAGGAACGCTGCCGCGCTGTCCCACACGGATGAACAAGTCGTCACTGCTGCGGAATTTGGTGACGGCCCCCACTGATCAGGCGGCAGCCTAATCGTAATTCTCGGGTGTTGTACTCCTCCGTCTGACCGGATCCCGATTCCTGAGCCACTCCCTATGCGAGTGCTAGCTGTTGTCGGTTGAGCCAGGCCTCGACGAACTCGACCGGGGTGAGCCAGCCATGCGCGCTGTGGGGCCGCCGACAGTTG
>Ga0181518_10005815_pt1 | contig 10524 bp, 8 predicted proteins | sample PEATcosm2014_Bin_28_FD_119751 | JGI IMG/M metagenome (GOLD analysis project Ga0181518, IMG submission 119751) | Peatland microbial communities from MTU Mesocosm Facility, Houghton, MI, USA - PEATcosm2014_Bin01_60_metaG | ecosystem: Environmental > Terrestrial > Soil > Wetlands > Peat | place... | reverse complement strand
GCTGCTGGTCCTCAGCGCGGCTCGGGAGCTCCCCCAGATCGCGCTCGACGACGCCCTGCGGATCTGCCTCGTCCTGCGCGACGGCGATCCGCGCCGCTACGAGCGGGCCGCGGTTCGGTGGCTGGGCCGCTTCGCGCTGGAGGGGCGCGCGGTCACGATCGGCGACCTGCGCGCCGCCTCGGCCGCGATGGAGGCGCTGCCGACCCGGACCGCGGACGCTATGGAGCAGCTCCAGCGCCTGTGCGTGGCCCGTGGGGTGTCGTGAGCCGAAGACCGACCACGTTGCTCCAGCCAGACCGCGAACAGCCACGCGCAGCCCCTGCCCGTAGCCGGATTCAGTTTCCTGGCACCAGGTGTCGAAAGTGCTCTCCTGCGGTCTTACCCGCGTTCGATGCCTCGCCCTAGCGATCAAGGAGCTGTTTCGCACGACCGGCCGGCCTGCTTGCCAGCCCCTTGATCGCTAGGGCGAGGTGACCGCGTGCGCGTAGGCGATCGCGGCGACGTTGACGATGAGGGGCTCGCCCACGACCTCCTCGTCTCCCCGGAACCCCGCGAAGCGGTACGTCTTTACGGTCGAGCCGCCGTTCTCCAGGGCCTCAGCGACCACCTCGAGGCCGGCACTCACCTTGACCGAGTCGCCGCCGAGGAACACGATGTCCGTAGCCACGGCCCCCAGCTTACCGTTGCGGCGCAAGCGTCCGCCGGCTGTCGCCGGTTGAACTCCGGCTCAGCCCAAGCGTAGCGTGCGCCGGAGGAAGGCGTACTCGACGGCGAGCGCCGCGTCGGCGACCGTCATCGGCAGCGAAATGAATCCGTGCGGGGCCTCGGGCCAGATCTGCAGCTCGGCGTCGAGCCCGGCGGCGCGCCAGCGGGCTTCCATGAACAGGGTGTCGTCGAGCAGGGGGTCCTGCGTGCCGATCGTGAAGATCGCCGGAGGCATTCCCGACAGCTTCGCGTACAGTGGCGAGATGTCGGGGTGGCGGCGCTGCTCGCGGTCGTGCGCCGGCAGGAACTGGTCGGCGAACCAGCTGATGATCGGCTCTGAGAGCACCAGGTCGCGATCGCCCCAGAGCCGCTGGCTCGGCGTCATCGACAGGTCGAAGGCGCCGTACCGGAGCACCGCGGCGCCAAACGCGCCCGTGATCGCGTGACGGTCTCGCAGTCGCAGGAGCGTGACCGCGGCGAGATGCGCGCCGGCGGAATCGCCGCCGATCGCGCGCGCGCCGCCGTCGCCGACGAGCGCCCGGCCCTCGGTCCCCAGCAGCCACAGTGCGGCGGCCTCGCAATCGTCGGGCGCGGCCGGATAGGGATGCTCCGGGGACAGGCGGTACCCGACGCTCACGACCGTCAGCCCCGTCGCCCGTGCCAGCTGGTCGAGTCGTGGGTCCTGCATGTCGTGGTCGCCGAGCGTCCAGCCACCGCCGTGGATGTGCAGGAACCCACCGCGCGGCGTGCCGGCGGCGGCGATGATGCGCAGCGGGAGCGACCCGCCGGGGCCGTCGATCTCGATCGTGCGGGCCTCCGGCAGGAAGACCGGGGCGGGGAAGAGGCCGCCGCCCTCCCGGCGCGCACGCCGGGTCTGCTGCGGCGGGACGGTGTTGACCGCGGGCAGCGCCGCCATGAGCCGTTCCAGCTGGGCGTTGAACGCCCGCGTCTCGGCGGCGAGGCTGTCAGGGTCGGGTGCGGTCATCGTGGTTCGGGCGGATCGTGCGTCGCGGAGCCCGGTCGGGCCGGCGAGCGCGCGAGATTCTGCCACGCAGGAAGCAGGAGGTGTTGCGTACTTTTTGTTCGGAAACAGTCAGTTTTTCAGTTTTTCGTAGCTTCTACCGAGATCTTCTCCTGCGAGGTGACACGCGGTCTGCGTCCAGGACCCGGCGCCAGGAGCCATCGTCGTTGAGTCGGAACGTCGTGATGTCGTGGACGAAGCGACCCGGCGCTGGTGTCGAGAGCCCGGTGATGAGCTCGTCCGGCGAGCAACTAATCGTCGCGCTGCAGAAAGCCGGCTAGGCCGTCGTGCGCCAGCGAGGCAGCCACGTTCGCCTCAAACACCCAGACCACATGAAGCCGCGGCGTGATCGCCGGCGGCTCGAGCCCGGCGTCATCGAGCAGATCCCTGTCGCCGGTGTCGATCGCGTTCGCGTTGGCGCCGCGTGCCAGCGCTCGAGTAGCTCGCTGTTGATTTCGACTTGCACGGTTGCTGCGACGCTGTGAACTTGTAAGCGTGTCAGGGAGCCGTCTCGGCGGCAGCGTCGCGGGCTTCAGGCGCTTCGTGTGCTCGGCCCACGCTCGCACTCCGGGCCGATGCCGTGGTCGGTACAGTGCGCCTCGTGCGCGGGCCGGGGTTCCTCCGGCGCCTAGTCGGCCGGATCAGATCGCTGGTCGCGGCCATCGAGGCCGGTGACGAGGCGAGGATCGAGGATGCGATCGTCGGGCTCAGTCGTTCGCGGCGCGCCCTGGCCCCGCTGGCCTTCACCGTCAGCGCGTTCGTGCTGCTGTTCGACGGGCTGCGGCTGCTGCTGGGCAACTGGCGGTTGACCTTGATCCAGGTCGTGCCGGCGATGTGGATCTGGCTGGCGATGTTCGATCTCAAGGCGCACCTGCTGCGTCGCAACACGCTTCCTTCCCTGGAGGGTCCGCTCCTGATCCCGATCGGAGTGGCGATCGTGGCGATGACCGCCGCGAGCTTCTACCTCAACGCCGTGTTTGCGTTCGCGATCGACAAGCCGGGGGAGGCGCGGATCAGGCCCGGGTTCGCACAGGCCCGCCGCCATCTCCGGCCGATCGTGATCTCCGGAGCGACCGTCGGGGTGCTGCTCGCGCTCGCGGTCACCGTGGCTGCGCGCCGGGGGCACCCGTGGTTCGTGCTGTCGCTGGGCGCGGTCGTGGGCATCATGATGGTCGGCTACGTTGCGGTCCCGGCGCGGCTGATCGGGCGCAAGGCGGAGCTCTCCCGTCGCGACAGGATGTCAACGGCCGCGGTGGCGGGGGTTCTGGGGGCGACGGTCTGCACGCCGCCCTACCTGCTGGGCAGGATCGGGATCCTGATGCTCGCCACCAAGGCGCTGCTGATCCCCGGCATCATCCTGCTCGCGGTCGGCGCCACGCTGCAGGCGGGGGCCACCGGCGCCGTGCGCGCGATCAAGATGAGCGTCAAGCTCGGCGCGGTCAGGCGCTCAGCGTCCCCGGTGGCTGATTCCGATCGGCCGCCGGCGGCCTGATGAGCGCGGCGTCGCGACGCTTCCGGAGCCATGCGCTGATCTCGCCGGTGGGCGCGCGGCGGCGAGGGCCGCCGGCACTGCGATTCGCTTAGCCTTCATCGATGTCCTGCTGCTCGGGGCCGTGGGGGATCACGGCTTCCGCCGCGCCGCTGCGCAACACCCGTGCGATCGCCCGGGCTACGTATAGCGGACTATGGGCCGTCATCCCGGCTCGCCGGGGACGGCCGCCGGCAGCCAGTCTGTGATGAAACTCGGTGGCAGTGACCGACGGGTAGACGATCGACACCGCGATCCCGTCTGACTCCAGCTCGGCGCGCGCGACGAGCGAGAGCATGTTGAGCGCCGATTTCGTCGCCGCGTAGGCGCCGACGCCGGGCAGCACCATCCGGGAGGTCCCGGAGCTGACGTTGACGATCGCCCCGGAGCCCTGTGCGCGCATGGGCGCGATCACGGCCTGCATTGCCAGCAGGGGCGCGTTGACGTTGAGCTCTACGATCGACACGAAGTCGGCCAGCCTGACGTGCTCGAGCGGGACGTGGAGGCCCTGGCCGGCGTTGTTGATGAGGGCGTCGACCCGGCCGAAGCGGTCGAGCACCGCGTCCACGCTCTGCTCGATCTGGTCGGGGTCGCGGAGGTCGGCGGCGATCGCCAACGAGCCCTCGAGCTCGTCCTCGAGCGCCTGGAGGCGCTCCTCCCGGCGGGCGACCAGCACGACCTTCGCCCCCTCGCCGGCGAGCAGGCGAGCGGTCGCCTCCCCGATACCCGACGACGCCCCGGTGACGATCACGACCCTGCCCTCGACGTCCACGACGATCTCCTGACGATCTGGATCTGCGCCGATCCGCCCCCTCCCCGGGTAGATCCTCTGATATTTTGCCAGCCGCGATGAGAGCGGCATTGGTCTCGGTCGTGTCGGCCGGGATCATCGGCCGCACTGTGCTGCTCGTGATCGGGGTCACGGGACCGCTGGCCCGCTGATCGCCGGATCTGGTCGAGGGCCGGTTAGAGCCCACCGTCGGAGCGGTTTCATACGGATGCGACCTCCTCGAGCCGAGATCAAGCTGCTTGAGTGTCCTCCACGGTCCCGGACAGCTCGGGGGTCGCTGTCATGACCTCCCGCGAACGTGTCGAACAGGCGCTGGCCCATCGCGAGCCCGATCGCGTGCCGCTCGATCTCGGCGGCAGCCTGATCACGAGCATGCACGTGAGCTCGGTGTACAAACTGCGCCAGGCGCTCGGCCTCGACGCCCCGGGGACGCCGGTCAAGGTGGTCGAGCCCTACCAGATGCTGGGCGAGATCGGCGCCGACCTGATGGACGCGCTCGAGGTCGACGTGGCCGGCATCGGGCGGTTGACGAACGCCTACGGCTTCCGCAACGAGAACTGGAAGCAGTGGGAGGCGTTCGGCGTCCCGCTGCTCGTGCCCGGCGACTTCCCGACCGTCCGCGAGCCCAGCGGCGAGCTGCTCATGTACCCGTGCGCCGACCGCACCGCGCCGGCGTGCGCGCGGATGCCGAGGACCGGCTTCTACTTCGACGCGATCGTCCGCCAGGACCCGATCGACGAGGACCACCTCGACCCCGCCGACAACACCGAGGAGTTCGTCGCGATCAGCGACGCCGACGTGCGTCACCTCGCCTCCGAGGTGCAGCGCCTGGCGCCCAGTGGCCGCGCGATCCTCGCCGACTTCGGCGGCATGAGCTTCGGCGACATCGCCTTCGTCCCCGGGCCGACGCTCCGCCACCCCAAGGGGATCCGCGACCTCGAGCAGTGGTACATGAGCCTGGTCTCGCGACCGGACTACGTCTCCGCGGTGTTCGAGCGCCAGTGCGAGATCGCGCTCGCCAACCTGCAGCGCATCCACGCGGCGGTCGGCGACGCGGTCACCGCCGTGCTCGTCACCGGCGCTGACTTCGGTACCCAGGAGGGGCCGCTGATCTCGCCGCGGACGTATCGCCGCCTGTTCAAGCCGTTTCACGTCCGCGTCAACGAGTGGATCCACGCCAACACCGGCTGGAAGACGTTCATCCACTCGTGCGGCTCGATCTGGCGACTGCTCGACGACATCGTCGACGCCGGCTTCGACGCGCTCAACCCAGTTCAGACCTCGGCCGAGGAGATGGACCCGGCCGCGCTCAAGCAGCGCTACGGGGACCGGATCACGTTCTGGGGCGGGGGCATCGACACCCAGCACACGCTCCCGTTCGGCTCACCCGACGAGATCCGGGCGATGGTCGCCGAGCGGATCGCGATCTTCGGCGCCGGCGGCGGCTTCGTCTTCAACCCGATCCACAACGTCCAGGCGGGGGTGCCGGTCGAGAACCTGCTCGCCCTGTATGACGCCGTCCATGAGTTTCGCGAGCACGCGCCCAGAGGAGTGAAGGAGTGACACAGTGAGTGCGACCGACCAGCTTCGCAACGCCATCGTCGACGGGATCGCCAAGGAGGCGGTGAAGCAGACGGAGCTCGGGCTCGAGCAGGGGATCGCGGCCGACGTCCTGCTCGCCGACGGGCTGATGGCGGCGATGCGCGAGGTCGGTCAGCTGTTCGAGGACAAGGAGATCTACGTTCCGGAGATGCTCGTGTCGGCGCACGCCATGAAGTCCTCGCTGGAGATCCTGCGCCCGCACCTGGTCGAGGCCGACGTCCAGGCCAGCGGCCGCGTGGCGATCGGCACGGTGGAGGGCGATCTGCACGACATCGGCAAGAACCTCGTGGCGATGATGCTGCAGGGCTCGGGATTCGAGGTCGAGGACCTGGGCGTCGACGTCTACCCGGAGCGCTTCGTTCAGGCGGCGCGCGACGGTGCCGATGTGATCGCGCTGTCGGCGCTGCTGACGACGACGATGCCCAACATGCTCAAGGTGGTGCAGGCGCTGCGCGACGCCGGGATCCGCGATCGCGTCCGGGTCGTGGTCGGCGGCGCCCCGATCACGCAGAGCCACTGCGACGAGATCGGCGCCGACGGCTACGCCAAGACGGCATCGAGCGCCGTGCGGATGGTCCAGCGGGTCCTCGGCCTCGCGACGTTTGCCGATGGCCGAGCAGCTGCGGCAAGCTGAGGTCGAGCTCGAGCCGATCGGCCGGCGCGCCGCCGTGCCCGTCGGCGCGACGATCCTCGACGCCGCCGGCTCGGTCGGCGTCGGGCTCGTGTCGGCGTGCGGCGGGCAGGGGACGTGCGGGCTGTGCCGGGTGCGCGTCGTGCGCGGCGATGTCGGCCCGCCGTCGGCGCCCGAGCGCGAGCGGCTGACCGCCGCCGAGCTCGCCGGCGGCCTGCGGCTGGCCTGCCAGGCGCCCGTCCGGGGCGACGTCCGGATCGACATCCTGGCCGAGTCGCTGAGCACGACGCAGCGCCTGCAGCTCGAGGGCGAGGAGACCGCCGTCGAGCTCGACCCGCCAGTCGTCGCGCTCGACGTCACAGTCGCCCCGCCGGCGCTCGACGATCTGCGGGCCGACGCCACCCGACTGCTCGATGCGCTCGCGCCGCAGCGGCCGCAGATCGGCCTCCCGGTCCTCGCGCAGCTGCCGGAGCGGCTGCGCGCGACGGGATGGTCGGCGCGGGTCGCGCTCGCCCGCGCCGGCGACGAACGCGCCGCGATCGTCGGGATCGGCGCTCCGGGGATGCGCCTGGCGGGGTTGGCGATCGACCTCGGCACGACGAAGCTCGCCGCCTACCTCGTCGAGCTCGAGACGGGCCGGACGCTCGCGCGCGCCGGCGCGCTGAACCCCCAGATCGCGCACGGCGAGGACGTGCTGAGCCGGATCGCGTACGCCAACCAGACGGCGGCCGCGCGCCGCGCGCTCCAGCAGGTCCTCGTCGACGAGCTCAACCGCCTCGCCGGCGACCTGTGCCGCGAAGCCGGCTACGAGCGCGACGCGGTCGTCGACTGCGTCGTCGTCGGCAACACGGCCATGCATCACCTGTTCGCCGGGCTGCCGGTCCGCCAGCTCGGCCAGGCCCCCTACGTGGCCGCGGTCTCGGGTGCGCTGGAGCTCCGGGCATCCGAGGTCGGCCTGCAGCTTGCGCCCGCGGCGACGCTGTACACGCCGCCCCTGATCGCCGGCTACGTCGGCGCCGACCACGTCGCGATGCTGCTGGCGACGGGCACCTCGCAGGCCGACGGCACCGTTCTGGCGCTCGACATCGGCACCAACACGGAGATCAGCCTCGCCCATCGCGGTCGGCTGTGGAGCTGCTCGACCGCGTCGGGCCCGGCGTTCGAGGGCGCCCACATCTCCAACGGCATGCGGGCGGGGCCCGGGGCGATCGAGCGGGTGCACTACCGCGGCGAGGGCTTCGACGTGCAGACCGTGGATGGCCGGCCGCCGGTCGGCGTCTGCGGCTCGGGGATCCTCGACGCCGTCGCGCAGAGCCTGGAGGCGGGGATCGTCAATCGGTGCGGGGGTCTGGTGCGGTCACACCCGCTGGTGGCGTGCGACAACGGAAGTGCGGCTTGCGTGCTGGTCCCAGCCGCCCGCACCGGGCACCACCGCGACATCGTCTTCACCCGGGAGGACGTCGGTGAGATCCAACTCGCCAAGGGCGCGATCCGGGCCGGCACCGAGCTGCTCCTGGAGGCGGCCGGCGTGGCCGTGTCCGATCTCGACGAGGTCGTCGTCGCGGGCGCGTTCGGAACGTATCTCGATGTCCGCTCGGCGATCCGCGTCGGCCTGCTCCCGGCGCTCTTGCCCGGGCGCTTCCGCCAGGTCGGCAACGCCGCCGGCGCGGGGGCTCGGCGGCTGCTGCTCAGCAGCGCTGCGCGGCGGGCGGCGGCCGAGCTTCCCGGCCGCGTGCAGTACCTCGAACTGACCACCCACGCCGAGTTCGGCGACCATTTCGCCGAGGCGGTGACCTTCACATGAGTGTCATGGGACGCAGTTACGCAAGCCTGGCGATCTCCGACCTGCACGAGTTCGTGTTCGGCCGCTGCCCCCGCCCGGTGACCGCCGGCCACGGCCTGCAGATCGGAGCCGGGACCGTGTTCCCCGAGCTCAACTTCACGCTCCCGCCGATGACGATCGGCGCCGACACGATGCCCGAGGTCCGCGCGCAGTACACCGAGATGATCGACGACGCCTGCACCCGGGCGGTCGCGCTGCAGGTCCCGGGGCTCGTGGTGGAGTTCGAGCTCCTGCCGACGCTCACCGAGGAGCCGGGTTGGGGAGCGGAGGTGACCGCGATCCTGCGCGAGACGCTGGACCGCTACCACGACGGCGTCGGCCTCGTGAGCGCGCTGCGGGTGACGCCCAACGACATCCGCGAGTTCGTCCGCCCGCCGCTGATGCGCTCCGGCGAGCAGTGGGAGCGGATGATCGACAGCTTTGCGCTGTGCGCCGCGGCGGGCGCGGACATGCTGGCGATCGAGTCCACCGGCGGCAAGGAGCTCCACGACGATGCGCTGATCGCCGCCGACCTGCCGGCGTCCGTGCTGGCGCTCGGCGTCCTCGCCCCGCGCGACATGGCGTTCCTGTGGGATGAGATCGTGCGCGTTGCCGGCGATCACGGAGCGATCCCCTCCGGAGACACCGCCTGCGGCTTTGCCAACACCGCGATGGTGCTGGCCGAGATGCACCACATCCCGCGGGTGTGGGCGGCGGTGATCAGGGTGATGGCGGTTGCGCGCAGCCTTGTCGCGTTCGAGCGCGGAGCCGTCGGCCCGAGCAAGGACTGTGCTTACGAAGGGCCCTACCTCAAGGCGATCACCGGGTGCCCGATCGCCCTGGAGGGATCCGAGGCGGCGTGCGCCCACTTCTCCCCGGTCGGCAACATCGCGCGGGCGACGGCGGATCTGTGGAGCAACGAGTCGGTGGCGAACGTCAAGCTCCTGGCGGGGATGGCGCCGACCGTGTCGCTTGAGCAGCTGGCGTACGCGTGCCGGCTGATGAACGCCGCCACGGCCGCCGGCCCGGACGCCCAGCTCCAGCTGCGTGACCTGTTCGTCGCCTCCGATGCGTCGCTGGATCCGCAGGCCCACGTGCTGCGACCCGACGTGGTGCTGGAGCTCGCCGCCGAGATCGTCGCCGAGCCGACCCCCTACCGGCGCGTGCGACGAGCCGCGATCGCCACGCTCGCCTCGTTGCGCGCGGCCGACGAGGCCGGCGCGTTCGCACTGGCGCGCCGCGAGCGGTCGTGGCTGTCACGGCTGTCGGCGACCGCCGACGAGCTGCCCGAGGACGAGGAGACGTTCGTCGCCGAGACCCTCGATCGGTTGGACCTGAGCAAGGTCCGGCTCGACCAGTACGGCTTGCCCGCGCGGCCGTGAAGCCGCGCGAGCGTGTCGCGGCGGCGGTCGGGCACGGCGAGCCCGACCGCTGCCCCTTCCAGGCGACGTTCACGCCCGGCTTCGCCGCGCGGTTGCGCTCGGACCTCGGACTGGAGCCGGGCGGCCACCACAATCCCTACGGCGCGGGCAACAGCCACCGGCTCGAGATCGCGCTCGGGCAGGACATCCTGCTCACCTCGGTCGGGTTCGCCAACTCGTGGTACCCGGAGGAGCCCGGCCAGTTCGTCGACGAGTGGGGGGTCGGGTGGCGGGTCGTCCCGTGCGCCTTCCCGCACGGCACCGAGTACTACGCCGACGTGCTCGTGCATCCGCTCGCCGGCACCTCCGCCGCCGGGGTCGCGATCGCCCGCTACCGGCCGCCCGACCCCGGCCGCGATGAGCTCTACGAGCATGCCGAGTGGACGGTCGGCGAGCTCGGCGGCGAGTACTGGATCGCCGGGACGACGATGATGACGATCTTCGGGACGGCGTGGGCGCTGCGCGGCTACGAGCAGCTGCTGATGGACTTCGTCGCCGAGCCAGATCTGGCGCAGGAGATCCTGGAGATCCCCCTGCGGTATCACCGCGCGGCGGCCGAGCGGTTGACGCGGATCGGGGTCGACATGATCTGGCTGGGCGACGACATCGGGCACCAGAGCGGCCTCGTGATGTCGCCGCGCCACTGGCGGCGCTTTCTCAAGCCGCGCATGGCCGACCTGATCGCGTCGCTGAAGGCGATCAACCCGCGAGTGGTCATCGCCTACCACACCGACGGCTGCGTCTACGACGTGATCGCCGACTTGATCGAGATCGGCGTCGACGTGCTCAACGGGGTCCAGCCGAGCGCGATGGATCCGGTGCGGCTCAAGCGCGAGTACGGGCACGAGCTGTGCTTCTGGGGGTCGATGGACGAGCAGGAGACGATGTCGTTCGGCACTCCGGCAGACGTGCGGCGCCAGGCCCGAGAGCGGATCTCGACCCTCGGCGCCGGCGGCGGGCTGATCCTGGGGCCCACCCACCACGTGGCCCTCGACACGCCGCCG
>Ga0181518_10005814_pt1 | contig 10525 bp, 10 predicted proteins | sample PEATcosm2014_Bin_28_FD_119751 | JGI IMG/M metagenome (GOLD analysis project Ga0181518, IMG submission 119751) | Peatland microbial communities from MTU Mesocosm Facility, Houghton, MI, USA - PEATcosm2014_Bin01_60_metaG | ecosystem: Environmental > Terrestrial > Soil > Wetlands > Peat | place... | reverse complement strand
GGCTAAAGCCCCGCGCGGGCTAAAGCCCGCCCTCCAATGCTCGTTCACCGAATGTAGAAAGTTAACTAACTCCCCTGCTTGAGCTTCTTCTCCTTCTCCCGCTCCTCGGCTTTCCTGATTTCCGCGGCCTTCGCGAAAGCCACCGCGGACCCCGCCGTGTCACCCTTCCGCCGCAGAAGCAGACCCAGATTGTTCCAGGCAGCCGCGTTCAGGCCATCCAGCGCCACCGATCGGCGCAAGGCTTCGATCGCGCCATCCGCATCGCCCTGCTGCTTCAAAGTCGTGCCCAGGATGTACCAGGCTTCTTTATACTCGGGGCGCTGGGCCACCGCGGCGCGCAATTGCTCGATGGCCTTGTCCGGAAGTCCGGCGTCGATGTAAGTGAGAGCCAGGCTGTAGTGCGCCTCAGCCAGCGCCGGGTCGAGCGCTACCGCCCGCTCCAATTCCGTTCTGGCATGCGGCAGATCGTCGGACTGCTTGTAGGCGATTCCCAGATCGTAGTGCGCTCCGGCGTCGTCCGGATGGTCCCGAGTCAGTGCGGAAAGATGTTTGATGGCGCCTTGTAAGTCCCCGGCCGCGATGTAAGCATAGCCGAGATTGACCTGCACGTGGAAATTGCCGGGGTCGTGCTCCAGGATGGCGCGGAATTCCTTCAGGCCTGCCGCGGGGTCGCCCGACCTGACCAGCGCGTTGCCATAACTGTTACGCACGTTGTCGTTCTTCGGATCGAATCGCAGCGCCTGCCGATAAGCATCCCGCGCTTCTTTGTAACGGCTTAGTTGTTGATAGACGTCGCCCAAAGTTCCCCAGACCGCGGCGTGAGTAGGCAGTTGCCTGCTCGCCCGCACCAACTCCGGAACGGCTTCCCGGTAGTGCGTGGTTTGCGCGTATGCCGTGCCCAGGCGGTAGTGATAGTCGCCGCGATCGGGCGCCAGCGCTACTGCCTTTTGCAAGGCGCGCACGGCGGGATCGGGGTGTTGCGTCAACCAGAGCGCCGCTCCCAGGTGATACCAGGCCTGTGCCATCTTGGGATCCAGCTCCGTGGCGCGTTGGAAATGAGCGATGGCATCCGGAGAACCGTTTGTGGCAGCCAGCAGAAACCCGATCTCATCCTGGTAAGCGGCGGACTGGGGAACCAATGCCGCCAGCTTCTCGTATGCCGCCAGCGCTCCATTGGCGTCCCCTGCGGCGAGACGTTCGCGCGCAGTGGATTCAAGCTGCTGCAGCGTGGCGGACGTTTGCGCGGCCAGCGAAAGCCCAAGCCAGAGAGACGCCCAACACAGAAGGGTCAGCGCCGGCAGGAGCGGCCTTCGGGCCGGGGAGGGAAGAAGATTCTGGGGCATCGCGCAGCTTAAAAGGAGGTTACCGCCCAAGAATGGCGATTGTCAATTTCGCCGCCTTTTGCGCCAGGAACTTCGCTGCGCGTAACGACTGCGCGACCTGCAAAACAGGTACGGAACAGGTTCGAAATTCGAGTTGCCAAGAAAAGCTGCTAACAGCGGAACTCCATAGAACCGTGTGACGCACGCTTCAGCGCGAACGACCCTGCGGGCCGTCACCAATGTCAGAGAACTTGACTCCGGTACGTGGCGCACGCTTTAGCGTGCAGGGGCGAACTTCAGTTCGCTCTGCGGGACGTTAGTCCCGCTAGATCAGTGACTTGCGCAGTGGTTCTCTGGAGAGTGTGCGCCACACGACGTCAAATATCGCAAAGAACTCTCGGAACGGTATAGACTAGGGCCTGTGCCCACGGCTCAGCAGCACGTTCACCAGCCCGAAACCGCCGATGGCAATCCCCGCTACGCGGTTCATCCAGAGCATCGCGCGATCGGTGATCCTGCTGCGCAACAGGTTCACCGCACTGACCAGAATGATCCACCAGGTCATCGAACCGCAGAATATGCCGACCACAAGAAACGAGGTCTGCCACAGTGGCCGCTGCCTACCCAGGCCGAGCGCGGCCAGCACCGCCAGAAAAGAGAGCACCGTAGTAGGGTTAGTCACATTCAGAAGAAATGCTGAGACAAAGTCCGAATTCGCCGAGGAATTGTCCTCACCCGCTTCAAGCGACCGTGGCGGCTTGCAATAATACACTACTCCGATGACCATTAAGAGGATGCCGCCAAGTAGCCGAATCCAGAACTCCTCGCGGATTAGAAACTGAACCACCAGGGTAATGCTGAAACCGGCTATGGCGCCGTACAATGTGTCTGCCGTCGCGGCACCCAGGCCGGAGATAATACCCGATTTCCAACCGCGCTCAATGGTCCGCCGAATACAGAGCACGTTGACCGGGCCGACCGGCGCTGCAATGAGCATGCCGGCAGCCAAGCCACGAAGGGGCAATTCTAGGTCGATGATCATCGGATTAGGTCCAAGCAAGGCATCGAATCGAACAGGATCGTAGGCAAGTTTCTCTCCACCGCATGGCCGCCCAAGGGATGGGTGCGTAAGCTGCTGTCTGATATTTAGACAGCTTGCTCACGATTTAACCACATCCGCAGGCGCAGGCACCGCAGGGGCACCGGCTTGGCGGTGCCGTTGCCTGCCACTATTTGGTCTCGGCCCCTGGATTGCAAACCTACCTTGTCTGAGCCACGCTCGCAAGACATGGATCCCGCATGCCAAAGATCCCGTCTTTATCCACCCAGATTCCGCCGATGGCCTCACAGGACCTTCCGTGGCATGCGCTGCCTGCCGTGCTGGTCAGCGCGCGCCTGGGCGTGGATCCTCTGCGTGGCTTGAACGACCAGGAAGCGCAAAAACGACTACTTGAATTCGGCCCGAACCGACTATCCGCCCAGAAGCCGGAAACGATCTGGGACATCTTTCTCGAAGAGATCCGCGAGCCGATGATCGTGCTGTTACTGGTCACCGGCTTCTTGTACGGAATCTGGGGTGAGCTAAAGGACACGCTGACCATCTTCGCCGTAATCATGGCTTTGGTATCCGCCGAAGTGCTCAACGAACGGCGCGCCAAACGAGCCATAGGCGCCCTCATTAAGCTCGCCGAGCCGACCAGTCCGATCCTTCGCGGTGGCCATCATGGGGAGATCCAGGCAGATCGGATCGTTCCTGGCGACGTGATCGCGATCGAGGCCGGACGCCGTATCCCAGCCGATGCCCGGTTGACCGAAGCGTACGGTCTGGAGGTTGACGAGTCGCCTCTGACCGGCGAATCGGTGGCTGCCGGGAAGGTGTCCGATCTAGTCCTGCCGGAAACCATACCCTTGTCCGAGCGCCGCAACCTGGTCTTCGCCGGCACCACGGCAGTGCGCGGACGAGGCGCCGCTGTGGTTGTCGCTACCGGCATGAAAACGGAAGTCGGGCGCGTGGCCCGGTTAGCGCGTGAGGCCGAGGCGCCGCGCACGCCACTCCAAAAGACCATGAAAGAGCTCTCCCAATCGCTGGCGTGGCTGGCGATTGGTTTCAGCGTGCTGGTTCCGTCGCTAGGTTGGGCGTTCAGCAGGCAGCCCGTTCGACAGATGATTTTGACCGGCCTGGCGCTGGCTTTCTCTGTGATTCCCGAAGAGCTGCCCATCATCATCACGATGGTTTTGGCGCTGGGCGGATATCGCTTGTCGAAGCAACACGCGATCGTAAAGCGCTTGCAGGCGGTCGAAACGCTTGGTGCGGTGACGGTTATAGCCAGCGACAAAACCGGAACTCTCACCCGGAATCGCATGGAGGTGAGCGGAGTCGAGCCCGAAAAACTGCGGCGCGAAATCCTGAAAATTGGCGCTCTCTGCAACGATGCTTTCGAAACTGGCCAAGGCGATCCGCTTGAAACCGCGCTGCTTCGATCTGCGCAGCAAGCAGGTATGGACGTCGCGGCATTGAGGCGGCCTTATCGCCTGCGGGACGATTTCACGTTCGACAATACCCGGAAACGAATGTCTGTGGTCTACGAGCGCGGTGGCGAGCTTAGGGTCGCGGTGAAGGGCGCGCCCGAGGCCGTGCTGCACCTTTGCAGGTCGCAATGGGACGCTGCTGGTCCGCGCCCGCTCTCGGAGGCAGATCGTCGGGCTGCGCTGGCGTCCGCGGCCCGAATGGCGAACGAAGGCTTGCGCGTAGTGGCGTTCGCCCAAAGAAATACTCAAGGCTCCTTGCTGTCGCAAGATCAGGCTGAGTCCGATCTTACGTTCGTCGGGTTGGCGGCATTTTCAGACCCCCCGCGTCCCGATGTGCGCGAGGCGATCACGGCTTGCCGCACGGCCGGGATCCGCCCCCTCATGGTCACCGGAGATCATCCGTTGACCGCCTGTGCCGTCGCGGCTCAGATAGGCCTCGACGGTGGAGGGCGTCTGCTGACCGGAGCCGAGATGGAAGCCATGCCGGATGAAGCATTGAAGCGACAGGCTGCGGATGTGTCCATCTATGCCCGCACGTCGCCGGAGCAGAAGCTGCGCATTGTCCGCGCTTTGCAGGGACGAGGCGAGATTGTCGCCGCCACCGGCGATGGCGTTAACGATGCGCCGGCACTGGCCGCGGCCGACGTCGGGATCGCCATGGGCCAAAGGGGAACCGATGTAGCCCGCGAGGCGGCCGACATGGTTCTGGCCGACGACAATTTTGCCACGATTGTCCACGCGGTCGAGGAAGGCCGTATCTCATTTGAAAACTTGCGAAAGGCCGTGCGTTACTACCTGGCTTGCAAGGCGGCCCTGATTTCAACCGCGCTGCTGCCCGTCCTGTTCGGAGTCCCCGTGCCATTCGCGCCGATCCAGATCATTCTGATGGAACTCTTCATGGATCTGGCAGCCTCAGCCGCGTTTGTCGCGGAGCCGGCGGAAGCGGGCCTGATGCGCCGGCCACCCCGCGACCCCAAAGCCAAATTCCTCGATCACTCCATGGTGCGAAGCATCTTCGCCTCTGCGACTGGTCTTTTTGCGGCGGTATGCGGCGTTTACCTGGCCACCTGGCATAGTGGCGCGGGCCTGATCGCGGCACAGACGATGGCGTTCGTTACTTGGTTACTGGGCCATGTCTTCCTGGCGTTGAATCTGCGCTCCGAGCGGGAACCCTTGGTCCGGGTGGGGCTATTCACCAACTGGGTAATGGTTGTTTGGTCAATGGCGACGCTGGCTCTGGTGCTAGTGGCCACGCTTGTCCCCGGCGCGCGGCAATTGATCAAGGTGACGTCCTTGCACCCGGCGCAGTGGGCATTGGCGGTGGGAGCAGCGCTGGCAGGCACGTTTTGGATCGAAGCCCGCAAGCTCGTACGGGTGAGACGTAGTAAGTACCCGAAGTAATGGCGCCGAAATGTCTGGCAATCCGGATGCTGCTAGTGAAGGTTCCGTGGTGGATGACAAAGTCGTGATTCACGGCAGGATCACCTTCGAGAACTCGGGCGAGATGCGCAAAACGCTGGCCAGCGCCTTGCGTAAGAAGTCGGCGACAGTGTCCGTGGATTTGTCCGGGGTTACGTACCTCGACACCTCGGGGTGGGCCACGCTGGTGGAGGCGGTCCGGATCGCGCGCAAACAAGGCACACGGCTGGAATTGAGCGGTATCCGCGATCAGCCGCGCTACATTTTCGAGATCATGCATCTCGATCGGTTGTTCGAAGTGGCTACACCGGAGGCGAACAAATGAAGATTCTGGAAGCCATTGGCGGCGGAGTGACGCGTGGACTTGCCTACGTCGGCGGACTCACTATGCAGTTCTGGTCGGGTCTGTGCGCCTCACCCAAGGTGCTGCCGGTCCTGGGCAAGCGTGAGCGCTGGCGAACAGCGATACGCCAGATGGCGGTTATCGGAGTAGACGCGCTGCCGATGGTTGGGATCATGTCCGTGTGTGCGGGATTCATTCTAGCGATGCAAACCGGCGCCGAACTCCGGCGGTTCGGAGCGCTGCAGTACGTCATGGATGTGATAGCGGTCGGGTTCACGCGCGAACTGGGCCCGTTGTTGACGGCCTTCGTCGTGAGCGGCCGATCGGGGTCTGCCATTTCAGCCGAAATCGGAACCATGGTGGTGACCAGCGAGATCGACGCGCTGCGGACCATGGCTCTCGATCCGATCGAGTTTGTGCTGGCCCCGAAGTGCGTCGCGGCGATGATCGCGGTCCCCTGTCTGAGCATCATGAGCAATGCGTTCGGCATTCTGGCTGGCAGCGGCTTCATGTACATCAGCACGAGGATCACGCTGGCGATGTATCTGCGGTACGTCGCCAACTCGATCGTGATGCGCGACGTCTTCACCGGATTGCTGAAGAGCCTCGTGTTCGCGGCGATTATCGTGAACGTCGGGTGTCTGGAGGGTTTCCGAGTGCGCGGAGGACCGGACGCAGTGGGGCGGGCCGCGACTTCCGCTGTGGTGTGGTCCACGTTCTTCGTTATCCTCGCGGATGTGTTTTTCACGGCGATCTTTTACATGGTGCCGTAAGGAGCGGTATGGCAGACGCGATGATCTCAGTCAATGGCTTGACGGTAGTCTATGGGAGTCATCGCGTGCTGGATAACGTGAACCTGGACATCCAGCAGGGCGAAGTGATGGTGCTACTCGGCGGCAGCGGATCCGGCAAAAGCACGATGCTGCGGCACATCGTTGGCCTTGAGCGCCCCACCGCCGGGACGGTTCGCGTGCGGGGCGTCGATATCAACCGCTGCTCCGCGAACGAACTGAAAGCGATCCGGCGCACGATGGGCGTAGCTTTTCAAGAGGCCGCGTTATTCAATTCGATGTCGGTCGAAGAAAATGTCGGCCTGCCCATGCACGAATTGACGACGCTGGCCGATCCCATCATCGAGATCATGACGTATGTGAAGCTCGCGGCGGTGGGTTTGGGCGGGGCCGGTAAACTGTTGCCCCAGGAATTGTCCGGCGGAATGAAAAAGCGCGCGGCCGTTGCCCGGGCGACTGCGCTCGATCCCGAGATATTGGTCTTCGATGAGCCCTCCGCAGGCCTCGATCCGATTGTCGCAGCGGGGTTGGATGAACTGATCCTGTTCTTGAAGCGCGCTTTTCACATGACGATGTTGGTTGTGACGCACGAGTTGGCGAGTGCCTTCCGCATCGCCGACCGGGTGGCAATGCTATATAAGGGATCCCTCATTGCGGTGGACACCAAGGAATCGTTCCAAAAGAGCACCCATCCACGTATCCGACAGTTTCTCGATCGGCTGCCCGATCCCATTGTGGAAAGCACCGCGGTTCAGGAGCGTTTCCGGGAACTGGCGGGGATGGCGGGAGAGAAAGTATGAATACTGAAGCCAAAGTGGGTATCTTCGTTTTGGTCTGCGCGGCGATACTACTGACAACCGTGTATAAGGTAAGCAACGCGCAGATCAGGGGCGCACGCGTTTCCTACAGAACATACCTGCGGTACGCGGGCGGGTTGGTGCCGGGAGCCGACGTCCTGTTTGGCGGCATCAAGGTGGGCCAGGTGACAGCCGTGCGACCCGACCCGCAGGACCCGACCCGGATTGAGATTTTATTGGATGTGAAGCAGGGCACCCCGCTGAACGCGAAGTCCGTGGCCAAGCTCGGATCGGTAACCGTGGTGACCAGCCCGGTCATCTCGATCAGCATGGGATCGAACGATGCGCCCCGGCTGCCGGCGGGCAGCGAGATTGCGTCGAAGGAAACGATAAGCCTGGATGACACCGAGCGCAAAATCGTGGCCCTGGCCGATTCCGCGCAGACATTGCTCGAGTCTGTGCGGACGGACATGAACAATCTCACGGGCGATGCCAGGAGCCTCATGGCGAACCTGAACGATGCCACGGGCAAGCCGAATCAGCAGCATTTGGCCGACATCCTGGCGAATGCGGATGCGATGGTTGCGCGCCTATCGCCGAAGATCGACCAGATCGGCGACCAGGCTGTAAAGCTGACCAACGATGCGAACGGCGTCATGGCGAAGGTGGGGCCGGCCATTGACAACGTCAACGCCACCGTGTCCAATGCCAACGAGACGATCACCACGATCCGCGAGCCTGCGCAGGCGGATCTTGCCGAAGCGCGAAAGACGCTCGAGCAGGCTCAGGGTCTGATCGTCGATCTGCGGGCGGCGTGGCGGGCGAAGGATCAAGACATTACGTACACGTTGAAGAACATTCGAATGGCTACCGACAACCTGAACGACCTGACGGAGTCCGTGAAGGAGCGTCCGTGGAGCCTGGTGCGGATCAAGCAGCCGAAGGACCGCAAGGTTCCGGCAACGAGGACCCCATGACGACGAAGGTCCTGGTAAGCGCGAGCGCCTGCGTGGTCATGGTGCTGATGGCCGGTTGCGGAGGCAAGGTCCTTTATCCGAACTACTACGCGCTGGAAATTGTTCCGGCGCCCAGGCCGGCCGTGAACGAGACGCGACTACCGGTCACGGTGGCAGTACGCCAGTTCGAAACTCCGCCTTATCTGCGCCAGGGGCGGATTGTGTACCGGCAAGCTCCGGAAGAAATTGACTTTTATAATTATCACCGGTGGGCCGCCGATCCCGCTGTCGCGGTCACCACGGCAATGATCGATTCACTCCGCTCCTCGCGGCTATTCTCATTCGTAATGCCATACGATGGTCAGGACCGGCAGGATTACCTGATCAGCGGCCGGATCGAGCGGCTTGACGAGATTGACTACGGCGGCGATGTACGTGTGGAAGCGAAACTATCGGCCGAACTGGTTAACTTGCGAACCGGGGCCACCGTGTGGGCTGGCGATGCGGCTGAAACCTCGAGAGTCGGGACGCGTAACGTGAATTCAGTGGTCGCGGAAATGAGTCGCGCTGTTCAAAAAAGTATCGACATTCTCGTGGCGGCCCTGGAAAAGGAGCTCGTTGCGAAGCGACGGGCGGCGCAGTAGAGGATTCAGTATGTGTGAAATTGGCCAAATTAGCCCTGAGGCGGGGCGTTATCGGTGTGCAATATGCGGCGCCGAAATTCGCATGAAGGCTGGAGGATCGTTTCCAGCCTGTCCAGGGGAGGAGCACTCACCGAAGTGGGTTCTGTGCGATGGGGGGAAGCTCTCTTTCGCCGCTCAGAACGGGAGGCATGCGAATGCCCTTGAAGATCTATCGCAGCAAGCGTAACTTTGGCGTCACGCCGGAACCAAAAGGCATCAACCGTGAACGTGGCTCACCGCCCGACGGCCTTCTTTACGTCATTCAGAAGCATCAGGCAACCGCGCTGCACTATGATTTTCGTTTGGAGTGGGGTGGCGTACTGCTTTCCTGGGCCATACCCAAAGGACCTTCGCTGGATCCATCGGTAAAACGACTTGCCATAGCGACCGAAGACCATCCGCTCGAATATGGCGGCTTCGAGGGTGTTATTCCGGAAGGAGAATATGGAGCCGGCACCGTTATGCTCTGGGACCGTGGGACGTGGCAGCCAGAAGATCCAGACGTGGAGAACAGCCTACGCAACGGGGAACTCAAGTTCGCGCTCTTCGGGCAGAAGCTTCATGGCTCATGGGTTCTGGTTCGAACCAGGACCGGATATCCGGGCCGCCCAGGTAAACCTGGATGGCTCCTGATTAAGCATCGGGACCAGTTCGCGTCTGAAAGCGATGTGCTTAGGGAGCAATCGCGTTCGGTCCGTTCGAATAGGTCGCTTGCCGAGATCGCCGAAGATGGCCACGGAAACGTCGCGAAGGCCGCCAAGGGCGATCCGATCCGAGGATCGAGAGGTTGAACGGCCCGCGTCATCCGGACAGATGCCGCTTTGGTCCCGAATCTGCTTGGGTGAATGAAACGGACTAGACGAATATGAACACAGAACCAAAGGCCTACTTGGTGGGTGGCGGCATTGGATCCATGGCCGCCGCCGCCTTCATGATCCGCGACGGCAGCCTACCTGGGCGGAATATCTCCATCCTTGAAGCGGCGCCTGTCATGGGTGGAAGTCTGGACGGTGCCGGAGACCCCACGACCGGATATTGCATGCGCGGCGGACGCATGTTCACAACCGACAACTACGAATGTACGTGGGGGCTTTACAAATCGATTCCCTCACTGCACAACGACAGCAAAACGGTGTTCGACGAAACCGTGGAGTTCAACCAGCAGCATAAGTCGCATGCGATGGCGAGGCTTGTGGACAGCCGGCGCGCGAAGGTGCCGGTGACTTCGATGGGGTTCTCCATGGAGGATCGTCTCGAACTGCTGAAACTCAGCGAGGCGAGCGAAGACACGTTGGCCGCGAGTTGCATCACCGATTGGCTTTCGCCCGCGTTCTTCAATACCGAGTTCTGGTATATGTGGTCCACCACATTCGCCTTTCAGCCCTGGCACAGCGCTGTCGAGTTCAGACGTTACCTGCACCGCTTCCTGCTCGAGTTTTCCCGCATCGAAACTCTTGCGGGCGTAAAAAGAACCATTTACAACCAGTACGACTCCCTCGTCAAGCCCTTGCAGACCTGGCTGGCCGCCCAAGGTGTCCGTCTGGTCCCGGATTGCAAAGTGACAGACCTCGATCACAAAGCCAGAGATGGAATGTTCATCGTTACCGGCATCCGTTGCGTGCGGCAGGGAAAAAGCGAAGTGATTGCCGTAAATGACGGCGACTTTGTGTTTATTCAAAAGCCTC
>Ga0181518_10005805_pt1 | contig 10539 bp, 10 predicted proteins | sample PEATcosm2014_Bin_28_FD_119751 | JGI IMG/M metagenome (GOLD analysis project Ga0181518, IMG submission 119751) | Peatland microbial communities from MTU Mesocosm Facility, Houghton, MI, USA - PEATcosm2014_Bin01_60_metaG | ecosystem: Environmental > Terrestrial > Soil > Wetlands > Peat | place... | reverse complement strand
GATCCGGTAGTAGCGCCCGCACATGCCGAAAGCGTACCACAGCAGGGCCCTGGTGGATTCCAACCCTAATCGGGCCGATCAGCGTCCGGCAATCGGCTTCGATGAAATCGACACTCTACCATCCTCCGCAGTGTTGGAAGTTGAGCAAGACTCGTGGCACTGCTCACCATCCGCCCGTGCGCCTGCGAGTGATTGACACCTGTTGCTGTACGAGATGACTGTCAGGGAAGCCCAGATAAACCTCTGAGGGCCGGTAGCGGCGCAACTCACCACACAGCGGGCATTGGACCACCAGATTGCCTCTGGGGAACTCCTGAGTGCCGGCTGGGATGCTGCGGGTGCATTTCTTGCACGTCACCACATAGACGCTTGGCCTGACCGCTCCCTGTTGGCAGTAGTGCATTGACATGGGAGAAGAATAGGCGAATACTCAAGGCGTGTCTTCCACAGAAGTAGGGAGCCGCGTTCAATCTCGCCGGCCGCCAAGCAATCGAGAAAGGCATCGCAGTGGGCAGCCAGGCAGCAGGAAAGACGTGCGGACACAGCAAGGAAAACGTGTCCAGTTTTCTTGCGATGAAACTTGACATCGGTGTGGCGGGCGGTTGGGAGAGAAGAGAGGCGAGCCTTCTGCAGAGCGGTAGCGCCTACGGCGCGACTGGTTTTTGGCACGCGTGAGCGCTGGCCCTCTGGTTACCAGTGTTCGGTTTGGTAAAAAGCGGAGCCGTCTTCGTTTATGTATTCGACGGAACAGTTCGCTCCGTTGAATGACAGCAAGGCAAAGGTGCTGATCGCGACTGTGCCGTCACCGATTGTGCCCTTGTTGACGGCGACGAATGCGGTGCATCCGGTGTTGGTTTCGTCCTTGTCTGGGGCAACTTCTTTCTGAGGATGGTGCGGAATGGCACCATTCCCAATCAGACGTGCCTTGAAAGAGGTCTTGGTGTCGTCATAAATTATGCAGCGATGTTCATGGCCGAAGAACCACGCGAAGATTGCGTTTGCGTTGGTCTCCTGGAGAATTTGCCGGAACTCCATATTGAGCTGATAGGACGCTTCGAACTCCGGCAGATGAGCTGAGACCGGTTGGTTATGGCTGAGGAAGATGTTCTTCTTCGTTGGATTTGACTTGATGCTACTAAGCAACCAGTCCCATTGAGGCTTCATGGAAGCGTCTTCTGTTCCTCCGCTGATGCTAAAAGGGACATACGCGGTGTCGAGACCTTGGATTTGCCACCAGTCGTTCGATAGGGTGAAGTAGCTGGCCTCCTGTCCCAAGCCTTCGAGAACCGTGGTGAAGTAATAGCGGCCCAACGAATACATCTCATGATTGCCGTTGAGTGCGAAGCTCTTCCCCGTCAGCGGTTGTCCGTCGGCACCGCGGAGAGGCCAATTCCTCAAGAATGTTTCGCTCTCGGCTTTCGAGCCCGAGTAATAGATATCGCCAAGATGAATCACGAAGTCCGCGCCTCTTGCAATTGCGAGGTCTCCGAGCTGTTTGGCGTGATCGTTATCCGCGCCCCAGTCAGCGAGTAAGGCGACCTTGCAGGTATCGGGCAGTGTTATCTGACTCGCGGCTGCTGTGGCCACTTTGAACTTGGCTTTCGGTTTGAAGTGTTCGAGAATGCCATCGATTCCAGTGGGAATCCAAACGATGGGGTTTCCCTGTCCAAACGCCTGTAGTTCGGGAAGCACGTTGTCTTCGATTTGTTGACCCAATTTGGGTGTGCTTCTTGCCAGATGCGTTTGAGTGATGCCCGTGAGGGGATCGCGAGAATGAAAGGTATGTCCATCCGGTGCATCTTCGTTCTTAGCGAACTTGATCGCCTTCTGAAGTTCCACTATCGCTTTCTGTCGCTTCTGTTCCAGTGGCAGTCCGGCAAGTGTGGACTCCGTGTCGGCGTCGAGGGCCTGGAGTGTTGCGGCATCTTTGGACTGCAGTCTATGCAACGTCGCCTGCATATCTTGAATGATTGGATCTTTTGTCGAGAAGAAGAACATTGTGGTCTCCTATTACGAATCGGTGAGATGATTGGGACAAAAGAGACATTGTGTCCAGGGACGCATAGAGACACCGGATCTGATGAGTTATTGGGCGCGTAGCGGCACCCCTTTACTGTCCGGAGTGTTGCTACTTCACTTTTGATAAGGCAACTTGGAAACTGACACCAGGCGCGTGGCTGGCGCTTCCCTTGCCCGTCATTTGGTTGCCCTGGATGCTACCCGTAATTTTGAGGTCGAATGCCTGATTGCCAGGTCCAAAGACGTTAGGCATGCCTGTGCCGTATGGCGAAATTCGCAGATTCGCAACGATGTTGTCTCCGTTGCGCTCGTACTTGCCAATGTAGGTGTATCCCGAATCGCCGCCCAATACTTCAGCGTCGCTGAAATATGCCACCCCAAAGCCGGTACCTAATGGGGTGCTAAACTTCGCTGTCCAAAATCCGTTCATAAAGGTCTCCTTTGCAGTACCTACTTGGTTATATCATCAAAACCTGTTGTATTTGCTTTTCTATCGCTATAGTAACGTTCTCTGTTCGCTCTTCGAGCGCCCAGATATTCCTCTGATTGGGATTTTTACTCGCCATCCCTGCTACGCGGACATGATGTAAAGTATTGATACCAGATATAATAGTTGGTGTTCTCTACAAAGAGCGGGGCAGACCTGAATGTCTGCCTTTCTCTTCTGGGCCGGTTCCATTCATTGAGACCGAAAATGGTCAAGCAGCAGGCGAAGGTACGCCTCCACCCCGATCTCGTCGATGAGCCGGGCGCCTGCTTTGTTCCAGTGTTCTTCAGGGATGATCGGTCAGGATGCGCCTGATGTCGTCGGCTGTTCACTTCCTTTGTGCCTTGGTGGCTTTCTCGGCCGCCCAGATTACGCCATAGTAAATTGCTGGCATGCCGCACATTTGTTGAAGGCGACTAGGTGATTGGCCACCGCCCTCGAAGGCGTGCTCAAGCTCAAGGGAGTCAGCCACATCGATGCCGATGGCTACCCCTACGGCGAGATGAAGCACGGCCCAAACTCCTCCTCCCATTATGGAGGTCGTCCCCCTGCAACTCCTCGCCTACCACATCGCCGTCCGCCGCAGCTGCGACGTAGACCAGCCCCGCAACCTCGCCAAATCCGTCACCATAGAGTAGCGAATTCCTTTCCCTAATCGACAGCTCAGTGGAATAATCACTCATACGACAATTCCCACATCCATAGCCGAGTTAGGACGTGCGGTTGCATGACGAGCAAACGGGATTCAAGAGATGAGATTCGCGCGAGAATCAAACCGACGTTAGACAACGTGGCGGTCAAAGGGCTGAGAGCCTGGCTTAAAGCAATCGGTCTATCAAGCGCCGCCTACACACGATCCACAATCACAAATCTTGTCGCTGATGAGATAGCCGAGGGCAGACTGGCTGAAGCCGCGCTTGAAAAAGCGCTGATTGGCTTCGAAGAAGCCAGCGACATGCGCATCTATATCTACCAGTTGGATGAACTACCAAAGGGAGAACCAAAAAAGTGGCTTCCAACCCGCCTACTAAATGCGGGATTCGCGATTGCCAAGTCTCGGACCTTCGCCGGCGAAAGGACAAGACCCATGTCCCCTATCTACGCCGAATTCGACGGTCAACTCCTGCGCGTCAAGTGGGCCGAGCAGCATGAGAGCCTCAAAATTGACGACAAGACAGGGAAGGTTGTCAGGACGCCGGTAGACCGACGCATCGTACTGATAGCAGATTTGCCGGAGAAAACTGCGGAGTTGCGGCTGAACGCGTCGGAAAGTCGCCATCCTTACGAAGACGCATCCGGGAGAACGCCAGCAGAGCTTTACTATCGAGCGTATATAGATAAAGCTCGCGATCTGCTCGGCTGCACACTCTTGCCAATAGAGTGGCGGCCCGTGGTTCGAAAGCTGGTTGAGGAAGAGGATCCTAGGGTAATACGCATCCACATCGACAACCACACCAATCAAAGCAACACTAGGGCCAAGACACACGCGTCGCGTGCTGACGTCCGGGATGACCCTGACTGGAAGCTCGCCTATGAGGAAAATGGAGGGTCATGGGCGTGGGACGCGCAATCCTTCTATTGGATGCCCAAGGCCTCCAGCGGCTTCCTTACTCGTGAGCTTTATTCGCACATCAACGCAGAGGAAGGCTACGTTAAAGTGAACGCGGATTGTAGCGACGAGGAGGTCAACTATGTCGTCTCCCAAATTCGAGCTCGTTAAGCGGAATAACCCAGCGCTTGCCAATCTCTTGGATCGGCTGATGTCCTACATCCGCGATCAAACCGTGCACGGGCAGAAGTTCTTCCTGCCAAAGCTCGCAGCCGCCAGCCTGAGGCGAAACGATGGCGAGGCTTATGTGCTCCTTGAAATCCTGACCAAGGCTGGCATATTGCGCCGCGTCTTTAACGTGTATTGCACGCCAAAGGACGAGTTGCTCGCTACCGTGTGCAGTGAGGACGAATTGGATCAGATTGCGCATTGCGACGAGTGTGACCGTGATCACGAGCGCCAAGAGCTTCGGTTGCAACTTGCATTCGAGCTCGACCAAGAGGATGACGGCAAACGGAAGGCGGCATGAGCGAGCCAGCCCCAGCGCGAACCCAGAAGGCCCCGACGACGCGCGAGACACCGCCTGACCTGCGCACACAAGCGCATCGCCAGATTATGGATTACCTCCGGCTAGCAAAAGACTCCGACAATCCGGCGATCGTAGAGGCGGCCATCCAACTCGCTCAGGAACGGCAAAGACTGGATCAGAAATCAGACCCCAAAATTTCCCCGATTCTCGCGGTCTTCCTAGCTACATGTGTTGCCATCGCTGCGGTATGTGCTTGCTGGTACGCACTCGTCTACCATCCCGGACGCATGGGCCTCGAGCTAGTAATTGTGGTATGCCCGATAGCCATCCTTGTGATTTGCATGTACGCCCTATTTTCTGGTCACCTTTCCCAAGAGAACTTCATGGTTGTCTTTCAGTGGGTAGGAGACAGACTGAAGGAACTAAATCCCTTCTGCAAAGGCAAAGATGCCGTTAGCTTGAACGCCTCTGGCGATGACGAACTTCCGCCACCTGGAGGCGCGGTATGAACAGCCGATTCCCAAAGGCGCGATTCAAACCATGGGTTGGACCGTATTACAAAAACTCCCCACTGGGACTGCGCCTGCTCATCCTAGGGGAATCGCACTATCGCTCCCCGGACGATAAGTCGCCGGAAAAATGGACGACGATCGAAGCTCTTAAACAGGGCCGTCATACACATCGGTACTGGACTCGCCTTTCTGGACTTATAGGTGGATATCAACCCCCTCATCAAGTTGACATTTGGGACTCGGTAGTCTTTTACAACTACGTCCAGCATGTGGTTGGGACAGAGCCGCGACAACGACCCAGCGAGAGAATGTGGACAAGCGAACAGACACTAGATGGATTTCGAGAGGTGCTGCGAGTCGCAAATCCCGAACGTATCCTGGTCGTGGGCAAACGGAATTGGGAGATGATGGCAGGAGGAACAGAGTTCTTCCCGAAACATCCCCCTATACCCGAAGAGAAGTTCAAGTTACCGCGTAGATGGCGCGATAGAGATGGAGTCAACCAGATTGCATATTGGTATTCAACAACTGCGGGACACTACGCTCTGTGTGCTCCCATTTATCATCCGGCGTACCCAAAGGGCTTTCATTCGGACGACACATCGAAAATCGTAGCTTTATTACTCAGGAAAGATTGGGAAACGCCAAAGTCTTACTGAAGTCGAGTGGCCCTTCGTTGGGTCCGTCAGCGTCGCCTTGCATCTTGTTTTCATGCAAAGAGCATAATCTTGCACCATCAGAGGTCCGAAGAGATGCGCCCGTTATCCAAAGAAGATTATGAGAGTGGCTTGGATGAGTACGATCCCGAGTATAGGGTTTTCCCCAAGATTGCAGAGCGGATCACAGCGGGCGGAGAACTGACCAAACAAGACATGCTCCGAATTCTGAAGTGGAAGCTCGGACGCGTCAAAGATTCCAACTCGGAGACAGTTTCCGATGAGCATCTAAAGCAAATCAATAACGCAGTAAATTCCGCTTGCAAGCTCGATTGCGGCGCTGACTCTTTAGAGGCTCTAGACCGTATCCCCGGCATTGGCTTGGCCACGGCAACCGCAATTTTGACCATTTGCTACCCGGAGAAATACACGATTCTGGACCTGCGAGTGTTGGAAATACTAGAAGAGGGTACGAGGCCCAGCGCCGATGATTGGACGGCATCGACATACATGAAAGAGTTTCTCCCGAAAGTTCGCCAGCAACAGGCTCTCTGGGCCTGTTCGTTACGGAATGCGGATCGGGCGCTTTGGGGGCTTTCTGCGAGTAGTCGCATCGCACAGGTTATTGACGCTTCCATTGGACCCCTAAAGATCAACTGAGGGTAAGCACAACCCTAAGTTCCCCAGATCGCGCCTCGTTCGCCGCTTCCGTCCGTTGATCCAGATGGCGAACCCGACCCATTGCTGGGATCGGCCTTCATTTGTCGAAGTTGAGGGAGGGGAAGGCGGCGATGATCTGCTGCGTCTCCAGCGAGACGGTGATGACCTGACCGATCAGGCGCAGGATGTAGTGGTCGTCGTCGGGGCGGTTGGGGTCGTTGACGATGCCGGAACGGGGGTCGGTTGAGACGCGGTACTGGTCGATCACCCATTCGAGGGCGGAGCGGTTGCCGAGGCGGTAGTCGTAGGCGGCGGCGGGGATGCCGCGCAGGAGCAGGAAGTCGTTGTAACGGAGTTCGGATTTGTCTTTTGAGAGTTTGATGCGCTCGACTCGGAAGGTAACTTCGGCTTTGGGGTCTTCGATTTGTTCGAGTGGGTGCTCGGGCTGACGCTCGTAGTCGATGTGGAGGGTCATCAGTTTCTTTCCAGCGGCGACGAAGGCGTGGAAGTCGGGCGGGAAAGGGATGCGGGGTAGTTCGCGCTTCAGGTTAGCCGCATAGCGGGTGCGGTACTCGGGGTGGTGGAGGACGGCGTAGGTGGCGTGGAAGATGTCCCACTTAGTGATCTTGTCGTCGGCGTAGTGGGTGCGGAATTCGGCGAGTGCCCAGTCTGTGATGTTATCCTGCCGGTTGGAACCGTCCTCGTTGTAGGTGTAGTACGGGAAACATTGGGTTCCGCAGCCTGGGCTGGCAAGGTGTAAATCCACGCATCCTTGGGCAGCTAGGGATAGAAACGGCTTATCCGACGACGGCTCGGTGACGCAAATGCAGTCGTTGTTTGTGCCATTCGGGAAGAACTCGGGGAGTCGATAGACTTCCTCGTTGAGAATGCGGTCGAAGAATACGTACTGTGTAGTGAACGGACGATACAACGCGATACGGACTTTCGCTTCATCGAAAGATGCGATGCGTTGCCGCTTGACGTCGTTCTTGAGATCTCGGCTCCAGCTTATCGAGGTAGGTTCGTAGTGAACGAAGTCATGAACGTCGTCGTTATCCTTGTCGCCCTTCCCGTGCCACCTCGCCACTTCCTCGTTATAAAACTCGATGGTCCGGGCTATGTTCTCATGGAGAGCGTCCTTGCGGAAATTGTACGCCCATGTGTCCCTGCACGTAGCTAACCCGCGGCTACGTTGGCTGAAAATCTTTTCAATCGAGGGCAGGCCGTCAAAATCACGAGCATTGTTTTCGTTCAGCCATTGGTTCTTTGAATCGGGAGTCAGCTTCCGTGGCGCGGATTTTGAGATTGTCCCGGTCGCGTCGAGGTATGAATACTTCTGACCTCGCTTCCAATCAACTCCGACGGCGGCGTACGTAATTTCGCACCGCCTCTTTTCGCGCGGTCCCCTGCGGCGGACAAGAAAGTTGATGCTTACTCCAACCTGAATCCCGAATACGTTGTGGGTTGTTCCTGAGAGCTTGGGATTTCTCCGCACGTTTCCGCCGAGGTCGAGGATATGGATGGCATCAAAGTCGCCGACCAGATGTTTGCGCATTCCGTCTGCAGATGAGGAGTCGATGAAGCCGCTATTAGTAACGAATGCAATTACGCCTTCTTCCTTGATCCGGTCGGATGCCCATCTGAACGCTTTCACATAGGGATCTGAGAGGGAGTTCTTGTTTGTAACGAAAGAACTCTTGGCGTAAGTCTCGTTCACCCTGCGATCCAGGTCTGGATATTTTCGATTTCTATTGTTGTCGTTTTCGTCCGCTTGCCATGCGTTGTATGGCGGATTGCCCAGCACAACGAAAATCGGGGAATTGACTTGCGCGTCAATACGGACGGTGTTCTTTTCCGCAAACATTGATGACTGAGCGCGCATGTCAAATGTATCCACAAGGCAGATGCCCTCGAAAGGCCGGTATTCCCCGAGATTTGTGCCGTCCCCCAAGCGCTCCATGTAGGCGTGCTCGATGTTCATGCTGGCGATGTAGTAGGGGAGGAGCATGATCTCGTTGCAATGGAGTTCTTCGGCATACTTCTGCGGCAGGGCGGAGCGTTTGATCTGCTGCATGATGCGGGTGATGAAGTTGCCTGTACCGGTGAAGGGGTCGAGGATGTGGACGCCGGAGTCGGAGAGGGATTTGCCGAACTCGGCGTGGAGGATTTCCTCGACGCTGCGGACCATGAAATCGACGATGGGCTGCGGGGTGTAGACGATGCCGTGAGTGTCGGCCTGTTTGGTGTCGAAGCGTTGGAAGAACTTCTCGTAGACGGCGTTGAGGAAGTGCTGCTTTTCGGTGTAGCCGGTCTGGGACTCGGCGGCGCGCTCGATGGCGGTGTAGAAGCGGTCAAGCGGCTTGAGGAACTCGTCACGGGAGAAGTGGCGGGCGGTGATGGAGCGGATGACCTTCTCGATCTCGGCGGCGATGACGTTGCGAGAAAGGAATTCCTGGTTGTTGAAGACCTTGCGGAAGATGCGCTCGGTGAGGAGATGCTGGACGAGCATCTTGCGGATGGCGTCGTCGGTAAGGTCGGGATTGATGTAGTGGCGGCAGAGTTCGGCGAAGGACTGGAAGTTCTCGCGGAAGGCGGGGTTCTTCTTGTCTTCGGCTTCAAGGATGTTGGTGACGCCCGTGGCGAGCTCGGGGATCTTCTCGGCGAACTTGGTGACGGCCTCTTCCCAGTCGGGGATGTTGGGATCGCGGTAGTCGAAGAAAAGCTGGAGAATTTCGATCAGGTTTTCGGGCTTGGTAAGCTCGCAGTCGAGGGCGATGCGATTGTCCTGATAGAGGACGGCGCGGGTGGGGGACTGGAAGAGGATGTTATCGAGACGATAGCCTGCGGCGATCTTGGCCTTGATTTCCTTCTGCAGGTCGTCGTCGGAGTCCTTGGCCTCCCAGATGCCGTGCTGGACAGTTAGGTCGTCGACGAGGGCTCCGTCGGCGCGGAGGGACTGGTTCGCTTTGCCCTTGAACTGGTATTCCTCGACCAGATGCCAGTCGTAAGGCGAGGCGCACTTCTTGAGCAGATCGGCGAATGCGGCGCGTGTGTTGCCCTCAGTGGTATGGCCCAATTTCAAAAACTGGGCGAGCGTGGCGTAGTAGGCCTTGACCGGGGCGTGCGTGGGCTTGAGGGAGAAGAGGCTCATGGGCTCTGTTCCAATGTACGCCCTCGCGTGGCGATGGCATTGGAAGCCGAGAAGGACGCCCCCTAACTGTTACCACTGTCATGGATACGTCCTTCCCGCCAAGACTACGCCTTTATAAATCGTCGGCAATCCGTGTATTCGTCGAAGGCGGCTATGCCCTTGCTGTAGTGACTTGGAGCGCAGCCTGCATGAAAAGGCCGGCAAGAAGGAAGGGAGCAATGCGGAAGAGGCACCGTACAATTGATACTAGGATCTCGGAAGCGACACTTGCCATATCAAGTCGCGGCCTACGACTTGGATACATTTCGCATAAACGGCATAGTTTTACCGATTATCATTGCTTTTCGCTCTAATCGGTAATATTATTCCGATATGAGCGATTTGTCCTTTAGGTCGATCTCGGAACTCCAAGTCCTGCTTGGAGAACAGCTTCAGGCTCTTCGTCTCTCCAAGAATCTCGATCAAATTACCACTGCGGAGAAGGCTGGGATATCCGAGAGAGCACTGAGGAATCTCGAAGCTGGCCGAGGATCAACTGTCGAGTCGCTCCTGCGAGTTCTAAAGGCTCTTGACTCCTTAGACGGCCTGGAATTGCTTGCTCCCAAGCCGTCGGTAAGCCCATTAGCTCTACTACGCAGTTCGAAAGCAAGGCGGCGGGTACGCCAATCTTCCGGATCACGGGGTAGGCTTCTATGAAGCCCGTCGATGTCATTGAAGTGCTCATATGGGGCAAGAGGGTAGGAGCCGCAACAGCAGACCCAGCGCTCGGATGCTACGCCTTTGAGTACGAGCCATCCTGGAAGAGGCAGGACATAGAACTGGCGCCGCTGACGATGCCCCTCTCGGATCGCCGCCAGACATTCACTTTCCCCACGCTTCCGGAGGCAACGTATTTCGGCCTTCCCTCGATGCTGGCCGACGCTCTTCCCGATGACTTCGGCAATGCACTGATCGACGCATGGATGGCAACCAAAGG
>Ga0181518_10005802_pt1 | contig 10545 bp, 7 predicted proteins | sample PEATcosm2014_Bin_28_FD_119751 | JGI IMG/M metagenome (GOLD analysis project Ga0181518, IMG submission 119751) | Peatland microbial communities from MTU Mesocosm Facility, Houghton, MI, USA - PEATcosm2014_Bin01_60_metaG | ecosystem: Environmental > Terrestrial > Soil > Wetlands > Peat | place... | reverse complement strand
GGATCATCCATATCGAGTGGGAAGGCCCCTATTCACTCAACCAGCTTGACACACTTAAGGACTTGCGTAAGGACCATGGGCTCTATCAGATATATGGGCATCACCCGGTCTACGGCTCCAACGTGCTCCTTTATATCGGCCAGACGTACGGGCGGACGTTTGGGGAGCGGATCGAGGAACACAACTTTGGCGGAGGCTCGCAAGAGGACCGCGCGCACATCGAAGTCTACGTGGGTCGCCTGAAGGGTGTTACGACGACTCCATCATCCGACGACTGGCGTGACGAAATCAACTGGGCCGAGAAGCTTCTACTTTACGTGCATGGTCCGGCATACAACCCGCAGCACATGATGGAGCTAAATGAGGCCGATCCCAGAGTGTGTGATGCACGAGTGTTCAACTGGGGGTGCATCCGAGCGCTACGTCCGGAGGTCTCAGGTCGCCGGTGGACAAAAGCTGCGACGGATGAGGCCAACGCTTACAAGGTTTATGAGATGCCTTGATTGCGGACAGCCCATGTCACACGATGCGCCCAGGCCCCCGAAAAACCAGCGCCGTGCTCCCGCCGCGGTCGACTGCGTGGGTGGCAATGCGCTTGAAGTGCCCGTCGGCGGGCCGGTCGGCGAACGGTCCAAGGTCGCTTTCCTCCTCCCCTGTTGCACGCAGAAGGATGCGTCCCGCTAGGGCGCAGCAACGGTTGGCGAAGACCGGCGGCACGCTGATCAAGCAAGCGCGGTACTAGTGGCTGCTGGTGGCGGAGAGCCATCTGACGCGGCGGTTGTTTGGGGGCATGGCGCGCCGAATCGCAGCGCTTCCGGTGCCCACCGGATAGGCTGCGGCAGGGAAGCAAACCGGGCGAAGGATGGGAGTGGACGGATAGGTATCTAAGAAACTGCTCGAAATGAGGCACTTCCGGGTTCTTCTGTACCCGGAAGAGCCAGAGTTGGCCCCTCCTGGGGCAACGCCGGAGTCGGGAGGGTGAAAATGAGAGAAACAGCTCCAAAAGGGGCGCTTGGATGTATAATCGATACCGGGCCAGGATGGCAAATGGAAATCCTGGCTTAAGTCCATCGGGGAGGAATTACGGGAGCAGAAATGAAGAAGATCTTGCTTTTATTGTTTGCCGCTGTGCTCGCGGCCGCGCCTGCGTTCGCCGGCCACCACCGCAGACACCACAGATACCACGGAGGTCATCGCCCTATTATAGTGATACGGTGATTCCTAGCCATGTTGCCTCCTCGTTAGGCGACAAGCGGGTCCAGGGCCGACGCGCTCGGACCGAATTGTACCCGGGTGACTGCGGTGTTCGCAGGTTTCGATGCTTGCCTCTTCCGCAATTCCCCTTCTGGCCCCCTGGAGGTGGGCAGACATGAAGAAATGGCATTGTTCCGTCGCCGGATTGTCCCTGGCACTGGCGGGCGCCCTGGCCGCACAAGCACAAACTCCGGCAGTTCCGCCACCCAACATCCTCAACATCGAAACGATCAACATTAAACCCTACCAGGATGAACCCTACGACAAAGTTGCTTCAGAATACGCTGTCTTGTCGCAGCAACTCAAGGACCCGACGCACGTCCTGGCGATGGAGGCCCTGACGGGCGCACCTCGAGCGATTTACCTCTCCGGCTACGATTCTTACGAGGCGCTGCAAAAGAACGAGGAGTGGCTCCTCGGCGACGCGGCGGCCGACGCTAAGTTTGACGCGCTGGATGCGCGCGAGGCCCCTTACATATCCGAGGTCCACAACACCATCTGGCATTACCTGCCCGACCTCAGCAACAACGCCGCCGGAGCGGACCTACCGCACTCCCATTACTGGGAGGCGATCGTCTTCCATATGCGCTCCGGTCACGACGCACAGTTCGAGGAATTGGCGAAGCTTTATCGCGACGCCAACCTCAAGATCGGCCAAAACATCCCCTGGGCGACTTACGAAGGACTGATGGGGGTGACGAACACCTACCTTGTCTTGGTGCCGATGACGTCCCTCAAGGATGTGGACACTGGCTTGGCGCATAGGAAGGATTTCGGCGCTGCGCTGGGCGACGAAGGCAGGGGCCGGATGAACAAGCTTTCCGAGGAGAGCGTAGCCAGCGTGGAGGACAACATCTGGATGGTGAATCCGGAATGGAGCTACGTTGAGAAATCCTGGATTGAAGCCGATCGCCAATACTGGGCGCCTGAGCCGCGGCCGCAAAAACGCGCGCCGAAACCCGCCGCCGGAGGCGCGCCTGCACCAAAGGCTCCGCCCGCGCAGTAAACAAGACCGAATCGGAACACAAAGGGCGTCGTCACGCGAGGACGCCCTTCGTATTTTTATTCACATTCCATCGATCATGGATTTACGCCCGAATCTGGCGCTCCGTGCCGACTGTTTAAATGCATGCGAGAAAGCAAGGAGTGGGGTCCGCTGTAGAAAAACTCGAGGGTGATGTTTCCGGCGACATATGCCAGCAGGTTATAGTTCCCCAGGCGGAGCGCATCCTTGGCGCCGTAGCGGTCGGGGTACCAGCCATAGACGGCCGTCATCGTGCCCACATACGGCGCAACGAGCGCAGGGAGAGAGAAGACGCGGTGGCCATCGCTGCCGCGGCGTGCCGTCAAGGTCGAAATCACGGCATGTCTCAGCCGTGGAAACACGCCTGTGCACTCACAGCGGTAGTACAACGCGTCTTGCTTGAAGGCTTCCGACAGCGCATAACGGGTCGTGGTACTTACCGCCGCGATTCCGAAGTCGGTCCCGATGCGTTTGCCGTAACCCTCAGCGCCTCGCTTCCACTCCGGGATTCCATTACTGGCCTGGCTAATGCCAGCCGCGAGCGCTGCGCCGACGATGGGATACGGGCCGAACCCGTCGAAGAGATAGTTGCGGAGCTTGATTGTCTGTGTCGGCCTTGTGTACGGCAGGTCCGGTTGCACCGGTGTTGCGCTTGCCACGGTGCTTTGGGAATCTCCCGAATCGGGCAGCGATTGCGCCTTTGCCGGCACCGGCAGGGCTGCGAGACTCGCGCCTGCCAACAGCCAGAGCATAAGTGGGCGCCCGAGTGCCGGTTCCGAATGCCAGCGTGCCGCGACGTAATCCCCTCTGACGGCCTTCGTCGTGAGACTCACTTCTGGTTCTGGCATACAAAATGAAAATATACCAGCTAGTCAGGGCGAACGGGGGAAAGGAATACCAGGCCCACAGCCCAAGCCACGCCCCGGGTGGCGATTTGCCGGGCAACGCCCGACCCGGAGAAAGTGGGGCCAAAGGACCGCGACTCGGGATCTGGGAAGCCAGCCACCTCCGCCCGGTTGACGGGGCATTCGGAAAAAGGCATGCCATCCGGCGACTGACGCCGAGCAAAATCACGGATGCGGGCGCCCTGAAAGCTGGGTCCAGAGGGCACCCGGCCGGAAGCCTCAATGCCACGAGCCGGCTGAAAGCCGGCTGCGGGCAGAATTGCCCGCCCTCCAATTTATGCAGAATCGCGTCTCGTCTGGAAAACTATGCGGCATTGGGCTGGGAGCCCGCCCCACAATTCGTGGCGGCGCGCGAAGTATTCCGCCCCAGGATAGCTCGGTTATATGACCTGCGAATTCTGTGCAACCGCGTGCATCAACGCTGCGTCGGTGGTATCAGCCGAGCCGGATCATGTAACGGATGTTTCCGCCCTGATCCGTGACATCCCGGCCGACGGGAGGTAGCCCATGGGCGCTACACGAAAGCTCGACCTGGACCGTCGGCTGGAGGCTTACTTCGCCACCCTCCGCTCGTCATCTCTGCGGGAGGCGCTGAAACGCAGTGCGGGCAACTGGCAGACCTATGCAGCGGTTACAGGCTCGGCCATGGCGATGGCGACGAGCGCCTCGGCAGCAATTATCGGCAGCGGCATCCGCGACATCAGGGTGGAGTCCATCGCCAGCGTTTTGGCCGCCAAACAGCTTGCGAGCTCTCAGAACATGCCATGGACAAACGCCATTAGGTTAGCCATGGCCAGACAGGGTTCCGGACAAAGGCTTGTCAATCGCGCGGGTGTGAAGAGCCAGGCGAACCCGGCGCAGGCCCCGTCCATTTCGCCCGGTGGCGTCGTTCCTCTTGACAGCGAGGTAAGCATCATCCAGCCGGGCGAATGGGTCACGATTTACGGGACCAACCTCGCCAGCGGAACCACCATTTGGAACGGCGACTTTCCCACTTCGCTGGGCGGCACCAGCGTGGAGATCGATGGCAAAGCTGGGTATCTCGAGTATGTCAGTCCCGATCAGATCAACTTGCAGGCTCCGGACGACACGGCGAGAGGCACGGTATCCGTGGTCGTTACCACGGCCGCCGGCAGCGCAACATCAACCGTGACTCTAAGTGGGTTTGGGCCGTCGTTCCCCCTGCTTGACACAACGCATGTGGCTGGAATCATTGTCAGGTCGAACGGTTCGGGGGCTTACGGTGGAGGAACCTACGATATCCTCGGTCCCACCGGGAAATCCCTCGGGTATTCCACGGTGGCCGCGAAGGCAGGCGACATCGTTGAACTTTTCGCCGTCGGGTTCGGACCGACTACTCCGGCCGTCCCGGCGGGAGAGCCGTTTTCCGGCGCAGCGCCAATTAACAACCCCATCACACTTTACATTAATAACGTCGCCGTCAAGCCAGCTTTCGTCGGACTGTCAAGCGCTGGTCTTTATCAGATCAACCTGATCGTTCCACCTGGCCTCGGCGAGGGAGACGTTCCCATTCAGGCTTTTGTCGGCGGTTTCGAAACCCAACCGTGGGCGTTGTTTTCGCTGCAGGGTGTTGCACCGGTTGTCCCGAACCCGGTCACTGGCACTGGCGGCGGGATCGGTACTTATATCCCGCCGCCTGGTTTCACCACGGGCAACCCGGGAACCGGGGGCGTGACCGGTGGGGGAACCGGTGGAGGATCCGGGGGAGGCGGGGGGACATCGGCCGTAGTCCACAATCGAAAGAGGCCATACCACCCCAGGCTGCGATTTGAACCAGAGTAGAACGCCCGGTTTGGTTGAGGCTGCGCTGCGCCAGGATGCGGCCTCAGGCGGGAGCGCGGACCGGACCGCGTGTCTTTCATATGACCCCACATAAAGTCCTTCTGGTCGGGTGGGACGCCGCCGACTGGAGGGTCATCCATCCGCTCATGGATGCCGGCAAAATGCCCAACGTCCGGCACCTCGTCGAAAACGGCGCGATGGGGCAGATTGCCACGCTGCATCCGCCGCTCTCGCCGATGCTGTGGACTTCGATCGCCACGGGAAAGCGGCCGTTCAAGCATGGCATCCACGGTTTCGCCGAGCCAACTCCGGACGGACGCGGCGTGCAGCCGGTCACGAACCTCTCGCGAAAATCGAAAGCGCTGTGGAACATTCTCAATCAGAACGGTCTACGCAGCGTCGTGATTGGCTGGTGGCCCAGCCATCCCGCCGAGCCGATCGATGGCGTGATGGTTTCCGATCATTTCCACCGCGCCGGCGGGCCGCTCGACGAGGGCTGGCCGCTGCCGGCTAAAGCGGTTCATCCGCCCGAGCTGGCAGAGACATTGGCCAATCTGCGCACGCATCCCGACCTGCTGGCGGCGGAGATGGTGGAGGCGTTCATCCCGCTGGCGAGGGAGATCGACCAGGATAAGGACAAACGCCTGGCAGTATGCATGCGGACGCTTGCGGAATGCGTGAGCATGCATTCCGCCGCGATTTGGCTGCTGGACAATCAGCCGTGGGATTTCTTTGCGGTCTACTACGACGCGATCGATCACTTCTGCCACGGATTCATGAAGTATCATCCGCCGCGGCAGTCCTGGATCGCGGAACGCGACTTCGATCTTTACCACAACGTGGTCGGCATGGCGTACCAATTCCACGATCGGATGTTGGGGACTCTGCTGGAGAAAGCCGGCGCAGACACCACCGTCATTCTCATGTCGGATCATGGCTTCCATCCGGATCACCTGCGTCCCGCGTCAATTCCGGACATCCCCGCCGGGCCGGCGATCGAGCACAGCGATTTTGGCATTCTCGCCATCAGTGGGCCCGGCATCAAGAAAAACGAAGTGCTGCACGGGCCATCGGTGCTTGACGTCGCGCCCACAATCCTGGCGATTTACGGCTTGCCGGTAGGCGAAGATATGGACGGCAAAGTGCTTTCACAGGCCTTCCTGAAAACGCCCGAGGTCGCGTTCATTCGGAGCTGGGAAGAAGTTCCGGGCGCGGACGGACGCCATCCGCCGCATACGCGGCTCGATCCGGTGGCCGCGCACGAAGCGCTGGAACAGATGATCGCGCTGGGGTATATCGAACGGCCGGATGAGGATTCGAAACGAGCGGTGGAGAAGACTATCCGCGAGCTGCGCTATAACCTCGGCGAAGCGTACCAGGACGCCGACAGACACATCGAAGCGCACGAGATCTTCATGGAGCTGTATGCCGCCGATGCCGATGAGCAGCGCTTCGCCGTGCGGCTTTTCGTTTCCTGCCAGGCGCTGGGGATGCACGGGGAAATGCGGCGCATTGTCGACGACCTCGATGGCCGCCGCAGGGCGCTGTTTGAGGAGGCCAAGACGAGAGTCGAGGCGCTGCAAATGGTCGCCACCGAACGCGCCCGCGAGCGGCAGGAGGCGGAGGCCGAGCCCGAGTCGCTGCTCAGCGAAGACGAGCGGCGCGAGCTCGCCCGCTGGCGTAATCTGGCGCGCTACCAGCCGCCCGTGGTCGATTACCTGAAAGCGCAGGTATTGACGGCGGAGAAGCGCTATACCGAAGCGCTGGCCGCGCTGGAACGGGTGACGGAAGCGCACCTGGTGCGGCCGGGCCTTTTCCCGCAGACCGCCGATCTGTATCTGCGCCTGGGCCGCTGGCGCGACGCGCAGCAGGTCTACGAAAAGGCGCTGGCGATCGATCCCGATAATGCGCATGCACATATCGGCGTGTGCCGAATGGCTCTGCGGCGACGGAATTTCAGCGTTGCCGCGCATTCGGCTCTGGATGCGCTGCAGAGGATTCATCACTATCCGCTGGCCCATTTCCTGCTTGGGCGCGCGTTAGCGGGAATGCAGGAATACGAGCGGGCGGCCGAGGCGTTCCGCGCAGCCATCTCCTTCAACCCCAATTTTCCGGAAGCGCACGTGCGACTCGCCGCTTTGCTGGAGAAGCACCTCGGCGACGCCGAATCCGCGCGCGAGCACCGGTGCCTGGCGCGCCGGATGAGGCGAAGTAGGACGGGCCTCCCGGCCTGTCCGGAGCCTCCCGCCGATACTCGGTCCGAAACACCGTTCACGGCCCAGACGGCGGAGATGCCGCCGCTCCAGGAATCCCTCATCGTGGTGACCGGCTTGCCGCGCTCGGGTACTTCCATGCTGATGCAAATGCTGGCCGCGGGTGGTCTGAGCGTCCTCACGGACGGATTGCGCGAAGCGGATTTAGACAATCCGCGCGGCTATCTCGAATTTGAGCCGGTGAAGAACCTGCTGAACGATTCGAAGTGGCTGTGCGAGGGACGGGGAAAAGCCGTCAAGATTGTCGCGCCACTGCTGGCCGCTTTGCCGCCGGGTCTGGCCTGCCGCGTGATCCTCAGCGAGCGCGATCTCGAAGAAGTACTCGATTCGCAGGAGCGCATGCTGTTACGCCGCAATCAGCCGCTGGCCGCGACGCCGGAACGCCGGCGCATGCTGAAAGAAGAATACGCGCGCACGCTGGCCCGCGTGAAAGCCATGCTGGCGCGGCGCACGCGTACGCAACTGCTGGTGATAGAACATAACAACGCGATCTCCGATGCGCTCGTCACTGCCGAGAGAGTGAACCAGTTTTTGGGCGGCGGACTTGACGTAGCGAAGATGGTTGCCGCAATCGCCCCCAGTGGGGCGGGCAATCCTGCCCGCAGCCGCCTTTCAGGCGGCCAGAGCCGGCTAAAAGCCGGCTGCGGCCAAGGTTGGCCGCCCCACAACTGAGTTTCTTCAAATCTATTGATCCACCACCGCGCGGATCGCTTCGCGCAACTCCGATTCACTCTGGGCGCCGATGAACTGCCGGCGCACCACGCTGTCCCGGTCGATCACAAACAACACAGGGATCTTATGAATGCCGTAACGGCGGCGCATTTCCCGATTGTTATCGAGTAGCATGGGCATCTGGTAACCAGTCTCCTCGACGAATTTCTTCACCGTGGCAAGCGATTCGTCGGAGATCCCGTAAAAGCGGACGGCGCCGCCAAACTCCGAGCGGATCTTCTCGATCGCCGGAAACTCCACGCGGCAAGGCACGCACCAGGTCGCCCAGAAGTCGAGCACCACCACGCTTCCGCGCAGGCTCTCGAGCGCCACGGATTCCCCATCCAGCGTCCTGACGGTAAAGTCCGCGGCGCGCTCGCCGGTCCGAATCGGTTCCCCTGCGGGAGGCAGCGTCCCGACCTCGACCCATCCAGGGTCCGGCTCAAAGTGAAACAGAGAGTCGCCGACTTCCTGGTTCAACTCCACGAGCCTGATCTTCATTGCGATTTCGGTCGGTGTGTCAGGCGGGTTACTTTTCTCCTGGTACTGCAATACGACGAATCTTTGCCGGTCCACCAATAGTTCGATTTCAGATCCGGAAGTGTGCGCGCGAATCGCGTAGCAACGCGCCTTCTCGCGGCCCAGCTCGAAATCCCGATCCTTCGCGATCACGGGATGCTGCACGGTCTTGGCCAGCGCCAGGAACCGGTGGAGCATCATGTTCTCCAGGGAATCGTGCAGGTCTCGGCTGGCGGCCCTGGCGTCGTGCTCTTCGTCGGTATCGTCCGCCTGGGAGGCGGCGGACACTCTGGACCACTGTTTCTTGGAATCCAGGGCCAGCCAGATGGTGCTGCCGTCGCTTACGGCCAGCGCCTGCTGTGGGGGTTGTTTCAAGCGAGCCAGATAGCGGCCGCCAGTTGCATTGGCCAGCTCGTATTCGGAAAACGCGGTTTGAGAGCGGCCCGCCGGATACGTGGTTTCCTCCCTTTCCGCAACCATGTGAACGGCCTTCAGGCTGCTGTAGGTTGAAACGACTTTGTCCAGCACCTGCTGCGCTGTGAGGTCCCGCGCGCAGGCGGGGAGAGCCAGCATAGACAGACAAATCAAACAGCGGGTCATGGTTGGGTTCCTGGATCGGCAACGCGCGCTTGAATGCCGCGCGACTCCACTTGACAATTGCGAAGAACCCCCGTCGATCCTTTCGCTACGGGGAGCCGCCGCCGCCAATGAGCCGGAGGAGGCTGCCTTCTCGCTGCCACAAGGCGGCTTTCCGCTCTTGCCATTCCGGCCACCATCGATTATACATCCAACCGCCTATTTTAGAGCCGTTTGTCCCTTGGTTTCCGGCCGGGCGGCCTGAAAGGCCGGGCTCCGATGGCATGGCCGAGGGCTGCCCCACTTCTGCTGCATAACCGATATTGGAAACCGAGCACGGTTTTTGTACGACAATAAGTAAATGAGGTCTTAAAGTATATGAAGTTCGGCCGCGTTGCTGCTGTTTATGTGGCGTGCTTGAGCGTCTGCGGTGCTTCCGGAGCCCTGCATAAAATAACGCTGCCCGAGCCTCCGGACCTGGCCGCTGAATCGGCCGCTCTTCCGGCGGCGCGACCGGCGGCTCCGAAGCCCGTGGATGTTCCCGCGCCACCGCCCTCGTCCGAAGAGCAGGCGAAACTGCTGGACGAGGTGCGCGACTACGCCATCAACTATACGCGCAATCTTCCCGATTTCCTCTGCCTGGAACAGACCCGCCGTTACGTCGACCCTGAGGGCAGGGAAGCTTGGCGGCTGGAGGATGTCCTCACGGCGCGGCTCAGTTATTTCAACCAGAAGGAAGATTACAAGCTGATTTCGCAGAACGGCCGCCCCGTCACAGACGTGTCATACGCCGCGGTAGGCGGGGCCTTTTCGATGGGCGATTTCGGCACCGGCATGCGCGAGATCTTCGACCCTGCCAGCCATGCCAAGTTTGCTTGGAAGAGATGGAGCACGCTGCGCGGCCGGCGGACGCACGTCTTTTTCTACCGGGTCCCGCTGGAGTTCTCGAAGTACACGCTCGGGTACGCAGGTGAGCAGAAGGGCGATGTGCAGAGAATCAAGGTGGGCTATCGTGGATGGGTCTTCGTGGACCAGGAGCTGAAAAGGATCGTGCGCATCACGCATGAGCCCTTGAACGTTCCGCCCTCGTTTCCCATCGTGCAAGCCAGGGAAACGCTGGACTACGACTTCACGAAGATCGGTGAGAGCGAGTTTTTTCTGCCTCTGGTGGCCAGCTTGGAGATGCACAGCCGCGGCGGGATGTGGACGAAGAACGTGAAGGAATTCCGGCTCTACCGGAAGTTCTCGGCCGACGCGGTGATCAAGTTCGATGGCCAGGAACTGCCGCCCCTACCTGACGATAAGACCAAGGAACAACCGCCTCAGCCGCAGCCGAAGTGAGGGGTAGCTACAGAAACCGCTCCGTTGAAAATCACCCCCGTGCCCAAGGTTTGTCGCGTTGAAGATCACGCGCTGGCATTCGCCACGGTGCCAGGATTGATCTCGGTTAGGGTGACGGTGTACCCCAGGTTGCGCAAGG
>Ga0181518_10005799_pt1 | contig 10548 bp, 9 predicted proteins | sample PEATcosm2014_Bin_28_FD_119751 | JGI IMG/M metagenome (GOLD analysis project Ga0181518, IMG submission 119751) | Peatland microbial communities from MTU Mesocosm Facility, Houghton, MI, USA - PEATcosm2014_Bin01_60_metaG | ecosystem: Environmental > Terrestrial > Soil > Wetlands > Peat | place... | reverse complement strand
CCCTCACGTCACGTCCGGATGTAACCTGTCGATGGCTCCCCGCATGACGATAGATCGGGCGAGAGCGGCCATCGTTGCCGCGCTCCTTGTCATCGCCGCCATCGCCTATTGGACCTTGCGCCCGGGTGAAACGGCGAAGCCGGGGCAGGGCGCGCCGCAGCCGGCCGCGCAAAATGCCGCTTCCCTGGCTCGCCGTGGTCAAGGTCGAGCCGGTCGCGGAGCGCGAATTCCCCGTCGAGAAAGATGCCGTCGGCAGCATCGACTTCAACGAGGACATGACGGTCCAGGTCTTTACGCCGTATCAGGGCCGCATCATCGCGCTGTTTGCCGAAGTCGGTGATGACGTCAGCAAAGGCCAGACGCTGTTCACCGTCGATAGCCCCGATCTTCTGCAAGCCGAATCGACCTTGATCGCGGCCGCCGGCGTGTTGGATCTCGACACCAAGAATCTGGCGCGGCTGCGCGACCTCTACACGACGCAGGCGGTCTCGCAGCGCGATGTGGAGCAGGCGGCGTCGGACGAGCAGACCGCCGAAGGCAATCTGCAAGCGGCACGCGATGCGGTGCGTCTGTTCGGCAAGGCCGATGCCGACATCGACGACATCGTCGCCAAGCGCATCGCCGATTCGACGCTGGTGGTGCCGAGCCCGATCACCGGCCGGATCACGGCCCGCAATGGCGCGCCGGGGCTTTTCGTGCAGCCGGGCAACGCGCCTGCGCCCTATACGGTCGCCGACATCGCCACGATGTGGATGCTGGCGAATGTCGCCGAAGCCGACAGCCCAGCGTTCCACGCCGGACAACAGGTGCAGGTCAAGGTCAACGCGTTTCCCGGCCGCACGTTCGATGGGAAAATCACCACCGTCGGGGCGACGGTCGATCCCAATACGCGCACAGTTCTAGTGCGCTCTGAAGTCAGCGATCCGCAGCATGAGCTGCGCTCGGACATGTTCGCCAATTTCGTCATCAGCGTCGGAGTGCCGGTGCGCTCGCCGGCGATTCCGGTCGACGGCGTGGTGCGCGAAGGCGACGGTACGATGACGGCATGGGTCACCGCCGACCGCCGCCACTTCACCCAGCGCACGGTCATGATCGGCGACGAGCGCGACGGCTACCGGCAAATTCTTGGCGGCGTTCAGGTCGGCGAACTGGTCGCCACCGACGGCGCGCTGTACCTGAGCAATACGCTCGCCGCCGCCGCGCCACATTGAGAATTACTACGCAATGCCGCGCCCGGGGCGCCGCCGGCATCCCGTTCGCGCTGATCTGCCTTTGTTACACCTGCTGGCAAAACCTCACGGCTCGATCAGGCGCCCGGTTGCCGCTTTCAGAACCGCTTCGGTGCGGGTCGCCGCGCCGAGCTTGGTCCGCGCATTGTCGATGTGGAAATCGACCGTGCGCTTGGTTAGATCGAGGATTTTGGCGATCTCGGCCGAAGTCTTGCCGCGCGCCGCCCAGGTCAAAACCTCGACCTCGCGCTCGTTGAGCCCTATCGTCTTCGGCCACAGCCCGGTGCGGGCGACGCCGGCGAGGCGCGCGGTGATGATGGTGGCGAGCACGTCGAAATCGATCGGCTTGGTGACGTAGTCGTCGGCGCCCAATTGCCGACCCTTCAGCTCGTTATCGCGGTCGGTCAGCGCGGTCAGAAACACAAACGGCATTTTCGAGAACCGCGGCGCCAGCGCGATCAGGCTTTCCAGAAGCTCGAAGCCCGACATGGCCGGCATGCTGATGTCCGACAGCACCAAATCGGGCATGGTGCGCAGGATGGTGGCCAACCCTTCGCGCCCGTCATGGGCGAGGATGACCTCGTAGCCGCGGTCGATCAGTTCCTCGGCGATCAGCGCCGCGGTCTCGCGGTCGTCCTCGATGCAGAGAATCTTCACCGGCGCTTCGGCCATGGCAAAAACCTGGACGCTGGAAACCTCAACGCTGGAGACCTGGACGCTGTAAATGTGACGCAATTCCAGCCAAACCGCATCCGCCATCCATCCCGGTTACCTTGCCGGCGCTTTCGCCGGCGATCGGCCGGAATCCGGTTTCCCGCCGGCCGATAATTACACTATAATTCCTCCGGCTTTAAGGAGACCGTTGTTTGCAATTGCAGTTTGCCCCGCAGCGGTTGACCGGCCCGGCTCGGCGGCCGCATTCGATTCGCTATCACTTGGCCGGCGTGTTTCTGGTGTTCTTCCTCTTGGTCTGCGTGCTGGGCTCATTCAGCATCTGGCGGCTGAGCAATTTCAACCGGCTGTCCGCGGACGTCGCCGAGGTCTGGCTGCCGACCACGCGCGTGCTCGGCGACCTCAACAATTTCACCTCGGATTTCCGCGCCATCGAGGGCAGCAACCTGTTGTCGACGGCACCGTCCGAGATTGCCGCGACCGAAAAGGACATGGCGGCGCTCGACCGCTCCATTGCGCAAGCCGAGCGCGGCTTCGAGAAGATCGCCCATGATGCCGCGGAAAACGGTCTGTACGATCAATTCAAGACGCACTGGAACGATTACCGCAGGGCCGTCAACCAGATGCTGGTGCTCTCCCGCGGCGGCCGCAAGGCCGAGGCCTTGGCGATCTATGGCGGCGCCTCGCGCGTTGCCTATAACGCGGCCAGCGACACGCTCGGCCAGCTCACCGATCAGGCGGTCGCCAGCGCGCAAGTCGCCAGCGATCGGCTCGCGGTGGCCTACCGCTGGGCGTTCTGGCTCATTCTGCTCGCCGTGGTGATCGCGGGATTGCTGGTGGTCGCCGCGCTGGTGCACATCAGCCGGTCCATTTCCGGCCCGCTCCTGCACCTTGCCGATCGGATGCGCCGGCTCGCCGCCAATGATACCGGCATCGAGATTCTGGAAACCGAGCGGGTCGACGAGATCGGCGAAATGGCGCAAGCCACCGTGGTGTTCCGCAACAATGCGATCGAGCTGATGCGCAGCCAGCGCATGCTGGCGCGCCAGGCGGCGATGCTCGCCGAGCAATTGGCGCAGGAGCAGCGGCTGGCGCTCTTGCAGCGCAATTTCGTCTCCATGGCTTCGCATGAATTCCGCACGCCGATGACCATCATCGACGGCCACGCCCGGCGGCTGATCAAGCTGAAAGACAGCATAAGCCCCGCCGAGATCGGCGAACGCGCCGGCAAGGTGCGTAGCGCGGTGCTGCGCATGACCCATTTGATCGACAACCTTCTCGGCTCGTCGCGCCTGATCGACGGCGGTGGCGGTCAGTATTTCTATCCGGCCGAAATGGACCTGGCGGCGCTGCTGCAAGAGGTCTGCCAGCTGCATCGCGAAATGGTGCCGGGAGTGCAGATCGTCGAGCGCATCGCGGCGAATCCGATGCGCATGACCGGCGATCCGAAACTGCTGTTTCAAGTTTTCAGCAATCTTCTGTCCAATGCCATCAAATACTCCCCGGACGGCGGCGTCATCGCGGTAGATGCCGCGACGGTAGCCGACGAGGTCGTCGTCACCGTCGCCGACCATGGCATCGGAATTCCCGCAGCCGACCTCGATCGGCTGTTCGAGCGCTATCACCGCGGCAGCAACGTATCGGGAATTGTCGGCACCGGCGTCGGCCTCTACCTGGTCAAGATGGTGGTCGACATGCACGGCGGCGCCGTCGCGGTGGAAAGCCGAGAAGACAAGGGCTCGCGTTTCACCGTCCGTTTGCCGCGCAAGTCTGCTGCTGCAGTAAAGACGATGGCGCTCGCGGAAGCTCCGTCGCTCGCCGATCCGCCCGATGCGTTACGATCCGTCCTGTCACCTGCCAGCGAACGAGGCGAAGTCCGATGATGAAAGCTCTTACTCTTGCCGCTCTAACCTTTGCTGCATCGGCGTCAGCCTGTCGCGCCGTTGAAATGAGTTTCACGCCGGCAAGCGATCTCGTCATCCGCGTCGACTGGCAGACCCCTGAGCAATTGCCACCGCGCTTCCGCAATCACTGCACGTTAGAGAATTTCACCGGCCGGCCGTACTGCTCGAACCATTGCGGCATCGATTATCAATTTTATTTCTGCTCGCCGGCGTCGTTCGGCTGCTGCCATCTCGGCCACGGCTATTGCGACTGGAACGGCGTGTTGCGCTGCCATCCCTAATACCGGCAATCGCAAAATCGGTCGGTTTCGCCGACAAATTCCGCGCTTGCGCGCCGTCTCCCGGATGCTTTCCAAACCGTTGCGCTTTTCAGTGCGAATTGTCGGAAAAATGCCGCGCGGAATCGGCGAGTCTTCACTACGTGATTTCACGTATTTTTCAGATTTAGAAACTTAGGTGGAGGGACCGCCGCGCGTTTGAGGGCGCGCCGGTTACGCGCCGACGATGGTCTCTTTTGGCAGATGCTCGCGGGCGTGATCGGGCAACAGATTCGGGGCTACGCCAATGGCAAAGTTCAGTCGCCTGTTTCGCAATGCGCTCGAGCAGATGGGGTGTTTTCGCCGCAACGAGGGCGGCACCATGGCGCTGTTCGTCGCGCTGTCGGCCATTCCGATCATCTTTTCGGTCGGCGCCGGCATCGACTACTCGACCGCCAACATGGCCAAGAGCAAGCTCGACGCGGTGGCCGATGCGGCTGCGCTTTCGGCGGTGGATCACAATGCGATTTCCGGCACCGCGGACGCCGCCCAGACCACGGCGACCAACGTCTTCAACGCCGAGGCCATCAACCTCAAGAACGTCACGATCGGCACGGTGACCGTCACCGTGACCGACGCCAATGGCGGCCGCACCGCGGTCGTTTCCTATACCGCGACCAAGACCAACACCTTCATGGGATTGATGGGCATCCCGAGCACCACGATCAGCGGCAGCGCGAGCTCCGCGGCGGGCTTGTCGGTGAACATCAATTTCTATCTGCTGCTCGACAACTCGCCGTCGATGAACATCGCCGCGACTACCGCCGGCATCAACACGATGGTCTCCAACACCTCGGCGCAGGGCGGTTGCGCTTTCGCCTGCCATGAATCCGATCCGTCCGCGGACAATCTCGGCAATCCCAACGGCGAGGACAATTACACGCTGGCCCAGAAACTGGGCGTGGTGACGCGCATGCAGAATTTAGCGAGCGCCACGCAATCGCTGATGAGCACGGCGGCGTCGACCGAAGGCTCGAACACCTCGCAATATCAGATGGCGATCTACACCTTCGCCAATAACGGCCTCAGCACCATTCAGGCGCTGACGTCGAATATGACGACGGCGCAGACGGCGGCCGGCAACATCAACGTGCTGGAGGTCTACAAGAACAATTGGCTCACCAGCAGCAACAACAACAGCGACATGGATACCAATTTCGAAACCGCGATGTCGCAAATCAACGCCATCATGCCCAATCCGGGCCTGGGCACGCCGACCTCGACGCCGCAGGAGGTGCTGTTCATCGTCTCCGACGGCGTCGACGATGAAGCCTCCACCACCTGCTCGGAAACCCTGAGCGGCAGCAACCGCTGCCAGCAGCCGTTCAACACCGCGTGGTGCACGACTGTGAAGAATCGCGGCATCCAGATCGCGGTGCTGTATACGGAGTATCTGCCGCTGACGACCAATGCCTGGTACAACAGCTGGGTCGCGCCGTACCAGAACCAGATCGGTACGAACCTGGAAAGCTGCGCCTCGACCGGCATGTTCTTCACGGTGACCACCGACGGCGACATCACCGCGGCGATGCAGGCGCTGTTCGCGCAAGCCATCTCGACGGCGCGCCTGACGAAGTGAACGCGGGCGGCGGCTCGCGGAATACACGCGTTCCACCGAGAGGCCATACGCGCCGGCGCCGATAACGGCGAACTCGAACGCATTGCATCGTCTCCCAGCGATCGCCTCGGTCCGGCTGTGGCAAGGCTGGAATTGCGCCGAAAACTGTGTCGATGTTACCGCGCGCGCGAAACGTCGCGCGGTGCTCGGTCAATGCCGGGTCAATAGGGCGGCGGGGAGGTATGGGTGGCCGGGCGGAACTCTGCCAGCCTGCGGCGTGCGGGTTTGCTCATGCTGGTCGCGGTGGCGTCATGCGCCGCCACCGCCGCCGGTGCATCCGCGCAGGACACCGAGACGTTTTACAAATCGCACACCCTGACCTTGGGCTCGCCCAACAGCCCGGGCGGCGGCTACGACATTTATCTTCGCATTCTGGCGCGCCACATCGCCCGCTACATCCCGGGCAATCCGAGCGTCATCGTCCAGAACGTTCCGGCGGCCGGCGGCATGGCGCTGGCCAACCAGATCTACAATACGGTGCCGAAGGATGGGTCCTATTTTGGCATGGTGCGCGGGACCGCGATCCAGGAGGAAGTCTACAAATCGCCTCAGGTGCAATTTCGCGGCCGCGACTTTGCCTGGATCGGCAACATGAACGGCGATCACGACGCCTGCATCGTCTCGGCCGGCAGCGGGGTGAGGGCAATCGACGACCTTTACAAGCGCGAAGTCATCGCCGGCGCGTCGGGCGCCGGCGCCCAGTCCTATTCGTTCCCGGTCGTCTATCGCGAGCTGCTTGGCATGAAGTTCAAGGTGATCGCCGGCTATCCCGGCACGCCGGAACGCCTGCTGGCGCTGGAGCGCGGCGAGATCACGGGCGCCTGCGGCATCAGCCTGTCGCTGTTCCGTTCCCAGTTCAGCCGACTCGCCGCCGATGGCAAGATTCGTCTCATCGCGCAGGGTGCGCTGCGCAAGGATGAGCGTTATCCCGACGTTCCCAATATCCTCGACCAGGCCAAGTCGCCGGACATTCGCCAGGCGCTGGAGTTCCTCTATCTGCCGCTCGCGCTCGGGCGTTCGCTGGCGGCGCCGCCGGGGACGCCGCAGGACCGCCTCGCCGTTCTGCGCAGCGCCACCCAGGCGGCCATGAAGGACGCGGATTTTCTCAAGGAGGCCAGGAAGCTCGATATCGACATCGAACCGATGGGCGCGGACGAAACGGAGGCCACGGTCGACCGCCTGTTCGCGACCCCGCCTGCGGCGGTCGCGCGCATCGAGGCCGCGCTCGCGCAATAAGAATAACAATAAGGTATCAACGGGCAGCCGCCGCGGTCATGGACCTTAAATGCGGCCTCGTCTAAAGTTTCGCGGGTGCGCAAGGAGATCGATCATGTTGCAGGACCACCACCACCGCGGCCATTTCGTCTGGCCGAACCAGGCCAAAGTCGCGGTCACGCTCACGTTCGATTTCCAGGGCGGCGAGGACGTCCGCCCGCTGCCCGACGGGACGCGCGACCACGAGGAATACACCCAGTGTGAATATGGCCCGCACACGGCGATCTGGCGGATCTTGCGCATTCTCAAGGAAGAGAACGTGAAGGCGACGTTCCTGACCTGCGGCGCCATCGCCGAGCGATTCCCCGATGCGGTCAAGGCGATCGTCGCCCAGGGGCACGAGATCGCCGGCCATGGCTATCATCATGAAGTGGCGCGCAACCTGACGCGGGACCAGGAGCGTGAGGTGATGCGCAAGACCGTAGATATGATCCGCACCCGCACCGGCCAGCGGCCGTTTGGCTGGCGCTCGTGCACGCAAGGCCCGAACAGCCTCGAATTGCTGATGGAGCACGGCTTCCTCTGGAACAGCAATTCGTTCTCCCACGATCTGCCGTTCCTGTGGGAAGCGAACGGCCGCGTCCTGGTCGAATTGCCGCGGCAGCCGTTCGGCGACGGCCGCACCTACCAGCATCGCCACAACGATGCCGGCAATCCGACCGACACGCTGGTGATTTGGAAGGGCATGTTCGACGAGTTTAACGCCGAGTCGAAGATTGCGCCGACCTACTGCCCGTTCCAGTTCCATCCCTACATTTCGGGGCGCCCCGGCCGCGCCAAGACCTTGCGCACCATCATTGCGCACATGAAAGAGGCCGGCGGCGTCTGGTTCGCCACCGGCAGCGAAGTGGCGCGCTGGTGCCTTGACGAGATTTTCCGGGCCGACAGCGCCACGGCCGCGCCGCGCCGGGCGGCCTCGTAGCGCAAAACTTCGCCACGGGTGATCCGATGAAACGCCAATTGTTGCTGACCGGAATTTTCGTCGCGGCCCTGCACGGCGCCGCCTTTGCGCAAGGCCCGATCCCGGATCCCAGGGCGCCGAGCAATTTCGTCGTCACACCGGCGCCCGGCGGCGGCTCCAACGCGCTCGGCTACGATTCACAGAAATGGAACTATTGGCAGACCCAGACCGATCCGCGCGGCAACATGTATGGCTACGACGCCCACGGCAACTATTGGACATACGAGCGGCGCACCAATAGCTACCGGTACTACGGCACGGAGCCGCGTTGGCAGGCACGCTGTTACAGCAACTTTTTCGACTTTTGCTGATACTTATATAATGTGCGCGTCGGGTCGCGTGGCGCATCACGCGGGTGTAGCTCAATGGTAGAGCAGAAGCCTTCCAAGCTTATGACGAGGGTTCGATTCCCTTCACCCGCTCCACTTCCTTCAATCTGTAAGCGCCGGCCGGCTTGAAAATTGCGACCCGGCCTTCGTTGGCTGTCGCTCTGGCCCCACTGCGTCTACGCAACGCACGCCGTGCGGCTTCCCGGTCATCTTCAGTTGGCATACTGTCATGCCAATAGCGCGCGGTATCGCAATGCGCCTGTCCGATATCGGAGGAAAGCATGGAAACGCCGTTCAAGATTATTGCGCTGTGCTTGCCGCTTCTCGCGACCGCCGCCGCGTCTCCGGCGCAAGCGGACGACTATCCGAACAAGCCGGTGAGGATCATTTCCGACTCGGCGCCCGGCAGCGCCGTCGACGTTACGTTCCGGATCGTGATGGATCGGCTTGGCACCGTGTTGGGCCAACAGATCGTGCCGGTCGATGAGCCCGGCGCCAGCGGGGCAATTGCCGCTCACGCCGCGTCCGAAGCCATCCCGGACGGCTACACGCTGTTCGCGCCGGCGATCTCGCTGTTCATCGCCTTGCCCGGCAAAGCGGAGAATCTTCCTCTCATGCTGCCGCGCGATTTCCTTCCAGTCGCCTCGCTCATTGATCAGCCGATGTTTATCTGCGCGAGCGCCGCGTCCGGTATCAAGACGCTGCCCGATCTGATCGCACGCGCCAAGCAGCATCCCAATCAAATTTCTTTTGCCGCGACCGGCATAGGAAGAATAACGCACCTGACAGGTCTGCTATTGCAAAGCCGGGCCGATATCAAATTACAGGTCGTGCCTTACACCGGCGGCCCGGCGGCCGCACTCACCGATGTGGTGGGCGGCCGCGTCCCGCTGATCATCGAAGGATATTCCGGCCTGGCCGGCGCGATCCAGGCGCACAGCCTCACCGTGCTGGCGGTCGCATCGGCGCATCGCTTGCCGCAATTTCCCGATGTGCCGACGGCAGCGGAGACGTTGCCGGGTTTCGCCGCCGGCGGATGGCAAGGCATTGTGGCACCGCTCGGAACGCCGGCGACGGCTATCCAGAAAGTCAACGCCGGCCTGCAAAAGGTGCTCGGCGAACCGGACATCGCCGATCCGCTGGCCCTGCGCGGCGCCTTTGTCAGTCCGATGTCGCCTGCCGAGGTCAACGCCTTCATCAACGCGCAGCAAGCGCAATGGCGCCCGGTGCTGCAGGCGTTCATGGCCAGTGTCAAATAGACGGCCTAAGCTCGGCTTCGCGTAGCTTCGCTTCCGGTAAGCTTGTTCGGAATCGAAATATCATGCAAAATCAAATCATCAATTGACGGGCGACGCCGCAACCGGGAAAGGTGCCCCGAAATGTCAACTTCGACAAACGCCGTCAAGCTGGTTTCGGAATCCGCCATGCCCGCCGGTGTACGTGTTGCACAACTTCAGCCGGCGCTCGGCTCGACCATTTCCGGATTTAGATTCGATGGACGAACTCTGGACGAAGAGTTTCGTTCCGCGCTGCGCGATCTCCTGCACAATCGCGGTTTGGTCATCTTCGAACCCGGCACGGTGACGGCCGAAAACTTCACGGCGTTCGCCGGGTTTTTGGGTGAATTCTTCCACTATGCGGGCCCCCACACGCCTCGCGCACCCGAAAATCCCGACGCGACGATGATCGATTCCCTGAAGGACAAGAATCTGCGCAATCACATCTGGCATGCGGACGGAGGGTTTCGTCCCGATGCCCCGGCTTTCACCGCGCTGTTTGCGCAGCTATTGCCGGATCTCGGCGGGGATACGATCTTCAGCAATACGGCCTGGGTCTATGAGCAGCTCGATCCTTTGTTCGCAGCCTATCTTGAATCTCTGACCGTCATTCAGTCAGCGGATGCAACCGGACATATCACCGATCGGTATCTCGACGCCGAGGAGGCGGCGCAGGCACGGCAGCGCATGCCGCCGTTCGAGATGCCGCTCGTGCGCACACATCCCGCGACCGGCCGGAAGTGGATCGCCGTCAACGAATCCTACGTGGCCTACATCAAGGGCGTCAGCCGGGTCATGAGCCAGAATATTCTTGGGATTCTGTTCGACATGATCAAGTCGCCAGAGGCGACGGCCCGATACACCTGGACCCGCGGCGCGCTTGCGATCTGGGACAATCGCGTCGTTCAGCATAAGGGCATCAAAGATTACGGCAGCGGTCGCCGTATTTTGTATCGCGCGACGATG
>Ga0181518_10005797_pt1 | contig 10549 bp, 11 predicted proteins | sample PEATcosm2014_Bin_28_FD_119751 | JGI IMG/M metagenome (GOLD analysis project Ga0181518, IMG submission 119751) | Peatland microbial communities from MTU Mesocosm Facility, Houghton, MI, USA - PEATcosm2014_Bin01_60_metaG | ecosystem: Environmental > Terrestrial > Soil > Wetlands > Peat | place... | reverse complement strand
CGAACACCAGGCCGCCCATGAACCCCGCGAACAACGCGACCAGCTGCGGGATCGTCAACTCGCCGATCCGAAGCCTCTCGCGAAGATGCTTGTACGCGGGATTCATCACACTCCCCGGCTAGTCGCGGAACGGCTCCGGGTCGACCGTCCCACCGTCGGGCTCCGGGCTCGTGGGTTGCTCCGTAGGCGGCACGGGCTGCTCGCGCAAGTCGGCGCCGAGGCTGCGCGAGCCCGACGGCGGACCCGCCCCACCAGGCGAGCCTTGTCCACCTGCGGCGCCGCCGGGCGAGGATGACGAGGGTGGCTGTTGGGCGGGGCCTGCTCCGGCGCCGCCCGCAGCGCCGGGCGTGCCTCCGGCTACGCGGCGAGAAGTAGAAGTGCCGGCGCCCGATGCGCGCGGGCTGGCGGCCTCGTCCAGACGACCGATCGCCCGCACGATGCCTTCTTCGGCTGAACGGCCGTCTGAGCTACCGATTGTCCACAGCGCTTGTTGCTGGTCGTCGGTCCACTCGGGATTGTCGAGCTGGTTCGCGATCGAGTCGCGCAGCTTTTCGTTGTCCGTGGCCTGGATGTGCGCGAGTTGGCGCTGCGCTTTCTCGGGGAGCTTCGCCATCGCCGATGCGACTGCGCCAGCGTCCGACGGCGCGCTGTGCGCCTGTGCGTACATCCACTCGCCGGCCGCGTCCACGAACGCGCGATGGCTCTCCGACGGTGTCTGCCCCTGACTCGCGGATGCTGGCTCGCTCTGCGCGTAGGAGGCTGGCTGGCTGGCCTGTTTCGCGGACTCGCCATCGCTGCCCGTCCCGGCGGCGGCGGTCGGCTTCGGGACGGGCTCGCCGGCACCCCAATCCTGTTCCTCACCGGCGCCAGCCTTGCCCTTGCGCTTCTCATCCTCGGGGAAGCCGCTCGTGCCCCACACGACCCTGCTGGCGACACTTCCCTCACCGGCTGCTTTCGGCGGGCGCATCTGAGAAGGCAGCCGGTCGATCATCCGCGCGGCGCCCTTGTGCCCTTCAGTCGCAGCGCTGGCGACGGCCTGGCCAGCGCCGGCCGCAGCGCGCCCGGCGAACATGCCGAACGTGACCGTCCGCCAGACACGCCACCCGCCGCCCTGTCCCTGCGGGCCGATCATCGCGGTTCGCATCAGAAACCGGGGGATCGTGATGCACATGAGCATCAGCGTGATTCCGGCGAGCGGCCGGATAATCACTGTGTCAATAATGCTGTGCGACGATGCGAACGTGAGAACGTCCGCGTTCACCGCAGCCGTCAGCGCGAACAGAATCGCCCACACAGAGGGCACGATCACCGCCACACCGAGTGCCTTCATCGCCGACGCCGCAATCCACGACAACTCCGGCACGGGCCACAGTACGACGCTCAACGGCATCGAAACGTACAAAAACATCAACATCACGCTCAGCAGTACCTTCATCCACAACAGCGCGATAAACACCGTGGCGGAGATAAAGCCGATCAAAATGACGAATATCAGGCCGAGCCCGGTACTGAGATAGAACGCGCCGGCGCCGATCGAGAGCGCCGCGTCAAAAAGCAATGCGACGTTGTGTTGGACCGAGGTGCTTCCCAGCAGCGCATGGTTAAACGCCGAGGGGATTTCCAGAAGCGCGCTGAAGATGCCCGGCCACAGGATGATGAACCCGACCGCCCCTGTCACACGTACCAATCCCTGTAGGGCCTCGAAGCCACCGGACCCTGAATTGGTGAGTCCTGCGAGGTAGTAGCGCAGAATCGATAGTGTGAGAACCGCGCTGAGCATCCCGGCGGCTATCGCGACGGTCGTGTGCTCGAGCCCCGCGACGTGCCCGGAGTTGAAGTTCGGGATCGCCAACAGGCCGGCGATCACTTCTGTTATGAGCTTGGCCTCGACGCCTCCGAAAATGGCCTGGAGGATCTTCAGGAAGGCGCTCATCACGGCTTCCGCGGGATTCCAAAGCGCTTCGCCTACCCCCACGGCGCCTTCGACGACTTTGCCGACGACGGGGACTTCGCCGACAATGGGGATCTTCGCCTGCGCAGTTGCTGGGCCGAGCAGCAGCACCGTCACTGCTGCCGCGAGCGCCAACCACGCGCTCGCGGCGAGGTGCGCCATGTGTGAACGGGCGCACCCTCGCCGATGCAAACTCACAGAGCGAACAGGAGCAACGAATGTGTCATGCCGCGCAAGCAACGTCGGCCTCTAATTGACCAGGCCTGTCGCGCTCGCAGCCAACGCGAGTGCGCCGACTGTGCCGGCGATGATCGCCCCGGCGCGGCGGTGGCCCAACATCAGCGCGCCGGCCCCGAAGATAAGAGCGAGCGGCGCTACGGCCCCCAACGCGATCAAGAGGGGTTCAGACAGGCTCGCCATGAAGTCGGCGAACTTGTTGACGCCTTCGAGCTTCGAGCTGCTGCCGATCCCGAGGTCTTTCTTGAACAGGTACGGATAGGTGACGGCCGTCCTCACCAGCACGAACACCGCCGCCTCCGCAAGCGCGATCACACGTGCGCTTCGCAGCCACCGTGCGGCTTCTCGGCGATCAGCCTTCCCCGGCCGCACCAGTGCGATCATCAGCCGGGCCGCGCTGCGTCGCCGGGGCGCGAGACCCACCTCAGGTGTAACTCCAGTCATAACAACGGTCCTCCGTGGTTGTGTGTTGAAACCGAGCGGCTAGCGCTCGAAGCCGAACTCGTCTCCCTGACCAGCAAGCGGTGGCCGCTGCGAGCTGACCGCGGGCGCAGACGCGACGGGAGGTGAAGTCGGCACCGTGCTTTCACGCGGCGCATCCGGCGTGACCGGCGCGGCCGGCGACGCGGGCGCATAGCTAGACGCCGCCCGCGACACTGGCGCCACCGGGCGTGGGCGAGAAATGGCCCCCGGCACCGTCGCATCTGCAGCTATGCGTGCTTGAGCTGGCGGCGGGGTGACAGTGTGAACCGTCACCGTGCGGACGACGTGCGCTATCACGGTGGACGTCCCGCTGGCACCTCCTGCTGTGGTCGACACCGCGTGCCCACAGCCGGCAGGGTTCGTCAACACCAGCACCACGAGCACGGCGATCGGCGCGTAGCGCAGCGCTCGACGCGGGTAGGGCAGCCGTGCGGTGAGCCCAGCCCGCCACCCGGCGCCACGCGCCATCGCGATCGCGCGCAGCGCCCTCAGCGACCTACGTCGGGCGTGCGGCGCAGCACGACGGCGCCGGCGAGACACCCGCGGCGCGGCATCGTGCCACTCATACAACGGGGGCGGTTTGCCCTCGGTTGACGGGCGGTTCTCCGAGAACAGGTTGGCGATTTCACTGCGGTCGAGCATCGCTTCCTCCAGATCAGGTCTGGAGAGAAATCGCTGCCGGCCAGTGTTTCCCCTGGCACTTCTTTAATTTCTTTCGCGGGCCCCCCGCAGCCCGTTCCTACAAGCGCAGCGGTTCTACTTGCTCGGCGGCACCTCGAAGTGGAACTCGCGATCTTCTTTGGCCGATTCGCTCTGCAACTCGCTGGCCGTCGGCGCGACCGGCGCGGGAGGCGACCCGATCAGCCGGGAAAGTAGACGTCCTCGCCAGACGCACAGAGGTGGCCGCTGCCAGGCGGTAGGAGGCTGCGAGCGGACTCGCGAATCTGCGCCGGGTCGGCCTCGTCACGCAAGAGCGAGATGTCGGCCTCGGAGAAGCCGTGGTCGCGGTATCGGTGCAGCCACGGCAGCAGTCGCGCGTGGCCGACAAGACAGCAGGGTCCCTTGCCCTGGCCCGTGAAGTGCTGACGTTCCCCGCCACGTTCCGCAAGCAGGACGATCGCGGGTCGGACGGGGTCCGGGTAGTCGCCCAGGAAGCCGCGAAGCGCGCCCGCAGAGTCGCTCATCAGAGCCACGTCCTCGTCGGTCCAGAATCCGCGGCTGCCCTGGAGCAGGAACAAGCCGCATGGGCCGAAGACCACGAACGGGATCGCGACCGACGCGATCGACACGTCCCGCTCGATATGCCACGCGAAGCTGTCGAGCGAGCCGAGGTGCCGCGCCAGCTCATCGTTGACGAGCATGGTCCGCTGGTGCCACGCCAACTGCCGGCCGAGCCTGCGGAGCATCGTCGGCCGGTTTCGTGGCGACCGCAGCTGTTGTGGCTGCTGGTCGCGCGGAGCGTTCATCGTGCTGCCAGCCAGACAGGGAGCGGGCATCGCGAGCGTCCTGGGTCCTCGCAGGCGGCGAGCCCGTCGAGATTCAGGCGCGCAGCCGACGTGGCGGACAGGTCGGCCTTCACGGCCAGCCATGCTCCGTGTCGGCAGCCGGCGGGCAGTAGCCGCGTTGGGAATCGCACGGGGCGTGCCGGGTGCCACTCGGGGAGCACAAGGATCAGCCGGTCGCCGTCAACGTCCACGACGACCGCCCAGGTCCGGTAGCGCCTCGGCGTCCACGCGATGAATTGGTAGTGCTCGCCCTGCCCGTCCGGACGAGTAGCCGACAGACGCGGGAGCGACACCGTGACGCGCTCGCGCAGTCGGTCCGTGCGGCGCGCGTCCACGTTCCCTCGGTGAATCGCACCGACGACGATCGGTAGGCGTCGTCGGCCAGGACTGGAACGTGACCAGAACTTTTGGCCAGGCCGGATGCGGACCGGGTGCGGCGGCAGGCCGTAGCCTCCGTCGCTGACGGCGGCTGACGGGCTGTTGAAGCTGTGTCGCTTGCCGTGCCCGTGGAGATCCTTTCCGGCTGCACCCATGCGACCGAAGCTAACCGCGACGTGTAGACGACAACGGGCCTGCCCCCTCTAAGCGGCCGTCGGGCACGCGGTGTTGTAGGCGCTCTCAAGCGCCGCGATCAGCCGGTCCGGGGAGACGATCAGCACGCCGCGTTGGAAGCGTTCGAGGTCGTGCGCGCGGGCAGGGACGAGGACTGGCACCGCGCCGAATCGGCAGCGGTGTCGGCGGCACAGCCAACTTGCCTGTTCGTAGACGCGCGTCAGGGCCTCGGGGAGGTAGGTGCGTGTCTTCGTCTCGACCGCGAACGCGACATCCCCGCCGGGTGAGGTCATGGCGTTGTCGATGTCGCCCACGCCCGGCCAGTTGACTGAGCTTCTGAGGCACCAGCCCTTGCCGACGAGCGTCTGGAGGATCGAGGTCACGTGGTCCTCGCTGTCGGCGCCGATCCGGTTGCGCTCGGCAAGTTCAAGCGGACGCGCAGCGGAGTGGCCGATCAGCACTCCGCAGCCGATCAGGGTGCCGGCGATCCCGCCGAGGATCACGAGGCCTACCGCTGCCGAGGCGTAGGCGCGCTCGGTGGACAGCCAGTAGCAGGCGGCGAGAGCGACGACGGCGAGTAGCAGCCCGAGGCCGCCGAACACGGCCGCGAGCGTGACCCTGCGGGCCGCGCGGAACAGCTGGCGGTACTGGTTGATGCGTGGATAGTTCATCCGCACATCATGGCCGCGGCGTGTAGACGACAAACGGCCTGCCCCCTTGGGGCCGTCGCTCGGCTACACGGGCGGGCGGGCCGCAGCTGGGCCGTCGAGCAGCCCCTCGACGCGGTCGGCGAGCATGGATTGCGCGAGCCCGAGAGACATTGAGACACTGCGCTTTCGTGCTTTCGTGGCTGACTCGGGCTCGCCGTGTAGGTCGTCCTCCTGGCCGGCAGTGTCCGGCAGGTTTTCGGCGAACAGATTCACGGTTTGACTGCGGTCGAGCATCGGTGGACTCCCAGATCAGGTCTGGAGAGCAATCGAGCCCGGCGGCACGTTGCCCTAGCACTTGTTTGACCTCTGGGCAGCGACGCTCACGACCCCGCGCCGCTATTACCCTTGGGCGGCTCCTCGTTCTGCAAGTGGTAGACGCGTGCGAGCGCCACGATCATCGCTCGGTCGCCGTACTCGGGAATCGCCGCGATGACTTCGGACACGATCAGCCGGCGAACCTGCAGATCCTCGCACGACACCAGCACGAGCGTCAGCTCGTACAAGGTGTGTTCGCTCAGCCCGGCGGCGAGCGCCTGCCGCTCGGCCTCCCGGACAACCTCTGCCAGCTGATTATCTAGCGAACTCACGGATGGGGCTCGACCGTGTCGCCCCCACGTCTCACCCCGCGAGCTACGGGACCAACTACCGGCCGCTTGGAGGGCGCCACGCGACGCCGATCAGACAAGTTCGGACCCGGCGTCAGGGGCGCCACCACAACTATTCGGGCCTGCCATGTCTTTCGAAACCAAACTCGGCTGATGTCTGTTTTTCCTGGGGACGCGCCACGCTGCCGGCCCTCGCATGCTCGAATCCGAGTTGAGCAGATGACTGCGTGCGCAGCTGCCGGGTGCTGCTGTGCAGGGCGACCGTGGCGATCGGCGGCCCATCCGAAGGCACCGGAGTAGCTCCCTGGCTCGATGACCGTTGGGACTCGAAGCCAAACTCCTCGGCTATGACACTCACTTGCCTGGCCGGCGCGGCTGGCAGGCGCTCGACGCCGTGGTCGGCCGCGGCCTGCTGCACGTAGTCCACGCTACTGCCCGCGGCCCCGGGCGACGCGCTCGTAGCGCGATTCACAGACAGCTGCGCTCGATGTTTCGTGCGCCCGAGCGAATGGTCGCGGGGCGTGGCGGGGAGAACAATAGAGCCGGCCGCGGCAATGCTCGCGGCGACGATCGCGGCCTTGACCGCTCCGCCGCCGAGCAGACCCGGTAGGCCCCCTGCCGTGGTAGGGCCGGCCACCGTGGTCCCAGTCGCAGTTGACCCCTGCAGAACGATCGAGCTGCCGCTGGTAGCAGCGTGGCCGCCACCGAACAATCTGTGGAGGTAGACGAGGACACCTGTTGCATGGCCACCTGCTGGGAGCAGCGGTGGTAGGACAGCAGCGAGGCCACGTAGCCCGCGGACGTAGCGGCGGCATGCCTGGCAAGCGTCGCGGCCTTCGACGTGCTCCAATGCGCGCCGGTAGTCGGTCTCCTCCTCGGACAGCAGCCCGAGCGCGAACGAGCGCATCAGCCGCGACCACTCATCGCCACCGCAGCCGCGAGCCTCGATGCTCGCGACGATCCCCGACATCTTCTTTGTCGCGCCGTCCATGATCCGCTCGAAGACGACATGGTCAATGCCGAGCAGATCGGCCGCTTCCGGGCGCTTGTATCCGTGCAGCACGCACAGCGTCACCGCGCGGCGCTCCTTGTCGTTGAGCCGCTCCTGCAGCCGGCCGAGCAGACGCGTCAGCTTCTCCTGGTCATCGACCTGCTCGGCGAGGTCGATCTCGACGCGGTGCTGCTCGAGGTCCAAGTCGACCCGGCGACGCTCCTGGCGGGCGCGATAGATGTCGATCGCCCGACGGTGCGTCATTGTGTAGAGCAGCCCCTCGAGAGGCGCGACGGGCCGGCCTTGGATGATGTGCTGCGTCACACCCTGCCAGCCTTCGTTGTAGGCCACTTCGAGATCCTGGTGGATCATCGTCGTGATCCCCTGCGAGCGCAGCTTCCCCGCGACCGACCGCAGAATCTCGTCTTTGAGGTGCTTGTAGTTCGCTCGCGCGACCTCCTCGGCCTCCTCCTTCGGCGTCCGCGACGGCAGCCGGACGCTCACGGCGTCTCCCCGGGTGTCGCGGGGCGGGCGGCGTCTCTAGGGCAAAAGGCATTCGTGTTGCGGGCGTGTCGATCCACGGTGCTCCCGTCGGCGTCTGGACCTCTGCGTGTGTTGCCCTCCTAGTCGCGCGAACAGCCCTCTTTCCCCCCAGCGAGTTTGGCCCAGGCTCGTGCGACGCTGTGAGGGGTGAGATGGCCCGAAGATCGACCGCGGCCATCTTGACGGTTGCGCCGACTAGGATTTTTCGATATACAGCGATGTGCAGAGGCACGGTTGGAGCCTGGGAGGGACAGCGAGCTTGCCGAGTTGTACGTTCGCATACACGGATGTGAAGCCGGCCCGGCGGCCACCTGAGCCGAGGTCAGGTCAAAGGGTGATCGGCGGTCTCGGGCCGGCTTGTGCGGTCTGGAGCGAGGCCGCGCAATGAACGCGTGGACGGCCACGCAGCAGCCTCGTACGCTTAGGCAGCAGGCCGACCAGACGGTGGACGAGCACTACCGCTCCCTCGAAGGCGAGGTGCTCGGCAAGGTCGCGCGAAAGCTGTCGGCTCGGAGCATCGACTTGGACCACACCGACCTCGAAGAGGCGTACTGCCAAGCGTGGCACGGGGTGTGGGAGCAGATTAACGGCGGCGCCAAGATCGCAAGTCTGACCGCGATGCTCGTGGAAATAACTTGGAGGCGTGCTGTCAGCATGTATCGCGAGCTGCATCTCGGCCAACGCGCTAACGTCGACGTCGACTCGCACGGCGTTGAGGATGATCTAGACAAACGTCTCGACGACGCAGCGAAGCTGCAGCGGCTCATTCAACGCCTAACGCATCGCCTGAACCAACAGGAGCGCCAAGTCGTCAGCCTCTGCTTGATTCACGGCTACACGAGGCCCGAGGCTCGCCAGCTCCTCGGGATCAAGGATGAAGCCCGGATGCAGAAGCTGATGGATCGAGCAACCAAGAAGATCGGCGGTGTCGTCGCCGCGCTCGACGCGCGGGGGTGTGGTGGCGAAGAGTGGGCGAGCATGCTTCGCGCCTATGCGCTAGGACTGATCGCTGAGGACGAGACCGACTACCGGCGCGCGTCGGCGCACATCGAAGAGTGCGCATCCTGCCGACGCTATGTCGTTGGACTTCGGCGTGTTGCAGCTATCGTGCCTCCGCTCGTTCCGCCCCCTCTACATCGGGCCAGCGCTCTCAGCCAACTGCAACGCTTCTTCACCGATCTTGTGGGCTCAGGCCCGGCCGCGCCGACCACGACGGCAGCCGCCAGCAGTGCAGGCGCCGCCGGAGGGGGCGCGACCGTGATGGGGACGCTCGGTAGCGTGAAAGTCGCCGCTGTGATCGTCGTCGCGGCGGCGACAGGGGCAACGGCAGCCATTCATGCGACCGATAGCCAGGCCCCGACTCGCCGGCCAGCTGCGCACGTCGCGAACACGCGCACATCATCGGGCGATCTCGGAGCCTCCGCGAGCGCTGCTTCAACGACGGTGGTCACCGGTGCCAGCGGCCGATCGCCGGTTGCTGCGCGACGCGCGACCACTGCGACCGGGAGCCAGTCGATTGCTGTGGCTAAAGAGTTTGGCATCGAGGGCCAACACGCGAGTGGCAGCACCTCGTCCTCGCCGCCGCGTGCCACCGCGTCAGCGTCTTTCGACGCTCGCAGGGAACACTTCCAGTCGGCGACCTCCGAAAGCAGCTCCAACACGGCAGCGAACGTCAAGGCAGTGCAGCGAGAGTTCGGTCCCGAACGTTGACCGCGATATCCACAGTATTGCCGCTTGTTCTCATTATCGTTCGAAGGTGAACTCTTCGCGCCCTGCCGCGGGTTTGCGCAACGCTTGGCCGTACTTGTCCTGTGCCTGGCGTCGACACCTCGCTCTGGTCGTCCGCGAAACCTTGTCACACGCTCTGAGTGCTGCACTGAGCCGCTGCTGTCTCGTTGATCGCTTTGTGCTCGGCTTGCTCGCAGGGGGCGCGATGGGGCGTAGTACGGCGGCGCTCGGTCCCTCCGGAGGGCCGGGCGGGGCGGCTTGTTGCGGCGGCGGGGTCACGGTCGCGGTACTGCTTTCGTGGTTGGGCGGGGTTTCGGCTGGGGGCGGGATGATCGGTTCGGCGGGAGTGGTAAAGGACTGCTGTGGGCTGACGGTCGTGCCAGCGGAGTTCGCTGCAACGACCGAGTAGCCGTAGGTTGTGGACGGGGTGAGCGAGTGACCGAGCTCCGCGAGGTCGACGCTCGCCTTCTGGAGACGGTGTCCGGCCGGGACACTTCCCGTCGCGATCCTGCTGCCACCCGACGCTACGCAGTGTTCCGGTAGCGCTGGCTGGCAGAGAGGACTTTCAAGCCTAAATTCGTAGGTGGTCGTGAGACCTTGCGAATTGATCTCGACTTCGAGAACGGCGTCATTCTGAGTGATGGCGTTGGCGGACAACTCGCCGATGACGGGCGGGGCCGGAGGAGTGAGAAAGACGATCTCATTGCCGACGGAGTACCCGCCCGCGTTGACAGCCACGAGGCAGACCGCGTACGTCGTGTCGGGTTCAAGGTCGCTCACTTCGCCGAACACGCCAACATCTTCGCCTTCGACTTCTTGGGCTTTCGTTCTTGCGCCCGCAGTGCACGGAGTTTCCGTGGAGTAGGCGAAGTAGTAGGCCGTCCTCGTGCGGCTGTGAGGGTTCAGGGTGCCGCAGAGCGGTTGGCCGGCGCCGCCCAGGATCGGTCCCGTGCATGGCTCGGTGAGGGGCGCTTCGGGCGGTTCGGCCGAGGCGGCGAGGGTCGGCGCGGCCACGCCGAACGACCATCCACCCGCGATGACGGCTATCATCACCGTCGCGAGCGAACCGATCTTGGCGTTGTTGGTCTTCCGCGTCATGGTGTCACGTGTACGTTGACGGTGTTGCTGGCCCCGGCCGTGTATGGGTAGCCGACGGAGCCGGTGTCGGGCAGCGCGACCCGGAACTTGTAGGTTGTGGATTCGGTGGTGGCGTGGAAGTGATAGCTGTAGTGAAACCTGCCAGT
>Ga0181518_10005791_pt1 | contig 10558 bp, 11 predicted proteins | sample PEATcosm2014_Bin_28_FD_119751 | JGI IMG/M metagenome (GOLD analysis project Ga0181518, IMG submission 119751) | Peatland microbial communities from MTU Mesocosm Facility, Houghton, MI, USA - PEATcosm2014_Bin01_60_metaG | ecosystem: Environmental > Terrestrial > Soil > Wetlands > Peat | place... | reverse complement strand
CGGGGTACCGGGGTGAGCTCCGGGTCGTGCTGGTGAACCACGACCCCGAGCATGACTACGCCGTCAGCCGGGGCGACCGCATTGCCCAGCTGGTCCTGGTCAGGGTCGCGGAGGCGGACTTCGACCTGGTGCCAGAGGACGGCCTCGGCGGCTCGGAGCGGGGCCGCGGCGGCTTCGGGCACACTGGCACATGACGGCGCCTCAGGGAGAGGGTAAGAAGGTGGCGATGCAGTCGCTCGTCGGCATGGACGCCGCCTTCCTCTCCCTCGAGACACCCACGACGCCCATGCACGTGGGTGTCGCTCTCGTGCTCGACCCGCCCGAGGGCACGCGCTCCCTCTTCTCGCCGTCCACCCGCTACGCGCAGATCCGCCGGGTCATTCAGCAGCGGCTCCACCTGGTCCCCCCCTTCCGGCAGCGGGCCCTCCGGGTGCCCTTCGGCCTGCATCACCCGGTCTGGGCCGACGATCCCGACTTCGAGCTCGACGACCACCTCAGCCGGGCCAGCCTGCCCTCGCCCGGCGGGAGGGCTGAGCTGGACGCGTTCGTGGCGGGCGTCATGAGCCGTCAGCTCGACCCCGACCGCCCTCTCTGGGAGATGCACGTGGTCGAGGGGCTCGAGGGGGATCGCACGGCGCTGATCGCCAAGGTGCATCACGCCATCCTCGACGGGGTGAGCGGTGCCTCGGTGCTGGCGGCTTTCATGGACCTCAACCCGAGATCGCGGGTCGTGGCGCTGCCGCCGGAGTGGAATCCGGCGCCGCTGCCCTCCCACGGCCAGATGCTGCGGCACGCGGCGACCTCGCTCGTGAAGCAACCGGGTGACACGCTGAGCACGTTGCAGGCCGGGGTGGAGGCGGTGGCCGATCTGGGGATGCACAACCGGGAGCTGGTGGGGCGGGGCGAGCAGCCGCCCCCCGGCTTCTTCGCCGCACCGCGCACGTCGTTCAACGGAGCGGTGTCCAACCGGAGGCGCTTTGCATCCCTCTCGGTGCCGCTCGACGACGTGAAGCTGGTCGGCCGGGTCTTCGAGGCCACCGTGAACGACGTCATCCTGGCGGTCGTCTCGGGCGGGTTGCGGCGGCTGCTCGAGGCACGCGACGAGGAGCACGAGCAGTCGATGGTCGCCATGGTCCCGGTGTCGACGCGAGCCGAGGGGCAGGGCGAGGAGCTCGGGAACCAGGTCTCGGGCATGCTGGTCTCGCTGGCGAGCGACGTCGACGACCCGGTGCGCCGGCTCGATGCGATCGCGGAGTCGTCCCGCCTCGCCAAGGAGCAGGAACAGCTGCACCGGGGCCGCTTCCTGGGCGACCTGGCGCAGATCACCCTGCCCGCGCTGACGACCCGGTTGGCACGCGCCGTGGCCGGGACGCGGCTGTTCGACAAGATGCGCCCGCCGTTCAACGTGACGGTCTCGAGCGTGCGCGTCCCGGACGTCTCACTCTTCTGCGCGGGGAGCCGGGTGGTCGACATGTACCCGGTCGGGCCGATGGCCCCTGGCATCGGGATCAACGTGACGGCGTTCTCGTATCTCGGCCGGGTGTACTTCGGGTTGCTGGCCTGCCGCAAGCTGCTGCCGGAGCTCCACGAGGTCGCGGTGCACATCGACGACGCGCTCGGCGAGCTGGTGGTGCGGGCGCTGGACGCCCAGGGGGCCACGGCCTGAAGCCGGTGCTGCTGCCCGCCGAGAGGCGGGCGGTGCGGGCCGCTTGGCGATCCGGCCCGCACCGCCCTACCTCATCGGGGGTGGGGCTGCTACGAGCCGGAGGTCGACCCCGAGCTCGAGCCGGACGACGGCGGGGTCCCCGAACCGGCGGGGGGCGTGCCGGTATGGGTGCCCGCGCCGCTGCCCATGTTGGGGCAGTTGTGCGTGGAGCCGGAGCCCGACCCCGTGCTGGAACCAGAACCCGAGGACGTGCTCGGCGAGCCTGAGCTCGCGCTGCTCGACCCGGAGTTCCCGGTGCTCGTGCTCGCCGACGGGGCGGTCGTCGAGCTCGTCCCGGAGTTGCCCGTCGTGGTGGAGGTCGTGGCCGCGTTGGCGACCAGCGCGCCGCCGGTGACGAGCCCGGTGGTCAGTGCGCCGATGGCCAGCACATTACGAAGGCGGATCTGCATGGGTGGGTTGCCCTTTCGTCTCGTGTGAAACGCCGACCCATTCGGGCCGGCACGGCACACGTTGCACCCCGGATCTGTGGGTGGGCGCAGAGTGACGTGGGCGGGTGTGAGGAGTTACCTGACGAACCGATGACGATTCACAGGACCCTTTCTCAGGTGCCTGCCAGCTCGCGGTAGTGGCGCCGCCAGATCAGCTTGTAGACGCGGGTCCAGCGGGGAATGGAGCGCAGGATCGGGATGAACGGCAGGAAGATCAATCCGACGGAGAGCACCATCATGATCGCCCACACCTCGAGGTCGCCATTGGACGACGAGTTCATGGGCGCCACCTGGTACCACATGGTGTAGAGCCACAGCCAGGCCTGGCCGGGGTAGTTCCCGGTCTCGTTCATCATTCCCCACTGGCTGCCCGTGAGGTGCTGCGCCTGGGCCTGGTCGGCCAAGTAGGTACCGTCGGCGAGGAAGAGCAACGGCTTGGTGTAGTTCGTGTTGTAGAACTGCCCCTCGCTCAGGAGCGTGCCGTCGAGACCGCCGGTCTGCGCCATGTCGGTGAGCGAGCCGACAATCACGCCCACGGGGCCGTAGCGCCCGGCGGGGACATGGAGCCTGCCGTTGACGTCGGTTGCGTTGGCGACCGCCTTCTCGTACGCGGTGGTCCAGGCGGTTTGCTGGCCCGGTGACGCGCTCTGGTACAGAGTGAGCGCTGCCTGCGTCACGGGCTGGTTCGGCAGGGTCCGCAGCGGTCCGATGACGAAGTCCTGCGCGGTGTCGATGGGCTGATGGACGCCGAACCATTGCTCGGGCTCGAAGAAGCCGATGTGCTGTGACGAGTCGGGCGTGGAGTTGTACGGCGGCCCGTAGGACGCTGTGGCGCTCGTCCCGTCCAACTCGGTGATGGCCGTCTGGGCGAAGTCGACCGGGTTGACGACGGACCAGGTCTTCAGCGTGATGGCCGGTTCGTCGGGGGAGGAGAAGACGACGGCCAGGAGGACGATGAGCACGGCGACCGCGAGGAAGGCGACGAAGGCCTCCTTCAGGATGTCGTAGGGAACGTAGGCCCCCTTCCACGGTGTGACATCGCGGTCGGGATTGAAGCGGCGACGCTTCTTGGTATCGGGGCTCATGCCAGCCCCTCGGCGGGCGCGGCCGCGGTCGTCGCGGCTTCTGCATCACTGTCACCCTCTGCGAACGGAGGGACGATGCCGTGCCGCCGCACCATGAGGACATGGAGCCCGGCGATGATGACGACGCCGATCGGCAACAGGACGATGTGCCACATCAGCATCTGGCCGAAATTCAGCACGTTCCAGACGGCGCCGGCGCCGGTGGAGTTGATGCCGTCCTTGGCCTGGGTGGAGATCCACTGGGAGTCGAAGTTCTGCTGCGACAGGTAGCCCGTGAAGGCGGCTCCGACCGACACCAGGAAGGAGATGACACCGGTGGCCCACGTGAGCCGGCGGTTCCCGCGCCAGGCCGCCATGAAGAACTTGCCCCAGAGGTGGATCACCATGAAGAAGAAGAAGGCCTCGACGCTCCACAGGTGCAGCGAGTTCACGAAGTGACCGGTGGTCGACACGTGCCACCAGCTCGGCCCCATGATGGCGAGGATGCAGCCCGTGATGATCACCCAAGCCAGGCTCACGACGGTCAGCACGCCGAAGACGTAGATCCACGACGCCATGTAGGCAGGCTGGCGGTCGGGGAGGAGCTGGTCGGGTGGGAAGGCGGACTCTGCGGCGTGTCGCACCCGGGCGGTCCACTGGCGGGACTCCGCCCGGGCGGGCGCCTCGGTCGCAGTGCCCGTTCGGGTGTCGACGCTCATTGGCCACCTCGCTTCCGCTTCGGGAACGGCAGGAGGATGGCCAGCACGAAGACCACGACCATCAGGACGATGACGACAAAGTTGGCGACGGAGATCTGTATGAAGCCCCAGTGGATATAGCGACCGGTTCCATTGAGGTTGATCAGCGCGCCCAGCAGTGCACCGAGGGACATGGGGGTCACCCTACACTCGCGCTTTCAAATTGATCAGGGACCTTTGTCACAACCTCTCAGTTGTCCACAGGTCCGTCAGCGCAGGTCAGCGCTTCGTTGCCCGCCAGCAATAGGAACGCATCGGGACGTCGATGACGTCCATTCCGGCGCTCGGCTCGTGAGCGTCGAGGTAGCTCGCCATCGCATGGAGGTGCTGCCGGCGTGCTTCGGGGTCCATGACGATCACGGAGCTGTAGGTCGTGGCCAGAGCGACGATGTCACCCTTGGTCATGGGCCGGTTCCAGCGGAAGAGCGCAGTCTCGGGAGCAAGGAACGGTCTCTGGTCGCCAATGTCGACGTTCACGACGTGGCGCCGCCTGCGGCGCGCGTCCTCCTCTGTCCGGTCCTCCGGGGTGAAGACGATGCCGCCGGCCCAGAGCGAGCGCATCCAGTCGACCGAGCGGTCAGGCCCGCTCCAGACGAGGGAGAGCCGGCCGCCCGGGCGCAACACCCGAGCCACCTCGGGGACGGCGCGCTCCTCGTCGACCCAGTGCCACGCCGACGCGGCGATGACCATGTCGTAGGACGATGTCGCGGCAGGGAGCTCCTCGGCGTGGCCGGCCAAGACCTCCACCCCGGCGGCCTGCCGGGCGAGCACGCGCCGCATCCGGTCGTCCGGCTCGACGGCGGTGACGTGGACGACCCGCTCGGCCAGCAGTCGGGTCAGGATCCCGGTGCCCGCCCCGATTTCGAGCACGTCGGAGGCACCCTCGGGGATCAGCCAGTCGAGTGCCTCGTCCGACGGCCCGGGCCGGAGCCGGTTGTACTCGTCTGCGACCGCACCGAAGGAGCGGCTCTGGACGGCGGTGCTCTCGTCCTGGCGCACGATGGGCAATCTACCGAGGCCGGGCCGAGATGTGACACCCGGGCGCGGGGGTGAAGGGCGAGGTAGGAGGGGAGTGCCGCCTCCTCACCCGAGACGGTGGGTGAGATAGAATGACGTCTCAACGCGGAAGTGGCGCAGCGGTAGCGCATCACCTTGCCAAGGTGAGGGTCGCGGGTTCGAATCCCGTCTTCCGCTCCATCGTAGCAGGTCAGGGGCAGTTTTTCAACCGTCCGATCCTCGGGGGCGCCTCCCCAGAGTTCGCGAATCCCACACCGCCTGGTCCTCGGTGAACGTTCGGTTCCCGGTCGGTGTTAGTCCATTGTCACTACTGCTTTGCCAACGACCTCTCCGGCTTCGAGCGCTCGATGCGCGTCTGCCGCTCGTTCGAGTGGGAAGGTCGCGCCCACCACGATGCGCAGATCTTCACTCTCGAAGTGGGGTGCAGCCTGTTCAAGAATTGCTCTCTGTCGCTCGCGCTGCTCGGGCCATCCGAACACCGACGGCGCCGGCATCCACGTGAACGAGACCCGCAAATTCCTGTTGTGCATCGCCGTGATGGCTTCTTCTTCCCAGGGGCTCTCGACGTTCGAGACAAGGTCGCCGTAGGGCCGTACCAGTGAGAAGCATGCCGTGAACGTCTTGCCACCCACCGTGTCATGGACGTCAGCCCCGTCGACTCCCGTCCACGAGCGCAGACGCTCGCCGACGTCTTCCTTTCGGTAGTTGATGCAGAGCTCCGCGCCGAGCGACGACGCCAGCTCGGTCTTCTGACCGGCCGTGACCGTCGTGGCGACACGGGCGCCGGCCAACCGGGCTATCTGTAGGGACATGTGCCCGACACCGCCGGCCCCCGCCTGGACCAGCACGAACTGGTCCGCGGCGACCCGGGCCCGCTCGCGTTGCGCCTCACAGGCGGTGATGGTGACCAGAGGTGCCGCAGCAGCCTCCGCAAAGGAGAGGTTCTGGGGCTTGTGGGCAAGGTAGCGCTCGTCCACGATCTTGGCCTCCTGGTAGGTGCCCGGTGTCGGTCCGAATCCGCCCTCGCAGAAGTAGACCTCGTCACCCGGCTGCACGCGGCTCACCGACGATCCGATGTTCTCTACGATCCCGGCTCCGTCCCAACCGAGGATTGCGGGTAGCGTCCCGCCGATCGTGCCATCGGCTCGTAGCTTGTAGTCGACCGGATTGATGCCTGCAGCACGGATGCGCACGAGCACCTCGTGCTCGGACGCAGTCTCGGGATCGGGCAATTTCACGACCTCGAGGACATCAGGGCCGCCAACCGCTGTCATCAGGACTGCCCGCATCTCTCAGCCTCCCCCTCACTCAGCTAGTGGTTCTATTCCCCAGAGTTCGTCGAAGGCAATGCTGTCGTAGAAGGCGATCCCGTCGACGATCAGCCCCTGATCCAGCCTGAGAATCCAGGCGTAGGTGTTCTCGTACGTCGTGCCGGTGATGGTCGTACCTGCACCGTCCCACAGGACGATCACCGTCGGTCCGTCGGCATAGATCCCGCGGATCTTGACGGGCCGAAACGGCTCCGACGCACTGAAGCGTCGACCGAACGGCTCCAAGACCTCGGCGATGAATTCGTCGGCGCCTCGGTATCTCGCCGACGCCGCGGAGCGCCCGACGATCTCCCACGTCATCTCGGGTGCGAAGAGCCGGCTCACATAGCTAGTCCCTTCCATCCACTCTTCGAACGCCTTCTCGACAATCTTCAGGTCATTGTCAGCCACTTTGAGCTCCTTCGGTGGTTTCGATCATGAGTGATTCAGCATGGGACCTGGGCAAGAAAACCTCGGATGTGGTCGCTCACGATGTCGAGATTGCTCTCCAGGGCAAAGTGACCGGCATCGAGCAGGTGCACCTGCGCGCGGGGGAGATCTTGGTTGAACGCCATTGCTCCGGCGGGGCCGAAGATCTCGTCGTTGGCTCCCCACACGACCAGCATTGGCACTTGAGTCGAGCGAAAGTACTCGTGGACATCAGGGTAGAGCTCGACATTGGATGGATAGTCCCGAGCTAGAGCGAGTTGCACGTCGTCCAAGCCGGGACGCTGGAGCAGGGCGAAATCGTGGTGCCAGCAGTCGGGGCTCACCAGACTGGTATCGGGGACTCCGTGGGTGTATTGCCATCGGATGGCGTCGAGCGTGAGACCGTCCCGGACGGGTCCCTCCGTGCCCGGACCGGGCGCCGACGCATAGGCCCAGATCGGGTCCCAGTAGGTCTCGACGAAGCCTTCTTCGTAGGCATTGCCGTTCTGGCTCATGATCGCCGTGACGCGCTCAGGGTGGTTGAGCGCGAGTCTCCATCCCACCGGAGCGCCATAGTCCTGGACGTACATGGCGAAGCGCTCGACACCGATGCGGCTGAGCAGGGCGGAGGTGATGGCCGCCAAGGCGTCAAAGCTGTAGTCGAGCTCTGCGACCGGAGGAGCGTCAGAGAGCCCGAAGCCCACATAGTCCGGAGCTATTACGTGGTAGCGGTCGGAAAGGACGGGGATCAGATGGCGGAACATGTGCGAGCTCGTCGGGTACCCGTGCAAAAGAACGACGTGGGGGTCGCTGAGTCGACCGGCTTCCCGATAGAAGATGGCATGGCCATCCACCATGGCGGTCCGGTGGTGCACAAGGGGCATTGATGAGCCCCCTAGAGGTGGCTGTGGCGCGAGGCGAGGCGGACAGACCGGGTTTGTGGAGGCCTGGAGTCTTCGTATTCGGCCGCTCCCGGTTGGTCCGCCTCTCCCTCTTGTTGCACTCCTCGTCGAAGACCGAAGAGGGCGACCACGGTCGCGGCGGCCATCACCCCTGCCATCACCAGAAGCACCGACCGGGTGGCGTAGGCGAAGTCGAGTCGAATGAAGTGGGGGATCGTTCCATCGGCGGCGCCAGCCTGGGACTCTGCGATCCGGCGCGCCTCGAAAGCCGCCTGCGCGGTAGGCAACCCTTTGGCGACGAGGGAGCTGGTCACCCGGGAACGCAATTCGGTGACCAGGATCGTGCCCAGGATGGCCAGCCCGAGGCTGGCGGCGTAGTTCCGGACCGTCTGGGTGATGCCGGTGGCCTCGCCGTAGGACAGGCGTGAGGCCCGGTTCACGGCGTCGGTGCTGGCGGGGGTCAGCATCAGGCCCATCCCCGCACCGGCGAGCACCACGAACCAGATCTGAGAGCTCAAGTGCAGCTCGGTGACCCGACCGGCCCACAAGTAAAAGCCCACCGCGGCGAGGGCACAGCCGAGCACCACGGGCCGCTTGGCGCCGATCCGGTCGAGCATGCGCCCGCCGATCTGCGAGGCCCCGGCGAATCCCAAGAAGAAGTACAAGATGTAGAGCCCGGTCCGGGAGGCCGACTCGCCCAACGCGATCTGGGCGTACTCGCTGGCGAAGAAGAAGAGCGGCACGAAGGTCAGCATGGCGATCCCGAGCACCAGGTTCTCCACCCGGAAGGCATGGATGCGGAAGATCCGCACGTCCATGAGGGGCACCGGGGTGCGCAGCTCGACGAAGTAGAACGCGATTAGCAGGACGACGCCGGCGGCGATGCAGGCCCAGGTGGCGGGAGTGCCCCAACCCCAGATGGACGATTGTTGGAAGCCGAGCACGCTGAGCCCGACTCCTCCGACGATCAGGACAAGCCCGCGGTAGTCGATCCGGGCCGACTTGTAGGACGTCGTCGGCTTCGAGATGGCGATGAGGACGAGGGCGACGATGGCCACGGGGATGTTGACCCAGAAAATCGCCCGCCACGTCCACTGGGTGAGGAACCCACCCAGGATGGGGCCGATAGCGGTCAGACCGCCGGCGATCCCGAAGAACAGGGCCAGGGCCCGACCCCGTTGGTGCAGGTCGAACGTCTGCACCACGATGGCCAGCGCGGCGGGGAACATGATCGCACCACCCAGGCCCTGGATGAACCGGAACGTCACGATCCACGCTTCGGCTACGCCTCCGGCGGGCGTCAGGCCACACATGGCCGAGGATCCGGCGAAGACGATGACGCCGAGCACCACCATCTTCTTGTGGCCGAGCGTGTCGGCGAGCCGGCCCCCGAAGGCGAAGAAGGAGGCGAGCGAGAGCAGGTAGGCGTTGATCGCCCACTGCATCCCGGTACTTGAGAGCCCGAGCTCTCGTTGGATCTGAGGCGCCGCGATGGCAACGATGGTCTGGTCGATGAAGGTCATCGACACGGCGAAGATCATGGCGGCCAGGACGAGGTTTCTCGATCGGCCGACGCTCACGCTGGTCCCTACCATGATGCGCCCACCTCCTTTCTGTCGTATGAGCTGTAGAAGATCACGGCATCGGTCAGCGGCTCGATCCCATCGAGCACACGAGCCAGATCAGGGCTGAGGCCGTAGCGTTCGGCGAGGGCTGCTGGTGTCGTATAGCTGACCCTGGTGCGGCCCTCGTCCTCCCAGATGAGGACCTTCAGCGGGAGCTCTAGGGCCATCAGGGGAGCCGCTTCCATCACTGGCGTCCCCGCTTCGGGATTCCCGAAGATGATGACCTTGGTCTCGGGAAGGTCGAGCCCTGCATGGTGAGCCTCGTCGGAATGATTGATGACCGCGAACACCTTCATGTCCGTGGCCGCCACCACCTCGTTGAATCGGGCCACGGTCTCAGCCACTGAATAGGGGCTCGACTTCGTTATGACCTCTGAGGCGTCGCTCACTTTCATGTTACGCACGCGTTGCTCCTCCTCGTAGTTGGGTCGGCTCGAGCACCGGGGCCGGCGCCAGTGATCTGTTCACCTCGGAAGCCGGAGCTTGACTGGAGTCAGCGGGCGGGTCCGTCGCTGGCGGTGGTGTGGGGAAGAGTCGACCTCGCAGCAGCAGTTGGATCGTACGAACGCCGATCAGTCCGACGAAGACGGTGATGGCGGCCACGATGCAGGCGGCGTAGGTAGGGGAGCCCGCAGGCCCCTTCACGGAGATCCACAGCAACGCATCAGTCGCCGCGGCGGCGTAGGAGAACGTGAAGGCCCAGAACCCGGGACTGAACGAGAGCTTCAAATACAGCGGGAGAAAGCGGAGCTGCACCACCGCCATGAGGACCGCATAGCCGCCGAGGGCGCAGGCGAGAGGGCTGGCCACCGGTCCGTTGAGGGCGAACAGAGCTATGCCGGCCACCGCGGGTGGAGCGATTTCGATGGCCAGTGTTGGCACGAGGGCTGTGGGCAACGGCGGCCGGAAGAACAGCCGGTTCAAGACGATGGAGCCGAGGAGAACCCAACAGATGATGCCGATGCCGAATGACGCCTCTCCGACGGCATGCAGATGGACTTGGGCCGCACAGAAGGCCCCGATCAGACCCCCGGCCACAGTCGGGAGGAAGTATCCGGGATGGAAAGACGCTTCGGCCGTGTCGCCGAGTATCCACTGGCCGGTCAGCCATCCGCCGACGAGGATTGTCAGGCCGAGAAAGACTCCCACCAGGATTCGCCCAGCTCCGAAAGCGAACGCGCTGAGTGCGGCGGCCAGGAGCATTCCGGTGATCGCCGACACCGAGACGAATGGCGCCAGCATCGGGTTTCTCAGATCGGCGATCAGCCTCCGAGGTCCTTGTGCCAGGTAGCCGACGGT
>Ga0181518_10005786_pt1 | contig 10565 bp, 13 predicted proteins | sample PEATcosm2014_Bin_28_FD_119751 | JGI IMG/M metagenome (GOLD analysis project Ga0181518, IMG submission 119751) | Peatland microbial communities from MTU Mesocosm Facility, Houghton, MI, USA - PEATcosm2014_Bin01_60_metaG | ecosystem: Environmental > Terrestrial > Soil > Wetlands > Peat | place... | reverse complement strand
GCCCCCCACTTTTTCCTTTTAGCCGCCAGCCGGTTTTGGCATGATCGGACCGGTGAAAGGCTTGGCGCACCATCCTGTTTGCGTGTGCGCTTCCGTAGGGGAGCGCGGACGCACCCGCGTTGCGCCATGCGACCGCCTGAAAGGGCACACCACATCCGCCACATCCACCCCATCATGCACCCGATTCCGGGCCAGCGTGGTCGCCTTCCCGTTGCGCCGCGTGGGAGCCAAAAACCGCTGTACCCGGGTTTTGGACACTGGAGTATCTCGCGCCAGATACTACCAACCCAATACCGGCCGGTTCTGGACGATGGACACCTTCCAGGGGAATCAAGAGGACCCACTGTCCCTCCACAAATACCTGTATGGGGCGGATGATCCCGTCAATCGGATAGACCCGTCAGGGCACGATGGTGATCTTATCTCGTTAAGTTTCAGCACAAGCATTGCCGCAGGATTGGATGCCGTTGCCGATGTAGCAACGACGCGGGCTTTCCAATGGGCAGCTTTCAGGACAGTTACCGCAGCAATCGCGATAGGGGCTGTATTGGAGGGAGACCGTGGCGGTAGCCAAGAGCTATTCCACTATGATACTCTTCCTGAGTTTCAGGCGACTGGCTTCCCAGCGGGAACATGGTTGACAGACCGTGGAGACCTTCCATTTGACCAAGCACTCAGCATCACATTCCAAAGTGGACAACGGCTATTTGTGTATGCGGTTGCTATAAGATCGCCGAGTGAAGTCGAACCATTCCCGCCCCTGAGACCTGGTGTTAATCAGTGGCGCACGACAGTGTATCTGCCGCCAGTCAGAATTGGAATTTTCAGAACACTTTACGGTCCCAATTGGACTGGCCCAACCGAGTAAAACATTATGCCATTATCTCGGAGTGTCATTTCACAAAAAGGAAAGCGACTCACAGTTGCCCCGGATTTTGGGTATGGATGGAGCGAGTATGATTCGCAGCGGCAAGCCAAGCGAATAGATACTCCGGGCAACTTCGACTTTGTGGTTGAAGAATTTCTGGAAGCCAAAGGAGAAATCGTTGCTGTTTTGGGGCGGGTTAATCAGCCGGGGCACGCATTTGACGGCTTGGAATTATGCGCGCTGCCAGTGCCGTATGTCGAAATTGATTTTGAGAAACAGTTAGGGAATTACCATCTCTTGCTCACACCACAGCGAGCACATCTTACCGGAACGCAACCGCCACCGCATTACGATTCGGTTGCTGGCGATGGATACCCGGAGTTTCGCGGCTACGCGGGGTCTATTAAGATGACAGCTACGACACGAGCCGTCGCAAGTCCCTGATTTTCGGTTTATTTCGGGATGTTTCGGTCTTTTCCGGCGTCAATGGACGTGACGGCGATGGAGGCAACAAAGGGCGTGTGGCGGTCAACATCGGCGTAGCGTTTGGAGAGGGCACGAACGGCGGCCAGGTCATTTTCTTGCAACTTGTCGGCCAGCAGGCCGAGCCGCCAGCCGAGCACCTCCACGCCGGGCGCATCGGCGTTGATATAAACGTGACCCCGCACACGTTCCGCCGCAGTTGCGCCACCGAAATTATACGGGCCGGGCCAACCTGTATCACGTCAAAGACCTGCTGGGCCATGAGACCCTCGACACCTTGCGCCATTACGCCAAGCTCAATGTGGACGATTTGCGCAAGACGCTGGCCCGTTGCCACCCCCCTCGAACCCGCCGACCAGGCCCAGCCCTGAACCGATATTTTCCTTTTAGCTGTCAGCCGATTTTGGCACCATCAGAGCCGGTGAAAGGCTTGGCGCACCATCCTGTTTGCGAGTGCGCTTCCCTGGGGGAGCGCGGACGCACCCGCGTTGCGCCATGCGACCGCCTGAGAGGCCGCACCACGTCCACCTCATCATGCACCCGGTTCCGGGGCAGCGTGGTCGCCTTCCCGCTGCACCGCGTGGGAGCGAAAAACCGCTGTACCCGGATTTTGGACAATGGAGTATATCGCGCCAGATACTTCAACCCAGGCACGGGAACGTTCTGGACGATGGATACCTACGAGGGTAACAGCAAGGATCCGCTTAGCCTCCACAAATACCTGTATTGCGAGGCTAACCCCATCGATCATGCTGATCAAAGCGGCCACGATTTGGACAGCATGCCCGATATATCGGCCAACATCATGATCAACCTTCTCGGATTCCAAATCGTGCCATCAGTATCCCTTTTCGCAGCGTCCGATTTTACGGTGAAAGTAAATGTTACTCTCAACCAGATCGAGCAATCGTTTGATAGCCAGGACGCTACCGCCAAGAGGAAGCTCGTTGCGGAGATCACAAAATCCGAGTCTTTCAGAAAAGCTTGGGACATAATCGAACTCGCTTATCCCAGCGCCGCGCAGCTCCCGGACTCATGGTTTACATATAACCCACCAGGAATTGTATACGGGCCTCCACCCGACAATCCAACAGTCGCTTTTCAAGGCTTTTGTTACTACGCCAACGCGGTTAATTATGCAATGTTCGGCTTGATGTTTAAGCTTGCAGAGCGATTTACAGGCGATAATTTCAACTGGTCGGAAGGACGCGCTGTCTGGTATGCGAAGGAATACGACATATGGTATAATAATGAGGGACCTGGTAATCTCGATTATGAGGAGAAGCTTGCGTTCACGAGATATGGATACTCTGGAACTAAGCCTGGAGCCTCAATTCCGGGCATTCTGCCACTTTTTGGAGCGGGTACAACAGCAGAGCAGCCTCTCCATTGGTGCTGGGAGCCGATTTTCCCGAGGCTGAATCCCTATCCAGGTCAGAAGGACAAATAACATGCCAGGGTGTTTCAAAACTAGATTTACCCACGGTGTGATCGGGCTCGTTATAACCCTTACCTGGCTGCTAGCGGCAACTGGTACCGCTGCAGGCCAAGCAGGGACAAATGACACCGAAGCCACTCAGTGGGAGCGCATTTACGAGCGTGTAGAGAAGCGTTTCGAGCAACGCGGGATCACGAATACCGAGAAGAGTATCGAAGGCGGTCTCTTGCGGCAGTTTATTGTGCATCCGGCGTTCGGCATCGATTGGGATGAGGTTCCTCCGCCCACGCTCACCAACTCCTCCGCAATGGCGGCTGTCAACGCTTTCATCGCTACAAATGGTTGGAACACATACACTGGGGGCTTTTTCGGTTTCTTCGACAAGAACACGAAGTCTATTCGAGGACTGCCGTGGAAGGAAATCCGGGACCGAGATTTTCCCGCCCTCACGCACAACGGTATCCTGTATGTTATGTTCAGAGGGTTTGATTACAACGCGAATGGCGTTGCCTACAATCCGGGAACCAATGCATTTCCTGGGTGGGTTAGAGGCTTCAAGCCGTTGAAGAATCACTGGTATGTATGGGCGCTTCCAAGAGAGCCAACCACCCTTCCCCAAGTTTATGAGGGCAGCCAGAAAGGTGGAGAACCAAACGGTACAACGAACCCAAGCCAAGCGGTTCACCCTGAAACGAATCGAACACCCGCGGCGGGTGGCTCTAGTCACTGACGCCACCTCCGAGGTGCTTCGAGTGCTTTTGACAACCTGTATCACGTCAAAGACCTGCTGGGCCATGAGACCCTCGACACGTTGCGCCACTACGCCAAGCTCAACGTGGACGATTTGCGCAAGACGCTGGTTTGTTGCCACCCCCGAGAACGCGTCGACCAGGCCCAGCCCTGACCCGCGTTGCCCCCTCACTTTTTCCTTTTAGCCACCAGCCGGTCTTGGCATGATCGGACCGGTGAAAGGCTTGGCGCACCATCCTGTTTGCGTGTGCGCTTCCCTGGGGGAGCGCGCACGCACCCGCGTTGCACCATGCGACCGCCTGAGAGGGCGCACCACATCCGCCACATCCATCCCATCATGCACCCGGTTCCGGGGCTGTCTTGTCGTGTTCCCGTGGCGCCGTGTGGGAGCCAAAAACCGCTGTACCCCGGTTTTTCGCAGTGGAGTATCTCGCGCCAGATACTACCAACCCACCACCGGTAGGTTCTGGACCATGGACTCGTTTGAGGGACACAAAGAGGAACCGCTAGGCCTCCACAAATATCTGTACGCTGGCTGCAACCCAGCAAATCGCATTGACCCGTCCGGTCATGATGACCTGGTAGAGTTAATGTCTACTGCCGCTATTGATGCGGGACTTTCTGCTATCGTGAGTGTCGGCATCAACTACACAGTAGGAACGGTGGCAGTCAGCCTTATACCGCAACGAGTCAGGGATGGGCTAGCTACCGCGGCAGTTCCCGATGCGCTCTTATTTGCTCTGAGCGGCACTAGGAACCTGAAGTATGGAATAGGAGGCACCGGAGGAATAGAATTACTCGTGTCGCCAAAGACTTTCGGCTGGGCTCTTTATGGCTATTTGGGTGGTTCATTCAATGGCTCGTCTGGAGTTCAAGGCGCGTTTGGTTTCGTTTTCAACTGTCGAAACTCCTCCAAATACACCGAAGGCTTCACCACAATATCGGTGCCGTATCGAAGACTTCCGGCAGCCATGCAGCGTAATATTGATCGTTTTCTGGCTAGTGGCTTTGGAGCGACAGTTTGTGATTCCTCAACCGAGCTGATTCAAGAGGCGCAGAGTCTTGGGCTTCAATTGTCATCTGTCGTTGATAAGACCACGGTTAACATATTTTTCGACTGGTCCGTCAACGTAGTCGGCTTCTGCTTCTCGCATCCTATAGGTCCACCTACAGACGCGCCTTCTCCGCAAGTTAGCCTGAGCGAGACGTGGTACTGGCAGTTAGCACCAGACAACCCCGAGGTCCGATTTAGGTAACATAGCCCCCTCAGTTAATCGTTTGCGTTATGAAAGAAGTAACGGTCGCCCTGGTCTACCTGGCAATAGCGGGTTTTGAGATTCTTATGCATTGGTTTCTTTTGACCAAGTGCAGCATGGCTCAAGGCTTGCTTCATATCTACCTTTACCGCTTTCCACACAGTGGCAAGGGAGTGTTTGGATTGCTGGATATATTCCTCCCAAGCATCGTGCTTGGTGTCGTCATAGGATGGGTGGGAAACGAGTGGTCTTTACGGAAGATGGTTCTGTTTGTGGCTTTGGCTGCTATCGGCACGGTCGCCTTGGTGCCCTCGTACGTCGTGTTCATGGGCAAGAACCTTGTGTGGTGGTGGCCTCGAACGAGTGTTGATGCGATTGTTTGGTTTACCGTCGCGTTATTCGAGGCATTCGCATTAACAGGATTATTTGCATACTGGGGGCGGTGCGCGCATATTCGTTTCTCGAGGCTGTAAGAGCTTGAATGCGCTATCAGAACCTGTGTGTGGCTGTGCTCACGATCCAGTTTGCGCACGCGCTTCCCTGGGACGGCGCGCGGGTCTCCGTGCTGTGCCCCACGACCGTTCGAGAGGGCATCCTGCATCAAATAGCCTGTTCCGAGGATGCCTTGTCGAGCTCTCGGTGCGCCGTGCGGGAGGAAAAAGTCGGTGTACCGCGGTTTTGCCCACTGGAGTATCTCGCGCCAGATACTTCAATCCGGGCACCGGAAGGTTCTGGACCATGGATACCGACGAGGGGGATAATGAGGACCCGCTATCGCTCCATAAGTATCTATACGGGCGCGATAATCCCGTCAACCGGATAGACCCGTCCGGGCACGATGACTTGGTAGATTTGGTGTCCACGATGGCGATAGATTCTGGTTTGGCATCAATGGTGATGCCAGCAGTTATAAATGCAGGTGGGCACGCCATTGCCAGTTTAATTCCGCAAAGTGTCGATCAGAAATTGTCCTCGACTGTTCCAGATGCGGTTGAATTTGGTGGCAGTGTGAGCGGCAATCTGCCCATTGGCAAATATCCCGTCGGGATTACGGGAGGTGGTGGCATTGAGTGCCTTGTGTCGCCAAAGACTTTTGGAGCCGCTCTCTACGGCTATGCCGGTGGTGGGTTATCCTTCGGTGCGAATACCGCGTCGGCTGGTGTCCAAGGCACTTTTGGTTTTGTCTTCGACACACTCACTTCACAAAATTACACGAAGCACTTTATTACGCTTTCGCTTCCATACATGGCACTGCCAACGAATGTAAGAACCAAGATTGATGGCTTCATGGCCAGTGGGTTTGGTGCGACTGTTGGAGGCTCGTCGCAGGAATTTATTCAGGAAGCTCAGAGCTTGGGTGTTCAGTTCTCAGGCGTTGTGAACAAAAGCAGCGTTAACGTATTCTGGGACCCACTCGGCGGTGGGTCGTGCGGGGTTACTTTCTCGAAAGGCATCGCATCAACGCCAAATGCCAGTAGCAATTTCACTGCTACCTACTCTTATTATTGGCAACTTTTGCCGCACGACGATCAGGCAGTATCATTTAGATGAAATTGCTTCTGAACACCCAATTAAAATATATGTGGTTGGCAGGAATAAAAATTACAGTGGCCTACTTGGTGACGGCAGTTTTTCAACTTTCATGGCATTGGTTTCTGTCAAAACCCTATGGGCGCTCCCAATCTCTTTTGCGGTTTTATCTCTCTCACGATGCAAGGGTAGGAAAAGGGGTTGCCGGTCGGTTTGATCTTGTTTTGCCGTGTGTTTGGCTTGGCCTGATAACTGGCTTGGTAGGCTGGAATTGGTCTATTCGGAAACTGGCTTGCTTTGTCATCGTTGTTGCGGTGGGTTTGGTCGCCTTACTTCCCTCCTACTTGCTTTTTCTGGACAAGGATGCCGTTTGGTGGTGGCCAAAATCGAACCAAGACCTTGTGATTTTCTTCATACGAAATATCATCCAAACCGCTTTGACGGTGGGTGCATTTGCGTATGGCGGGCGATGTTTCGGTGTGTATTTTCACCCAAAAGGTCACTAGATGAGCGGGAGACCCCCCGGCTATGCCGGGGAGGCTCCCAGAGTTTGACGATTCCGGGAATCGCTCCAGCGCTCGTAGTGGTTGTGCTAGGCGGGAGCATGCTGCAAGAAAGGGCCGATCCAGGCACAGGCAAGGGCTGGCTTTTCCGACCTGCTGGTGTCGCCGCGAGCGGGTTGGCTCTGCGGACGGAGGTTGGATGGGCGCACCAAAGCCCACGGCGCTGGAAAGATGCCAGGCGTAAGACCACTGCCCGAAGGGCTAGGCGGCTTTGAGCCGCTCCGCCTCGGACAAGCCTCCGGCTTTGTCGGAGGTCGCTGACTGCCCCACTGTTTCGCAATCGGCGTGATGGTGATGGAGGCAACGAAGGGTTTGTTGCGGTCAAGATCGGCGTAGCGTTTTGGGAGTTTGCCGACGGCGGCGAGACGGTTTTCGCGGAGGGCGTCAGCGAGGCGTGACAAACGCCAGCCCAAAACCACCACGGCGGGGCAGTGGAGAAAGCCAGGCGGCATCGGCACATAGTGATGGTTCAAGCAACCCCGGCGGCGGGGGACGGGCGCTGGCGCGCGCCCATCCCCTCGCCGCACGTGGCCCCTGTGAACTTTCACAACTGGCCATTGGCCTGCTCCGGGAGCGCGACGATAGTGGCGGGGCCAACCTGTATCACGTCAAAGACCTGCTGGGCCATGAGACCCTCGACACGTTGCGGCATTACGCGAAGCTCAACGTGGACGACTTGCGTGGCGTCATGGCGGTTTGACCGTTTGTCCCGCATTGCCTTCGCTTTTTCCAACCCAATTACCAGGCTCTGGGCGTAGCTTTGCGACTAAGCCGGGTGGTTATCGATATCTCAAGATGATCTAAGGTTTCATCCGCATTGGCGTCACCCTTCGCTAGCAGCTAAGGAGTCGGACAACGGCGTTCTCGGTCCCTTTGCGTTCGGTGGGCTCCAGCTCTTCTTTGATCTGAGGTGACTCGTGTAATTGCCAGCGGTCCGCTCTTTCAAAAAAGGGTTCGACCTGACCGGTCACGCTGCGGTAGTAAATGCGCATGCGACCATTACCTTTCGGCTTCGTCCGAGATGCCAAGGAACTGGATGAACGGCTTTTTCAATCAAGCAGTGCCGCTGCCCATATTGTGGTGCTGCAGAGACATTAAACCGGCACAGTTTTCTCTACGGCAACGACCCGTCCGTTGTGGCTGGTCAATGCCTTCGCGGCCAGCGGATCTTCTGCTGCAATCGTGGTCAGCGCGGCGGGTGCGGGCGGACCTTTTCCATTTTCCTGGCGGAGGTTCTGCCGCGCCACACGGTCAGTGCTTCGCTGCTCTGGCAGGTGCTTTGCCGCCTATCGGCGGACGCTTCGGTCAAAGCCGGCGTCGAAGCCCTGCGCCCGCCCTTTGCGCTGGAAACACTTTATCACCTGTTGGGGCGATTGCGTTTTCGCCTGCCAGAGTTGCTTTTGCGGCTGGGCAGCCAAGAACAGGCTGCTGAAAGCTTTCAAACCGACCCATTACTGCGAAGCGTTGAGCATCTCCAGTCGCTCTTTGCCGGAGAGGGCTGTCCGCTGGTCCAGTTTCAAATCCACTTTCAGAGTTCTCTGATGGGCTGAGAGTGCCGGGGAGGCCCCCCTGCGGCAGGGTGCTGCTCCGCCGGTTTTGCTGAAGTTCACTGGAACCGGGCACAGCCTCGTTCTCATTGCGGGTTTCCAATCGGCGACAACGCCAGAAGGCGATGGGTATCCCCGGCGTTACCGGATTAACCTCCAACTCATGAATTGAAACCGCCACCGTCGCGGCAAGCTGCCGCCACGGTGGCCAGACCAACAGCTCTTAGATCACAACCGACTATGCAAAACCACACCCAAGTCAGCCGGCCGGCACTCGCCTCGGAACGGGCCGTCCTGCTGCTCGAAAGGGCGGCAACCATTTATCAGAAGAACCTTGCCGAAACGCCCGAGGGCGGAGCCTATTTGAAAATGCGGGGCATCACTGATGCGGCGCTGTGGGGCCGCCACCGGCTGGGTTACAGCAACGGCAAGCTGACAGGATTACTGCCCCGACATGGCGCGATATGGGATGAACTTAAGGAGTTGGGTCTCCTGCGGCCCGATGGCCAGGAACGATTCGCCGGCTGTGTGATCTTCCCGGTGATAGATGCCGAAGGCAACCTGACCGCGATTTACGGGCGCCACACTGAGGAAAAGGACGAAAGTTATGTTTGCTTGCCGGGCAGGCCGGGCGGCTTGTGGAACGCCGTGGCGCTCAAGGCCTACGCCCACATCGTCTTGGTTCGATCCAGCCTGGACGGCCTCAGCGTGGAGATGGCCGGGTATCAGAACGTTATTGGCATTCCGGGGCCGACCGGCTTGAACACCGGCGATGTCGCCATGCTGACCAGCTATGGGTTGCAGCGCATCACTCTGCTCTTCAACGGGAACGAGGCTGGCCGCACTGCGGCCGGCAAATTGCAGACGTTGCTTTCTCCTTTTAACTGTGAACAGCGAGAGGTACCGCAGGACCATGAACCCAACAGCTACCTGATCGCCCACGGCCCGGAGGCTCTCGCCCAACTCCTCGTGGACGGTCGCCGTACCCCAGCCAGCTACCGGGCCGGTCCAGGCAGCCCACCCGGCGTGCAGCCCATCCCCGGAGGCTTTGCCATCCAGCTTGGGTTGCGTCATTATGAAATCCGGGGACTGGAGAAAGGGCCGCGTAAACTCAAGGCTACCGTGAGAGTGGAACACGCGGGCAAGCTGCACGTTGATACGCTCGACTTCTATAGTGCCCGTTGGCGCCGGCAACTGGCCCAGGACCTCACGCGCCAGTTTGATGAATCGGCCGACGCCATCCAGACCGACATTACCAAGCTCATGGCGCTGTGTGAACATCTTCCCGAGGTGTCGGCGTTGACCATCCCGGCGCCGCCCACTGAGACCATGACGCCGGAGGAACGAGCCCAAGCCGAGGCGTTCGGCAAAAGTCCGGACATCCTCGACCACATCCTGGCCGACTTTGAGCGTTGCGGCCTGGTGGGTGAGCGGACCAACAAGCTCTTGTGTTATCTGGCCGGAGTGAGCCGAAAGATGGACAAGCCCCTCTCGGTGCTCATTCTGTCCAGTTCGGGAGCCGGCAAGACGACGTTGCAGGACGCGGCGCTGGCGTTCTGTCCGCCCGAAGACCTGGTCAAGCTCACCAGCCTTTCAGGCAAAGCCCTCTTCTACAAAGACGCCGGCAGCCTCAAACACAAGGTGTTGGCGCTGGAGGAAGGCGACGGAGTCGAGGAAGCCCTGTATGCGTTGCGCAACCTCATCAGCGCCGGTGAGTTGATCACCGAGGCCACCATCAAAGACTCAGTGACCGGCCGGCTGACCACGATGGAAAACCGGGTCGAAGGGCCAACGGCGGTGTTCCTCACCACCACTAATCCGGAGATGGACCCGGAGACCAAGAGCCGGTTCTTTGTGACCAGTGTGGATGAAAGCCGGGCGCAGACCCAGTCCATCCTGGCCTGTCAACGCCGCCGCCACACGTTGGCAGGGCTGGCCGACGGCGTGGAACTGGAATTGGTTTTGCGCAAGCACTGGCACTTTCAACGCCTTTTGAGGCCCGTGGTGATCGTCAATCCCTTTGCCGACCAGCTCAGCTACGGCGACGACCGGCTGCAAAGCCGGCGTGACCAGCCCAAATACCTCACCCTCATCAAGGCGGTGGCCTTCTTGAGGCAGATGCAAAAGGTG
>Ga0181518_10005785_pt1 | contig 10565 bp, 11 predicted proteins | sample PEATcosm2014_Bin_28_FD_119751 | JGI IMG/M metagenome (GOLD analysis project Ga0181518, IMG submission 119751) | Peatland microbial communities from MTU Mesocosm Facility, Houghton, MI, USA - PEATcosm2014_Bin01_60_metaG | ecosystem: Environmental > Terrestrial > Soil > Wetlands > Peat | place... | reverse complement strand
CTCTCTCTCACATCAAACCACACGCCTACGGCGTGGATGATCTCCGCTTCCATTCCTAATCCTGTTCCCGAGTCTGGTCACTTCAAACGAGCGCTACCGGGTCATTTCTGGCAAGCGCCGAAGTGTGTCCAGATGAGTGCCCGAACACAGGGCGACGAAGCGGCAGGCGGTCGGCTTAAGGGTACATGGGGAAGATGGTGAACAGCGGCGGCAATTGCAGATAAGCGCGCGAACGGATCGCCAATGACCTTGTCCCAATTAAAGAGCGTGCATTCGCAGGCTGCGCCTTCCAGCATGGGTGATATGGCGGTAAGTTGTTGTCGCACGCCGACTTCATCGAAGTCCCCTACGCCGTGCAGCGTAACAAGCTGAATCCGGCGCTGGCTCTGATTTGCATCGTTGCCCTCGTTCATGTTGCGATCATTATAGCCGTCTTTTACTACCCTGCGAGAGAGAGATTAAGCGACCTAACCACAACGTCTCCGTGGAGCAGCACGGGGCGAGCACCGCTTTGCAGAAATCGCGGCCGTGTATCAGTCTCGAAATACTTCTGCGGGTCTAGTCCAATGCGCTTCAGCCGCTCCCTAGCATCGTCGGCCTCGTCCTCACGCTCGTCGCTGCCGGGGAGCGACGTGGTCCGGAACCGAGGCCCACACCGCCGCCGGATGTATTGTGTGAGCAGCATTCAAACCTGGCTCGCCTGGCCGACCAGTTGGTCACTTCCGAATGGGTCACCCGGATCGTGACCGCCGTCGTTCGAGAGCCAGCCGGACGGAACGGCCACGTGCCGGGCGGGACGGGACGGACGCGCGCAGCTTCCTCCCGCCACGTCTGGATGCCACATTTGGGCCGGCACAGAAGCCGGGAGGCTGAGGTTAGGCCTTCAGCTTGCTTTAGCACGTCCATGTACTCTGCGCCGTTCGACTGGATTGTAATGGCGGTGCCGGGCATCGGGGCCACGTTTTCCTTCGTACAGTATAAGGAGCCGAGAGGCCTATCCCGCGCCACAGAGTCCGTCACCCACGAGTCGCCTGCAGTAGAGTGATCCGCGCACTTGGTCGAGTAATGCCCTACACGCTGGAAATGCCGCCCCACAGCCACGCTCCGACCGGCTGGCCACTCGGAAACTGGCCACCGCGGCCCATCCTAAAGATGCTCTGCGGCGGTGCCCATGGGCTCAGGCCAGGCAACCGCACGAAAAACGCTCAAAAAGAGGGCATAACTGCGCGAAAAACGCCATAAAACGGGGTCTGCGATTCTTGGCCGCTCCAATGCTTTCAATCACTTACGAAACGCGAATGAGCTGTTTCCACGGCCCTTGAGGACCGTTAACCTTAATCTTTTCAGCTACTTGAGCCACATGGGAGGCCTGAAAAAACTGAAAACCTGCGGACGTTTGCGCGTAGCGGAGCGCTGGTCGCAAGGGCCTCTCCATTTTGAAAACAGACACGCCTACCCCCTAGATAACAAAAGGCTTAGCCGTAAGCGATAAAGCCGGAGTAACATCGAGTTACTTGTTCGTAGTATTAGCAGATAAAATAGTATAACGTGATGAATACAGGCCAAACTAATAGTTATGCGCGGTCGCCGGACCGGCAATGGCTGGTTTTGACGGTCTGCTCGGCCCGGCGTTCCACAGAATCCGGGAGTGCGAGTGATGTGATACGCGCGAGGCAGGCCGCCGCGCATTTTGCCCCGCGCGGGAGGCTAGTTGGCTGGGCTGTCCGGCCGTCGCGGCGGTCAGTGGTGGGAAGGGGATTTATCAACAGGAATAGTTTGGCTGCCACGGCCGCGCTTCTCCCAAGTACCGTCTGGGAGCGATTCTCCGAGTGGGCGACGATCCACTCCTTACTTCGGGGAAATCAAGCCAGCCGGTTCGAGTCAGACGCAGCCATCGGTCGCTCGGGGCGACCGGCGCTGAACAACTCTGTTTTTAGAAGAGCACGAAGTGAATCCACATTCCCTCTCGCAACGTCCTCGGCAGCGGAGCGGATTAGTTGCTGCTCTGCCGGCTGCACCTCCGACCGTCCCGTGTACGAGCGAATGGCGATAGTGATCATTTCAGCCGTCAGTGGCACGTCCTCACGGCTGAGCCCACAGATCACGTTTAGTGCGTTCCAGTTGTCGCGGTCCAGCGTGCTTCTCAGGGCCTCCTCGTGCTCTGGCTTGCATAAGTAATAGACGTCTAGTAGCGACCCATCAGCCGCCAAAAACTCCGGCCGGAGGCAGCTTCCTGCATCACGGCTGAAGCAGATACCGGCGAAGTGCAGGGCTGCGATCGATCCAAACAACTGCCTTGCAAAGGCTGCCAATGACTCTCGTTCTACAGGCGGCGCGATCTCGACCGGCTCCGGCGTGGTTATTCCGAATACCATTTGGGCCAGCTCGTTGTACTCGGGCGTTGCCCCTTGAAATTGGAACGGAAGCTGCAGGATCGTATATAGAACTGGAAACGGCCGTTCCAGTTTTCCTTTCCACGCATCGGCAGCCTGATAGGCGGCTTCAGCGGCATGCACTAAATCGCGTAGCTGCATAGCGCGTGATACCGAGGCCAAACAGGTTTTTATCCAACGCCCCTCCTCTTGGCGGAACATGTCCTCCCCAAGAATGCGATCCAATTGCGGGTGATAGGCGATTGTGCGCTCTTTCGGAATGCCCTCCTGGAAAAATCTCTGAAACAACGCTTCGTCTTTGCGGTCGCATGTGACCAGAATGCCCCAATCGGAATCTCGCAACTCGCGTACGAGTGTGCGCTCGGAGGAGTCCCCCATGGCGGTGATCTCCTCCTCCAAATCGACAACACTCACAGGGTCTTCGCGCAGAGGATAAATCTGAACTTCCGCGCTCGCATCGCCGTATGGCGCAAAGAGACCGAGTTGCCAGACGGTGCACCCGCGACGGCGCGCCACCAAACGCGCGGGAAGCAACTCTGCTAGGCCGTGTTCGGCGAGTATCTTTTCGGCGGCGGTTTGGTCCATTGCGTTACTGGGCCTCCGATGGTGCAGCGCCCGTTGCAAAGTAGGGCGCCCAATAAAATGGATGCGCATACTGCGGCGCGCCGAGTAAGTCCAATTGCGCGTACCGCAGTGCGGCGGCAGTATCGCCGGGGTTCTTGGCGAGCTGGTGGTAGAACGTGCCCATCATGCTCGCTGTCGATTCATCCGCCACCTTCCACAAACTCGCTACCACCGTTTCGGCGCCACGGCTCACTAGCGCCCGTATCAGCCCAAATGTCTCATCGCCTCCCATGCGTTTTTGAATGCCGCTCTCGCAGGCGCTCAGAACCACGATCCGGGGACGGAAACGAAACCTCTCGATTTCATAGCCGTAGAGGGGGCCGTCGGCTAGAAAGAGGCGCGACAACAGCGGATCATCGCGATCGTACTCGCCGTGGCAGGCGCAGTGCAGAATCTCCACGTTCTCCTGTCGACGGACCAGGTTGCGGCGTACGGCCTCTGCGCCCGAAAGTACGATTGACCCGGGAAGCGATTTCGCAGCTTCGTCGATCTCCACAGCGGCAAAATTCAGCGCGGGCAGCGAACAATACGGGGTTTGTGTGGCGGCGAGAAGTAGCGCACTGCCGAAGGTTCCGCCCCATGGGCGCCGGGCCACCTCTCTAGCCAGTCCGACGCTGGGGGCGTATTGAATCGTGAACCGCTGCGCGAGATACAGACCATCCGGTCCTCGGAGCGCATGCAAGGGCGCGCGGTGCAAGGGTCCGTGGGGAACGATCAGTAGTCTTGACGTTCCCCTCAAGTAGCGTTCGAGCGGCGCGAACAATGCGTCGTAAAGCAGTTCCAGGCTTCGGCAGCGTTCACGAACTCCAAGCTCGAAATCCAAGGTATCCAACAGTTCAATCAGATCATTGCTACCCACCGGGAGCGCAAGCGGAGAGGTGAGCTCACCCTGATGTGCCGCAACCGCGAAGCCGCGTTCCGCGGAGAAAAAATACTCAACCACCGAAATACCCTTAGAGGATAACGCTGCGATCTCCTTGCCCAGCGCGGCACCGGTGGGTTGGGTCCGCCTGTCTCCGCCTCGGAAGAGAGCTGCAAAGCGGTTCTTCAGTCTCTGAATCTCCAGTTCGCCGGCGGCGTCCGCCGGAGCCCCGGGGCTCATGGTTCGCACAAGCTGCAGCCGCAACTCGCGAGCCTGAGCCTCTGAATCTCCGCTCAGCGGAGGCGGCGGCACTCCGGTACGAATCTGTTCCAGGAACGCCCGCGACCAGGGACTGGTATTCGCGGTCCGGCTCGCTGGATTCGATCATGTCGAGGGCCTCCTGGAGATGATCGTTTTCGATCAATAACTCCACGAGCCGGCTTGTCAGTTCGTCATGTTCCGCCGCGGCGGGATCCGCGAAGGCCGGATGCGACCGGTATCCTTCCTCCGCCAAGTCCTCATTGCCGAGCAAATCCAAGGCCCGCGCTCTCCAGAAATGAGCTTCGGACGATTCGGGAACAGGCAACCAATCGCTGCCAGGCCCCTGCATGCGCATGCGGTCCAGCATAGGCTTGGCGTCCGCCAACAAGTCGGCGGCGTCTTCGTAAGAACCGGAGCGAGTCAGCGTCTGCGCGAGATAACTCGCCACGGCCGAGGCTAACGGCTGATCGCCGGCGTGATGCATCCCTGACTCAATTCGAGCAAGAATCGCCGCCCATCGGTCTCCAGCCGGAGCCTTTTTCGTACACTGCGCCAGTTGATAGAGCATCGAGCGTGTTTGCCGTGTCGCAAAACTCCAGCCTTCGGCGGCGGAGAGAAGTTCTTCAGCGGCGTCCAGACCAGCTCCGAATTCTCCCAGGGATAACAGCAGGTTGACCGAAATCAGTGAAACCCGGAACGCGCGTTGCGTCTGCCCGGCTTGACTTGCCATGGACACGGCACGGGCGAAGCGCGAAACAGCCTCGGCTCTCGCGCCCCGGTGCAACAGGTCCATGGCCGACCTCTGCAGCCTTTGCGCGCTGAAACCGGCTCTGGCCTGCGGTTCATCCGCCACGCTGGCGATCGCCGAGCCCAGCCACTGGAGTTGGTCGACTGCGGACGAAACGCTGATGGAATCGAAATGCTCCAGCAGGTTTGTGAGTTCCGCAAGAGCCTCGGGGGCCGTTGCCGGATCGCGAGCAATCGCGGCCATTAACCCATCTAAGTCCCGCGCCTTGGCGATGTCCACCCAATAGTTTTCCGTGCGGCCGCTCATGATTCTCCACCTGCCGGTTTTGGACGCTTTTCGGGCGGCATATCGAGAAGGCGCTTGGCTTCCCGGTATTCCGGATTGTCAATTTCGAATTCGAGCGCACGTTGAATTTCCTGCCGGGCGCCTTCGCGATCTCCCATGGCGTCCATAGTCCAGGCCAATTCGCAGTACGCCGCCCCTTGGTTGGGCTGTTTCTGCAGGCTCAACGTGAGCATCACGATCGCGCCGCTCAGGTCGCCGTCGGTGCGCAGGTAGCGCGCAGCCCGGGCCATCTGCTCCGGCTGGCCAAACGCCTGAATGATGTTTCCCACTCGATTCTGGTCTTCTTTGGTCACGCGGCCGGGATCGTGCTCTTGAGCCTGTCGGTACCGGCCCGCCGCCGTAGCCAGTAGGAATAACTCACTGCTTTCCATTCCGCCGATGAGGGGAGGGTTGGATTGAAACGAGCCCACCGCGAAACGCTCCAGGCACTGCGCCACATAGTACAACCACTGGCTCTTGTTTTGCGGACTGCCGGGCTGAGCCGCGAGCCGGTTTAGAGTATTCGTACACTCCTGGAAGGCGGTCCATGCGGCGTCCCAGTCCGAGCCTAGCCGTGACATGGCTATGGCAAATTGCGACTCTGCCAGGACTCGCAACGGCAGGACTTCTTGCGGAGCGAGCCGTACAGCCTCCAACGCCTGCTGCGATGCCTCATCGCTGCGGCCGAGCCGGTTGTAGACTAGCGCCAGACCAGCGCGCAGCGCCGGCTGAAAAGGCTCATCGGCGATCCCCTTCTCATAGCGAATGCGCAGCTCAGACAAGCGGTCAGCGCCGGTATAGATATCTACCAAGCGGAAGTGAACATCAACATCGTGCGGGGCATCAGCAACCGCGGACTCAACCTCCTCCATCGCCTTGCTTCGATTGCCGAGAACCACGAGTAGGATCGCGTACAGTGCTCGCGCACGGGCATCCTTGGGATTCCGCGCGAGATGGTCTTCCAGGAATGCCTTTGCCTCGTCGCGCCGCCGTTCGTTCAACAGCTCGCGAACCTTGTTCTCCACAATGTCAGAATCTTCGGGTTTGGAGACGGCGGCACCGACCGGTGAGGTGGCTTGCTCCATCTCCGGCCGCGGCGCGGGCTTGCTCGCATCTGGCCGGGGCCGTCCTAACGCTTTCGCCATCCTTCGCGCACTCGCGCCGTACCGTTCAATGGAGTGTCGATCCTTGCGTTGATGTGCAATCGCGAGCGCTTGCTCCTCATATTCCAGCGCTTCTTGGGAGCGGCCTTGCTTCCACAGCGCCTGCGCCAGATTGTTCAAATCGAACTGGGCCGATTGCTTGTCCTCCAGGCCGAGAGAGATCTCCAACGATTGACGATGGAACTGCTCGGCGCCGGCGAGGTCGTCTCGGGCGTCCGCCACAGCGCCGAGATTGCCGAGCGCGTCGCTCTGGCGCGCTCGATTGCCGCTGACCCGGGCTGCTGCCAGAGCTCCTTTGAATGCCCAGTCTGCTTCGGGGTAACGGGCCAACCGGAGCATGGTATTGCCCCGATCAATAAGCGTTTTGGCGATGGCATCACAGTCTCCCAGACGGCATGCTATCGTCTCGGCGAGCTCGATTTCGTCGAGAGCGTCAATCAAGCGTTCCAACACCTGCAAGCACCAGATCAATCCGACGCGTTGATCCCACTCTTCGTAATCGAGCCCTCCACTGCGGGCCGCTTCCGCGCCCGCGGCCCACTGGCGAGCCGCCGTTTGAAAATCGCCTTCAGCCGAACTCACACGACCGAGAATGTCCGAACAGCGGAGGGTCAGTTCATCCGAAGCTTCTTTCCCAGCTTGCTTCTCCAGGGCTTGTGTTGCGGCCATTCGCGCTCCGTCATAATCGCCCGCGGCATAGGCTCGTGACATGAGCAGCTTCGCGATCGGCCATGACATAGGCAGACTTAACCGCCGGAAAGCCCGATCCACGAGCCGCACATGCTGATATTCGAACCGCCGGTCCGCACCTTGCAGCCAGTTCTCGAGATCGAGAGGTATGACATCATCGGAGGCCAGTTCGAAACCGCAGCGAATCAGCGAGTTCTCCAAGACTTTGTCCAGTGTGGCCTCGCCAACCTGGGGAGATTGCAGCGCCAAGGATCGGAGCAGGTTCTGTGCGATCGTAGATCCGAAATCCCCAGCCCGGAACAGGTCGGGGGGCCGTTCCTCTTCGGCAGGCGCGGTCATCATATTTCGAACCTCAACGGACCAGCGCTTGTGCCCGTCCGCCGTGTGACTAGGGGAATTTTCAGCGCGCGAAGTTCGGCCCTGCCCGACAGCGCCAAATCGCAGGGAGTCTTGGAGCCCGGAGGAGCCGCCACGACCATGACCAGGCGAAGGTCACCCTGGATCTCCGGATTGACGACTGTCCCGTTCATGTCCCAGGCCGGCGAAGGCCCGAAAGCCCCGTACGTAGTGATCCGATTGGTGCTTTCTTGGTGTTCGGTTCCCCCTGTCCGTTTGGCGCCCCCTTCAATGGCTTTGATCGTCAGCTTATTCGAAATCTCGTAGCCGGAAGTGATTTTGATGGTGTCCTGCTGCGTCTGGGGAAACATCGCGCATACAATCGGGCGAAGGCCATCCTGAACGCCGACTCCAAGTTCGAAAGAGGCCCGAAGCCAAGTCATGCGGCAGCCGGGAGCGGGTAGGCAAGTCAGATGAGAGCTGACGACCTTGATATCGGGCTTGCCGTTCCAACGTGTCGCCAAGGGGGCGACTTCCTGGTCGTGAGTTTTCTCGAGCGCTTCGGGGACGACGTCGTCCGTGAAGGGTTGAACAAAGATATTCTGAACCACAACGCGGTTCGGTGCGGAAAAGAGGACCTTCACATCTGTAGTCAGCAGACCCCTGACTTGTTCTTCTATCGGAACAAGCTCAACTTCTCCTAACGGTGCCGAACCCGGCCCTGGCTCAAATCTCATAATTACTGATTCTGCCATACCTCAACGGCAAATGTTGAGCGGTTGACAAGTTACTCGGAGACTGGCTGTATTGCGGCGCGACGGGCGATCTGTCCCGTTGTGGAGATGACGGCCCACAAGTTGGCCAAAACGGATTCTTGGCGAGGACAGCCCATACCACCAGCAACCGTACCTCGCCGTCGTTTAGGTGGCGGGTTGACCCGCCGACGCCCCTTGACGACCTTGACTCGTTCCGGATCGGAGCCAAGGCCGGGGTCGCGGCGCTGGCGCATCCGTCAGCAGCCCCAGGCAGGTGCCACGGTTGGCGAGCGTGAGGAGCGCCTGATTGGGATCGGCGCGATGCGCCGGCACGGATGTGGCGTTTCGGGCGGCTGTGGCGCGGCGGTTCGGCTGGGTGGCCTTCCGGCTCGCCTGGGTCCCGGGCATATCGAGACTTTCGTCGGCCATAGCGGCGACTAAAGGCAAAGAGTACTCCTTGAGCGCCAAGCCAGCCCCGGACGATGCAGCCCGGAGTGGATTTGTTTGCGCTGCTGCTCAGTAAGCTCTGTCCGCGATTTCTCGATAATGCCAGGGAGTTTTGAGTCCGCCTCTGGCCCTTGATAGTTCCGAACAATCGGAATGAGCCAATCGAGGAACGCATCGCTCACCTCTCCCGAGTAACCTCGAATTCTGTACGCAACCACAGCCATCATGTATTGCAATTCTCGCAGTTCACCACAGACCGCAGCGATAACGGTTGCTTGGCGGTGTTTCCGGCTGGTGCGTTCCGCAATGCCGGGGCTCAGGAGTCCAAATAACCAGCCGAGCAGCAGCCACAAGAACTTGTTTAAATCAGGGTCCATAGGCAGCGCCGAACAATTGAATAGGAACGGCCTGTCTTCGATCATACCTCCTCGCCATACCGGCTTCTACAGCCCGACTTTCTCGCGCTATCGTCCCGGAACAAGCTCCGTCCCTAACGTACCGCCGCACCATCCGAACAGGCCAATGCCCGATCTGATTCATGATGGACCGCTCCGACGCGCCCCAATCGCCGACCCGGTCGTGTTTGGCGGGCTTGGCAGCGAGCGCCGGCCAACCGCATGGTTCTGGTGGACGAGGCCGGCACGCCGCAATCGCCCGACTGTGCTCCGGCGTTTGAGTGCTCAGCGTCTAACTTCATCACCTTGCAGCACCGGGCCGGGCTTGCGGGCCAACACCTCCCGTATTGGTGAGCCTCAACGCTGCTCTTTGTTTATCACTGTGCATGAGTGTGGCTTAGGCTGGCGGTTTCTGCTTGAGTTTAGCGCTTTTTGCGGATTTGCCACTCTCGGTGCGGTAACTGCCCTCAGGCAACGTAACCTGTTGGTGCATGGCCAATATTGGGCCTACGGCGGCGGCGCATTCTCTCTGGAACTCATCGGCGGAGGGCAGCCGGCTCAAGTCGAAACCAAGCGGTATCCACCCTGGCAGGTCGAACGTCGCAATGACGATAAGCTTAGAGATGGAGGCGAGGTAGTCGGCCACCTTCGGTACTATGGTGTCCGCAAGGCTCTCGGTCTTCTCAAGTCCGGTAATCCAACCCGCCACGTTCTTCGCGGAATTCTGCGCCGCAAATAGTGTCGGATGCGAAACGGTGGTCATCATGCTCCAACGGGTCGCAAGCTCCGACTCGCCATATCCGAGCCGCCGCAAAAAGTCCTCGCACTTGTGGTGGTCAGCCTTCCAAGAGCTGTCGGTCTTTCCTGCGAACCAATACGCTACCTTCTGTCTGGCCCCTTCGTCGTCAAAGCGGAAGTTCATCAGAAGGTCCGTGGATTCGAGTAGCGCCCGGCTGAGTACGTCGCAGCTATCGCGTGTGGAGGGCATCAACAAGAGCGCCATGGTACGCAATAGGGATACGGAACGAAGGGCAAGGAAGATGCAGGCGGTGGCCTGAGATGTCTTGCTCGCTTTCAGGCATTCATCGCCTCTGCGGACGAATTCAGCGGCCAGTTCATGGATGACTGACGGCGCGACTATCGAGAGCTCGTCAAAAGTCATGGCTGGGAAGAGAGAATGCACCACTCCCCGAGCCCCACATTGGTAACGCGAAGCGTTTCGCCGTCCTCTGCTTCTAACTGGTAAATGCCTTCTGGGATGAACTGGCCATTGACGGCTCGCACGGTGCCTTTGCTGTGGCTGTGCCCCGCGACGGGCGGGAAGCCGGGCCTGCGAACGACGTCGGTAACGATGTCGAATTGGTAAACGACATCGAACTCCACGATAGGCGGCCGAATGCTCCGAAGCAGGCCTTTGCCCTCGATACGCTCGTTCATACCATAAATCACTGCTGTCCGGCTAAAAGTCGAATAGATTCAACTGGTTGCCGGGATCGAGCAAATCGGGTTGGGAGTCCGATGCTTGAAGAGCCTGTAAAATGGGCACCTTTTCAAAAAGCGTGATGCT
>Ga0181518_10005784_pt1 | contig 10568 bp, 11 predicted proteins | sample PEATcosm2014_Bin_28_FD_119751 | JGI IMG/M metagenome (GOLD analysis project Ga0181518, IMG submission 119751) | Peatland microbial communities from MTU Mesocosm Facility, Houghton, MI, USA - PEATcosm2014_Bin01_60_metaG | ecosystem: Environmental > Terrestrial > Soil > Wetlands > Peat | place... | reverse complement strand
TGGATCAAGCACAAGTTCCGCAGCTTGCCTTATTCGGATTTCTACCTGGAAGACCTTAGCGACCTGGCGATCGACGTGAACGGCGACGGCTATCCGGATATCGTTAGCTGTTCCTATTGGGGCGAAACGCTGACCTGGTGGGAAAACCCTGGGGCGGAGAATAAGCCCTGGACGAAGCACCTGATCGAGTCGCGCGCTCCGGTCGAGTTCGCTTTCCTGGTGGATATCCTCAACACCGGCAAGCCGCAGCAACTCCTGCCCCAGTTTGGAGACGAGAAATTCCCGCTGACCTGGTACGAACTGTCAGGCAAAGGTGGCGACGCCGCCTGGATTCCGCACATCGTGAGCCCAAGGAGCTACGGCCATGGCATCGGAGCGGGAGACGTGAACGGCGACGGACGAACCGACATCATCACCCCCAAGGGTTGGTTCGAAGCGCCGCCCGACCCCCGCAACGGTCAGTGGATCTTCCATCCTGAGTTCGACCTCGGCGCCACGGGGTTCATTTATACGCTGGACGTGAACGGCGACGGTTTGCCGGACATCGTCACTTCACTCGGCCACGGCTACGGCATCTTCTGGCTCGAGCAGAAGAAAGATTCAGCCGGCTACCGCACTTGGGTCAAGCACATGATCGACGATAGCTGGTCGCAAGCCCACGCCCTGACCCTTGTTGATCTCAAGGGCGACGGCCACATCGGAATCGTCACCGGCAAGCGATACTTCGCGCACAACGGCCACGATCCAGGCAGCCGCGAGCCGCTGGGAATCTATTGGTACGAGCCCATCAAGGTAGGAACTGAAATCCAGTGGCGGCGGCACGTCATCGACTACGGCGGCCGTACCGGCGGCGGTATGCAGATCCCCGTAGTCGATATCGATGGCGACGGAGACTTGGATATCGTCGTGGCAGGGAAGTCAGGGTTGTTTCTGTTTGAGAATTTGACTATTAATCGCTGAGGGTGCGAGATCCTGAATTGCCGACGGGAGCCCGAAGGGGCGGCCTGGCCCAGCCTAAGCCAACGCCCTGGGTCTAAGACATCGTCCCGTTTTTTCGCGGGCTGGCACAAAGCGAAGCTCTGCACCAGCCCGCAGAAGATAGACCGTCTGCCTTCAGGAGATTCTCAGTATCGTTCCAGGTGCGATCTTATTGGGATCGGGCAAGCCACGGAACTTCTCAATATTTCTAAAAATGAGCACGTCCCAAAAGCCCGGACTGCCATAGTAGTGCTTGGAAATATCCTGCAAGGTTTCACGGGGCTGGACAGTGTGTACAATTCCAGAGGTCAGGTGGGGCAAGCCTTTAGGATTATCCAACTCGAAATCGGCGCCCGTAAGTAACCCCTCTTGCCGCATGGCATCCATGAAGGCGTCAAAATTCGCCGGCGTGGGAGCTTTGCGAAACTGGCTCTCGGAGTTCTTCCGCAAGGTAACAGTAGCATCGGTCACGGCCTTCATTCCCGCCTGGACGGCCAGTTCGTTGCCCAAGAGGGCCGCCTCCTTCGAGATCATCAGGACCATCTGAACGTTTTGGAGTTTGCAATCACTGCGCAACATACCGATGGCGAAATTGACGCGCTTGCCCGCTGCTACTCCAAGTGTGGCCCAACCGCGCTGCGTATCCCCGCCCGTGAGTGACAGCAGCTTCATGGCTTCGAGAAGATCGTGCATGTCGTCGAAGTGTGGCGTCGGGCTGCCGTTCACCGCCTTGATTCCTTCGTCCTGTAATTTCTCACCTGCCGTTCGGACTGCGGCCCACGCGCGTGAATCGTCTCCGCCGGCGCGCGCGAGATTCTTCATGGCCTCGATCACCTTGCTAACGTTGTCCATGGATGCGTCGCCGTTCAAAACGTCAATCGCTTGCGTCAATGAATTATCGAGTCCCTGCACTTCGGGGTTAGGCGGAACGGAGGCGGGCTTCCCGGTAGTAATCGGGACGCTCGGTTTCGCGACTCCGCCACCCTGCGCGGGGCCGGCGGGGTGTACGAGGACAGGCCCCATCTTCACTGGCGGCGCCTGTTGTCTGAGTTTTGCCACCTGCAACTCCAACTGCACCGCCCTTGCGTGCTCTTGCAGCTTTCTGATGTCGTCACGCAATGCGTTTCTCAGCGGGACGCGGGGCGCCGCGAGTTCCTCGATCTTGCTGACGGGTTTAAGAGTGATGTAAGGCAGGGAATCGGGATCTTTAAACCGCTCGAGTTCTTTTAGGCGCTTTTGAATGCCTTCGATCTGCGCGCGAATTCGGTCTCGCGCAGTTTCCAGTTCGCGTATGTGGGCAAGGTTGGTCTGGGACGCTGCGGCTACGGCTGCCATAGGTAGATCTCCTGTTGATAGGACCACACCGGCCCGGCGCAATGGAGTGGCAAAACGGCAGTCGCCGAACCAGTGCTTTGCGGCGCATTCTAGCACACGACGCGGCCTTTTGCCAAAAGCAGATAACGCATCAAACCTGCCTTCTCAGGTCTGCAGCTTTTCGTCCTGAGGAGGGACGAGCCGCGGACCTAAAGAGCAGGTCCGAGCTCGCTCCGTTGTCCTTTAAATTGCGATATGGCTTTGACATCATATGGATTTTATGCCATATTACGGGCGTGAGCTAGGTTGTTGAGATCGGCGACGATTTTGTGGCAGAGTTTGACGCGTTGCACGAAGATGTGCGAATAGAAGTTCTCGCATTGTCCCGTCTGCTCCAGCGGTTTGGCCCCCAGTTGGGTCGGCCACGGGTCGACACGCTCAAAGGCTCCCGTCACCCGAACATGAAGGAACTGCGCTTCAGCGCTGCCGGATGAGAATGGAGAGTGGCCTTCGCGTTCGATCCCAGGCGACGGGCCATCCTCCTTGTGGCTGGGAATAAGTCGGGAACCAGCGAGAAGCGATTCTACCGCCGATTGATTCGCGTGGCGGATGACCGCTTCGATGCCCATCTTGCGAGGCAAAGGCAAATAGGAGGTTGAGCATGCCTGTCAACGTCAATGACAAAATCCGGCAACTGCGCCCTGCGCAGCGCAAGAGAGTGGAAGCGCGAGCGGCAGAGTTGATGGCGGAAGAGATGACCCTGCGCGAGCTTCGAAAAGCTCGCAAGCTGACGCAAGTCCGTATTGCAAAGACTCTGGGAATCAACCAGGACAGCGTCTCGCGCCTCGAAAAGCGAAGCGATGTGCTGCTCTCGACGCTACGGAAAACAGTGGAGGCGATGGGCGGCACGCTGTCCCTCGTCGCGCAGTTCCCAGACCGGGACCCTGTTGTGCTGTCGGCGCTCTCGGAGGACCCGACGCCTACCAAGTCGGCAGGTCGAAAGTCGGCGCATGCCTGGCCCACGAGGGGCGCATACATCTCGACAAAGAACGTCGTGACGTATGCGCCACGCGAGTTCAGGATATGCTGCAATGACTTCATCCGGTTCTAGAATACAGGGAAGGCCGCCGCGGATTCGCGGCTGGCGCAGAGCGAAGCTCTGCGGCTTGAAATCCGGTGAGGCGCCAAGCTTGGTTCTAATGCGTGCCTGCCACAGCAACGCCTCACCCATCGTGCTCCGGCTGATGAAGTGGCGCAGGCACTCTTGCCTGCCAGGAGGCGCGCCATGCGCCACCCTGAGAGACGGGCAAGAGTGCCTGTCCTACACCGTTCACCAGGGAACTTTCCCTCTTCGGCGTGTCCGTTTATCACGCTGCTTTCGTGTGTTCCTCGCGGCTCAGCCAGCGCTCTCGGAGCTGCAAGACGCGCTCGGCGATATGTTCGGCGCTCAGGCCGAACTCCTGCATCAGTTCCCACGGCTTGCCGGAGAGGCCGAAGCGGTCCTTGACTCCGACCATATCGAACAGCAGCGGGTGCCTGTAATTCTTGCGGTGTTGAAGGATGGTGCCTGCCACGATGTTGCCGAAGCCGCCTACCTGGTGTTCTTCGGCGGTGACGATCAGGTGCGTCTGCTCCGCAGCCTGGATCAACGCGCCCACGTCGAGCGGCTTCACGGTGTGCATGTTGATGACGCGCGTTTCCAGCTTGTATTCTTCCTTGAGTAGCCAGGCGGCGCGCATGGCCTCGGGGACCATGGGGCCGCAGGCGACGATGGAAACTTCCTCGTGCTCGCTCGTGTACTGAGAGGAGAGGAAGGTCTCGAAGGCGTCTAGGAAGCGCGGCGTCTCACCCCGATAGCGGATGATATTTGCCTCGCCGTAGCGGAAGGGCGTCCAGGCAGTTGTCACCACCGGCGTAGCCTCGCGCGCAAAGCGGATGTAGGTTGGCCCGTTCAGGTCGAGCAGGCCGAAGAGCGTGGCTCGCTCCGTCTCGAGCGAATCGCAGGGCGCCAGCACGTGCATATTCGGCAGGACGCACATCAGTGAGAATTCCTCCAGCGCCTGATGCGTCGCCCCATCTGCGCCCACGGAGATGCCCCCGTGCGCACCGGCGATTTTCACATTCAAGTTCGAATAACAGATGGTGGTGCGAATCTGGTCCCAGCAGCGGCCGGAAGCGAACACGCCGTAGGTCCCTGTTACCGGCACTAAGCCTTCCTTCGCCAGTCCCGCGGCCACTTCCATCATGTTTTGTTCTGCGATCCCCACGCTGAAGACGCGATGCTTGCGCTCGGGATGCTTGGCCTCGAAATCCGTGATGCGGATCGACCCGGAAATATCCGCGTGCACCGTCACCACGCGTTCATCATCACCGCCCTTCTCGAGCCCGCGCCCGAAGCCCATGCGGGTGGGTTCCATATCCACTTTCATGGTTGGATCGGCGTTCCACCAATAATCGCGCCGGAAGGCGGGCAGCTTGCCCCTTGACTTAAGAGCGACCTCCGCACCGTAGTCAGCAGCTTTCGAAAGCAAAGCTTCGACCCGCGCGGCAGGGACCGAGGGCGTCGCCAGGTCCACCATGGCCTTTTCGAACTGGGCGCGATTCGGCGCTATGCCGTGCCAGCCCGCTTCGTTCTCCATGAAGGACACACCCTTGCCTTTTACGGTGTGGGCAATGATGAGGGTCGGCAGTCCCGTGGCCGCCCGCGCGCTTTCGAAGGCCGCGAGGATCTGCTCCATATCGTGCCCAGCGATTTCCAAAACGTTCCAGTTGAAGGCTTTGTACTTTTCCGCCAGCGGGTCAATGTTCATGACGTCGCACACCCGGCCGTCGATCTGGAGGTCGTTTTTGTCAATGATGCCGCAGAGGTTATCCAGTTTGTAATGGCCGGCGGCCATGGCCGCTTCCCAGATGCTGCCTTCCTGCTGTTCGCCGTCTCCCATGATGCAGTAGACGCGGTAGGCCTTGCCCAACAGTCTTCCCGCCAGAGCGTTGCCAACCGCAACTCCCAGCCCTTGCCCCAGCGAACCGCTGGAAACTTCTATACCAGGTAGTTCAAGCCAATTGGGGTGGCCCTCGAACCCCGAGCCAAGCTGGCGAAGCAGGACCGTGTCATCCAGAGGGAAGTAGCCTGCCTGGCCGAGCGCGACATAAAGCGCCGGCGCCTTATGGCCGGTCGACCAGAAAACCCGGTCGCGTTTCGGCCAGGTTGGATTGCTTGGGTCGTGATTCAACACGCGCAGGTAGAGTGCCGCGGCGATATCCATGATCGAAAGCGTGCCGCCCGGGTGACCTGATCCCCCGGCAAAAATGTCGATAATATCGAGCGCGCGCATCTCTGCGGCGGCCGCCCGTAATTCGTCCAGGTTCAGGCGCGGACCACGCTGCTCACAATTCGTGTTCATACTGCGTTCCTCCCTTTACTCGGCACTGTCCCAGCCTGGCGCGTAGAACTGGTCTTGAGGCCAGCATTGCCGACCCTTCGCTTCGCTCAGGGCAGGCTATGAAAGTCAGCGCTACGTTCAAAATGGGATACTACCCTTTCACTGCAAGCGAGCATAAACGCCCAAAAGTGCGAGGATTGGCGCGGCGGAGAGGGCGGAGAGGCTTAGCCGGATGCTGCCGCCCAACCCGCAGTCCAAGTCTTGGCAACGACATAAGTCCTTTTGTTTCAGTGCAGTAAGGCATCTCTGAGAAGTTCTTGCGCGAGATTCTCGAGGCCTCCTTTGGGCCGCCGGCCAACCGTAAACCTCGCTCTCGCCAGCCTCAATATGCACAATACAAGCCGAGGCAGGAGGCAAAAATGAGAGGGTGCTGTGTTTTGCGTGAACCCGGCTTTTTGTTCCTTGGAATGATCCCCGGACCCCAATTATCGCCGGCCGGCGCCGCCTGGATCTCGCTTAAGCACAAGGCGTAAGGGGCCGCGACGAATCGGCGCTCTGGTCTAACGTGGCAAACGGCAAGGAGAGTTGGGGATGCCGTGCGGCGGGAGGCGGTTCGCCCTGGTTGCCGTCCAGGCCGTAGCGCGTCCTGAGTTGCGCCAGGAGTCTCGTCATCTTCTGCTTGTACTCTCCGTTCAGATACGCAGAGTGCGCGTAGAGTTTGCGATAGCTCTTGGCAAGGCGCGGAAACTCCTCCTGGAGAAAGGGCATGAATTGCTTCATGGCGGAGGAGGTCAGGAAAAGAATATTTCCGTAAAGGAACCTTGCGCCGGCCCGTCGCGCGGCTTTCACCAGACCATCAAGAGATTTCTCGGAGTCGTTCAATCCAGGCAGGATGGGCATAGCATTGACACCCACCCGAATCCCGGCCTCACCCAACAGTTTTACCGCCTCGAGTCGTTTTGCGGGCGGAGGAGCCTTGGGTTCAAGCAGGCGCGCCAGGCGTTCGTCCGTCGTGGTGATGGTCATGTGGACGCTGAAGCGATGCCGGCCGGATACTCCCGCTAACAGATCGAGGTCACGCAGAATCAGGATAGATTTCGTGGTTATCGAGAAGTCCAAGCCTTCAAACTCCAGGAAGACTTCGAGCATCCTGCGGGTGATCTCGAACTGTTTTTCTGCCGGTTGGTAAGGATCGGTTGCCGTACCCAGGGCAATCGGCAGACCCTTGTCCTTGGCTTGGCGCAGTTCAGCGCGCAACCATTCTGGCGCCGCCCCTTTGGCGTAGATCTTACGTTCGAAATCCTTGCCGTCCCACATCTCCATGAACTCGTGGGTGTAGCGGGCGTAGCAATACTTGCAGCCGAATTCGCACCCTCGATAAGGGTTGAGGGTCCACGCGAACGGCATGCGGCCGCTCGACTCCCGGTTAAGCGCGGAGCGGCAGGGAAGTGCGAAGTATTCGACTTCAGCACGCTCGCGCACCAGGGGGCTTTCGGCGGCCATGCGAGCGATGCCCACCAAGTGATCCGGCGAAGCGGGCGAAACGGAAACTACGGGCGCGGAGGCCATTAGGCACCTCACAGTCAGGATGCGAGTAGTTTCGCTTTTTGTTCGCCTTTTGTCAAGCGCCAAGTTGCAATCCGTGCTGAACCAGTTTGAACATAGCGTCGGCGCTTAGGTCGGCCAATGCCACCACCAGTCGGAGTGCTGCGCTGAAGCTTAGGACGCTAATCTGCAATCAGGCGGTCAACAGAGAAGAAGGGGCGGGGGGCAGGGAGGGAGGGGGATGGGGCCCACTCGGGTCAGCCGCATCCCCTCATGGTTCAGGGACGAACCCGCGATAATTGAGGACTTCCAGGCTAGGGCCGGCCAACAACCTGGCCCTTTCCTTGGCCAACTATGGTCCCACTTCAAGCGCCTTGTGGGCTTCCTCGAGCGCTCGGTTTACGTGCTCGATCGCCTTCACGCGGTGGCCGCGGAACTCTTCAGGAGCTGCCTCGAGTTCATGCTTAGCCTCCTCGAGATGCCGGATGGCCGCCTCGATCCGGGGATGGTGGTGTTGGGGCGCCGGACTTGCCGCCGGGACTGGAGACGGGGCGGCCGCGACTGCAGCGGCGGGTTGCGGCGACCTCGGCTGGGCGTGAAAGACCAGGGGTAAAGAAGCTGCTACCAGTACTGCCAATCCTAGAGCCAAAACGATCAGTCTTTTTGTCATCGTTCCTCCATGTACTAAGGTTATTGAATTGTGTAGCTATCATCGCGCCAGATAGAATCCCGAGGCGCGACCCATCGGTAGGACAAATTTACTCACAATTCAAAACTCTTTGTCAAGGACATCGCTGAAAGCCTCATGCTACACTCGAAATAGCTAATGCTCCCAGTCGATTGACCGATTTTCGGATTTCGAGGTTTCGCTCTCTGGGGAGGGTTCATGAAAGTCGCTGCAGTGCAGATGGACATCAAGATTCTGGAGAAAGCGAAGAACCTGGAGAAGGTCCTAGACTGCCTTGAATTTACAGCACAGGCTGGCGCGGGGATTGTGGTATTCCCGGAATGCGCCCTCACAGGGTATTGCTTCACGGGCTTGGAGGAGGCTGCCCCGGTGGCCGAACCGGTGCCCGGCCCGGCTTCGGAAGCGTTGGCGGCAGCGGCAAAGAAGCTCGATTGCACCGCCGTGGTCGGCATGCTCGAACGCGACGGCGACCGGATCTACAATGCCGCAGTGGTGGTGACGCCGCAGGGAATTGCGGGGACTTTCCGCAAGCTCCACCTTCCGTACTTGGGGATCGACAGGTTCGTGGCACTGGGCGACAAGCCGTTCCCTGTTTTCGAGACGACGCATGGAAAGATTGGAATCAATATCTGTTTTGATTGCAGCTTCCCGGAAGCGGGTAGGGTATTGAAACTCAAGGGAATTCAACTCCTGGCGATCGCCACGAATTGGCCCATAGGCTCAGATAGCTGGCAGCATACTCCCAAGGTCCGGGCCGCGGAGAACCATTTCCACGTAGTAGCAGCGAACCGCGTTGGCGAGGAGCGTGGATTCCGGTTCGTGGGCCACTCGCAAATTGTGGACTTTACGGGCAAGACGCTAGCCGAGGCGGGTGAAACCGAAGAGACAATCCTGTTCGCGGACCTTGACTTGGCGGGCGCGGACCGCAACCGGGTGGTGCGGATGCCGGGACAATGGGAGTTTGACCGCATCGCCGCGCGCCGCCCTGAGATGTATGGCGCCCTGGCAGAGCCGCCTTCTGGTTCGTAAGGTTGCTGGATGGCGAGGATCACCCGCCCCTGCAATTGAATACTCAGGCTGGAGGTGGCATAATAATTGAGGGGCTAACGGCTAATGCCAACCAATGAATCTTCGGGTTTTGAAGGTTTGATCTTTGCCAAGCTGGACCAGGCGGTGAATTGGGCGCGCAAATCGTCGATCTGGCCCATGAGTTTTGGTTTGGCTTGCTGCGCCATCGAGATGATGTCAGCGGCAGCCTCCCGATTCGATATCGCCCGCTTTGGAGCCGAGGTCTTCCGTGGCTCACCGCGGCAATCGGACTTGATGATCGTGGCGGGCCGGGTCTCGCAGAAGATGGTGCCGGTGATCAAGAAGCTCTACGAGCAGATGCCGGAGCCCAAATGGGTTATCTCGATGGGCGCTTGCGCGACCTCGGGCGGAGTCTTCAATAATTACGCGATCGTCCAGGGCGTGAACCAGGTCATTCCTGTGGATGTGTACGTTCCTGGATGCCCGCCCCGGCCTGAAATGCTCCTGCAAGCTATCGTCTTGCTGCAAAAGAAGATCATGCAGCAGAGGGGCACTTTCAAACAGGCCGTCCTGCACCTACCTGCGTAGATAAGCGGAAATGAAGATGACAGCCACCGAAATGCCGACGGCGATGGCGAGCCAGATTTGTCGCCGGGCCCTCACCCAATCGAAAAGCTTGAAGGGAAGAGTCACTGCCAGCGCGATGGCGAAGACGACACAGGCGAGAACGATTTTCACAGTCAGTAGTTCCCACGACTTACCCCAGGCGACTTCCCAGTAGTACTCGCGAATGTTGTACAGCCCTGAAAGCAATATGAGAGCCATCGAGGACCAAAGCACCCATCTGAACCGGTCCGTCACCTGTTTGGACAGCCGCTCGCGCTGCTCGGGCTGTAAGTCTCCGATCCCGGGTGTCAGGACGATCAGCAAAAATGCCATCCCTCCCACGGTCAGGACAACCGCAGTCACATGAACCCACTGCAGGAATGTGGACATCCCCTTATTCCTCAACGCAAGTCACGGGGATTCTATGCGCATCGGAGTTGAGGAGTCAAGGAGTTGAGGAGTCAGGGAGTCGACCAGTCAAGAAGTCGAAGAGTCAAGGAGTTAAGAACTCGTAAAGATAAGCAGTTCGGGGGTGGATAAGTTGAGGATGTCATGTTAGCTTTTCAACTCCTCAACTTCTTGACTTCTCGTCTCCTTGACTTCTCAATTTCCAGCCGCGTAGATCTTGTCGATCGCGTTCGCAAGTTGAGAGTCCTTTTGCGTCACGCCGCCCTCGCTGTGCGTCGAAAGGCTGATGCTTACCTGGCTGTAATTGATGGTAATGTCCGGATGGTGGTTGGCCCGCTCAGCAGCTTCGGCGATTTTGTTCACAAAGGCGATGGCGGGCATAAACGATTGGAAAGTGAACTTCTTCTGGATCGCATTGCCGGAGTAGGACCACCCCGGCATGCTCATCAGCGTCCTGCGGATTTCATCCTCGGTCAAGGCTGCCATGCTAACTCCTTTCTTGATCTTGTGTAGGGGCAACCCTTGTGGTTGCCCGAGGCTGGCCACAAGGGCCGCCCCACAGCTAGGAGAGCCGTTCGCTAACGAACCGGTACAGTTCTGGATTCGACCACTCGCCC
>Ga0181518_10005782_pt1 | contig 10570 bp, 8 predicted proteins | sample PEATcosm2014_Bin_28_FD_119751 | JGI IMG/M metagenome (GOLD analysis project Ga0181518, IMG submission 119751) | Peatland microbial communities from MTU Mesocosm Facility, Houghton, MI, USA - PEATcosm2014_Bin01_60_metaG | ecosystem: Environmental > Terrestrial > Soil > Wetlands > Peat | place... | reverse complement strand
GCTGGTGATCTATTCCGATGGCGTCACCGAGGCCGCCTCCGCTTCCGGCGATGAATTCGGCGAAGCGCGGCTCGAGCGCGTGGTGCGCAGCCGGCAGGGGCAGCCTGCCGCCCAGGTGGTCGACGCCATCCTCGATGCAGTGGCCGCTTTCAGCAGTGGACCACGCAGCGACGACGTCACCGTGATGGCCCTGCGGGCGCTGTGAAGTTGCCCGCCGCGGTTTGACTTGACGCCTTCGCCCGCGCTATCGTGCAAGTGACGACTTCCTCCGCAGGGCGCGGTAGCCAAGTGGTAAGGCCAAGGTCTGCAAAACCTTCATTCGTCGGTTCGATTCCGACCCGCGCCTCCAACCGGCACACCGAGCGGTTCGCACCGCTGCACGGTCAGGCGCGAATGGTGTGGATCGATCCACCGGCGGCCAAGCCCGCCATCGCTCTCGTCATCTCCTGCGGTTGGGCGTACAATTCGGATGGAGGTTCCTATGCCGCTTTCCGAGCGACTGCGTAGTTTCCTCGAATCCCACCCGGTGGAGTATAGCGTCACCGTTCATCCCAGGGCGTACACCGCGCGCGAAGTCGCCGCGGCCGAACATCTGCCCCCGCGGGAACTGGCGAAGACCGTCGTGCTCTTCAGCGATGGCGAGTACCTCATGGTGGTGATTCCAGCCAACAAGATTGTGGACTTGCCGGAAGCCAGGCTCACTCTGGATGCGAACCAGGTGCGCCTGGCGACCGAGGACGAACTCGGGAGGCTTTTTCCCGATTGCGAACTGGGCGCGATGCCGCCCCTTGGAAGCCTTTACAAGATGCAGGTATACCTGGACAGCAGCCTGACCGGCGAGGACCGCATCGCGTTCAACGCCGGCACGCACCGCGAAATCCTGCATATGAAGATGGCCGATTTCCGTAGCCTGGTGCAGCCTGCCGTGGTTTCGCTGGTACGCGAACCGGCGATTGCCGACAGCCTGTGAGGCCGCGCGCCGGGCCAAGTTCCGGCCCGCGTGGTTAGTGCGCGTGGATATGGGCGTAACAGGTCTTGAAAACGGTTTTGCCAGGAGCTTAGGATGAATGGCGGAGCCCAATTTCGGGCTCTGGCGGGCCTGGCTGAGTACCGGCAGCCGGGAGTCGAGCGCTTCATCCAGGCTCAAGGCGTCGCACAAGCGATACTCGGCGGACGAGCGGATGTCAGGCAGCGCCGCGAGTTCGCCCGCAGCCAGGGTCCGGCGCAACCGCGGAGACTCGCATGAGATTGCAGGCACTTTTATTAGCGGTTGGGGCTGCCGTTTTTCTGACCGCTTGCTCCAGCGAGTCTACAACTCCCGATCCGGGGACGCCAGCCTACTTATGGAATGCGGCCGAACGAGCCTATCACAACGGCGATATCATGAAGGCCAACGACGACCTTTCGGAGTTGCAGCAAGAGGACAACGAATTTTCTCCCAGGGCGCGGATCTGGCAGACTGTGCTCGCCGGCGGCATGGCGCGGGGCTATTGCGAGCTGGCCGACGGCTACGAGTCCGGTGGCAGGCTGAACAAAGCCGATCCGCTGGCATTTCACAAGCAAGTAATGGACCTGCGTGCGATGGCTTCGCACGCCGCGATGGACTTCACTCAAGCCGTGCACTCGTTCGTGGAGAGGGACCCGTCGGCCGAAGTACAGCTTGCCTTCGACCTCCCGCCCGGCTCGGCCGCCGACCCGCTCGCGCTGCGAAAAGCGTGGGGCGGCATCGTAATGCAGGAGGCCGAGATGCAGGCGCTCGAAAGGGCGATGGTGGAGCGCGGCGTCATCCGCGCGGTGTGCCAGGCGCAAGGCACCGAGGGCGATTCAGCCCAAGCGCTCGAGAGGTTCAGATCGGGCGAGGTCAAGACGCCGCGCACCACGTTCCTGTATGCCGCCGCCAAGACGCTGTTCGACGTATCCGACGTGTTCACACTCAACAAGCTGGACCAGCCGAAGCGTCGAAGGGTGATGCTCGAGCAGGCCCTAGCCGCCCTGCACTCGATTCCCGAGACCAAGGAAGGCGCGGCGATGGCCACGAAAATCCAGGCCATACTGAAAAAAATGCCGACCACTTAGGGCGACTGGCGGTCCGATTAGACAGTTGGCCCGGAAAAGCCGAGACGACTCTCGGCTCAGCAGGTTGAACAGCCTGCGCCATGCCGGCTACGCTTCCGCCAAGCCGTGCCTGCTGCCACAGACGTTCACCTGGATGCCCATCTCGCGGAACATGGCGGCCTTGGCGGCGAGCGCACGATTGGCGCCGGCGGCATCGGGAGCGTAAGCCACCTGGATGTGGTTGGCCTTGTGTTTGGCCATCATCTGGTCGCGCGAAACGCCGTACATCACGGCGTGCATCACCGGCCATTGCGGGGTGGTGATTTTCCAGCGGCGCTCGGTTTCCTCGGCCGGCAGCGCGATCGCTTTGGCGCGGCCCATGTCGGCGTGGAGGCCGCCGCCCTCCACGTAGATGCGGCTCCAAACGATTTCGCCTGGCTTGCTCACGCCTTTGATGCCGCCGCCGCCCAGCCGGAAGTACATTGGCGGCTGGCGCTCGCTGACCGCGCCCGCGTAGCCGCCGGTCAAATGATTGGGCGGCACGGAACCCGATATCTCGAATACCCAGACGAAATCGCCGCCGTACGCTTCGCCATAGCGCACATCGTGCAGAGTAGTTTCCGGATCGTAGCCGAGCCTGGTCCAGACGCGGTTGGTAGCCAGCGCATCCAGGCCGGCGCATTCGTCAACCTCGTTGAAATGCGGCAGCGGCCGGTCCGCATAGAGCACGCGCCCATTGCCGGCGGCCTTCACCGGCGGCCGGTCGCTGTTGTTGAGCAGGCCCTCGGCCAGGTCGGAAGCGGGCGCCAGGTCCTTCAACCCCTGCTGATATTGGATGCCGATCACGTCGCAGCCGAAATCGTCGGCGATGCGTAGCGCGGCGATGTACATCTTGCATTGGCCGAGAATCTGATCGTCGGTGAGGTCGGTTTCGGGATTCGGTCCCACCAGGAATTTCATTCCCTTGCGATCCAGCCAGGAGCGCACGCCGCGCGCTTCCTCGTCGCTCACCGTACACATGGCGGCGTACAGGCTGGACTGGCTGAGCCGCTCCTTGAACACGCCGAGCGGCATCAGCATTTCGTCGGGAATGATGGCGTTGTACATGCCCATGCAGCCTTCGTCGAAAATGCCCATGATGGCGCGGCCGCGGCGTAGCTCGATCGCCAATTGAACGCCGGCCGCCTCCGGCTCGGCGGGCAGTTGGAAAGATGCGAGCGGACGCGCGTGGCTGACGTCGTGGCGCACCGGCTCGCCGCGCAGCCACTGGCGCAGCCCGGCGAGAAAGGTTTCGTCGCCGAAGTTCTCGCTCCACAGCGTGGAGTATGAGACGCCCGCTTTGGTCAGGCAGCCATTCAAGTTGAGCATGCCCACCAGGCCGGGCCACTGGCCGCTCCAGTTCGCCACCGTCAGAATGGGGCCCTGGTGCCCCACCAGTCCGGCCAGCACGTGGTGACTGTATTGCCAGACAGCTTCGCATACCACCAGCGGTGCGTCCTTCGGGATTTGGCGAAAGACTTCGATGCCATATTTCTGGCTGTCGATGAAGCCGTGCTGTTTTTCGCTATCGAACGGATGGCCCCGCTCGATCTGGCGGCCTTCCCTGCGGATGGCCTGCATGAGGGCGTTTTCGGCGTCCTGCTGCGCGGCCCAGCACACGCGGTTCGCGGAAAGGCGCAGATCGCCGCTGGCAATCAGATAAATGTGGCGGGACATATCGAACACTCTAACAGACCGAGCATGTCGACGAATCGCTGCGCGCGACGGCAGCAGTTCACCTTTGTGGCCGGATATAATCGTGGTGTTCCCTGCGAAAGAGCACAGCGTGAATCGAAGGAGGCAATGGGCATGCAGTCCCGGCGTGTGTTCATCGGCAAAGTAGCCACCGGCCTGGCCGGCACTCTGGCGGCGTCCAACGTGATGGGCGCGAACGAGCGGCTCCGTATCGGCATCATCGGCGCGGGCGACCGCGGCAAGGAGATTCTGCGCCAGGCGCTGGCTCTCGAAAACGTCGAATTGACCGGCGCCGCCGACGTCTACACGCGCCGCCTGGAGGAGGTCCGGCAGATCGCTCCCGGCGCCAAGACCTATCTCGACTACCGGCGACTGCTGGAAGACAAGGACGTGGATGCCGTCCTCATCGCCACGCCGCAGCACCTGCACGCGGAACACTTCGTGGCCGCGCTCGACGCCGGCAAGCATGTCTACCAGGAAAAAACGCTAGCGTTCACCGTGGAGCACGCCAAGCGTATGCGCGCCGCCTGGCAGCGCGCCGGCGCGGGCCGCACGGTCCAGATCGGCCACCAGTTCACTTCCTCCGGCCAGATGGCCGACGCCGCGCAGTTCCTTCGGCCCGAATTGATGGGTAAAATCACCGTCATCCACGGCCATATGTACCGCAACACGCCGCACGGCAAGCCGCAGTGGTCGCGCGCCATCTACCCCGACATGACGGCTGCGAACATCGACTGGAGATCCTTCCTCGGCGAAGCGCCCGAGCGGCCCTTCGACGCCAACCGGTACATCAACTGGCGTTTCTTCTGGGATTACTCCGGCGGCAACATCTACGAAAATATGTGCCACCAGCTTGCGTTCTGGTACAAGGCGATGGGTCTCGGCATTCCGCGCAAAGTCACGATGACCGGCGGCCTGTACCTTTGGAAAGACGGCCGCGAAGTGCCCGACACGATGAATGTCTCGATGGAGCACTCCGAAGAGCTGCTCTATAGCTGGGATTCCAGTTTCGGCAACGAGCGCCTGGGCGTGACCGAGGACGTGCTTGGGTGTGACGGCGCCATCATCCACACCATGCAGAGCATTCGCTACCAGCCGGAGAAGAAAAACCGACCGGATGGAGCCGAGATGGCGGGTATGTCGCGTTCCGATCCGAAGGCGCACATGCAGAACTTTGTGGATCACATTCGCGGCAATGCGCGCGAGGTGAACTGCCCGTTCGACGTGGGCTACCGCGTCGCCATCGCCTGCCGCATGGCCGTGGACAGCTACCGCAGCGGCCGCTCGGTCTGCTGGGACCCGGCGAAGGAAGAGATTTCTTGACGCTGGCTCTGGAGCAACTTTGATCGTGGCAACCGCTCCCTAACGGCCGCGGCTCCGATGGCTCCGGAGGCGCGCGCAGCGGTGCGCCTGTGTTGTATCGGAGCCGCGGCCGTTAGGGAGCGGTCAATGGTAGTTACTGAGGAGATCATCACGTGAAAGCGGAAATCGGAATCATCGGCGGCAGCGGGCTCTACTCGATGCCGGGCTTTGCGGCGCAGCAGGAGGCTGCTATCGACACGCCGTTCGGCGCGCCCTCGGACAGCTTCGTAGTGGGGACGCTCGCCGGGCGCCAGGTGGCTTTTCTGGCCCGCCATGGCCGCGGCCATCGCATCTCGCCCTCGGAGATCAACTTCCGCGCCAACATTTATGCCATGAAATCACTGGGCGTGGAGCGCATCATTTCGCTCAGCGCAGTCGGCTCGCTCAAAGAAGAACACCGGCCGCTCGATTTCGTTCTCCCCGACCAGTTCTTCGACCGCACGCGCGGACGCGCTTCCACTTTCTTCGGCGAAGGCCTGGTGGCCCACATCAGCTTCGCCGATCCCATCTGCCCGGAGCTGAACGGCGTGTTGGCCCAGGCGTGCGCCGCATCCGGCGTGCCCGCCAAATCGGGCGGCACCTATCTCTGCATGGAGGGGCCTGCGTTTTCCACCAAGGCCGAATCGAACGTTTATCGAAGCTGGGGCATGGATGTGATCGGCATGACCAACCTCACCGAAGCCAAGCTGGCGCGCGAGGCCGAGATCTGCTACGTCACGGTGGCTATGGTGACCGATTACGACTGCTGGCATCCGCACCATGACGCGGTGACTGTGAACGAAATCATCGCCAACCTCATGAGGAACGCGGAAAATGCGTGCAAGGTGGTGACGGCTGCGGTAGCGCGCATGCCCGCCGGCCGCTCGTGCAAGTGCGGCGCGGCGCTGGCCCACGCCATCATCACCGACCGCAAGCTGGTGAGCGAAGCCACGCGCCAAAAACTGGGGATTCTGGTTGACAAGTACTTCGTGTAAGCTCGTCGCCGAGCAAGTATTGGCGCGGTGCCTGGCGGGCGATCTGCCGGCCGCACTGCCGCCCGCGTTGCTCGAGGATGTGTGCGCTCCGGCGCTGTTCTCGATCCTGGTGGAGGGCTTGGCCGATCGCTTCGAGCCGGCCCTCTGCGACGCCTATGTCCGGCTGTTTTCGAACGCCATCGCGCAGACGGCCGGCGATTTCGATGCCGCCGCGCTCGAAGAGCGCTACCAGCGTGTGCGGCGTGTGCGCGCCGTCAGCGTGGAACCGGGGCGCGTTTTCGTGCTTTCGCGCGTTACGCTGGGCGCCGACGTGGCCGTAACCAGCGTCCTGCTGAACGCAGCCAAGCGCGGCTTCCCCGATGCCCGCATCGTTTTCGTGGGCCCGCACAAGAACTACGAGCTGTTCGCCGGCGACACTCGAATCGAACACGCTCCGGTCGAATACCAGCGGGGGAGCTTGCGCAGCCGGCTCGCCGTGTGGAGCAAACTGCGCGCGCAATGCGACGCCGCCGACGCCCTGGTCCTCGATCCCGATTCGCGCCTAACGCAACTCGGCCTGCTTCCGATCTGCCCCGACAAGCGCTACCACCTGTTCGAAAGTCGCGCGTACCGCTATCGGAGCCGCGACCGTGAGGGAGCGGTCATGCCCGCGAATTCGGAAAGCCACGCAAGCGGCCAATCTCTCCCCGAGCTAGCCGCCGCGTGGGCGTGCGAGACCTTGCAGGTGGAAGGCGCCCGCCCTTACGTTGCGCCCGCCGCGCAGGAGCCAGCGCATGCGGGCATCACGGTCAGCCTGGGCGTGGGCGAGAACCCCGCCAAGCGCCTGCCGGATCCATTCGAAGAAAAGCTGCTGGCGCTGCTCGCCGCAACTGGTCTTCCGCTGACGATCGACAAAGGCGCCGGCGGCGAAGAAGCCGCGCGCGTGGAGCGGGCCTGTAAGCGCGCCGGTATTCAGCCAGTATTCTGGGAAGGCTCGTTCGCAGGCTTCGCCGCGCTGATCGCCGCCAGCCGCTTGTATGTGGGTTACGATTCCGCCGGCCAGCACGTCGCCGCAGCCGCAGGCGTCCCGCTAATCTCGATTTTTGCCGGCTTCCCCGCCCCGCGCATGTTCGACCGCTGGCGACCCACCACGCCAAACGCCAACGTCATCCGCGTCGACCGCCCGGATGTCGAAGCCACGCTGGCAAAGGTGCGCGAGGCGCTGGCCGAGGCTCGCACAACACACTGAAAAACGGAGGTGGGGAGGGCGCCCTCGCCCGCGTCGGACCCCCTGGTCCGACAGCCGAGCCAGGGGGCTCAGCCCAAGGCGGGTCGGGGACCTGCCCCACCTACTTCGGCCGCCGCGTGATAAGTTCGGTCGTATCTTTCGACAGGCCATCGGAGGTCGCGACGATTTTGACCCTGCCTGTCTCGCCCGCCTTAGAGCGCACGATCAGCAGCGCCATGCCGCTGAACGCCTTGCGATGGTCGGCCTGGAAGGACTCGGTGCTGGCGGCGTTGCCGTTATCGACAGCGGCGATGGTTCCGGCGCCTGTAACTTCGAAGTGCACCAGGTTGTCGGCCATGGGACACAGGTTACCATGCTGATCTTCGATCCGTACCGTGATAAACGATAGGTCGTCGCCATCGGCTTGAATCACGGCGCGGTCCGCCGTCAGCTTCACCTTGGCGGGCGCGCTGGCGGTGCGCACTTCATCCACCGCGACCTGCTTGCCGTGCTCATACGCCACGGCTTTCAGCACGCCTGGCTCGTAAGGCACCTGCCAGATGCGGCGATACTTGGTGATGAACTTACCGTTCTCGCTGACCTTCGGATTCACGGGCATCTCCCAAACGTCTGAGAAGCGCGCCTTCTTACCGAGCGACTTGCCGTTAAGGAATAACTCGACTTCCTCCGCATTGGAGTAAGCCATCACGGGTATCGCTTGCCCTTCCTTGCCTTCCCAATTCCAATGCGGCAACACGTGCACCATGGCCTTGGCGGACCATTGGCTCTGGTAGAGATAGTAGCGGTCTTTGGGGAATCCGGCTAAGTCGATAAAGCCGAAGTAAGAGCTGCGCGACGGCCAGTCGTTCGCATTCTTGTCCTGCCAGTCCCAGAAGGGCGTCGGCTCGCCGAGATAGTCGAAGCCCGTCCAGACGAACTGGCCGAGCACTTGCGGGAACTTATCCTGGTAGGTGAACTCGACGTCCGGGCACATGGCCCACTCCGGTGCGACCGTGTCATAGCTCGAAATCTGGAGCGACTTGGGCTTTTCATAAGCCACAATCGGCAGATGATAGACGCCGCGCGAACTGACGCAGGAGTCTGTCTCCGTGGCGACGATGGTCCAATCCGGGTGCGCCTTGAGGATCTCCTCGTAATGCATCGGTGAGTAATTGAAACCGGGGATGTCCACTTCGGCGGCTATCTTGTTCTTGATGGCGTTGTCCCAGCTATTGAACGCCGAGGTGGTGGGGCGCGTGGGATCTTCTTCGTGGAAGAAGCCGGTGAGACGCCGCGCTTCGCGCCAGCCCGGCTCCTCCGGGTGGTCCTGTTCGGGAACTTCGTTGCCGATGCTCCACAGGATGATGCTCGGGTGATTGCGGTCGCGGCGCGCCATGTCGCGCACATCGTCCTCCGACCAGTCGGCGAAGTATTTGCTGTAGCCGTTCGGCACCTTGGGGATGCGCCACATATCGAAGGCCTCGTCCATCACCAGCAGGCCCAGCCGGTCGCAATATTCGAGAATCTCCGGCGCGGGCGGATTGTGGCTGGTGCGCAGCGCGTTAACGCCGGCGGCCTTGAGGATCTGTAACTGGCGTTCGATGGCGCGGCGGTTGACGGCCGTTCCCAGCGCGCCCAGATCGTGATGGTCGCAGACGCCCTGCAATTTCAGGCGGCGGCCGTTCAGCGAGAAACCCTTCTCTTTATCGAAACCGATGGTGCGGATGCCGAACGGCGTGGTGTAGCGGTCCACCGCCAGATCGTTCTCGAGCACCTCGGTCACCAGCGTGTAGAGATAGGGATGATCGATGTCCCAGCGCTTCGGCTGATTCACGGCGACCATGGATGGGACAACCAACGGAGCCGTCCGCGGTCCCTCGGCTGGAATTGTCACGTGTACGATGTTGCGGCTCACTGTGTTGCCGTCGGAATCGCGCACCCAGCTCTGCACCGTGGCCTTGACCTCCTGGCCGGAGCGGTTGCGCAGCGTGGTTTTCACCGACACGGAGGCCTGGTCGTTGCTCACCTTGGGCGTGGTGACATAGGTGCCCCAGTGGGCGACATACACCGGGCCGGTTACATCGAGCCACACGTTGCGATAGATGCCTGCGCCCGGATACCAGCGCGACGACTGATCCTCTGGCATGAGCCGTACCGCAATGACATTCGGCGCGCCGTCGAAATTCAGGTACGGCGTGAGGTCCAGACTGAAACCGATATAGCCGTAAGGACGCCCGCCCAGTTCGTGCCCGTTCAACCACACTTTCGAATTGGACATGGCGCCATCGAACTCGATGCTGAAGTACTTTCCCTTGGCGCCGGCCGGAAGTGTGAACGATTTGCGATACCAGCCCGTGCCAAAGATGGGAAGCGCGCCGGTCTGCGGGTTGAGCTTGGAATCGAACGGCCCTTCGATCGCCCAGTCGTGGGGCAGCCGTACGGAGCGCCACGTGGAATCGTCGAACGCCGGTTTCTCCGCTCCCGCGGCTTCGCCTTTGTAGAAGCGCCAGCCCTCGTTGAAGGTGAGGCGGCGCTCGCCGGAAAGCGTAATCGTCGGGGCGGCCGCGTTCGCTGGCGGCAGCCAAGCCAGAAGTGCCAGCATGCCACAGGCTGCGCTGACACGGCGTCGGTAATCGCTCATCGGATGTCCTCGGAAACTTGAGATCGCACCTTTTTATCCTAGTACCGAAACGGCCTTCAGAGAATACCGTCGCCGATCAGGCTCAACTGGCGGGGATCGTGCGGCGGCACTTTGGGCGGGAGCCTCTTAAGGTCGTCGTGCCGGGGATTGAACCTGCGAATGAGTTGGTTCAGCTCGAGAGAGGATTCCCAGATTTCAAACAGCAGGTGGCACCGCGGGCAGCCGCCCTCAGTCGCGGGGCGGCCATCGGTGGCGGGATTGTAGCGCTTGTGGCGCCCGCAACGGCCGTCGAACTTGCGCGATCGGATTTTCAAAGGCTCGCGTTATACCTTTCGATTTCTCCGGATTCGCCCTCGCTGGCGGATATCCCGTAACTAGGCGGCCCAAGTTACACGCACATTGTAACCCGTGGCGACGGAAGTGGGGATCATGCTTGTGAGCTACGTGAGTGCAGCCCGGCCCCCGGGCGGGGGCCGGAGCTTGCGTGGCGGGACGCACAAAAAAATGGTTCCAAGTGACCCGATTCCCAGCACTGCCCACCGCCGTCATGCACGGCACTGAACACCGCGTTTGAGAGCACCGGGCGATTCGCCGTTC
>Ga0181518_10005779_pt1 | contig 10577 bp, 6 predicted proteins | sample PEATcosm2014_Bin_28_FD_119751 | JGI IMG/M metagenome (GOLD analysis project Ga0181518, IMG submission 119751) | Peatland microbial communities from MTU Mesocosm Facility, Houghton, MI, USA - PEATcosm2014_Bin01_60_metaG | ecosystem: Environmental > Terrestrial > Soil > Wetlands > Peat | place... | reverse complement strand
GATCTCCACAAACTTGCTGAAGTCCTGCCCGATCTTGTCTGACTTGGCAGTCTTGGGTTTGTCCTTGGCGGGAAGCGCAGAAATGAGCAATAAAGGAAGGAAAAAGAAAAAAGCGAGGAGCAAAGCACGTCGCCGCATAGCGACCTCCCAAAGTAACTACTCACGCTAGTAAATTTGCCGCAAGGATGATGTGACCGATAACACCCGGATGGGTGACAAATGGGTATAGCGTCAGAGACTGTCCGTCAATGGTTCGCCAGAGCGCTGCTCACTCGCACAACCTGTATGGCTGCTCAGCAGAAGCGGAGTATGTACCCGTGCGATTTCGTGAAGTCTAGTCGGCTCGTAACGATTGGTCGCCATGAAGAAACCTCTGGGAGAAGGTTCTAGCTCTCCATCGTCATTAGCCGAACAGTCGTCCTTCGCTACCGGTTCTTTCTCGAACAGAAAAACCTCGCGCCCTCCACGATCAATGTGCGCTTGGCCGCCGTGAGGCGTCTCGCCTATGAATCCTGTGGCCGAAATCGTCCTCGGCAAGCGGCGCATTCTAGAGATCTACCTCAACGTGGTCGAATGGGGTCCTGGTATTTATGGTGCAGAGTCGGCGTGTCGCTACTACGACGGAACCGCGGCCCGAAATGTCGGCCGGGAACAGGCGGCGCGGCTCGCCGCGATTCTGCCGGCTCCTCTGAAGCGACGGCCCGAACGCATGAATAACTACAGCGCGCTCATCATCGAGCGGATGCGCCAAATGGGTTGGTAATCTCGTGGCACGACATTTCCCCCAAGCGGACTTCTGGCCCGCGTCATTGAAAGTGTGTTCCGGGGCATAACCTCCGGGTAGCCCGTCAGTCGCCAAAAACAAATCAACCGATGTCCGGTTAGCAACGTCCACATTTTCACGTTACCGATTTCGCACTGGGCTCGAAGGAGACGGTGCCTAATGTTCTTGCCAGCCTCCTCCCGCTAGGTCTCCGTCAGTTGCGCGCAGCGGCCAGATGTGCCTTCAATTCATCTGACCAGTTCACTACTACATGCAGCTCCGCTGGCGGCATTTTGCCTACGGGTTGAATCATGATGAAGTGACGGCCATCGGGCAGCAGGCCGTAGTCGTGGTGGCTCAGCCGAGAGTCGCCCTCAAACAGCACGCGCGGTTTGCCGACGGCGAGCGCCGGGTGCGCCTTCACTTCCACGGTCATAAACCTCGTCGGGGTGCGGAAGTACAGCTCCGACCCGTTCGGCGCCCAAACCGGCTCGTGGCCTCCATCAGTTGAGACCTGCACTCGCTCGCCAGGACCAGGGTACGCCTGCAAATAAACCTGAGACCGGCCCGACTGCGCGGAAACGTAGGCGATCCAATGGCCATCCGGCGAGAACCGCGCGTCCACCACGCGCGCCACGCCGGGAAACATCTTCGTCGGCTTTGCGCCTGCCTCCGCTGGCATCATCCAGAGCGCCGCTTCGTTTGTGGCTGGGGAGAAAGTGCTGTATAGCAGTTCTCTGCCGTCGGGCGTGAACGAGTCCGCTTCCGCCCATTGCCCCGAATTGAGGGTTTCCGGCGGACTGCTGCCATCAGCCGCCACGGCATACAGACTTGCCGGGTTCGTGTAGATGATGCGACTGCCATCCGGCGACCAGAGTGGATCCCCGCTGTCGCCCGTCTGCGTGAGGCGCGTCAATGCGTCGCGCTCCCGGTTGTAGATCCAGAGGTCGGCGCTCCCAGCCTCCGCGAGCGTGGTGGCGATTCGCTTGCCGTCGGGTGAGACGCTCAAATCCTCGAATCCGCGCACCTGCGAACCCACCGGCTCGACTTTGCCTGCCATGTCTACGCTCACCAGCCGGTAGGCCGTCTGCACGCCTCCTGTCAGGTAGATCAAAATGCCCGTGGACGACAGAGCATAGTCGGCGGCGCCAAACCATTCGTCCCGGGTTACGCCCTCAACCAGCGGCACGGCGGGACCGGTGACCTTGAGGCCGTCCGCATCAAATGGCGCTCCCATCAGCACGTCGCCGCGCGTGAACACGAGGTACCCGGGGGCCAGACATCGTGCGTTGGCTCCTTCTTCCATCACCACCATCCGCTTGCCGGTGTTGAGCGAATAGGCTTCCGTTCTGTAGTGCTGCGCCAGCCAACTGGCACCCGCCGTAGTAAACAGCACGGTCTTACCGCCGGGAAGAATTTGCGGCCAGCGGAAGCTCGCCACCTTTTCTCCGCTCGCGGCCTTCACCACCACGGTAGGAGTTCCACCCTCTTCCGGCACGCGCCGGATTTCTGCTACGCCGCTGGGGGCGAAATAGATGAATCCATCATCTCCCCAGGATGCTCCAGCAATGCTTGACACCTCGCTCACAGTCACTGGCGGACCGCCGTCGGAGGAAACCTTCTTGAGCGCTCCGCCGGAGAAGAACCCGACCCATCGTCCGTCCGGAGAGAAGAATGGCGCCGAAGCCCCGGCAGTCTCCGGCAAGGGGGTTGGCGCCAATTGGTCGAGTTTCCTCACAACCAGCTCAAAGGTTTGTGTTTGAGGGGACACCAAGTCTCCGCTCTTCCCTGTCTCGGGGCCCTGAAAGGCAACGTAGGCCACTCTGGTTCCGTCCTGCGAGATTGCCACCCCACTGGCCTTATCCGCTTCGGCGTGCCGTGGCTGTGCCGCCAGGCTGAGGTGCATCACTGGGCCATGTGACTCGCGCGTTCGGGCGCGAACAAGCAGCAATATCGTTCCGAGAGCGACGGCCAGAATCGCCGCTACTGCCCATGGCAGAACGCGCCTCCATCGACCAAGCCGGCTCGTCCCAGTACTCGCAATCGTCGGATCGAAATCCAGGACGGTGTCCACGCCATTCCGCACCTCTTCAATCGTGATGCGCGCATCGCCAATGGCCTGGAGCCGCTGCTTCGCATCCTTGCACAGGCACCGCCTGAGCAACTCGCGAATGCGCCGGGGAACGGCCTGCGGAAGCGATCTCCAGTCGGGCACATCTCGTATGACGGCGGCGAGCGTTTCGGATACAGCCTCCCCGCCAAATGCGCGCTTGCCCGTCAGCATCTCGTACAGCAAGCAGCCGAAAGCCCAGATGTCGGCGCGCCGATCGACCAGCCTTCCCGTGGCTTGTTCCGGCGACATGTAAGCGGCTGTGCCTAGGATGATGCCGGCCTGGGTGGCCAATTGCGTTATGGTCGGCGAACTTGCGGGATCGCTCCCACTCCCGTCAACGCTATCGAGCGCTTTCGCTAGACCGAAGTCCAGAATCTTCGCTTGCCCTTCCGCCGTCAGCTTCACGTTCGCCGGTTTCAAATCGCGATGGATGATTCCGCGCTCGTGCGCATATTCAAGCCCCTCACAAATCTGTTTGGCAATTGACAGGGCTTCGTCAATGGGAATCGCTCCCCGCTCGATCCGCTCAGCCGCCGTCGGCCCTTCCACCAGCTCCATCACCAGAGCCCGCAGGCTATTCGACTCTTCCAGTCCGTAGATTGCGGCAACGTTGGGGTGGTTGAGCGATGCCAGAACCTTAGCTTCGCGTTCGAAGCGGGCCATGCGTTCGCCATCGGTCGCAAACGCTGCGGGCAGAACTTTCAGCGCTACATCTCGCCCTAGCCTCGCATCGCGGGCGCGATACACTTCGCCCATGCCGCCTGCGCCTAGCGGTGAGAGGATTTCGTAAGGGCCGAGTTTGGCACCAGAGGTCAGCGCCATAAATGTGTGTGCGCGTCATTATATAGTGCAGGGCAGGACAGGCACTTCTCACCGTTCTGGTGGGCGACTGGTCGGCCAACCGGAAGCTGTCCAGAAACGGGCTTCGAGGAAATTGGCAGGATTAGTAATGAAATGATATGTCTGGTTTGTGTGGAATGGGTTTCACTACAGCTAGAATCCTGCACTATCTAGCAAAATAGCTCAATGGTCAGCATAAGAATGGACAAGTGGCTTTGGGCCGCCAGATTCTTCAAGACGCGAGCATTGGCCGCGCGAGCCTGCGAACTTGGCAGGATTCAATCCAATGGGCAGCCTGCCAAGGCTGCGCGCGAGGTCCGGATTGGAGATATGTTGCGGGTGACCAACGACGGCGGCGACTTTTATGTGGAAGTCCGGCTTCTCAGCGAAGTGCGCGGCCCAGCTTCGGTCGCGCAAACGCTGTACAGCGAGACGGAGGCGAGCCGGGACCTGCGGCGGAAGGTGGCAGCGGAGCGTAAGGCCATGAAGCAGTTCGAAGAGTTACCCGCAGGCAGACCATCAAAACGGGATCGCCGGAAAATCATCCAGTTCCGTGGGAGAAGCTGACCGCTGGCGAATGACGGCAAAACCAGATTCAGCGTCAACTTCCTAGAAGAGGACTTCGGGACAACGTCGGAGTCGTAACCTCCGTTTAGCCCGTGACTCGGGAGCGATCAGTGTACTTGCCAACAAATGCAGCACGTTGCACGCCGGAGGCGAGGATTCCGGGTGTGTTGTCGGCAAACCTTACCTTGGGACTCAGGGTTGCCCGTGATCCAGGCACAGTCCGCAGTCACAAAGCTCATTGCACCCGTGGTGCCGGCAGGTGCTAGTCTGGCGTAGCAGCTCATGAACAACCGTGAAATCCAGACAGCTTGGAAGTATCACGATGGCACGAAACACTCGTATTGGAGTATTCGTAACCATCCTCACTCCCTGGACTGGGCGAATCGGCCGCAGCCTTTCAAAATCTATCCGAAGATAGAGCCGCTGCCACTGCCGCGGGACGTGCCGCAAACGGGTGTGGCCGCGCTCTCCGCGATCTCAGAGCCAGTGCCTTCGTCGCGATCTGATTCGATTCCTGGCGTTCAGGATCTGGCGCGCCTCCTCTATTTCTCGGCAGGGATTACCAAAGAGCGTGCATATCCAAGTGGAGAGATCTACTTTCGCGCCGCAGCTTGCACCGGAGCTCTCTACGAGATCGAACTGTACGTCGTGACTGGCGATCTCCCGGGTTTGGATGCCGGCGCGTATCACTTCAATCCGGCGGATGTATCTCTGCGGCTTCTACGAAAAGGTGATTTTCGAGGAAACCTGGCTCAGGCGACGGCGATGGAACCCGCGGTGCGTCGTGCGCCCGCGACGATCATCTGCACCGGAACGTACTGGCGGAACGCCTGGAAGTACCAGGCGCGCACCTACCGCCATTTCGGTTGGGACAACGGCACCTTGCTGGCAAATATGCTCGCCGTTTCTGCGGCCTCGGGGCTGCCGGCCGAGATCGTGCTCGGGTTCGTGGACGCCGAGGTGAACCGCCTGCTCGATCTGGATACGCGGCGTGAGGTTTCCTTGTGCCTCGTCCCGATCGGGCGCACATCGGAAAGTTCGCTGCCGGCATCGAGAGAGGCTCCGGCGCTTGGCTTGGAGACGATCCAACTTTCACGGCACGAGGTCGAATATCCCGCCATGCTTGAGATACACGACGCATCTTCACTTGAGTCTGTAGAGGAAGTAAATCAGTGGCGCGGCAAGCAACCAGTCCGTCCTTCTTCCGCTCTGGCGGGCGTGGCCGTTCGCCTCCCGCACCTGCCGGAAGAAGAACAACCGAAGGACACGACCGAGGAGGTAATCCTGCGCCGTGGCTCTACCCGAACGTTCGATAGGGCAGCATCCATTACACTGGCACAACTTTCCACCATTCTCGACTATGCCACGCGAGGTCTTCCGGCTGACTTCCTTGAGCCTCCCGGCGCGCAGCTTAACAATCTTTACCTGATCGTGCACGCAGTGCAGGAGCTCACGCCGGGCGCATACTTCGTCGGGCATGAGCAAAACACCCTGGAGCTTTTGAAGGAGGGGGAATTCCGCGCCGAGGCCCATCATCTTGGTCTGGAGCAGCAATTGCCGGCGGACGCCTGCGTGGACATCTTCTTTCTCGCCGATTTAAGACGCATTCTGGAGCGCTACGGGAATCGCGGCTACCGGGCCGTCCAGCTGGAGGCGGGCGCCATCGGCGGCAGGATCTACCTGGCTGCGTATGCCCAGCACCTGGGTGCAACCGGGCTAACCTTCTTCGACGATGATGTAATTAGCTTCTTTTCACCGCACGCAAATGACAAGAGTGCCATCTTCCTGCTCGCGATTGGCAAGCCGCTGAAACGCAACCCACAGTAGGGCCAACTCCCGGATTGTCGGCCAGCCGGAGAGCGCCGGGATAAACCGGTAGGGTATCGAGACCCAAGTTTGTGCAACCCGGTTGCACAGCGACGACCAACCGAATTCAAGTCGGCGAGATGCTGCTTCACGAAAGTGTCGCGGCCTACAAGAAGGAAGAGCCCAAGTTCATGCAGCGCCTGGTTGCCAAGCAGAAGGCCAGGATCAAAGACTCACGACCAAGTTGGGACTGAAAGTCGTCTGCGACAAATTGGCGCTAACAGATTGATTCAAATACCACTTCAACTGTCGCCACTGTGGAACTCTGATTCCTCAAGAACATTGTTGGCGAAGAATCCCGATAGCACTCATTAACCCTGTGAGCGGAATTTTGAGTGCAATCGCCTGGTTTTCATCAACTATCGGTAAACAGTAAGATAAGAAATAATAATGAGGAAGGACATTCCAGCTACTGCAGCCTTGCGTATTCCGCCTTGGCTTCTTTCAGGATGGGAAGATCCCGGTCGGCGTCTTTCCAGAGGGTAAGGAAATCTCTGTAGGCGGCGAGCACCCGGACGCGGGCAACTTAGTGATTCTGCTACGTCGTTTTGCAAACGAATCTCACCTCTCCGCCAACCGTAAATATATTTAGAAAATCAATGGCATGAGTTGAACTGTTCACAACGCCGGCTCTCGCTGCCGCGCGTTCACAGGTTAGAATTACAGGGAATCAGGCAGACCTTCAGGAAGACGGACACATGGCTCTTTCGCGCTTGCGCAGATTCTCAATTGCCGCGCTGGCAACTTTGCCATTCTATGCGGCAGCGGCGGCGCAACCGGGACCCGCACCTTCGAGCACGGCAGCGTCCCTGGTCGCGGGGCAAAAGGCTCATCTCTTCGGAGGGCAGTTCGACCCGAACGATCCCGCTGCGGTGCCCGGAGAGGTCAAGCCCGAGTGGGCCGCGCTCATTGGCGAATATGGCCCGGACCTCGCGAGGTTCTACGTGCTCGAAGACAGCGGGGAGCTTCGCATCCTAGCCGGCTGGTTCGATCTGGAGACCCTGCGCCCCGTTTCAGCGGATGTGTTTGAACTGCCAGCCAACGGACCACATGGCGCCCAGACCGTAACATTTTTGCGCGACGCAGCGCATGCGGTGACCGGCGTGCGCGTGGGGAATCTTGTTTACGACCGGCGTCCTTTCGACGGACCCGGGCAGGTCTTCCAGATCACGCCGCTCAAGCCGGTGGCCAAGCTGCGCGAGGAGGCGCTTGCCGCCCGGCCACCGGTTGAAAAAGGCACATTTCGCGAGCCCGATTTGGTCCAGTTGAACCGGCTCGACCCCACGATCAAGCTCGATATCCGCTATGCCACGAGCCGGAATTTTCTGGACGCGCCGCTCTACCTTAAACCGCGCGCCTACATGCAGCGCCCTGCCGCAGAGGCCGTGGTGAGGGTATCGCAGCGCCTGCATGCGTTGGGCTACGGGCTGCTGATTCACGATTCATACCGGCCCTGGTATGTGACAAAAATGTTCTGGGAGGGCACGCCGCCAGAGAAGCGCATCTTTGTCGCCAATCCTGAGCAGGGGTCACGGCACAATCGCGGGTGCGCCGTGGACCTGACGCTCTACGACCTGAAGACCGGTGAGCCGGTTCGCATGACGGGCGGCTACGACGAGATGTCGGAGCGATCTTATCCGTTTTATCCCGGCGGCACCGCGCGCGAGCGCTGGCAGCGCGACCTGCTGCGGCGGGCGATGGAGGCGGAGGGCTTTACCGTCTACGAAGAAGAGTGGTGGCACTTCGACTACAAGGATTGGAAGCAGTACCCGATCCTGAACCTGACCTTCGAGCAGTTGGAAAACTCCCGTTCGTAATACTTGAGGAAGCTACGAGACGCCTCCACACAAAGGTCTGCCCCGAGGCGTTTTCCGATCCAGGCTAGCGGCAAACCGGAAGCATCGCAACGAATAGTAGCAACCGGATGCTTGATCGAACGGCGTTTGCGGAAATCTCCGTTCCCTGTGCCGTAAAAGTAAGGATACGAAATGGAGACACTTAGTCCGTGCTGCTTGCTCCAAGGCGTTTGGCTGCGGCCCGCTCCCGCGCTGCGTCCAATTCACGTCCCAGCTGAGCATAGGCATCGGCTAGAAACATGTGCGGCTCAGGCGCCTTGGGTTCGAGTGCGGCGGCCTTCTTCAACTTTGGGATAGCTCCCTTAAAATCTCCCGACAGCTCCAGAAATCGCCCCAGGATCAGGTAGCTTCCGAAGTGATCCGGCATGAATTCCAGCACCGTCTGGCACTCTTTGATTGTCTCCGGCACGCGGCTGGTATGCGCGTAAGCCGACTCCAGAAAAAGATGCGCCTCGGCAAAGCCCGGCACCTTGGCTACGGCGAACTCCAGTTCCGGCACCGCACCCGCGAAATCCCCAACTCCCATCAAACCTTTCGCCAATTGGAAATGCCTCGAGGCCGAATCCGTATCCAACTCCATCGCCTTGCGGAGCACAGGCACAGCCTTGTCGTACTCCATCATATCCAGAAAGCACTCGCCCAGCTCCGCATAAGTATTGGACACGCCGGGGGTCTGGGCCACCAGCTGTTGCAGCAGAGGGACAGCTTCGTCGGGGCGCCCACTCTGGCGTAAGGCATTGGCCTGGTGCGTCAAGTTGCTGATCTGGATCTCGTCCTTGGGATCGGCTCCCTGGTCACCGGCATCTGCCTTCGAAACGTTGCTGCGCCCTGAAACGTATCCAAGCGCGGCTAGTTTCTCGTGCGCCATCGGGTCCACCGCCGCCTTCGGTGCTTCGCGGTGGCTGCTCGTTTTCTGCCGGATGCCGTCGAGCCGGCTCGCCAGCGTATCCGCCGCTGCGGTCGACTCCGCCGCGAGATTGTGTTCCGCTTTCGCGTCCACAACCTCGTCATACAGTTCCCGCCGCGGCGCCTGTACATACAAATACTTTCCCGTTCGCAGCGATTGCAGTGCACTCCATCCAAATGCGGTGTGCGGATAATCCGTCTCCGCATAAGCCGGCCGATCGTGCGACGCGGCCACGGCCGCGTCGCCTCCCGCCTTCATCATCGTCGCGGTGGTAGTCAACTCAGTCGTCGCTGTCATCAGTCCCAGCAGCGACTCCCCTTGGACTTCGGCCGGCACGGCCACTCCCGCTGTCTGCAAGAGCGTCGGCATCACATCCACCAGTTCGACCCGACTGTCGACCCGAACCTCGGGCTGTTTCCCGGTCCGGCTCTTCGCCGTCCTTCCGTGCGGCAACTTGATCACCAGCGGCACCCGAATCGTCTCGTCATACAGAAAAATCCCATGTGTATCTTCACCGTGAGCTCCCAGCGATTCTCCGTGATCCGCCATTACGGCAATCACTGCGCCGTCGTACAACGCGTCCGCTTTCAACTGCTGCAGCAATTTCCCCACCGCCGCATCCTCGTACGCAATCTCTCCGTCATACGGCTCCGAGGCGTAGCGGCTCTTGTAGGGTTCCGGCGGATCGTACGGGTCGTGGGCATCATACAAATGCACCCAGATAAAGAACGGTCCTGTCGGGTGTTGTGTCAACCAAGCCAGGGCACGTGCCACGACTTCGTCCCCACGGCGCTCGATCGTCTGGAAGCGGCCCTTCTGCCGGAGTTCTTCAGGGTGGAAGCCAGCGTTATAGGTGTCAAACCCACGGTCGAAGCCCGGCGCGTAGTTTGTAGCTGGGTCGAGAACCGTCGAGCCGACAAAAGCCGCAGTGTGATATCCATGAGCGTGCAAAATGTCGGGAGCATAGGGCAGATCCTTCGCCAGTGGCACACGAAAATCGTTTACCTGGTGGAACTGTGGATACGTACCGGTGAGAATCGTCGCGTGTGAGGTCGGCGTTAGCGGAGCCTGCGCATAGGCGTGCGTAAATACCGCCGCTTGCCATGCCAGTTCGTCCAGGTTCGGCGTTAGCCCGCGCTCGGAGCCCAGAAACCCCATCCGGTCCGCGCGCGTCGTGTCGAGCGTGATCAGCACAATGTTTGGCAAAGCAAGGTTCGCCGGAGCAGCCTTGGGCGGAGCAGTGTGCGCCGGTGCGCTATTCGTCGGAACTGTGCCGGGCGGCCCAACCGCTGCAGCAAGCGCGCTTCCGATCAGCCCGAAAACGCACAGCCACTCACGAATTAGCGACATGGGAAAAAGTTATCATTCGATAACATGGCAAAATCTTGTTACTCGGACCTCGTGGCCCGTCAGCATTACAGCCCGGTGAGTCCTCTCCGGAGGAAACTCCCCGACTCACTCTTCTCTGGTTGACTCTTGGGCAGATTGCTTCAGGCGATCGGCTTTGGACCGCTCCTGCGCCGCATCTTCTTTGCGTCCCAACTGATCGTAAACCTCGGCCAGAGCAATATGTGGCTCGGCTCTTTGGGGTCGCAGCGCAGCCGCCTTCTCCAGTTTCGGCAATGCCGCCTCAGGGTCGCCCGACTTCGCCAGATATCGCCCCAG
>Ga0181518_10005776_pt1 | contig 10583 bp, 9 predicted proteins | sample PEATcosm2014_Bin_28_FD_119751 | JGI IMG/M metagenome (GOLD analysis project Ga0181518, IMG submission 119751) | Peatland microbial communities from MTU Mesocosm Facility, Houghton, MI, USA - PEATcosm2014_Bin01_60_metaG | ecosystem: Environmental > Terrestrial > Soil > Wetlands > Peat | place... | reverse complement strand
GTGCCGACAAGCTGGCCAAGTTCAAGACGCCGAAGTCGATCGACTTCACCAACGAGATGCCGCGGGACCCCAACGGGAAGCTGTACAAGCGCAAGCTGCGCGATCCCTACTGGGAAGGGGTGCAGCGGGCCCTCTGAGCTCGCCTACCCCGAGGTCCACGGCCGACCTCACGTCGAGGTTCGCGCACGCACGTTCCGCCTACCATTGACCCGTGACTCGCCGGGAGGGCCTGGGCATCGACCAGGAGTACCTGCGGGAGCATCAGTACAAAGACGCGAGATCGCCCTGCACGCCAAGTACTCCAGGGCGGACGAGCCCTGGTACCTGTGGCTGGCGGGACGCATCGAGTGGCCCGCGGGCAGTGAGGTGCTCGAGGTCGGCTGCGGGTCCGATGCGCTCTGGGTCAACATTGCGTCACTGCTCCCCGACCTCCGGCTCACACTGACCGATCTGTCCGATGGCATGGTGGAGGCGGCCATTCGCGCCGTGGCCGTTCTGCACTGCATTGAGATCGTGGAGGCCCGCGCGTGCGACGTGCAGGAGCTGCCGTTCGCGGATGGCGCGTTCGACGTCGTCGTGGCGAACCACATGCTGTACCACGTGCCAGACCCGGCACGGGCCGCCGCAGAGTTCGCCCGGGTACTGCGCCCCGACGGCGCGCTGATGGCGGCGACCAACGGGCCCCGGCACCTCGATACCATCGCGGACCTATTGCGTCGGGGGTTGGGCTGGTCCTCCCTGGACTTCGGGGACCGGCGGTTCGGGACATCGAACGGCGCGGCCATCCTCGGCACCGGCTTCGGCTCCGTCGAGTGGCAGCACCACCCTTCCACGGTGGTCTGTACCGATCCCGACGACGTGTTCGCCTTCATTGCGTCAACAACGGCGGGGCAAGAGGCATCGCCCGAGCAGCGCCTGTCCCTGAAAGGCGCCATCGAAGAGTGCTTCCGCCGAGGCAACGGGGCCCTTACCGTGACGACGGAGGCCGGTTGCTTCGTCGCCTGGGACCGGTCGCGGTCACGCGGTCGGGTGACCGAGCGAGTCCTCGGGTTCCACGGTCGTCTCGGCCTCCCGGCGCTTCCACAGCGATGCATTGGCGGCAATTGAAGCGGTGAGCAGTCGACCGGCGAAATAGGTCCAGAGCAGCAGCGCGAGCGCGATCCCGATCGCACCATAAAGGGAGGATTTCCGCGACACCTCGTGCGCGACGTAGGTGAGCGTGAGCAGGTGCAACAGTCCCACACCCAGGCCGACCATGACGGCTCCCGGGAGGAGCGCCCACCATTCGCAGTCCTCGCGCGGCATCCACCACGAGGCCAGGTACCAGGCGCTGGCCGACGCGACGACGGTCAGGAGGAGACCGACCAACCGTAGCCCAATCGATTGCGAGCCCAGCCAGGCCACAAGGTCAGCGAGGCCGAAGAGAACGGTGATGATTCCGACGAGGATCAGCGCAGCCCACAGTGACGGGCTCCGGGAAGGCCGGACCCCCCAGATCAACCGGTGGACGATCCAGAGCACCCTGATGAGTGAGCGGGCGGTGAAGGCCAACGCGATACCTCCGAGGACCAGCGCCACAATGCGATTGGTCAGGGACATGGTGCTCGTGCTGGTGACCGCACTGGCGAGGAGGCCGCTGATGCCGGCCGACTGCGCGGCATCCTTGGGGCTCTGGCTGGCGGCCGTCGACGCCAGCCCGAAACCGGTGACCATGACGAAGGCATAGGGGACGAGGAACATAAAGAGTCGAAAGGCCACCGCCGCCGCGAGCACGCCTCCCCCGCTCTGTGCGTCGCGCTCGACCGCCCCGAAAGCGGTGTCGATGGATGCCGAATCGGCCCGTCGGGCCTCGATGACCGCCCTGGTGCGCTGCGCCGTACTACGGAGACGCTCCATCCGAGTGGTGGCCACGGCGCTCCCGGATGAGCCGGTCACCTCTGGCGACGCGGGACCGTCTTCCCTGCTCTGCCCCGTGTCGTCATCGGTGGCCATGTCGCATTCTTGACCAGTGGCGATGGGGACAGTGGCACCCTCATTCCATGGGGAGTGAGGCGCCATCCCCATGCGAACCTTCGGGCTAGGGCCACGTCGCTCCAATGGCCTGGCCGATCGGATCACCCAAAGATCTAGACCGCTGCATTGTTCTGATCGAGCCAGGCTTTCCATCCGCCCAGAACCTCGTGCGGCCTATAGGCCGACCGCCTCTGGCGAACAGCAGGAGGATGACCGGGATGACGTTGATCGGCGAGATGGCCACCACCGATGCGAGCGGAGGTATCTCTCCTACGACGACCTTCACCGATGGCCCCTCGAGTTCGTGCGAGGCGACCCTAATCGTGAGAGGACGTCATGGGGGACGATGTCGACGCTCCCAGTCTGCCGTAGTATTTCCACCTCCTCGGCTTCGATGGAGGGACGGTGAAAATGGATGTCCGCTCAGCGAGGGATGTAGCCCCCGTCATCGAACACGCCGGAACGGTGCCGGTCTGGTGGCTCTTTCAGCCAGGCGAGCTCAGGGACGCGACGAGGGGTGGGTTCCTGGAGCTTGTCAGTGAGTGGGAGGTTGCCGGCGGAGGGATCGTCGACCCACATTCGCATCCCACTCACGAGTTCTACTACATCATTTCTGGACGCGGCATCATGAAGATCGCGGATGAGGAACAGGAAGTCGGTCAGGGTGATCTGATCAGGATCCCCCCGGATGTAGTGCACAGTATCCGGCCGCTGACGGCCAACTCGGGGCTCCGCGGGCTGGCGTTCGCCGTCGGGATCGAAGGAGCGGGACCGGTCGACTACACGAATTGATACACGGGTCTTGCGTTCCCCGTCGTGGTCACGCCCACGCTTCACAACGCCGCGTGAGTGGGACGGTTCGACACGTCGGAGAGACCTGTCACATGCCCCAGCTGATCGCTTGCCGGCGGTCACAGTCCTGAGCTCTTCGGAGTGCCTCCGGTATGAGTTGCAGCAGGCTTCGCTTGTATGCCTAGGAGTTCGCTGAGGTTGTCGCGTTGACCCCTTGAGGACGCAGCACTTCGGGGATACGCCGACGGAGTCGATGGTGGGATATTCGGAGACAGCCTGCTGACCGCCCCGATGCCAACCACCGCTGTTCTGCAGAGGTCGGTCAGCTCTGATTGTTCAAACGGGAGTAGGCCCGACACGGTTCGCCCCGCAAAGCGCCGCATGCCGACACCGTGGAGCTCGGTACGACGCCCCGCACCTCGTTGACGACGAGTGACGAACCCCCGACACCCCCGAGTGCCACGGTGTCGACCACCGAGTTGTGAGTCGCCGGTGTGTCGAAGGTCCATGACGGACGATCCCCTCCGGGTGCGGAGATGACGATACGGAGACGGGTGCCGGGCCGGAACGTATGGGCGATGGGGTCCACGGGTATGCGTAGGACCGTGAAACGCCCTCTTGGCAGGCTGCGACGATCCGATGCCAGGTAGGTTGGTACGGGGTCGAGGAGGGTCGAGACGGACGACAAGGTGCGGTCGCTGCTGCGCAGGAAGCCCGATGTGACGTAGTCCTCCTCTGTCTCGCCGGGACGGACCTCGGTGACGGTCACCTGGAGATCGGTGACGCGCGCCGTCGACTTCAGCATCAGATTGAGGCTTGCGGGACCGACGATTGTCGTTGCCTTGGCGAAGACGGGGGTCTCGAACGCGACACCGTTGGCTGCCGGAACGGTCGTCCAGTCATAGGGCGGCTGGGCGGCCCACGCGTTCGCGGAGGAGGGCAGGTCATCTGCCGGTCGGACGGCCGGGTTGGGCCGGAAGGCCGCCGTGGACGACGTGTTCGGGGTCCCCGTTTCGAGCGTGCCGCCGGGACCGAGGTTGTAGCGGACGATGGTCCCCGAGGGCGGCCACGTCGAGAATCCGGCCTCGTACGTGGGCTGAAGGGCTCCGGGCCCGAGGCTGCCGCCACCGTTGTCGAAGAGCACCCGGACGCGCGGATCGTCCTCGGAGATCGCCCCCTTGGCCGCAGCGAGCGAGGGCTCCGTCGTGAAACGGACGGCGGGAGGTGCGACGGACTTCGCTCCGTTCGTGAGATTCGCGTACAGCAGGGGTGCGAGCACATCGAGCGCCGGGGACGGGCTGGGAACACGCCCCGCCACGTAGATGTCGAGGAACTCCAGCCACCGCGAGATCGTGTCAGGCCCGAGAGAGTCGGTGTGGGTCCCGTTCATCATCGTGACGTAAACGTTGTTGTCGTGCTTCAAGGCGGTGATGAGAGCGGGCCACTGGGGGCCCACCTCTTCGTCCTCGAGTGCGCCGACCAGGAAGACGGGCACCATGATGTGCGAGGCCCACACCTCGGGCGAGCGCTGGTCGAACAGCGACGGCACCCTGGCCAGGTTCGGGCTCACGAGCGATGCGAGGCTCTGGGCCTGCAGATGAAGGCGCTGGTTGGCCAGGCAGGTCTGGTCCCCGGCGGCAATCTCGGCCGCAGCCCACGGCTGGCCGCCCTGCGGCGCGGGCTCGGCGTCCGAGACGCGCTGGGCAATCCAGCTGGCGGCGAACCCGTCGTTGTAGATCCCTCCGGGGTAGCCGGTCGAGTACAGGTCGTCGGTGGGGCTGAGGGGCGTGATGGCAGCCAGGTCCGGAGGGTCCGTGCCCGCCACCACGAGCTGGGAGAACCCCGAGTAGGAGATCCCGACCATGCCGACCTTGTGGTGCAGCACCCAAGGCTGCGTCCCCACGGTCTGAACGATGTCGTAGCCGTCGTAGTCCGACGGCAGGCCGAATAGGTCGAAGGCCCCGCCCGAGCATCCGGTGCCTCGCATCTGGACGCTCACAGTGGCGAAGCCGAGTAGCGGGGCGATCACGGAGCCGACCACGGTCGAGGTGTCGGGGAGCAGCGGATCATTCGATGGGTCGCTCCCCTCCAGCGCGTTGATCAAGCTGTGAGGAGCGGCCACCGCGTAACCGGAGTACTCGATCACCGTGGGAAACGGGCCATCGGCCAGGGTCTTCCCCGGCGGAAGGCGTACGGTGGCCGCCAGCAAGATCCCGTCGCGCATCCGCACATAGTTGAGACCTGCGTGAAGATGCTGGGAGGAATAGAACGACGTGCTGGGCGTCGAAGACGTGGAGAGAACCGAGAAGGCCGCTGAGGTGCGCACGCTCGCTCCGGTACTTTCTTCGAAGCGATACCCAGAACCCGGGGTGAGATTGCGCACTATGAGGCTGCCGAGCCGGTCGACCACCCCGGCTCCCACCTTGGTCCCCGCTCCATTCACGACCGTCAGGCGGGAGCCCGGAGTGGCGCCGAGGACGTATGCCTCCTCGATCGATCCGTGGCCCCGAAACGGCAACGGAGCCATAGAACCAGCGGACGCGCCATTGGACAAGAAGGTGCAAGGGGCGGTCAGTACGACAAATGCGCACACGCCGAGTGCAACCCGCTGAATGATGGCGATCAATCCCATCCCGTCATTAGACACGATTTGTCCACTTGGGGTGCCCCAGAAATAATCAGTTGCGGACTGGCTGGTGGCTGGCCCAGTACGCCGGGCTGGAGTCACCGGCTCCTCCGTCTACGATTCCCACACCACCCCAACCTGGCCATTCGGGTTGACCATGAGGATGGCCGACACGGTGGTGAAGGTGTTGCCTACGTTCGTGTCGACGTAAATCGCACCGCTGGGTGCAACCGCGATGCCGTCGCCCCCGATAAAGACGTCTTCGTGGCCGGCGCTTGAGCCCAGAGCGGCATTGAGTCCGGGGGTAGGGACGTTTGTGAGCGCCCCTGTCGGACGGAATAGGGAGAGCCCGCGTCCGGAGACAAGGGCTACTGAACCGCCAGGGACGGGAGCCAGTGATCCCCAAGATCCATCACCACGGAAGTTCTCGATGAAGCGGAGCTTTCCCGATGCTGTTCTCTCGTAGAGGCCCCACCCGCCTCCTCCGGCATCGAGGAGATCCCCCCTCCCGTCGAATGCGATACGGCTGGAATTTGCGAAGTCGAGCTGCACGGCCGGATTGGCATAGACGCCGGCCCAATCCTTCGGGGGTCGTATATCTTTCCCGACCACCCATTGGAGCTGCCCGTTGCGCCCCAAGCGGTAGACGGGGCCAGCGGCAACGTAGAGATCGCCGCCCGGACCGATCGCCAGGCCGGTCACGGTGAACTGCTTGCTCAACGAGACCTCGCGAGCCAGCAAGGCTCCTTGAGCGATGGCCCTGGAACCACCCCCGATGACGGTCTCGATCACCCCGTCGGGGAGCACTTCACGCACCCGGCCGTTCGAGGTGTCTGCGAAGTACACCGTTCCATTCCTCGCCACGGCAATGCCCGAATCGCTCTCGACGTCGATCGCTGCGTCAATGGCCTGGCCTCCGTCGCCGGAGAAGCCGCGCCGCCCGCCGCCGGCGACGACCTGGAACTGACCATCTGACGTGAGTCGCAAGACCTCGTCTCTGCCGCTGTCGATCACGTAGAGGGTCCCGTCGGGAGCGATGGCCATGCCGTTAGGGTGCTCCGGGACGACGATCGGTCCAGCCGCGACGACCGCGGTGACGTGGGAGGCGAGAGTCAGCCGGGCCTGACCTGACGACCTCGTCGCACTGAGCACCAAACAAACAACAAGCAGTACGCCCATGGCGACAAGACGGACGTGGCGCGAACCAGCACCATCGTTCGCGATCCGACCTCTGACCACCCAGACCATCGCATTGACGTTACGTGGTCCTCCTCTACCTCTACCTGCCATGGGTGTCCGCGGCTTGGATGGCAAACCCAGCGGCACTTGAGGACGACGTAGAGCCGGTTGACCGCAGCTCCAGGTAGGATCGCCACGGTGGGGATGACCCCCATTTCAAAGCCTCGGGACTAAGGAAGAGAAGCGGGTATGAACAAGAGCGGGTCGCCGGAAAGCAAGTCTCCTTCGCAGCTGATAGACGCGAGAATCGAGGAGCTAGGCGACTGGCGGGGCAAGATGCTCAGCCGGCTCCGTACCTTGGTCAAGGAAGCCGATCCCGAAGTCGTCGAGGAGTGGAAGTGGAGAGGGGTTCCGGTGTGGTATCACGACGGAATGATCTGCACAGGCGAGACTTACAAGAACGTCGTGAAGATGACCTTTGCCAAAGGGGCGGCTCTGAAGGACCCTTCGGGCCTCTTCAACTCCAGTCTTGAAGGGAACACAAGGCGTGCCATCGACTTCCACGAAGGCGAGAAGATAGACGAGGCGGCGTTGAAGACCCTCGTTCGCGCCGCCGTGACCCTGAACAAGTCCAAAAGCTAAAGACCACGACGACCTGGATTGGTGGTCCCCCGATGGAATCGGCGGGCTTCGACTCGCTGATGAACGCTACGGATCGTTGATGGGACGGGCTGTGGGAACAGCCGCCCGGTACATGTCACGGGAGGCCGACAGGATGGGCGGGGCAAAGCCGGCACCCGGACCCGGCGACGACATTCTCCAGGGACATCCGGGGAGGATTGAGGCACGTTCCGCCGGAACGTTAGGGTCGAGGCCATGAACTTCTGGGTCACATACCCGCTGACGACGCATCCGTACAATCCCGAATTCGTCACTAAGGCGGGGCTCACTCGATTCTGCGCGGCCGCAGAGGCCGCCGGGTTTGCCGGCATCGGGTTCACGGACCACCCGGCCCCTACGGAGCGATGGCTGAAGGCCGGAGGGCACGATGCCCTCGACCCCTTCGCCGCGCTCTCGTTCTGTGCCGCGGTGACCGACACCATGCGCCTGATCCCCAACATCGTGGTGCTGCCGTACCGCAATCCGTTCCTGGTGGCCAAGGCGGTGGCGACCATCGACGCACTTTCCGGGGGTCGGTTCACGCTGTCGGTGGCCACCGGCTATCTGCGCGGTGAGTACCAGGCACTGGGAGTCGACTTCGATCAGCGCAATGCACTCTTCGACGAGGCCATCGAGGTCATCCAGGGCATCTGGAGCGAGAACGACTTCATACACGAGGGTTCGACGTTCACCGCCAAGGGTCAGACCGCCAACCCCAAGCCCGATCCACATCCACCGATCTGGATCGGGGGGAACAGCCGGCAGTCCCGCCGCCGGGTGGCCCGCTACGGCAACGGATGGAACCCCTTCCCCGCACCGAGGGTCCTGTCGCAGACGACCAAGACGCCGCCTCTCGAGTCGGTGGACGACCTTCGCCTCATGCTCGACGAGCTGTGGCAGTACGTCGACGAGGCCGGGCGGGACCGGGCCGACATCGACGTGTCGTTCGGCTCCAACGAGGGCGGGGACCCCGGGAGCGACCGCTTCAACCCTGACGCTCAGTTGGCGGCGCTGGAGGAGTTGGCCCAGCTCGGGGTCACCTGGTCGGGAGTCGGCGTGCCGGGAGATTCACTCGAGCATGCCGTCGAGGCGCTCGAGCGCTTCGGCAAATCGGTGATCCGCTGACCCGCGACCGGAGTCAGTGACGCTTGCGCCTGTCGTGCCGTGACTGCGCCCTCTGCATCTTGCGATTGCGACGCGACGAGCTGCTGGACGAGTGATTCGACGCGTGGCTCGATGAGCCGCCGTGGGTGACCGGCTCTTCCTCGTATTCGAGGTTCCTTCGGCGCCGCGTCACGGTCGAGGCGAACGCGAAGATGAGGACGACGGCGAGAAGACTGAAGATCAGAACGTAGAACATGGCCCATTAGAGCATGCACGCTCAGGCCGGCGGGGTCCTCGGAGAGGGACCGGCCGGGCTTTCTGCGCCCTCGGCCACCATGCGCCGCCACGCCGGGTCAACCAGCGGCGCCTCGGCGCCACCATCGGCGTTGCCCGACACGATGCCCAGCATCTGGCCCGGCAGCACCTCGATGAAGATCCCGTCGGCCTCGGCCGTGAGCTCGCCCTCGTGGTAGATGCCGCCCCAGGTGTAGATCTTGCGGCCCTCGCGGCCGGTGTAACGCGCCAGCAGATCCAGGGGCGCCAGCAGCGGCGTCGGCCGGTTGTAGCGCACCTTCAGCGTGCCCGTCATGCCGGCCTGTCCCACGACGATGTTGGCCAGCCCGAGCAGCTCGTCGAAGAGCTCCGCGATCGCGCCGCCGTGCACGCACGTCGGCGGCCCCTCGTACTGGAAGCCGAAGGTGACTCTGCCCCTCACCTCGCGCAAGCCGCCCTCGCCCACCACGGCCCACACGTCGACCGGCGGCGCGATGGGGTTGGCGAAACCGACCATCGGGCTGGTGGGGAAGTGGTCCTGGGGATTCCCGCTCGGGAACGGTTGGGGACGGGACCGCCTCTCCCCCGGCGCCGCCGACTCCAGGCGATCCGCCAGGGCGGCCAATTCCTCCGCAGCGTCGGAGAGGTCCCCTTCGTTGATCGGCTGGCCGGTGATCACCGCGCTGATGCGGCGCATCGCCGCCGCCGCGCTGTTCAGCGGCTCGTCGCCCGTCGATTCTGCCGCGCCGTCGACGCCCGGGAACCCTTCCCCGGGCCCGATCCTGCCAGCGGTGTCGCTCACGTACGGGTGTAGTTGGGCGGGCGTTTCTCGGCGAAGGCCCTCTGCCCTTCGGCGGCGTCGTTCGATGAGAACACTGGCCAGCCGATCTCGAGCTCGCGGGCCAGTCCGTCGGCCTCGGACATGCCCTCGGTCTCGCGCACGCTCCGCTTGATCGCCTCCACCGCCAACGGTCCGTTCGCCCCGATCACGGCGGCGATCTCGAGCGCCTTCTCCAGCGCCGTCCCCGCGGGCACGACGTGGCCGATCAACCCGATGCGCAGGGCCTCGTCCGCCGGAACCTCACGCGCTGTCAGGAGGAGCTCCATGGCGAGGGTGTAGGGGATCTGGCGGCGCAGCCGAACCGTCGAGCCGCCGAGGGGGAACAGGCCGCGCTTGGCCTCGAAGACCCCGAAGACGGCGGTCTCCCCCGCGACCCGGATGTCGGTGGCCTGCAGGATCTCGGTCCCGCCGGCGACTGCCCACCCCTCCACGGCGGCGATCAGGGGCTTACGCAGGTCGTAGTGACGCAGAAGCGCCTTCCAGTGCAGGTCGGGGTCCTCCTGCATGCGATGCTGGTACTTCTCGGCGTCGCTGCCGCCCATCGCTTTGAGGTCCATGCCGGCGCAGAACGTCCCCCCGGCGCCGGTGAGGATGGCGCAGCGGATGTCGTCGTCGTTGTCGATCTCCTCCCAAGCGTCCTTCATGCCGACCAGCATGGGGAGGCTCAGCGCGTTCTTCGCCTCGGGCCGGTTCATCGTCACGATGGCCGTCGCGCCGTCGCGCTCGAAGGTCAGGTGCTCAGTCGAAACCACGGTCCCCTCCAGAGGTAGGCGCCGAAATCGGATTGGATGGTGGAGCGGAAGTGTCTAGAGCCGCTCGATGATGGTGCCGGTCGCCAGCGCGCCGCCGCAGCACATCGACACGAGGCCGTAGGTGGCGTCGCGCCGCTCGAGCTCGTGCAGAATCGTGGTGATCAGCCGGCTCCCCGTCGCCCCGACCGGATGGCCGATGGCGATGGCGCCGCCGTTGACGTTCACCTTGTCCATGTCGGCATGGTGCACCTTGGCCCAGCTCATGACGACCGATGCGAAGGCCTCGTTCACCTCGAACAGGTCGATGTCCTTCATGGTCATGCCGGCCTTGGCCAGCACCTTG
>Ga0181518_10005769_pt1 | contig 10592 bp, 10 predicted proteins | sample PEATcosm2014_Bin_28_FD_119751 | JGI IMG/M metagenome (GOLD analysis project Ga0181518, IMG submission 119751) | Peatland microbial communities from MTU Mesocosm Facility, Houghton, MI, USA - PEATcosm2014_Bin01_60_metaG | ecosystem: Environmental > Terrestrial > Soil > Wetlands > Peat | place... | reverse complement strand
CCTCAGTCAACCGACAACACCGGTTCTGCCGGCTACCACTTAGTCGAACGGAGACAAGAAAACCGGCGACGGCATGCTCGCAGATGAAAAGGCGTTCCGTTGAGGGACTTTTTCAACACCCACTCTCGATAGCACTCAACACCCCAGAATCGATCACTTATTTGGCGAGTCGTTCGCCACTTGGAACTGAGCCATTATCTGACTTTTTTATCCGGCGACAACCAGAAATTCACCGGGTTGTAACCTGCCTTGTTTCGCCGCGAATTATGCTTTATCTGGAATTGTGTGCCAGACTCTGGAGTGATGTTGCTTGCGTCCACCAGGGCGGGTCCGGCATACAATGAAGCAGGGTGATTTTGCTTATGAGCACAGCCAGCGTGAAAACACCTGCACCTGAACCCTCGCACGCGGTTCTGGTGCAGCGAACCGTGGAAGCCTGCGAACTGGCGCGCGAGGCCGCGGCCATTGCGGCCGAGGGCATTGCTACCGGCTCCATGTCCCGCCTGGGCGACATCCGGCAGTGCGAGAAGGAACTAGATGCCATTGACCTGGAAGTCGACTCCGGCGTGACCGCGACTATCACGCGCGTGCCGGAGGCCGAAACCCGGCAACTGCTGGCGTGCATGAAGGTCATGATCGGACTGGAGCGCATCGGCGACTTGCTCTTGAGTTTTGCCACCAGCGCGCAAGCTGCGGGCGGCCGTCTCGACTCGCAGGATACTCGCGATTTGACCCAGATGGCCACGGTCCTGGAAAAAATGCTGGCTGATGTCGGCCATTCCTTTTCCCAGCGGGACGTCAAGAAAGCCATCGACGTGCTCCGCGCCGATGCCGAGATGGACCGGCTGCGCAATATCATCTTCCTGCGCCACATCGAGAATCCGGAGAACATCGCGCATCACGCGAGCCTGCAGATTATTTTCATGACGCAATCTCTCGAACGCGCCGGCGACCACGCCAAGAACCTGGCGGAAGAAGTTTGCCACTTTGTCAGCGGACGCAGTATCCGCCACCTGCTTATGGCCTATGACAAGCCTAAAGAGCAGATGTTTATCGAATGGCTGCGGCACAAGGACGAAAAAGCGCAGTAACGCGCGCATCGCTCCTTGTTCCGTTTCGGTTTTCTTCTCCGCATCTGAACCCCCAGTCCGCACCCCCGGCGCTTGACAGCCGGAGTCTCCGAGGCGAGACTCGGTTCAGCCCTTTTGGTGTCATCTTTGGCCGTTTGATTGCCAACAATTGGCTTGCTAAAAAGTAGCTTGGACAGCAACTTCCAATGCACGGATCCGCCCCATCCGAAGATCGATTTCCGTCCGCGAGCAGGGAGGAGACGATCGCGGGGACGGATCCATCTGCAGTTGGCGGATCCGGCGCGGCTGGCAATCCGTCCAATGGGAGCCGTGCGTTGGCAGAAACGGAGTTGGACTCCGCGCTCCAGTTGTTAGTGGAACGCGCGCAGTACATCACCGGCGCCACTGGAACCGCACTCGCTCTGCCCCAGGGTGAGGAGATGGTTTGCCGCGCCAGCGCTGGCGCTTCCGCGCCGGCCGTCGGAGCGCGGCTGCAGGTGCGGTCCGGATTGACTGGCGAAAGCATTTCCCGGCGCCAGTTGCTGCGCTGCGACAACGCGGAAACCGACGCGCGCGTGAATCTGGAAGCTTGCCGGGCGCTGGGCATTGCATCGATCGTCGTATTGCCATTGCTGCGGCGCGACGGCGAGGTTCGCGGTCTGTTCGAATTGTTTTCCGATCATCCCTACGCTTTCGAAGAGCGCGATCTGGTCGCACTCGAGCGCATGGCCGACCTTACATTGACGGCCCTCGATCTGGCGGAGCGGAGCCAGAACTCCGAAGCCGCGCCAGCGCCGAGACGAGAGCTGGAAGGAGCCGTTGAGTCTTCCACGGCAAGCGGCGCGCCGCAGGCTTCGGCGATTCCCTTTGACGTTCCCCTTGGCGCTCCCCTTGACCCGGAGTCCGGTGCGCCGTCAGTCCTTTCTGGCGAGCCCGCTGTAATTTCATCGTCGCCGCCAGTAGCAGCGGCAGAGCCATTGTCCGTGCCGGCGGCAGAGCTAGCTCCCGCTGCCGTCCCCGAGGCGATGCTCCGCGTGCAAAAATGCGCTTCCTGCGGATTCCCGGTTTCCGAGGGCAGAGCGCTCTGCCTCGATTGTGAGAAGAAGGATAGCGAGAAAAAAGATTCCGAGAAGAAGCAGCGTGAGTGGGAGCATCGACAGATTGAGCAACGCCAAATCGAGTTAGACCAGATCGAGCAACGAGAGACCAGGCAACCCGAGCCGGAGCCTGACGCGCCGTCTGACACTCTTGGCGCTTCCGCGTCGCCCATGCCGGAGGAATTCGTGCCCGCCTTCCTCGCAAACGCAGTGCCCGTAAACGAATCGTGGCTGGCGTGGCTGGCGAACCACGTCAATCTGCTGGCCGTCGCCGTGTTGATTCTGGGGATACTGGTCGCCGTCGTGGTGTTTCGATAGCCGAGTTCGATAACCACTCATGCACTTGCAGATGCCTGTTGCCTTGACAACTTGCCGGTCAAACCCATACTCTGCGCTTGATCCCCTGTTCCGGACAAAGGTGCCCAAGCATGAAGAATGTGTACGAAGTTTTACGTCAGAAAGAACTTGAACTGACCAGGCTGGAAAAAGAAGTTGAGGCCTTACGCGTCGCCGCCCCGCTGCTTTCGGATGAAAAGGAGCCGCTCACTGAAGCGCCCAAACCGAGCTTAACTGCCACCGCGCCTCCACAGCCGGTGCGGATACCGCCAGTGGTTGCCGCCCAGGGTGGGAATGCACAGGCGCGCGTCGGGGGCTGGGAAGATGCAGCCAAGCGCTGGCCGTAAGCTGGAGTCACTATCTTAGGCTCGGCGAAAGGCAGACGGGGCAAGCCCCGTCTCTAAAGCGACGAGCGTACACGACGAACGTGCACGGACAGATTTCAGTCCAGTGTCGTAAACGCCAGCGCCAACAGCGTCTTCTGCTCGACCTCGTGCGCTTTCGCCGAACCGGTAGCCGGACTGGCGCTGGCGGAACGTTTCACCGAATGCACCGGACGGTCACCTGCGATGTGCCTTAAGCGCGGCAGCATATAGAAAAGCGCGCCCATGTTGGCCGGCTCTTCCTGCACCCACACGATATCTCGCGCGGTGCTATGACGCTCCAGTTCGGCGGCCAGTTCCGTCTCGGGGAACGGATACATCTGCTCGAGGAAAACAATGGCGGTGCTCATTTCGTTGTTGTTGTCCTTGTCTTTTTCCCTGCGCTTTTGCCGTTCCGTGCGCAGTTCGTGCCCGATTTTTCCGGTGCAGATAAGAATCCGTTTGGCATCCTGCGCTTCCGTGTCCGGAATCACCGGTAGAAAGTTCTGGTGTGTCAGATCTTCCAGCGGAGACAGCGCATCCGGATGCCGCAGCATGCTCTTCGGGGTGAACACTATCAGCGGCTTCCTCCACTTGCGCAGCGCCTGCCGGCGCAGCAGATGGAAATACTGGCCGGCATTCGAAGGCTGGCAAATCTGGATGTTGTCGCGCGCCGCCAGTTGTAAAAACCGCTCGATGCGCGCGCTCGAATGCTCCGGACCCTGGCCTTCGTAGCCGTGGGGCAGCAGCAGAACCAGGCCTGACAGCAGGTTCCATTTGTCCTCGCCGGCGCACACAAACTGATCGATCACGGCCTGCGCCACGTTCGCAAAATCGCCGAACTGCGCCTCCCACAACACCAGCGCTTCGGGATAATCGCGGCTGTAGCCGTATTCAAATCCCATCACGCCGGCTTCCGACAGCGTCGAGTTGTAGATGTCGCACGCGGCTTGTCCCGGCGCAATGTGGCGCAGGGGAACGTATTCCGTTTCATCCTGTATGTCGAGCAGCACCGAGTGGCGCTGATTGAAGGTCGCGCGCCGTGTGTCCTGCCCGCTCAGACGCACCGGAATCCCCTGTTTCACCAGGCTCGCAAACGCCAGAGCCTCGGCCATGCCATAATCCAACGGCTTCTTGCCCCTGCCCATTTCCTGCCGCTGCTCCAGCAACTTCTTCACCTTGGGATGAATGTGGAAACCCTCCGGATACGTGGTCAAACGCTCCGTGAGTTCCGCCAATTCCTTACGCGCGATGCCGGTGGGCTGCTCGTAATCCGGTTTATAACGGCCTCCGAAATAGTCGTCCCAGTAGTTTGGCAGATCGCGCATGAGCTGTTTTTTGGTGAACTTCGTCGCGCTCTTCTGGGCGGCCTCGTACTCTGCCTTGACCGTCTGCACTCGCTCTTCGATGTTGTCATCATCCAAGGCGATTTGTTTGGCGTAAATCCGATAGAGCGGCGGATGCTCTTTGATCGCTTTATACATCAGCGGCTGCGTCACCGTGGGGTCGTCCACTTCGCTGTGACCGTGGCGCCGGTAGCCGATCAGATCCACGACCACGTCGGTGCCAAACTTGTAGCGGTACTCGGTGGCGATGCGGGCGATCCGCATCACCGCATCCACGTCTTCGCCATTCACGTGAAAGATCGGAATCGCCTGCCGCCGCGCCAGTTGAGCGGAGAAGCGCGAGGAATGCTCCTCGCGCGCATTGGTGGTGAACCCGATCAGGTTGTTTACGATTATGTGGATCGTTCCGCCCACGGTGTAACCGCCCAGGTCCGCATAATTCAGCGTTTCGGCCGTGACGCCTTGCCCCGCGAACGCGGCGTCGCCGTGCACCAGCACCGGCAGATACTTTGCCTTGCCGCCTTCACCGGCGCGATCCTGCTTGGCGCGAGTGCGTCCCACCGTCACTGGATCGACGGCTTCGAGATGGCTGGGGTTCGACGCAAGGTGAATATGGATTTTCTTTCCGCTCTTCGTGATGTACTCGCCGGTCGCGCCCATGTGGTACTTCACGTCGCCCGACCCCAATACGCTGCGTGGATCCACATCCTCAAACTCGGCAAACACTTGCTCCGGCGGGCGCCGGGCTATATGGATGATGACGTTCAGCCGGCCGCGATGGCTCATGCCCATTACCAGTTCCACCGCACCGCGCTCGCCGGCCACGTCCAGAACGTGATCCATCGCCGGCAACAAAGACGTGTTGCCTTCGAGCGAAAACCGTTTGTTGCCCAGATAGCGCTGCTGCAGCGTTTGCTCAAACAGGTCGGCGCGCACCAGCAGGTCGAGCGCGCGGGCGTGATTGATGTCGGTGTCGACCGCAGGCGGTTCCGCCTCGATCTGGTCTTGAATCCAGCGCCGGCGCTCCGGGTCGGCTATGTGCATGAACTCCACGCCTACGCTTCCGCAATAAATGCGCCGCGCTTCCCGCGCCCATTCGTTGTCGATATCGAGGTCCGGATGCGGTTGCGGAGGCAGCAGGCCGAGGGGGTTCAGTTCGGCCTCCAGGTATCCAAATTGCCGGAACAGCCCGAACACACGTTCGCGTTCGTAGTCTTCGATGATGGCAGGAGCCGCGCCCCCGCTAGTATCCCGAGTTGAAGTCGCCATAAGAGGTCTTGTATAGGATAACGGATGCGCCGTGTTGTGCCGCCGATTCAGCTGGAAGAAGTCAGGGGATGGAGGGACAGGCATCTCGACCGTTCAGCACTATGGTGGCCGGGGGGACGCCGGCGCTCCACCAGCAAGCCTGCTAACGTCGGATCAGGGTTGTGCCGCCGGTCACAGCCAGATGCGGTGGCCGCGAGTATTCTGAGACAGATTATTCCGAAACAGGAGGAATACTCTTATGAACCTTCATCCCAACGCGGCTAAGCCCGGGACCCCGGTGATTCTCGGCGTCCCCTTCGATGCCAACTCTTCCTGGTTGCGTGGAGCGGCCGGAGCGCCTCCCATTATCCGGGTGGCTTTCACTTCCATGTCGGCGAACTTGTGGACGGAAACCGGCGTCGATCTCAGTGCCGAAGGCGCGTACTGCGATGCCGGCGATTTGAAATTCACTTTCGATGAGCCGTTTGCGGCGGTCGGACGGAGAGTCGGCGAATTGCTGGACCGCGGTCTGCGCCCAGTCTGCCTTGGAGGCGATCACTCCATTACTCTGCCGATCGTCCGCGCTCTCGGCGAGCGCGTTCCCGGCCTGACCATCCTCCACTTCGACGCGCACCCCGATCTCTACGACGAGCTCGAGGGCAACCGCCTGTCGCATGCTTGCCCGTTTGCCCGCATCATGGAAGAGCGCGCAGCCAAGCGCTTGATCCAGGTCGGCATTCGGACGATGACGGGGCATCAGCGCGAGCAGGCCGAGAAATTCGGCGTGGAAGTGATCGAGATGCGCTATCTGCCCGCGCTCGACCGCATGAAAGTCGATGGCCCTATCTACATCTCGTTCGACATGGATGCGCTCGATCCCGCATTTGCGCCCGGCATTTCGCATCGCGAGCCCGGAGGGCTGTCGGTGAGGGAAGCGATCGCGCACCTGCACGCCATCACCGGTAAGATCGCCGGCGCCGATATTGTGGAGTACAATCCCGCGCAAGACCACACCCAAATCACAGCCACGGTCGCCGCCAAGTTGCTCAAAGAGATTCTGGGAAAGATGATTTTGAACTGAAGTTTTCCTGAAGCCGCGGATCGAATTCGTCATCTGTATACACCGGAGGGCTTCCCTGTGAACAACGGAATCGTTGACGTGCCCAGCCGCCGCTCCGTGCCGGAAACTTTGGCGCGGCTCCAGTCGATTCTCAAAGAGAAAGGCATAACCGTGTTTGCCTTGATCGACCACAGCGGCGAGGCAGAGAAGGCTGGGCTCAGCATGCGCCCGACGCAGCTACTGATCTTCGGCAGTCCGAAGGGTGGCACGCCTTTGATGGTCGCCGCGCCTCGGCTGGCTATCGACCTTCCACTGAAAGCGCTCGCGTGGCAAGATGAGCATGGCAAAGTGTGGCTTTCCTACAATTCACCGGAATACCTGCAGCAGCGTCACGGCTTCCCCGCGGACCTCATGAAAAACATCGCCGGAATCGCTGCGCTGATTCAGAAGGCTGTGGAATAATAGCGGGCGCGCAGAGTTCATCAGGGAAATTCATGGCCAATGAGAAAGACCAGGAAAAAGAAGCCGCCGGCCGCGCCGCCGGCATGCTGGTGCGGGACGGCGACGTCGTTGGATTAGGCACGGGCTCGACCGCCTACTTTGCGGTCATTGCTCTCGGCGAGCGCGTGAAATCGGGATTGAAAATTATCGGAATCCCAACTTCCGTGCAGACCGGCGACTTGGCGCGCGCAGTTGGCATTCCGCTGACCACGCTGGACGAGCATCCGGAAATCGACATCACTATCGATGGCGCCGACGAAGTCGATCCGCAGTTGCGCTTGATCAAAGGCGGCGGCGGTGCGTTGCTGCGCGAGAAGGTGGTCGCCTCGGTCACAAAAAAGATGGTCGTGGTCGCGGACTCGGGAAAGATTGTTTCTGTGCTCGGAAAATTTCCCTTGCCAGTCGAGGTGATTTCATTTGCGCGAACCGTGGTCGAGAGAAAGATCGTGTCGCTCGGCGCGGCGCCCAAATTGCGTACGAAACCCGACGGCAGTCCTTTCCTCACTGACAACGGCAACCAGATTCTCGATTGCAGTTTCGGAAAGATCGACGACCCTCCGGCGCTGGCGCTTGCATTGAGCGATACCCCCGGGATTGTCGAACACGGCCTGTTCATCGGACTGGCAAAGCTGGCGTTAGTAGGAAGAGGAGCGTCGGTGGAGGAGTTGAGCGTAGCTCGGGCAAATCTCACGGAATAGCTCGCTGTTACCTGTCTTTCTTGGGCGGCATCGCTTGGCGAACGGAATCTCCCACGAATTTTTCGGTGCCGGGCTTCCAGTTTGTCTCGTCATCAAAGAAAACCCAACAGCCCTTCGGTTTTCGTCGCTCGATTTCTTCGACAGCCGTCGACACTCGTTGTCGTGACCCGAGTTCTTGCGCGAGATACCACAAGCGGGAGTAGCTCCACAGACCACCGTTTATCTCGCCAACGCGCCATTGCTTTGGTGCTTTGAGCAACGGAGGAAGGTTATCGACAAAATACTTGCTCGCTTCCCAGTCCACGTCGAAGAGGACGCCGTGCTTGCCATCAACCGAGTAGACAGCAATGGTTAGCGCAGCACCGTCCTGTTCAGGCATGTACTTGCCGTAGTAGTAAGACACACTTAGCGATTTCTCATTGCCCAGAGCTTTCGCCAAATAGCGCGTCCCGCCTACGAATCGATTGTTCGCGGCGCAGTTCAGTGCCTCACGCAATCTTGTTGCGGAAACGGTAACGTGTGAAGCCTGCTTTGGCCGCGGAAAACTTCGATTCAAACAACAACCCTCTTGAAATGGCTGATAGAAAAGTGGTTGTGACTCTTGAGCCACTGCAGGGAGAAGAAGAAAGATGATCGCGGCAGTTGTCAGCCGTCCAATAACTGCAAAGACGTGTGCCGAACCCATAAATTCACCAGAAGCACAACGTACGACTATATAACAATCTGCAGGCCAATCGGATACGTCCGGTCCTACCCTCCCACAATCTCCCGCAGCGCCCCGAGCAACCTCTCCACTTCTTCCATCGTGTTGTAGTGCGCCATGCCGATGCGCAGGAATCCTCCCAGGCGCTCGACGTCTAACTGTTCGGTCAGGTTCAGGGCGTAGTAGTTTCCGTCCCAGGTGAAGAAGCCGCGGTCGCCGAGCTTCGTTGCCAACTCCAACGGCGTGTGGCCTCCGATGCGGACCACGAACGTCGCGCATCTCTCCTCGAAGCGCCGCGGGTCGCTGATGCCATAGAGGTTCAATCCCGGGATTGCCAGCAGGCCGACGATCATTTTCTCCAGCATCTGCCGTTCGTGCTTATGGATCGCTTCGTGCGCGGCCAGGATGGCAGCGCGCCGGGTCGTGACTGCGGGATTCGCGCGCCGGCCGAGTTCTTCCCAGTAATCGACGCAGGCTTTGATTCCCGCGATGCACTCGTGGTTCAGCGTTCCCGATTCCCAGCAACTGGGAATCTCATCGGTGCAGGGCCGGACTTTATACGGACGCAGCCGCTTCAGGTGCTCGCGTTTGCCGTAGAGAACGCCCATGTGCGGACCGAAAAATTTGTAGGTTGAGCAGACCAAGAAATCGCAGTCGAGGGCGCGCACGTCGATCGCTCCGTGGGGAGCGTAGTGGACGGCATCGATGTAACTCAGCGCTCCCGCTTGCCGCGCCAGGCGCACCACTTCGGCGACGTCGTTGATGGTGCCCACGGCATTCGACGCGTAGCCGACGGCTACCAGCCGCGAGCGCTCGCCAATCTTTTCCGCCAGGTCACGCATGTCAAGCGTGCAATCTTCTTCGTTGAATTTCACCGCGCGGATGGTCACTCCTTTTTCTTCCAGCGCTTTCCAGGGAGCGAAATTCGCGTCGTGGTCGAGCAGCGTGAGCACAATCTCGTCGCCGGGCCCGAGTTCGCGGCCGAGGGCGCGGCTCAGGGCGAAAGTCAGCGTCGTCATGTTCGGGCCGAACACGATTTCGTCCGCGTCGCAATTCAGGAAATCGCCCATTGCCGCGCGCGCTTCGTCGATCATGTGGTCGGTGTTGTGGCTGGTTTGGTAGGCGCCGTGGGTGTTGGCGTTGTTGTGCGCCAGATGGTCCGCGATGGCGTCGATTACACGCTGCGGCACCTGCGTGCCTCCGGGCCCATCCATGAAAACTGCGGGATGGCCGTTGACGGATTGGGCTAGCGCGGGGAACTGGGAGCGGACCCAAGTGAGGTCGAGCTTCGTGGATGAGGAAGAAACCTGTTCTGCTATGGGCATAGCTGACATTCTAATTCGCCGGCGAAAATCCTTACCACAGAGGACACGGGGGAACACGGGGGAAAGGAGCATTTTTCGTGCGTCGCCTGTCCACAGATCACCATCTAACGATACAATCGTCTAAACGGAACACGTTTAACCAGCGACGTGGGGATGGCAATGCTGAGAGTATCGGCAAATCGGGGCGTATTGGTCAGAGCTGTGTGTGTGCTCTCGATTGCCCTAATATGCGTGATGGGGACGGTGCAGGCGACCCACTCGCATCCCGAGAACTCGACCACCTCCCACCACACCTGTTCGATTTGCGCCACCGCTCATGCCGGACTGAACACCGAGACGGTTGTGTCGGCGCCAGTCTTGGCTACAGCGGTCCTGGCGGTACCTGTTGCCGAAGTTTCCCCGATCTTCCGTCCCCTGACCACTCAGTTCATTCGTCCTCCGCCTGCGTTCTGATCCCGCGCCGAAATCAGTAAGTATTCGCAAGAGGCCGCGAGCTTCGATTCTTTACATTCAGATCTTCGATCTGGGATCGAACTCGCTTCAGAACCCATTGTCGGAGGAATCATGCAATCGTTTTACAAGAGTTGGCTGGCTGCGGCCATTGTGGCCGCTGCCGTGGTGTTGAGCGCTGGGACTGCGCGCGCGCAGTCGGGCGGGAGTTCAGGATCGATCAACGGCAACGTGCTGGACCCTTCGGGCGCGGTGGTGGCGAACGCAAGCGTCGAGATTCATAACGCGGTCAGCGGCTATGACCGAACCACCACCACGGACGGCAGTGGGAAGTTCAGTTTCACGAACGTGCCGTTTAATCCGTATCACCTGACGGTGAAGGCCGCAGGATTCACT